>Ga0247730_1000326_pt1 | contig 39363 bp, 44 predicted proteins | sample UWRJL073202C2_FD_180959 | JGI IMG/M metagenome (GOLD analysis project Ga0247730, IMG submission 180959) | Plant litter microbial communities from Arlington Agricultural Research Station in Wisconsin, United States - UWRJ-L073-202C-2 | ecosystem: Environmental > Terrestrial > Plant litter >... | reverse complement strand
TTTTTACTCGCTGGCGCTGCAGCTCAATGAACGCTTCGCACGGGACGATCAAGTGCTGACCTTGTTCACTTATGATCTGCGTGAGTACAAACAGGTCCCGGACTGGCTCAACGCCAAGTTCTGGGCCAACCCGGAAAACTTCGGCAAATACTGGTGGTAATCCTATGAGAATCAAATGGTTGCCTCATTATGAACGCTGCACCTCACGGACCAACTGTTAGACATCTGTTAGAAATTCGGCTCGCAAAGCCCTGGCATTACCGTAGAAATGGCCGGTACTACCTGCGTCTACGTCCATCAGGCTCCAAGGCTGCCTTCACGCTATCTTTGAGGACCTCAGAGCGCCCACAAGCCATGCTGGTCTCCGCAGATATCTTGAGGTCGTTGGCAGCGTTCCACGTCGAGGCACCACAGGCGACTTGGAGTGACCTGCGCTCCTACCTCAAAGTGGTCGCTGAGGGCTGCCTTGGGCCACTGAGGGACCGTGAAGCGTATGAAATGATCTATGGGGGTCTTAGTGATCCTATGGCCTACCCTGCTCGTCCGTCTCAATCTGTAAGACCCCTTGAAGTAACCAAACCGGTGACGTTTGAATTCCTTGCCGACCTCTACAAGACCGAGCAACAAGACAACGTTCGGGCCAGCACCCTTAGAGAGATCGTTACTTCATGCAATGTGATTGCAGGTGCTCTTGGTGAGCTGGACCTGAAAGCCCACACACGGGCTGACATGGTGAGGCTCAAAGAAACTCTGATGAAGACCCGTAAAGGGTCCACGGTGAACAAGCTACTCACTCGGCTATCGGTGGTGATGGATTGGGCTGTGAATAATGACTACCTCACTAAGTCATTCGACAAGGGCCTGAAGATCACCAAAGGGGCTGACAGCTCGCGTGAAGCTTTCACACCGAATCAGGTAGAGACCATCATGCGTCAGGCGAATAGCTTGCCTGCTACATCATGGCACCGCTGGGCGCTCTCTCTGGGAGCGATCACGGGGGCTCGTATCAGTGAGATATACCAGCTCACAACGGAGGACATTAAGCAGGTAAACGGTATCTGGGTTATCGACATCAACGACAACAACGGCAAGTTCCTAAAGAACAAGCATTCGGTGCGGATAGTTCCTCTCGTTGATGGAGCTTATGGATTTGATCTACCAGCCTTCCTTGAATTCGTTAAAGCCTCCAGTTCCCAAAGGCTGTTCACCGCAAAGGAGCATTGGTTTAACAAACCACTAAACGAGATGCTTCGCGGTTTCCTGAAGCTGGAGTCTGGAGGCAACCTCTCCTTTCACTCGCTCAGGCATTCCGCCGCGGGGTCAATGAAGGCCGCTGAGGTTCCTCTGGGGATCGCGCAGAGCATTCTGGGGCATAGCTCTGGGTCTATCACATTCGATCTATACGGGGCAGGCAGGACCGCCCGAATCGTACGAATGGTCGAAGCACTCAAAGGTTCCTTGATGGCGCCAGCCTGACCTCATAAAGAGACGTTTCCTACAGGTATCCGCATGGTCCTGATTGCTCCCTCCTAAGTACCATAGGAGTTTGTGATTCAAGGGATGGCTGTAGTGGTGGGTGATCTAAACAGGGAAGGCATACGCAAAGCTCAACTTGAACTGAGCAAGAGGTTAGCCGGTATCGACCTGGCTCCCTCTGAGGGGGAAAGAGTCGCACGTGTCATGGCGTGGGATGCGTACATGTGGGGCCTTGTGAAATACGAAGACCCTAACGAGGTGATACAAGCCATCAGCGGGATTCTGTATGAGCGTGCATTGGCTCGAAACGGTGAAATGGACATCGAAGAACAGCGCTTCCGATACTGCCTATTCAATGAATTAGGGGAGATCAAGAAGCGAATGGATGACCCTGACGCCCTCCCCAAAAAGGCCTCGGGGTGGTGGCCTTGGGTGGTAGGTCCCGCATTGATTCTGTACGGCTTCTTTGCACTATTGAACCTCTATGAATAGTGGGTCAGTTAGCTACTGAGGTGCCGCAACGGCCTCGGCCTGATATCATCGGCGACGAAGTGTCCTACTCATCTGAGTAGTAAAAGCTCCCTCACTGCGGCCCTTGCAGGTAACGCATCCAAGTTTTTCGGTGATCGCGAAAGGAGCGCCGACTTTATGGCATCGCCAAAAACAGACAGAGACTCCCTCCAGATACCTCACCATGCACAGGCGCCATACCTGCACATGGACTCTCTGAGGCTGTACGAGATGGCTCCAGTACGAACTCATTCCGACCTTTTGAGGACCATTCAAAAAGGAATCGATGAGCTTACTGCTCTTGGCGCACTCTCGCAGCATGGCTCGGAGTGGCGCGTGGGCGCAGAGTGTGTGGTCGAACAGTATTACTACAACGACAGCATAGGACGCTCGTATAAAGCGCTCCGTTTCGGCTCTTGGCTGTGCCTCGCCATGGCGCTCAAGGTTACGCGGGAAGAGACTCGGAAAGTCCTATTGGACGCTTTAGCGAATCACCCGCTGTAGTATCACGAATTAAAAACCCTCACTAAAACAGACCCGGAACCTGAGTTACTTAAGCGCTCAGGCTTTCTTTCGGGCCGATAAACACAAATTAGGTGTTGACTTAAACACATGCCGCGCGTAGATTGCGCCTTGTGGCAACGCGACGACAAAGACGCTGCGCCGATAAACACATTATTTGCTCTAAAAGGGAATTTCTCATGCAAGCCATAACCACCAAGTACATCTGCCCAACCAACACCAAGTGCTCACGCATTAAGGCCACTGCCGAAGGCGGCTCAGTAACCATTTCTTGGGATTACGGCCTAAGCCAACAAGGCAACCACAGAGCAGCCGCAAAGGCTCTATGCGCAAAACTCGGCTGGGTCGCTGCCGCTGACAATCGCTACACAGAGACCATTGCGGGCTATCTCAAAGACGGCCAATACGTCCACGTTTTCCAGCCTTACAACGACGCTGAAAAAACTCAGTAAGCCCCAGCCAGCTTTACCCATACGAAACCGACGAGACGGGCTCTCTTTAAGAGCCCTGAAAGGAACCTCTACGCCATGAATAAATACAATCTGACCAACTTCACCAGCCCCGCAGTAGCCAACAAGATTCTGGGGGCCATGCAGGACGCTTTGCGAACCGGTTTAGCCCAGTACGTCAGCAATCGCCGGGGCCGAACGTGGCTTCGTATAGATATCAAACGCGATGGGAACTACCGGATGTACTTCCAGTTTCTGACAGACACCATGCAGGAAGTTGGACACCATTTGTTAAAGGCGGCGTTGTTCCACTGGTCCCGTGCCGATGAATGTGAATTCTCTGGCCTGAACGCTGCCCTTTACCGCCTCACCAAGCACCCATTAGACGCAATCATCGATGCCCATGAAGCCGAAGAAGCGCGCAAGGCTGCTCCTCCGGTTGCTCGCCTCTGGGCGCGTGTCCGTCAATTCTTCAAGACACCAGCACAGGGAGAGACAGCATGACTGGGCAGAACCACGTACTGAGCAAGGCGCTCACCGCATACCCGTCAGTGGACAAATATCACCCGGACCTACGCCGAATCCTGGGCGCCCTTAAAGAAATGGCCGAACACGCTGAAGGCGTCAAGCCGATCAGTTTCGAGGACTACACACAGGATTCCGAGTGGGGCCAAGCCCTTTCTGTGATTACGGCATACGGGCACGGTGTTTATTCCTTTCCCTATCTCTCCGAGGAGTTCTGCAAGGACCTCATGCTTGAACTGGACTGCATGGCGTACGCAGTGAACGAGGTAGAGCCTGAGGAAACTCAGATACCAGAGGTGTCCTTTATGACCGAATGCCCGGCGCTTTATGAGTGCCTGCGAAGCCTCTGGCACAACGCCGGGATTCCCTTAGCAAAAGTCCTGATGGGGCAAGACCCAAGCGAGTTACGCACCATCCAGGCGGCGCAATACACCGTCGAGAACACGCCAAGAGGTCATTGGCACACTGACAGAGACTCAGACGTGACGCTTGTAGTAGCCCTCACACGGGCCCTCACAGGAGGCGGAACGCTGGTCCACTCAGGCCCATTTGAGCCAAACATTCTGGTCCCTCAGTTACCTGTAGGACACGGGATGTTCTTCAGCGGAAAAGCCCACAGACATTATGGAATGCCCGTAACCGAGGGCGAAAGGAATCTTCTGGTTCATTGGAGTGAAGTGAAGTGAAATCCCAAAGCCACAACTTTAGTGACATTCAGTCAATACGCTTTATCTGCGCAGTACCGAAGAAAGAAAACGAGTTCGACAGTGCTTATCGCTTCGCTCACGAAACGTGCGAATTCGCACTTGGCGTAGGCCCGTGCGGAAAAGTCGTCACGAAACTTTCCTCAACGACCCATGTATCCGGGACATTAAACATCATGCAAACAACTGCTGATGGAGAGGTTAAAACTTTCACCTACAAACTTTCCGACATCCTTGGAAGAATCGTAACTACGCAGACACCCCGCCATTAAACCCCGCCTTTAAAAGCGTAGAGAGAAAGCTTTCTCAGATATGCCCTGAAGGACTCTCTACGCCCATTAAAAAGTAAATCACCCAACTAACCGGAAGAGCCAAAGTGCTCTTAATGGGATTCCCTTGTCCAAAATTCAGCCTCCGCCACATGATTTCTCCGATATAAAATATAGTGAATCGGCTTTTAACGCACTGTCGCGACTGTATGGAGACGATATAGCAGCACAGCAACTCGCACTTGAACACGAAGCTTACACACTCGGCGAAGAGCGCTTTCACAAAGCACTTGAGCGCCAAATGGAGCGCGGCGAATTCTCAGATAACGCCACCGCCAAGCCAGTAATCACAACACTGGTTCCCCTCCTCATGAAGGCCTTCGACAACTGGGTCGAGCACCAGATAACGAAAGTGCGCCGCAAGCATGTCGGGCTTCAATTCTTCCAAATGGTCAAAGCGGAAAACGTTGCAGCCATCACAGTGAAAATCGTCCTGAATACCGTTGCAAAAAAAGGACCTCAAAGCGTACAGAGCATCGCCGTTGCCCTTGGGCGTGGGCTCGAAGAAGAAGCCCGTTTCGGTCGTATCCGCGAGCAAGAAGCCGAGCATTTCAACAAGCACATCCGCAAGGCACTTAACCAACGCAACGGCCACACCTACAAGGTGAAATACCTTGAGAAGGTCGAAGCCCACATGCAAGAAGCCAACGAATTGCAATCGGCTTGGGCAGCTTGGGACACCCTTGAAAACGACGTTACATTTCACATCGGAATCCGACTCCTTGAGTTACTTATAGAGTCCACTCAGTTAGTTGAAATGAAACGTGAGAACGCCGGTAACTCGAAGTTAGATGGTGAGTTTGTCCACCTGACTACTGAATGGGCCGACAAGCTTTGCGCTCGGGCTTTCTCTCTGGCAGGCATTACGCCAAGACATCAGCCAACGATTGTGCCCCCGAAAGCGTGGACAAAAATGATTGGAGGCGCTTACTGGGCAAAGGGTCGTAAGCCCCTGCCCTTGATCCGTGTACGCTCTAAGCGTGGTTTGCATCGCTACAGTAACGTGTTCATGCCTGAAGTTTATAAAGCGGTGAATATCGCGCAGGCGTCTGCATGGAAAGTAAACACTCAAGTCCTCGAAGTGGCTAAAGCGGTAATGGGCTGGAAACATGTTCCAATCGACAAGTTCCCTACAGCAGACCGTGAGGAACTACCCGTGCAACCGGAAAGCATGGGCGATGACCCAGCCATCCTAAAAGCATGGAAGAAAGAGGCAGCGGGAGTCTACCGCCGAGACCGCGCCCGTGTGAGCCGTCGATTGTCATTCGAGTTCATCATTGAGCAAGCTGAAAAGTTCGGGGGGTACGAAGCGATTTACTTTCCGTACAACCTCGACTGGCGCGGCCGAGTCTATGCAATCCCGTCCTTCAATCCCCAGGGCAACGATATGACCAAAGGCTTGCTGATGGCTGCAATCGCAGAGCCTGTCGGCAAAGAAGGAATTGAATGGCTAAAGATTCACGGGGCCAACTGTGCGGGCGTGGACAAAGTTGACTTCAGCCAGCGCAAGAAGTGGGTCGAAGATAATGAAGCGCTAATCCTCGAGATTGCTCGGGACCCTTTGGGCCAGCCGGAATGGACCAAGATGGATTCCCCGTTTTGCTTCCTCGCTTTCTGCTTTGAGTGGGCGGGCGTAAAGGAACACGGCGAAAACTGGAAGTCAGCCTTGCCTATCGCTTTCGACGGGTCCTGCTCTGGCATTCAGCATTTTTCGGCAATGCTGCGCGATGAGCGTGGTGGGCGAGCCGTGAACTTGCTGCCATCAGACGAGGTGCAGGACATTTACCGGCTTGTGGCTGAAGAGGTCATAGAGAAGGTCAAAAAGGACCTGCTCGAAGGCACCGATGACAGCATAGAGGTGATTCCCAACACCAAGACCGGGGCAATCACCGAGCGCCGTATTCTGGGGACCCGAAGCCTCGCACAGGGCTGGATGGGCTACGGGATCACCCGAAAGGTTACTAAACGGTCCGTCATGACCCTGGCTTACGGCTCCAAGGCATTTGGGTTCACCGATCAGGTACGCGACGACATCATCCAGCCTGCTCTCGACGCTGGTGACGGCGTTCAATGGTTCCCCAATGCACAGCAATGCGCCCGGTATATGGCGAATCTCATTTGGGACTCTGTGAGCGTGGTTGTCGTGAAGGCCGTCGAGGCGATGTTGTGGCTACAAAAAGCCGCAAAGCTCCTCGCTACCGAAGTGACAGCGACCAAAAGGACCAAGAAGAATCCAGCTCCCGAAGTCCTTAAGCCGTGCATGCCTGTTTACTGGGTCACGCCTGACGGCTTCCCGGTCTGGCAAGAGTACATGAAGCCTGTACAGCGTCGAGTAGACCTCATGTTTCTGGGGACGGTACGCCTGCAAGCCACCATTAACGTGCGGGATTCGGACAGCATCGATGGTGCCAAACAAGAGTCGGGAATCTCACCTAACTTCGTCCACTCACAGGATGGCTCGCACCTTCGCAAGACTGTCGTAAAGGCTTACGAAGCGTATGGCGTTGAGTTCTTCGCTTTGATTCACGACAGCTTTGGCACCATCCCTGCGAAAGCCGGGGCGATGTTCAAAGCGGTTCGGGAAACGATGGTCGATACGTACACCGAAAACGATGTTCTCGAAGACTTCCGTGAGCAATTCATGGAGCAACTTCACGAGAGCCAGTTAGACAAGATGCCGCCGACCCCCGACAAGGGGACCTTGGACATCACCCAGATTTTGGAAAGTGAATTCGCGTTCGCTTGATTAAAATCCCTCACTAAAAGCACACCCGACCACCGTTGAGATTCTTACTTAAAGATTCTTAAAGATGCCGGGTGTTTCTCGTTGGGTCGCTGGATTCAAAAACCCTCACTAAAAGCACAACCATCCTTTTCTACTTTAGGAGTCTTTACGATGCACGCTAACTCACCTGTCCAACGAACTGTTCGTACCACTAAACGTCGTTCCGATGAAGAAATGGCAACGGTAAGAGCCCGTCGTGGCAAGTTGAACAAAACCCAACGCTGTGCCCGTCACGCTTGGGAGACCGCTGAATGAGTAAAGTCCAAGAAGTTATCATCAAAACCAACCCACACCGTCCTGTTAACTTCAGCACATCCGCAGTACAAGCCGTGATTGACGAAAGTTACATCATTGCCGATATCAAATACGACGGCGTTCGTTTGAACCTGTGTGTACAACCAGAAGCGACTGACCTATGGTTCGCTGAATGGTTGTCCCGAGAAGGTAAACAGTTTCCGGCGCTTGTTGCGAAGAACCATGCACAGCCTCTGGATGCGGACAACCGTTGGATCGACTTTTTCGAAACCGACGAAGCTTTGTTCCCGGATGGTTTCATGCTGGATGCTGAGTTACTTATTGACGAGCTGCCTTGCAAGGACATAGCGGGCACTCTACGCCGTCATGAAACCATCGAGCTGAGTCGCCTTAAGGTGATGGTCTTCGGCATCCTCCCGATGGATGCTGTTCTGTCAGGTCAGGAATACGGCGTGACGCACAGTGTCATGAAGTACCACGTTGAGTACCAAGTGAACGCCCTCAAGAAGCGCTTCCCTGAGATTGATTGGCAAGTAGCCGAAAGCTGGGACCTGTTCAGCATGGCCGAGGTAGACAACACCTTTGAGGTGGTCCGTGAGCAAGGTCTTGAAGGGCTCGTTTTGAAGGACCCGAACGGTCATTACAAGCGCTCGAAACAAGTCGGTATGTGGAAGTGCGTACCGGACGACAACGAAGACGGCAAGGTCGTTGGCCTCGTTTGGGGCACTCCCGGCAAAGCCAACGAAGGCAAGGTGATCGGCTTTGAGGTTCTCCTTGAGTCCGGTCACGTAGTTAGCGCCTGCAAGATCTCAAAGCCTCTTATGGACGAGTTCACAGCTGCTGTGATTAAGGCTTCGCGGGATGCGTACGGGTCTGGGCAGTTTCCAACTATCAAGGGCGGTCTCGGTGAAGACATTCAAAGTGACGCAGTAAATCCCTATGAGGATCACACCGTAAAGGTCACTTTTATGGAACGCTACCCAGACGGTTCTTTACGTCACCCATCTTTTGATTCATTCCGGGGTATCTCGGACCCTCGCATTAAAGAATAACTCTCTCGCAAAGAATACCAAAAGACACCTAACCAAAGGAGGCATCCGCGTGCCCGCAAGAAATAACCACAATGGTGGAGTTTCACTACTGGCCCTCAACAGCATTCGGGGTAAGTCAGGTAAAGACACCCTTATCGGTCTTCTCGAATCCGAAGGACGCAAAGTGCTGCGAGTGGCATTCGCTGATGTCCTTAAACGGGTGTGCGCTGAGGCTCTGGCAGGGGACCAGAAAGGCCGAGCAGTTCTCCTTGAGAAGAACATGCACACGTCTGCTAAGGATAACGTTACTCCCGGCCTATGTATCGGAGAACTCCCAAATAGCCCTTATAAACTATGGGCAATGCGTAGCTTTGACATAGAGGCCCCTCGTTCACTGCGCTGGCACTTGCAGACATTCGGAACGCAATATCACCGAGAGCACTTGGGCAAGCCAGACGTCTGGTTTGACTTGGGCATGGTTGAAGTTCGCAAGGGTCTTCAGACACATAGCTACGACCACGTTGTAGTCACTGATATGCGCATGCCCAACGAATATCAGGGCCTGTGTAATGCCCCAGACATTAAAACAGTCCGTATTGTTCGCGACTGGTTTATTCCAGCCGTTGACGAACAGCCTTACCACATTTCAGACATCGCTCTTATGGCACACCCTTTCGACGCTCTTGTAGTTAATCGGCGGGGTGAACCGTGGGCGATGCTCGACCAGCTAAAAGAACAAGGAGTTATTACTTAATGGAAAACGCTAAAAAAGAGTTTAAGGCTACGGTGCAAATTGATGATCATGTAGATGAAGTGACCCTCTTTGCCGTCAGCATCGACGCTGCCTGGACTGCGACTGAAACCATGTTCAGCGATGCAGTAGTCACACGCATTCGGCCAGTTGTTGCGCCAAACATCGACCGCTTCATGGTGACTCAATGAATCGGGCACAAGGCAATGGCCGTGCAAAGCCTGACGGATTCTTGCATCTGAACAACTACAGCCATGTCCGTCAATCTGGTTTCGCGGGATTCCTGTATGAGCGCTTGATGAATGTAAAGCAACAAGAGCTGGTGGAGCTGACATTATTGGAACTTGCTAACAATCTGGCGTATTCCGACAAACATGCAGCGCACTTTAAACATGAAGTTTGGCGCTTCGATAAGCGGTTCCTTCACGGGCACTTCAAGTCGGTCGTTTACTCGGTCTTCCGGTCCATCCGTAAGTCTGCCGCTCATGAGGCCTCAATGGCGATCAGCCGTGAAGAACTTCAAGAAGCGACCGTAAGCATCGTTCGACCAGCGTTCCGTTAAAATACCCACTTAAACCGGAGTAAACTTCACACTCAATACAAGGAGACCCACACCATGGCAGGTCCACGCAAAGAAATCCTCACCACACCTAAAGGCATTGCTGAGCCGTACTGTTCGATCCAAAAGCCGGACTATGGCAACCCTGAAAAGGGATTTGGCAACCCACGCGGCGAATGGAAAGTTAACCTTACCGTCCCTTCCAAAGATGCACAGCCGTTGATTGACAAGATCAAAGCGGCGCATGAAGCCAACTTCAAGGCTCTGGTTGTCGAGAACAAAAAGAATCCACCACCTGTTCAGCGCGGCAAAAAGCCATTGGAACCTTACGAAGGCGATATGCCGTTCTTTGAAAACGATGACGGCACTGTAACTTTCAAGATAAAAGGTTATGCCTCCTACATCGACAAAACCTCCAAGGAATCCAAACCATTGCCACTTAAAGTGGTAGACGCCAAGGGCAAGCGTATCGACAGCGTTCCGGCTATCTCTGGTGGCTCGGAACTAAAGGTTAAGTTCTCCCTCTTCCCGTACGGCTGGTCTCAAGTCGCAGGCGCTTCCGTCAAATTGCAGATCGATAGCGTCATGCTGATCACTCTGAAAGAGTTTGCCGGTGAAGACAATTGGAGCGATGAAGCTGAAGAAGGTGGCTACTCGGCAGATGATTCGGACCAATGGCAGGAAAACCGTAGCGAGTCTCGCGGTCATGCTGAAGAAAGTGTCCCCGATGACGGCGGCGACTTTTAAAAGTGAGTGCTTTTGGCCGGTATAGCGGCCCACGTAAGTCATCCCAAAGTAGTTTCCGCTCAGGTCTGGAAGAGAAGAACAGTGAATTATTAGACAAGCATGGCGTGCCATACACCTTCGAACAACACTGGATTACCTATCTGGTTCCAGCGCGAGAAGCCAAGTATTTGCCCGACTTCATCTTGGGTAATGGGATCATTATCGAATGCAAAGGCCTCTGGGAAGTCGATGACCGCAAGAAGCACTTACTGTTACGTGAACAGTATCCCGACCTCGACATTCGTCTGGTCTTTTCGTCGAGCAAAGCGAAACTCTATAAGGGCTCACCTACTACTTACGGTGCGTGGTGTGAGAAACATGGCATTCAATACGCAGACAAGCTGGTTCCCTTGGCTTGGATGAAGGAGAAGCACAAACAGATTCCCGAAGGAGTCTTGAAAACAAAAGGAGCGTAAGCAATGGCTCGTGTTCAATTCAATAAGCGGGAGGTGACGAATCTAATCGTTATTCACTGTGCAGCCACCAAGCCCTCAATGGACATCGGACTGCGTGAGATACGCCAGTGGCATGTTCAAAAGGGATGGCTGGATGTTGGCTATCACTACATTATCCGCCGAGACGGCACTATTGAAACAGGCCGTCCCCATGATGTCGTAGGCTCTCACGTAAAAGGTCACAACTCTGAATCGCTGGGTATCTGCATGGTCGGCGGTATCGACAATGCGGGCAAACCACAAGACAACTTTACGGGTGCCCAATGGGCATCATTGTTGAACCTGAAAGAAACTGTGACAGGCATATATCCACACGCCAAAACCGTTGGGCACCGAGACCTTGACGCCGGTAAGGCCTGCCCATCTTTCAGCGTCGCCGAATGGCTCGCTAAGACCAAGTAAATAAATACTGTGAGGCGGACTCATCGGAGTTCGCTTTAACAGCCATCACCTATTGACTAAGGAGGACTCGCTATGTCTGTTAATCGGGCAATGCTTCAAGGCGCCTTCGATATTGTGGAGTTACTACATAAAGAAGGCGTATCTGCAATTATCGCGGGGGGTGCAGCTCGTGACATTTTCTTTGGGGTCGTTCCTAAAGATGTCGATGTTATCTGCGCCGGGGTCGATCACTACCGCATTACTGACGTACTGCTAAAGGCCAACCTTAACTTCAAACAGTTCCCGAAGTATCACACGGGTTCGGATTCCGACCGCCTTGCCGGAGTCTGGAAGCTTGAGGAAGCCAACATTGACATCATTCTGTATGACACCGAATGCGTTAGTGAGGCCATCGGAAAGTTCGACTACAACCTGAACCAGTTCGCCATCGTTGGCACTCACAGGGGAATCGAAAGCGCTTATGTGCGCTTCATGGGGGACCAGCATTGGTCCACTCTGGTCAGGCTGCGCGATGACGCGCGGGGCCCTCGTGCCGCAAAGATGGAAGAGAAGTGGTTTGACCTCCAGTGGCGACGGGCAACCGGGGAGACCAGCGAGGCGCCAGTAGGTGGTCCTGATGGACTCTACTGACTACTCCAAAACCGAGCTGCTGCACAAAGGTCCCTGCACGAACGTCGATGAATGTTCATCAAGTGACGGGATGGCTACCTACTCGGACGGTCATACCTTCTGCTTTGTGTGTAACAACTACGTCCACGGTGATGGCTCAGAGGGTCACGGCACCCGAGCGAACACTCTGCGAGCTAACGGCACGATGTCCATGGGCGAGCATCAAGGCCGCTTTCAGGACCTCCCCAAGCGGGGACTTCTGGCCGCTATCTGCAAGCAATACGGTTACTGGGTCGGCAAGACTCACAGCGGTAAGCCCGTGCAGGTCGCCGACTACAGGGATGAACATGGCAACCTCGTGGGCCAGAAAGTGCGGGACCCTGACAAGAACTTCTCTTCAACCGGCAAACACGGAGCGGACTGCCTCTTTGGCAAACATCTCTGGTCAAGCGGCAAGAAAATCATCATCACGGAAGGTGAGATTGACTGCCTGACAGTCGCGCAGTTGCAAGGTGGGAAGTATCCCGTTGTGTCCCTTCCTACAGGTGCCCCGAGCGCCCGTAAAGCCTGCGCCAAGAACTACGAATATCTCGACACCTTTGACGAAATCATTCTGATGTTCGACATGGATGAAGTTGGGCGAGCTGCTGCATTGGATGCGGCTGAAGTACTCCCGGCCGGCAAGGTGAAGATCGCAGTGCTGCCCCTGAAGGACCCGAACGATTGCGTTATGCAGGGCCAGGCTAAAGCAGTGATGGATGCAATGTGGAACGCCGCGCCGTTCGTGCCTGACGGAGTGGTCTCTGCAAAGTCACTAAAAGACCGCATCAAGAATAAGAAGGACATCCCTCGGATTCCCCTCGCTGGCCCAGTCGAGCTTCGTCGGATGACCAAAGAGGCACGCGCTGGCGAGCTTCTCATGGTGACTTCTGGGTCAGGCATGGGCAAATCAACCTTTGTCAGGCAGAACGTTTACAACTGGTTCAATAACCACGGCTTTGAGGTCGGCGTTGCGATGCTCGAAGAGTCCGTAGAGGAAACCGTAGAGGACCTCGTTGGGCTGCACCTTCGCAGGCGCTACCGACAGAACCCCGATGAGACTACCGAAGAGGAGTTCGACCGAGCCTTCGACACGATCTTCGAGCAAGACAAGCTGTTCCTGTACGACTCCTTTGCGGAGTCCGTGGAAGACCGCTTGATGTCGAAGTTGCATTACATGGTCAAGGGCCAAGGCTGCAAGGTCATTGTTCTGGACCACATCAGCATCGTGGTGTCAGGAATGGACGACAACGGCGATGAGCGCAAAACCATCGATCGTCTCATGACCAAGCTGAAGACCTTCGCCAAGACCAACGACATCCTCATGGTCGTTATTTGCCACCTCAAGAACCCAGACAAAGGCCAAGCCCACGAAGAAGGCCGCAAGGTTTCCATCACGGACCTGCGCGGCTCTGGGTCACTGCGTCAACTGAGTGACACGATTATTGCCATGGAGCGTAACCAACAAGGGGAATACCCCAACGTGGTCACGATACGGGTCTTGAAATGTCGCTTCACCGGGGACACAGGCATAGCTGGCTACCTCATTTACAACAAAGAAACCGGATGGCTGGACGAAACGGCTGATGGCTGGACGCCTGATGGTGGCACCGACTGGACGCATGAAGAGCAAGACCCTCGACCCAACAAAGACTTTTAAGGAGACCGATATGACCATGATCAAACTCTACAAATTCGCCCTGAAACAACTGGCCGCTGCGATGACCAAAGCCGCCAAAATCAAGAAAGCAGAAGCCGATTTCCTCGTTAAGGCGAGCGCAAAAGCAGCCGCTGAGGCTCTGGAAGCTGCTCGCGAAAGCCAGAAACTGAACGACGAAGCCGCGAAGATTTCCGCCCTGATCTAAGAGTGACTCAAGGGCCTCCTTACGGGGGCCTTTCGGTCAACCTTAAAACCAACCCCCGTCACCAATTCCTTTGGAGGATCAACCGTGGACAACACAAAAGTACGGCAATACCTGCTTAAAGGCGAAAAGGCCGTAACCCTGCTGGAATCGCTGGGTTACACCTACAAGTTCAACACCTTGGGCCCTTCAGAGTGGATCACTCCGGCCAAAGAGGACCCGTTAAAGGCCCTGTCGGAGAAGGCCCATGATGAGCTGCTAAAGCCCCTCTTGGACCGCTTTCAGGAGTTGCTAACTGTCCCTGCCAGTGAGTGCCCGGTAAACATCGGGACCAAGTTCACTATCGCCCGCCTACCTGACAGCCACTTTCTCAAAGGCTATCGCCTGCCGCAAAGCAGGGTATACCAGGTCGAGGAAATCAAACGCGTCAAAGCGGGTTCCCCTCAGGCCGATCACCTCGGTTTCGTAGGGCTTGCAATCAGCTTCGACGTGGTGACTGGCTTCAGTGAGCGACGGCTGTGGTTGCCGTTAGATTGCATCAAGGTAACTGCCGATGCTCGTTTCTGACATTGAAACGAACGGGCTCCTTGCTAACGTCGATAAGTTCCATTGTGGTGTTTCTCAAGACTATTTCACGGGCGAGTTCTTTGAGTTCGGCCCGGACCATCTAAAGGAGTACATCGCCCAGCTTGAAGCTGAAGCTGCAAAACCGGATGGTTTGGTGGTCTTCCACAACGGGATCAAGTACGACATCCCTGCACTTGACAAGCTCAAGCGTCAATACTTCGGCAAGCGCATCAACATCCCCCGCGAGCGGGTCATGGACACCTTGGTTCTGTCCCGCCTGATCCACTCCAACATCCGCGACACCGACACCGGCTATCTGCGAACAGGGAAACTTCCCGGTGATCGCTTTGGCTCTCACGCTCTTGAGGCGTGGGGCTATCGCCTCGGTGAGATGAAAGGCGAATACAAGACAGACTTCATTGCCAAGTGCGCTCGTGATGGCGTGCCGTATTTGAAAGGCAGTGAATGGACCGTCTGGTGTCCTGAGATGCAAGCCTATTGCGTCCAGGACGTAGTTGTGACGAGCAAGCTCGTTACGAAGCTCATGTCTGACCCCTACTACTTTCCCGCTGGCCTCGCTCCAAACGGCGAACACTGGATGAAGTCTATCCAAGCCGTTCACCTTGAGCATGACACCGCATGGGCACTCGCCCAGATGGAGCGCAATGGTTTCCCTTTCGATCCTGAAGCGGCTGAGCGTCTCTATTCAGACCTTGCGGGCCAGCGCTCAGACCTACTTGTGAAGCTCATTCAGACCTTCGGGTCATGGTATGCGCCGAAAGGTGGCAATGAGTTATTCCGCCATCCTGTCACAGGCAAGCCTATTGAAAACTGGTCTGACGGGCGCCCTATGCCTCGGGTCAAATACCCGAAGGTTGGGGGGATCTGGCTCAAGGGTGGCAAGAAGCGGGACACACGGGAAACCTTTGAAGGAGCGCCCTATACGCCCGTTGAGTTCGTAACGTTCAACCCAGCGTCAGGCGCTCACCTCATCAAGGTCCTCAAAGAAGCCGGATGGGAACCTACGGAATTCACCAAGACCGGGGCTCCAAAGGTAGACGACGAGACCCTTGAAGGCGTCTTCGTGGGAGACCCAGCCGCTCAGGCATGCATCGCTCTGGTTCGTGACTATCTGATGATTCAGAAGCGAATCGGGATGCTGGCTGAGGGTGATAACGCATGGATGCGACTGGTCGGTGCAGACGGCTTTATGCGCGGTTCGATCAACCCTAACGGGGCAGTCACCGGACGAGCCACTCACAGCTATCCGAACATGGGCCAAGTGCCGTCAGCAAGTTCACCTTACGGACCCGAATGTCGCTCGCTGTTTGGGGCGGTCTTTGCTCGCAAGAAGGTCCCCGGCTGGGGAAACTGCGTCCAGGTGGGTGTCGATGCGTCTGGCCTTGAGCTGCGCTGCCTCGGTCACTTTGGGGCCCCTTTCGATCAAGGCCAATACGCTGACACGGTTCTGAACGGGGACATCCATTGGGTTAATGGTCGCGCGGCTGGAATCATCAAGTTCGAGGTCCGCGACAAACACGATGATGAGCATGAGCTGGTCCGAGGAATCGCCAAGACATTCATCTATGCGTTTCTCTACGGTGCCGGTGACGCCAAGGTAGGCGGGTTCATTGGTGGCGGTAAGAAAGAAGGCAAGTCCCTCAAGAAATCCTTCTTGGAAAACACCCCGGCCATCACCGGCCTTCGCCAAGCGCTTGAAGATCAACTTATTACCTCCCAGACCTACAACAAGGTCCTCAAGAAGTGGGACGTGAAGTGGAAGCGCCGTTGGATTAAAGGTCTGGATGGCCGAAAGATTCACGTCCGCTCGCCCCACTCTGCCCTCAATACCCTCCTTCAGTCAGCCGGTGCGCTCATCTGCAAGGCGTGGGTCGTGGAGACCGAAAGGCTCCTTATGGAATCCCACGGCTTCGTCCATGGATGGGACGGGGATTTCTGCTTCATGGCTTGGGTACACGACGAACTTCAAATTGCTGCCAGGACCCCGGAAATCGCTGAGGTCATCGTGGCCGCTGCACAGCAAGCCATTCGCAACGTAGGCGAGTCGTTCAACTTCCGGTGCCGTTTGGATACTGAAGGGAAGATCGGGCCTACATGGCGCGAATGTCACTAATTCATCTTGGCCCCTTCGGGGCCTTTTCTTTGGGAGACCTTTATGGCTATCACTCTAAACCTGCAACACACGTTCACTACTCGTGTCGTTTACTCGACTGAAGAACTGGAAGAAATTCGCACGGGCCTGATGGGGGCAGCTGAAGTAGGCCGTGACTCGCTCCAGAGTCTCAAAGGCAAGCAAAAAGCTTACTGCATAGCCGGTATTCGCCTCACCGAAAAAGCGACTTCGCTGGACGACGTAGGAATGATGGTCTTCCTGACTAAGCAAGCCATGAAAGACGGCATCGCGGAAGACCTGCGCCGTGAACTGAAGGACCTCAACGTCACCCGCATGAGCCCTATAAAGACCGCAGTGGTGGACTGATGAGTGAGTATCTCAAAGTTCTTTTCAGCATTAAAAAAGAGGCCCGCACATTCCAATCTGATTTCTACCGCAAAAACGCTCACTTGGTCTCCGAAGCTGCCTCCCGTGGTCATATTACTTGTGTGTCTACTGACGGTCGCAATATGGGTTTCTGGTCGCTCACTACAGCAGGTCAACTATTCCTGCATGAACATGGAGGTGCGGCATGACCGCTCGTATCGGCGTGGCCCTTGATATGGACTTTCTGATTTTCTCTGCAATGTCCGCAAGTGAAACAGAACAGGACTGGGGCAATGACATCTGGACACTTGAGTGTGACCACGCAAAAGCCCGTTCAATTCTTGGAGGCACAGTTAAGGGCATCTTGCAAGAAATCGAAGATGACATCCGCAAGAAGAACAAGAAACCGTTTGAGCTTGTTCCGTTGTGCATCATCTCGGGCGATAACAACTTCCGTAAAGAGGTCCTTGAGACTTACAAAGCAAATCGCAAAGGCAAGCGTAAACCGGTCGGCTACCCGGACTTCGTTGATGCCTGTATGCAGCATTACGGCAAGTATGCGTTCCGTTGGGACGGTGTTGAAGGCGATGACGTGTGCGGCATTCTGATGACCAATCCCGGCCTCGTGGACTGCGCCGCTGTGGTCTCTGCAAGCTGCGACAAGGACTTCAATACAGTTCCAGGGATGTTCATGTGGCTGACCCATAACAAGGTCGTCAGGAACACTATGGAGACCGCTGACCGATACCATATGTACCAAACCCTAATCGGTGACACCACAGACGGGTACGGCGGAATCCCGAGCGTGGGCCCAGTTGTTGCTGAAGAGTTTCTGGACAATCCCCAGTTCTACTACGAAGCCACGAAGGTTATGAAGTCCGGTCCTCGTAAAGGTGAAGAGGTCACTTATTGGACCAGCCGTGAGCCTGTCGAAACGGAATCCCTGTGGGCCTGCATGGTGTCGCTCGCGGCCTCAAAGGGCATGTCTGAGCCTGAGCTTTTGCAGCAAGCCCAAGTCGCTCGAATCTTGCGTTGGTCAGACTGGGACCATGAGAATCAGAAGCCGATCTTGTGGACGCCAACTGCATGAGCCCTGAGGTTGGCTTTAGCCTAATGCTGGTTCAGTTCCTGGCCTTGTCCTACTTCACGGCATGATAACAAAACCCCTCACTATAACCATATGAGACTTAGAGTTACTGCCTTTTACAGGCGTCTTTCGTCTCCGACAACCGAGGAGATGCAATGCTTAATGATATTCAAAACTTATTTGACGATCCGGACAATATTCCTGACATCGCCAATGCATCCGCCCAGTACATAAAAGTACGTTGCAACGCTTCGTACCTGATTCGGAGTGGAGCAATTGACGACCTGCGCAGGCAGGGTTACTCAGAGAACCATATTCTTGGTTTCATCGAAGGAATGAACGCCACCGTGGAACTCGTTGAACTCATGCAAGAACAGCGAAATATGCCCACGGAAGAACGAAGGAGGAGTCATGTGTTTCAGTAGCAAAGTTAAGCAGCCCAAAGTTAGACCTGAGTCAATTGCCGCACCTGCACCGGTTAACGAAGAGGCCCCTAAGGGCATCGAGTTCGGTGACGATTCGAACAGCGATGACTCAGACGCAACCAATGGTATCGAAGATCTAAAAGTTCCCAAAACCAAAACAGGTGAAGGAACGCAATCAGCCGTTGCTTCGGACACTGGAAAAGCAACCATCAAGAAAACTGCGAGCGCTTCTATCAAGCGCGCACTGAAGAGGTAATTACCAAGGAGGAACCAATGGGATTCTTTAAAAAGGCCATTAAAAAAGTTGTGAAGGTCGTAGAGAAAACAACCAGCGCGGCAAGTGGTGGACTGATCGGCAGTAGCAAAGAAGAAAAGAAGTCAGACCCTGCACCTGTAGCAGCTGCTGTGAATGCCCCCGAACCTGCCAGCGCCGCCGCACAGGTGGAGGCACCAAAAGAGGACAGCAGCACCGAAGACGACGGCGACAGCGAAGCTGCTAAACGCGCTGCCCGCTCTAAAGGTAAACGAGGCCTCTCAGTGGCTCGCAGCTCGGGGACCGGTCTGAACATCTAAGGAGGTCGATATGGCCTCTATGGCACGTACCGGTCTCGGGGAAGAGTCAGCTAAAGCAGTTTACGACCGCTTAAAGAACGACCGTGTTCCCTATGAGACTCGCGCTGAAAACTGCGCAAAAGTAACAATCCCCTCTCTGTTCCCCAAGTCCTCAGATAACGCCTCGACTGACTACACGACACCTTGGCAAGCGGTAGGAGCCCGAGGGCTAAACAACCTATCTGCGAAGGTGATGCTTGCACTGTTTCCTCTTCAGAGCTGGATGAAACTGAAGGTATCGGAGTGGCAGGCAAAACAACTGGTCAGTGATCCAGAACAGCTTGCCATCGTGGACCAAGGCTTGGGCATGGTCGAGCGCATCATGATGTCCTTTATGGAAGCGAACAGCTATCGGGTGACGCTCTTTGAGCTGATCCGACAGCTCGCCCTTGCTGGTAATGGCTGCATTCATCTACCCCAACCTGACGCCAGCGCCACGGGTTACAACCCGATGAAGCTCTACCCGCTTAGTTCCTATGTGGTCCAGCGAGACGCCTTCGGTAACGTGTTGCAAATCATCACTCTCGATAAGGTTGCCTTTGCGGCCTTGCCTGAGGATGTCCGTAACGCCATCGCTGATGGTGCTGACAAGAAGCCTGACGAAGAGGTCGAGGTTTACACCCATGTGTACCTTGATGACGAATCCGGCGACTTCCTGAGCTACCAAGAGGTTGGCGGTGTTGAAGTAGAAGGCACCGATGGTCAATACCCCACTGATGCCGTTCCGTGGATTGCTGTTCGATGGACCAAGCGCGACGGTGAGAACTACGGTCGGTCGCACTGTGAGGAGTACCTGGGAGACTTAACCTCCTTAGAAAACCTACACGAAGCGATGATCAAGTTTTCAATGATTGCCTCGAAGGTAGTAGGCTTGGTCAACCCCAACGGCATGACTCAGGTCCGGCGATTGACCAAGGCCCAGACGGGCGACTTTGTGGCTGGCCGCAAGCAGGACATCGAGTTCCTGCAACTTGAGAAGACAGCCGACTTCACCGTAGCCAAATCCGTAGCGGATGCCATCGAGGGACGCCTTGCCTACGTCTTCATGTTGAACTCAGCGGTGCAACGGTCGGGTGAACGTGTGACCGCCGAAGAGATTCGGTATGTGGCGAGTGAGCTGGAAGACACGCTTGGAGGGGTCTATTCGATCCTCTCGCAGGAACTGCAATTGCCGCTGGTTCGCATCCTGCTGAATCAGCTACAAGCCACCTCTCAGATTCCCGACCTGCCCAAGGAGGCCGTAGAGCCGACCGTAAGCACTGGCCTGGAAGCGTTGGGACGTGGGCAAGACCTCGATAAGCTCACGCAGTTCTTCAATGGGCTACAAGCCATTGCGCCGCTCATGCAAGACCCCGACATCAACATGGGCAACCTGAAGATTCGGCTGGCTAACGCTATAGGTCTGGACACTGCTGGACTGCTGCTGACCGATGCCGACAAGGCCAAGCGCCAAGCGGAACAGATGGTGGCTCAAGGTGGTCAGGCAGCGGCTCAAGGACTCGGTGCAGGCGTGGCCGCTCAGGCTACTGCTTCACCCGAGAATCTTCAGGCAGCCATGGACACAGCGGGCGTCAAGCCAGTGCCAATCGGCGGCTAAACAAAACCACCCACTATAACGAGACAACACACAGTTCAGCCGAACCGACTTCGGGGAAAGTACGGATGATTGCCCGTGCCTGTGTGTTCGTCTCCTCCCTCATTTCGCAAAGGAGACTATATGCAACTGAATATGTTGGCTCTGGCCTTGGGCCACGTTTACCAGTCCGCCGATGTTTACGCCTCTTTCGGCGTTAACGGTGCGGTCATCTCTTCGAGCGACCCAGAAGAACACGAACAGAACATGCTCGCAATGGACGTATCAGCCCGCGACGGTGACGCCTCAATTGAACTCATTGGGGAGCCCGAAGAGGAAGAGGATGAACAGCTGCATGACCAAGAACATGATTCTGAAGCTAATGAATCAGACGACAACAGCGAAGCCGACAATGAGGACTTCACGCCGTTGGGTGAACCTGACGCAGAACTAACCAAAGCCAGCGCTGACATTGAAGAATACGCCACCGGTTTTCTGGAGTTGCGCGAACAGGCCATCAAGTCAGGCCTTCCAAGTGAAGTTGCCGAAAGAATTGAATCCGAATACGAAGCTGACGGCCACCTCAGTGATGACAGTTACGAGAAGCTCGCCAAGGCTGGGTTCTCCAAAGGTTTCGTCAACTCGTTCATTCAGGGTCAAGAAGCACTCGCCCAGTCCTTCGTAGTGAAAATCACAGAATATGCGGGCGGGAAGGAAAACTTTGAGCGAGTGATCAGCCACCTGAAAGCAAACTCACCGGGAACCGTTGATGTTCTGTATGAGGCCATTGAGCGCCAAGACCTCAACGCCATTCGCTCAGTTATCAACTTAGGCATGGCGAGCCAATCCAAGAAGTTTGGCAAGCACCCCGAGCGAACTATCACACGGAGAAATGCGGCTCCGGCAAGTCGAGATGCAGCCCCGCAATCGAAAGGCTTTGAATCTCAAAATGAAATGGTTAGAGCGATGAGTGACAAACGCTATGGCCGCGACATGAAGTACACAGCGGAAGTGGAAGCCAAAGTCCACCACGCAAACTGGTAAACAACGGAAAGTTAAAACCCCTCACTATAACAGGACACACATTTTGGGTATCCCCTAAGGGAGTCCTGCATCTGGAGAAACATAGCACAAGGAGAACTAATTTATGGCAAACGCTAAAAACGGTCAGCAAATTGGCTTGAATCAAGGCAAAGGCAGCACAGACACCGACAAACTTTCTACCTTCTTGAAAATCTTCGCAGGCGAAGTTTTGACCGCATTTATGCGTCGTGCAGTGACTATGGACAAGCATATGGTCCGAACCATTCAAAATGGTAAGTCTGCTTCGTTTCCTGTCATGGGGCGTACCGGTGGTTATTACCTCGCTGCCGGTGAAAACCTTGACGATAAACGAGGGGATATCAAGCACTCTGAGAAAGTAATCGGCATCGACGGCCTGCTGGCTTCTGATGTCCTGATCTACGATATCGAAGATGCCATGAGTCACTATGACGTTCGTGCAGAATACTCGGCGCAGCTTGGTGAGGCTTTAGCAATTGCCGCTGACGGCGCAGTTCTCGCTGAAATGGCGAAGCTGTGCAATTTGCCGGAAGCGACTAATGAAAATATCGCTGGTCTGGGTAGCGCATCCGTCCTGCCTGTAGGCACAAAGGCGGATTTGGAAGCGGACGCTGAAGCAATGGGAAAGGCAATCTTAAAGGCTTTGACTGTTGCTCGTGCAAAGCTGACTCGTAACTACGTCCCAGCAGGCGACCGCCGCTTCTACACAACGCCTGAGAATTACAGTTCCATTCTGGCCGCGCTACTGCCTAACGCTGCGAACTACTCGGCATTGACCGATCCCGAAACTGGGAGCATCAAGAACGTGATGGGCTTTGAGGTCATCGAAGTGCCGCACTTAACCCATGGTGGAGCTGGCGATAATCTCGCAGGCGCTAATCGCAAGCATGCGTTCCCCGCCACGGCATCTGGTGACGTAAAGGTTGCTTTGGATAACGTTGTCGGTTTATTCAACCACCGTTCGGCTGTAGGTACTGTGAAGCTGAAAGACATGGCTCTTGAGCGTGCGCGTCGGGCCGAGTTCCAGGCTGATCAAATCATCGGTCGTTATGCGATGGGTCATGGCGGCCTACGCCCTGAAGCTGCGGGAGCTCTGGTGTTCACCACAGTTCAGCGAGTAAAACCCAAGCCAGCACCCTAAAACACCAATAGCCCTCCTCCCGTTCTAATGGGTCGAGGGCTTTTTACTTACGCCGAATTAATTTGGAGGACTAATGGCAATTTTCGATTCCAGTATTGAGTCCGATCAGGAACTGTCAGCAGTAAACGATATGCTCGCCGCTATTGGGGAGTCGCCAGTAAGCTCCCTTGAGGGCGACCCCAACGCAGATGTCGCTAACTGCCGCCGCATTCTCAAACAGGTAAACCGCGAAATCCAATCAAAGGGCTGGACGTTCAACATTGAGGAGGATGCGCAACTGGTTCCCGACAGTTTCTCGCATCTCATCCACTATCTTGACGACTACTTAAAGATAACCACAGGCTCCTATACAAATCGTGGAGGTTTCTTGTACGACCGCACAAACAAAACGGATCAGTTCACTGACTCAGTGACCGTATCCCTCGTTCGCCTGCGCGAGTATGACCAGATGCCTGAATGCTTCCGTAGTTACGTCGTCGCCAAGGCTTCCCGCCGATTTAATATTCGGTTCTTCGGCGCTGGTGAAATAGAGGGGTCATTACAGGAACAGGAGTTAGCCGCATGGGCCGACTGCCAAGAGTACGAGCTTGATTATGGCAACTACAACATGCTCGACGGTGACGCCTATACAGGGGGCCGAATCTCTCGATAACTAACAAGGAGGGTCCTATGGGTCTTGTTTCCCAGAGCGTTAAGAACCTCAAAGGAGGTATTTCACAACAACCGGATGTATTACGTTTTAGCAATCAAGGCGAAATTCAGGTAAACGGATGGTCTTCAGAAACTGAAGGATTACAGAAGCGCTCCCCTACTACTTTCGTCAAACGCCTGGGCGGAGTCGGTATGTTTGGCGCCAAGCCCCTCGTTCACCTCGTAAACAGAGATGCCTTTGAACAGTATTACATGTTGTTCACAGGTCAAGGTGTCTCAGTGGTTGACCTCAAGGGTAACTCCTATGAGGTGCGTGGGTACAACGGTTATGCCAACTGCGCAAACCCTCGTGTGGACCTGCGAATTATCACCGTGGCGGACTACACCTTCGTCGCCCATCGATACCGCGCCACCACCATGAAGGGCACATTGACCCAAGCAGGATACCCACGCCTCGACGGTCGGGCGATAGTTAACGTACGTGGTGGGCAGTATGGTCGCACCTTGAAAATCACCATTAATACCGGGTGGGTGTTTACCGTAAAGATGCCCATTGGTGATGCTGCGGAGACTACACCCCCTCAGGTGGAGCAGACAGATGCTGGCTGGATCGCGGGGCAGTTCGCGCAACAGATCAACACGGCGCTAAATCAACACGGCTGGTCAGCCCACAGCGGTCACGGCTGGATCATCATAAGCGCGCCCGCTACGGACAATATTCGGACCATCGCAACCGAGGATGGCTACGCTAACCAACTGCTTAATTCATTTATTTATCAAGTGCAGACATTCAGCAAGCTCCCGGCTCAGTGTGCTGATGGGTATCTTGTGGAAATCACCGGGGAAGCATCCAGAACCGGGGATAACTATTGGGTTCGCTATGATGCTGCCGGTCAGGTTTGGCGGGAAACGGTAAAGCCCGGCATCATCACAGGGCTTGAGCCGACCTCAATGCCTCACGCACTGGTTCGTGCTGCTGATGGGCAATTCGACTGGACGCCGCTGAACTGGACAGATCGCACATGCGGCGATGACAGCACAAACCCAATGCCATCCTTCGTCGGCGCTTCGATCAACGACATCTTCTTCTTCCGTAACCGCCTCGGTTTCCTTTCCGGGGAAAACGTAGTGATGTCACGCACGTCGAAGTATTTCAATTTCTTCCCGACCTCTGTCAGCGCCTTGAGTGACGATGACCCCATTGATGTAGCAATCAGCCACAACCGAGTCAGCATCCTGAAGTATGCAGTGCCGTTCTCGGAGCAGTTGCTGCTTTGGTCAGATCAAGCTCAGTTCGTACTTTCCTCTCAAGGGATTCTCTCAAGCAAAACGATTGAATTGGACCTCACTACAGAGTTCGACGTGAGCGACGGAGCAAGGCCTTATGGCATTGGCCGTGGAGTTTATTTCTCAGCTCCGAGGGCCAGCTACACGAGTCTGAAGCGGTACTACGCGGTGCAGGATGTCAGCGACGTGAAGTCAGCCGAAGACGTATCGGCGCACGTACCAAGCTATATCGGAAACACTGTTTTCCACATTCATGGATCAGGCACTGAGAACTTCGTTTCGATGCTTTCCGACGCTGTAGAGAATCGTGTCTACATCTACAAGTTCCTTTATCTCAAGGAGGAGTTGGTACAGCAGTCTTGGTCACATTGGGAGTTCGGCCTGAATACTCGAATCCTCGCCGCCGACTGCATTGGGTCCTACATGTACCTGATCAACGAGCGCCAAGGTGTCGGAATGTGCCTTGAGCGCATTGAATTCACAGCGGACACCGTGGACTACGTGCAGGAGCCTTACCGCGCCTACATGGACCTGAAGAAACTCATGACCCCAACAAGTTACGACGAGGACCTCAATGAAACCTATGTGAGCCTTGGCGCAATTTACGGTGGAGTACCTGACTATCTGTCGGTGTTCTACACAGTGGACCCGCAAGGGGTCATGGAGCGCCACGAGTCCGCTAATTGGAACGCAGACGACCGCATTAAGTTTGTGGGGAATCGTATGGGGACCACTTTTGTTATCGGCCTGGAGTACGGATTCCGCTACGAGTTCTCGAAGTTCCTGATCAAGCAAACCGCGGACGACGGGACCACTTCAACCGAGGACATCGGGCGCCTTCAGCTTCGCCGCGCATGGGTCAATTATGACGCTTCCGGGGCCTTTGAGATCAACGTCAACAACGGCTCATCCGAGTATGTCTACGTGATGGCCGGGGGCCGTCTGGGAACTGAGGTGAAACTGGGCCAACTGACGCTTGGAACAGGTCAGTACAAATTTCCCGTCACCGGCAACGCTAAAGCACAACGAGTCACTCTCTCCTCCTATGCGCCGGTTCCTTTGAACATCATCGGATGCGGCTGGGAGGGCAACTACATGCGCCGTTCAAGCGGCGTTTGACCTCTGCGTGAAGGTCTTAAAAGCCCTCACTATAACTATGACTACAGGGAGGTTTAACCCACATGAAACTGATTAAGGCCACTGAGGCTCACTTGAGGATTGCCGCTGGCGACTTGTGCACTTCTGACCTTCAAGAATTCCACTGCATGAAATCTGGAAGAGACCCATGCAGCGTGATGGCTGAAGCGTATGACGAAAACGTACGCACCATCGTAATTGGCTCTTTAGTACTGGCAGTCGGTGGGCATTCCGCCATGGGTATCTGGTTTGTAACGACCAATGTTCTCCGCCTGTTGAGCCACGCAGAGCGTGCGCAGTTTTACAGACTTCTCAAGGAGCACCTTAGGTGGATCAAACATTACTCACCGGCCCCAAAAACCAACTGGGTATCCGTTGACAATCAAACGCACATCCGTCTGCTGACAAAGCTGGGTGCCACCTTTCAAGAAGGCATCCTCATGTCCCCTGCCGGGTTCGCGTTCAAACAGTTCTGGATATAGGAGGCACGTATGTGCGAACCCGTAAGCATCGGGATGGCGGTTGTCGCCGTCGCCGGTGCCGCTATGAGTGCATCGGAGGGCGCCAAGGCCAAGGGGCAAATGGCCGATAACGAGCGCAAGCAACAAAACGAACTGGTCAAGCAAGCCAACTTTGTGGACAACGACTTGAAGCTTCAGACCGCTGACAAACTGGACGAGGCCCGAAGACAGCTCACCGAAGTGAACCTTCAGTCCATTCGCAATGAAGGGACGATCAATACGGCCATTGGCGAGTCGGGTCTTTCGGGCAACTCGATGGACCGGTTAAAGAACTCCGTCGCAAATGATTCTTCAGCACAAGCCATGAACATTACCGACAACTACACTCGTGATTATCAAGCCATCTTCGCGAATCGCGTGGGCAGCTCGGAGAACGCCAAAGGTGCTGTACGTGGTCTGGGTGGCGACAAGTACAAAGTGAACAACATCGCCAATGCGCTGAATCTCGTTTCGGCGGGTGGTGCTGGGTATGCGCAAGGTGCAGCAATGTCGGCGTCAAGAAACGCTAATAAGCCCAAGCCCACAAACGAAGCCAAGAACACTACAGGCTCAAAAGGAGGTTAACCATGGCTAATGAATTGACCAACGCTTTGGCCCAGTCCACACAAAGTACGGGAGGCCGTCAAGGCTTCCGTGCCGGGACTGGTGCTGGGTATAAGGCCGCTCACATCAAGCCGGAACAGATAGACACTTCGTTGGGCGACTCGCTTCGTGGCCTTGTGAAGTCCGCATCCGGGGCATATGGGGCTTATGCAGACCAGCGCCAGTCCAAGGCTGACGAACGCTCTAACGAAATTATCCGCAAGTTGACCCCTGAGCAACGCCGCGAAGCAATCGGCAACGGTACTCTTTTATACAAAGACGACCCATACGCCATGCAGCAACTGCGCTATAAGTCAGGCCGAAACGCTGCGTATGAGGTTGACTCCGAGGTGCAGCAAGAAGTCCAAAAGGGATCTTTTCGCACCCGTCAGGAACTTGATGAGTGGCGCCAGACTCGCCTCGAACAGAAATCACAAAATTATGCACAGATGGCGGGAATAGACCCATCTGACACGGACTATCAAAACGGCTTCAACTCGGATATTACCAGGCGAAGTGCAGCCGTCTACGACATGCATTCGCAGTACTTATCGAAGAACCTTGAGACTCAAGCAGTGCTTGAGACTCGCGCAGACCTCCAGCCGATGCTTGATGACCCCAAGCAGTTGAGCCATCTGCGCAGTGCTGACTTCTTCGTGAACTACGTCAACAACGGTCTCAAGTCAGGGATATTCCCAAGCGACGGCCATGCGGTCAAAGCGGTCCAGTTAATTGCCTCAGAAGCGGTCAACAAGGAGGGTGGTGTCCAACTCCTCGACAACCTTGGGGAGAAGGCCATCAATGTTTACGGCGGTCAGCGGAAAATCCGGGACCTGATTGAGCCGACCATCTATGAAGGTCTCAAGGTTCAAGCCCAAAACGCTGCCTACACGAGAGACTCCAAGCGAACCGAAAGTCTACAACTGGGTATCGCCAACGCGATTCACAGCGACGACCCGGCAGAAGGCTGGCAGAAGCTCAACAAGCTCGAACAGGAGAACGATTGGATTCAGACGGGTCCCCAGATGACCCCAGTTCGGCAATCCCTGATTCAGGCCAAGGCGCAGCTCATTGGCCTGGTGGCTCAGAACTCAAAGCAGCAAGCCATTCAGCTTCAAAAGAATGCTCAGACTGATAACCGGCTCGCCGTAATTGACAACGCATACACCCGCCGTCAGGCCGGGGAGAACGTCGCAGTTGAACCGAAGTTCTTGCCCACAAACGGGAACACAGGTGACAAGTTCACGGACGCCGACATGGCGACCTACGCAGCCAAGAAGCTGAATCAGATTGACGCCATGGATGTCCCTGGCTCCAAGAAGGCCGAACTGAAAGCCTCCCTGCTGCGTGCGGATTACGAGAAAGGTCCGTTTCAGGCCGCCTTCAAAACCCTTCTCACGGATGCTTCGCGGGAATGGCAAGGCGCCCTGTTGTCTCCCGAGCCGGTCACAGATACGCCCAGGTTGAGGGAACTCCAAGCGTCCTATCAACAAGACCCGTCGACGGTCGCGCAACTGTTCCCCGAACAGGCAGGACTTTTGGAAAAGCTGCGATATGCCGCTGAAGCCGGGATTGAGCCTCAAGTTCTGATCGACGCAGAGAAGTCTCGCCAAGGAATCAGAAAGGACGAACAGACTGCGCGGGATCAGCAATGGACCTCGATTAAGAACGACAGCACCTTCAAGGAGCTGAAGTATCTCCCGAACACTTTCGAGACCCAAGCCCGTCAGGTTTACGACGCCGCAACGCTTCGGAATGGCGATCCTAATGAGGCCGCTAAGGCTGTATCGGATTACCTATCGAAGACTGCCGTGTCGTTCATTGAGTCAAATGGCAGATTCAGCTCAGACGGATTCCACGGGATGGTCAGTAAGCGCGACCTAATGACCGACCCCAACGATGTCAATTCGTGGCAAACCGGCAAGACCATTATCGACGACACCATGAGCTACTTGAAGACACTCCCTGAGTGGTCCGAAGGCGGCTTGAGCGTTCAAAGCTCAAATGGTGCCCTCTGGATTACCAACCCTCTCGGCAAACGTTACCGCATCTCCAAGGAAGCTATTGGCAACCTTGCGCGTGACCGTGCCGCCCAAGCCCAGCAAGCCAACTTTGATTCCAACGTGGAGGACGCCCAGCGCGCCGAGAAGACACGACAGGACTACATCAAGGGAGGCCGTGGGCCACTCTAAACCTCAAGGAGGACTTAATGACCGACAGGGACTATGCAGCCGTTAAAGCGGCGGGTACGCAATACGACGCAACGATTCGTCAGGAAGCTGACCGCCAAGGTATCTCTTACGACTTCATGCACAAGTTGATCTTCAACGAATCCAGCTTTAACCCATCCGCCGAGTCCCCTTCAGGCCCTCTGGGACTCGGGCAGTTCACCGCTATAACCGGCAAGGCTTACGGCCTGATGACTCCGGAAGACCGTATGAACCCCGCAAAGGCAATCCCCGCCGTCGCTCAGGCTCTTAAAGACCTAAGCAATACTTACAAAGGCGATTATCTAAAGACCGCTCTGGCCTACAACCAAGGACAAGGCCGTTTGGGCTCCCCTCAGTTGGCCGCTCTGGATCAAGGCGACTTCAGCAAGATCAGCCCTGAAGGCCAGAACTACATGCGTAAGTTGCTGGACGTCTCCGGGGAGTCTGTTAGCCGTCGATTCTTTGATACACAGGAGACGGCCACTCAGGGCATTCACCCAAAGACTGAAGGGGCCCAGTTCGAGGATGCTATTCGAGGTGTGACGGCTCGCAACAAGGTCGGCAAGGAGCTACCAGTAATGGGTCAATTAGCCCTGCCCGGTGGGACCGCCCCTCAGACGCAGCAAGATTTCCAGACCCTGTCCAACATCACCGGCAAGAAACCCAAGGGCACCTTCGAGGGTCTGGGCGATTCCGTTGGGGCCCACCTTGCGACCTCCCCGCTGGGGTCCGTCCTGCGCTATGGAACCATGGAGGATGCAGACCCGCTGGACTGGGTGAAGCCCCACGACACCTCGAGTTGGACCACTGAAGATTACGAGATGATTCGCCGTGAAGGCGTTGACCCCCAGTTCTTCTCGTTCGTGCAGGACTACGCAAAGGGCAACCGGGCGAACCTGCCGAATGCCATAGCGATGGCGAAGGAAAACCAAGCGTACCAACGGACGATCAACGGTACGGGTACAGGTGCCCAAATTGTGGGTGGCTTCGCAGGCGCTGGGCTGGACCCATTGACCTACGTTCCGATCCCCGGCACGACAGGCGCACGTCTCATATCCCGTGTGGCTCAGGGAGCCCTGTACTCAGGCGCTGCCGCTATGGCGTCCGAGGGTCTGCGCGAAAACATTACAGGGATTGAAGGCCACTACGGCACAGCATTGGTAGGTGGTGCGTTATTCGGTGCAGGCGCGACGGCTCTCTTCGACAAGGCCCTGAGAGCGGCCCCAAAGGTTGAACGTGTAGACCTCCCGAACGATCAGCTTGAGGCTGTCCTTGCACGCCACGGTGAGGCATCTGAAAAGAACCTCTTTGACATCCATGGGGAGTCCTTTGACGTCAACGAGTTTGCTGGGCCAAGCATCCGATTGGAATCCCGCGAGACGGCCCGTCAGCTTGGTCAGGAAGACCCGACACGGATGCCATGGCGTGAAGGTGATGAAGTCCAAAGTGCTAACGGCATGGACTTCGTGGATCACCCGAGCGAACCGGGCGCTGTGCGTCTGCGTGACGGGTCGATCCTTTCGGCCAGCAATCCGCTGAATCCGAAGCTTCTAAGTGAGGCCGCTGAGGTCGTACCTGAAAGGGCCGCTAAGGGCCTCTCGATGGGGGGCTTCACCGAAATCGGCTACACGCTGAATCGCTCAGATAACCCTGAGGTGCTGGCTATTGGAGGCCAACTGTTCCGCTCTCCTACAGGAACTATCAGCGGTTCCAATGGAAAGTTCGGGGCAACAGCCTCGGACATCGTAGAGCGCATCCAAGCGCAGGATCATGTGACCTATAACACCATGTCTGAGCAGGTTCTTGATGCAATCAAAGACCCTTCTTATGCACTGACTGCCGGTGGCCGCGAGGTCCACATTGATCGGGCTTACCGGCGTGTAGCAGAAGCCATTGAGGAGCAGTCAGGTAACAAGCTGGCCCAGCTCACTGACGGTGAAAGAAAACTCATGGACACAGTGCGAAAGCACTACGACCGCAAGGCTGACATGCTGGAATCCCCAGCTCAGTTCGGGAACCGCAACGCCCGTGCTGTTCTCCCTGAGACTCGTCACGCTGGCTCTTATATCCCCAACATCTACAGCTCTGCTGCCAAGCTTCTACAGGTAAAGCGCTTTGGTAGTGAGGAAGGCTTGCAGCACGCCATTATGGAGGCTTGGCTTGCCAGCTATGCAGCCCGTTCAGCCGTGAAAACCCGTGTGGATAATCTGCTGAAAGATAGGGTTGACGCGATCCTGGCTGAACGTGTGGCAACCCTGCCTAAGCCCAAAGGCAAACAGCCAGTGCCTGCCGTGGATACCAAGCAAATGCGAGCGGGCATTCTCAAGGAAATGGTTGAGGACTACGCCCAACGGAAGGCTTACGGTATCGCCAAAACTGACGACCACAATGGGTCCAACCTGCTGAATCTTGATGGTCAGGGAAGCATCCCCGGCAACGCTGGCTTGGGTGTGAACAACTTCCTTGAAGGCCGCCACCTTTTCGACTCCGACATGACAATTCCGCTTTCCGATGGGGGCACCTTCGCGGTCAATGACCTGCGTGAATTCAATCTTTCTCGTATCACACCGAGCTATGACAGGCGGGTGAACGGGGACATCGGCATCATGGGGGCCACTGGCAGAAGCACAGCGGAACTCGTGAATGATATCGGGCGAGTCAAGGCTGGCAATAAAGCCGAACGCGCAGCCCTTGAAGAGGGAATCAAAATATTGACTGGCCGTGCTCGTAGCGACGTTGATGGCACCTTGGCCACTGCTGCACGCGCCCTGACTGACCTCAGCTTCTTCTCGAAGAATGCCTATATGGGTGCGCAGTCCATCACTGAGGTGGCCGGTATGGTCACGAAGGGCCACACCCACATGCTCCTCAAAGGAGTTCCGCTCCTGAGGGACATGAGCCAGTGGGGTTCAACGATCAGTGCCAAAGACCTGTCTGACATGCACTCCATGGTGTTTGCGCGGGAGTTGGACAACCACATCAGACCAAGCCGTTCGGACATCGTGGAGCGTCTCAGGGACCAAGCTGGGGCAAGCCCGCTGGCCGCTAACGTGGTGGGGTCTATCAAGTTCGCCACTCAGGAACTGGCCGCTCGCTCCCCCTTCACCAAGTTTCTTACAGAGACTTCAAACTACATCGCCGACGCTGGGCGCCAAGGGGTACTTTCTGACTTCGTAGACCACGCCTTAGCTGGTCGTGCATCAAAACTATTCGCGCCTCAACGCCTTCACTCGATGTCGATCACACCTGAACAACTTCAAGGTATGAGGGACCTCATCAAGACGTACGTGCAGCAGCAGAAAGATGGCTCCTTCAAGATTACCGACCGGGCTGGTTTTCAGCGTGATCCTCGGACGATGGACTTGTGGCGCATGGGCGACAAGATTGCGGATGAAACCATTCTCAGACCGCACAAGCTTGCTTCAGCGGACACCGTGGCATACGGCGCTGGAATCAAGATGGCAATGCAGTTCAAGAACTTCACCATGCGCTCGGTCAACTCCCGGCTAATCCGTAGTTTCCATGACGCCACTAAGAACGGTCGGGCTATTGATAAAACCATGCAGGCAGTCATCTCGACTGGTCTTGCGCTGAGTGCGTACATGGCGATGAAGCACAGCCAGGCAGCGGGCATGCCACAGCACCAGAGAGAGCGCTATCTAAAGCAGGCTCTTGACCCAAAAATGCTGGCTTATGCCGCCCTGTCCCGTAGCTCTCACATCGGGGCGCCTCTGGGTCTGGCGAACATCGTTGGGGCGCCGCTGGGATTCGATCAGGCCGCAATGGTCCGATCCTCAATTCTCCCTCGGGGGCCTGAAGATAAGCGGGATTCTGGGGCCATGAAGTTCTCCGCGACCAAAGACAACCGGGTTACTGGGGTCCTCGGGCGGATTGCCGAACAGGTCCCGGCCTATGGAGTACTCGCAAGCGCCGGACAAGTTGGATACAACGCCTTCGGAGCCGCTGGGACTGACTCACGTCGAGCCGATCAAGAATATATGACCGGTATTTTCAACGGCCTTCGGGGGCTCGTGCCTAACGATCCTGTGAGCCAAAAGCTTTTGCTGATGATCATGGAAACGCAAGGCGTAGAGATTAGATAGAACCCCTCACTATAAGCAGGATGCCAGCACGGGTCCGGCTTCCACTTACCTGAAAGGAGGCACAAATGGCCGCGCCTAAAACAGTCCTCACGTATCCCCTTGACGGGACCCTGAAGGACTTTACGATTCCCTTCGAGTACCTCGCCAGAAAGTTCATCATTGTGACCCTCATCGGGTCTACTCGACGCCCTCTGGTACTAAACTCGGAATACCGCTTCACCTCGAAAACCACCATCAACACTACGAGCGCTTGGGGCCCAACACAGGGCTTTAATCATATTGAGCTGCGCCGAGTAACGTCCGCGACTGATCGCTTGGTTGATTTTAGCGATGGGTCGATCCTTCGGGCCTATGACCTGAACACTTCGCAAATTCAATCGCTTCACATCGCTGAGGAAGCTCGCGACCTAACCGCCGATACAATCGGTGTGAACAACAACGGTGATCTTGATGCCCGCGGTCGCAGGATCGTCAATGTTGCGGATGCTATTGACCCCGGAGACACCGTTACCCTTCGGCAAGAACAAGCTTGGGGCCAGTCGGCATCTAATCAGGCCGCTGCCGCTGCGATGTCTGCTGCCGCTGCGGAGACGAGCAATCAACAGTCGCACACTAACAATGTTCAGTCCTATCAAAACCTTGTTGAGACCAATACGTCCCGCGATCAGGCAGCCGCCTCGGCAGCCGCATCACAAGCCAGCAACTTGCAGGCTACCGAACAGCAGGCCGAAGCGACACATCAAGCGGGTCTCTCGTTTAACTCTGCGACTGCTTCAGAAGCATCCCGTCAGCTATCAGTCGAACAAGCCAGTAAGGCGACGACCGAAGCTGACCGGGCAACGTTTCAAGCTGACCGAGCGAAGACCGAAGCGGACAAGTTAGGCAACTTTAACGGTCTCGCTGCGACCATCGACTCTACTTCGGGAATCGATGTTGTTTGGAAAGGAACCCAAGGTGCCAAAGGCGGCGCGTTTGTTTCTCGGAACGACGTTGAAGCGAACTTCACGTTTGCCAAAGCTGACGGCTCTGATCCGATTCGATTTGTTCGTACAGCGGACAGGGCCGTGCATCTTTACGATAACGCCAACGGTGCCCGCATCGTCTTCCAGGGTAACGGTAACACTCACATCCAGCGAGACCTACTGGTGCTCGGCACAAGTCAGCTCAATGGCAGAGTCACCTTTAACGGCGATGCGATGGGCAACGGCGCGATTGACGCGCTGAACTCTTTCGGAGTTCGCTCCTCAGGCAATAGTAACTGCCATCTCTGGTTCTATAACCAAGACAAAGGCGTTACGCGTGGGGTCATCTATGCGGGCGCTGACAACTCTGTTCGGGTTCAGGCAGGAAACAGTCTGGCCGCTCGCTGGAGCGCGGATGGCTCTTCTAACTTTAATCAGATAGGAACATCCGGTATCGAGAATCAGGGCCGTGTCGCATCTCACCGAAATGGCGTCCTCGCAAACCCCACTATGTACTCAAACTGCCATTTCCTGGCCCAAACTCTTGACGGAACACCGCCTGCTTACGGATTCCATCGAGGCGGTCAATATGGCTTCGCTTTATGGCAACAGGGCTCAGAACTGGCAATCATGGATTCGGGTGGCACAAATAGAAGCGTCGTCACTAACGGGAATCTTGGGAACTGGGTAATCAATAACCTTTACGGTGAAGCAGTCGGCGGCACCTCGTCACTGCTGAACGTCTCAGGGACTTATATAGGTTTAAACGGGCAACTCGCTGGCGGCAACCTTCGCTATGCGACTCACAATCACGTCGCGTCAGCCCCACCCGGTACGTGGCGCAACCAAGGCGTCTCAAACAATGGTGGGGTTTCAAACTGGATGCGTGTCGCATAACAACGAAGGAGACCTTATGTTCCCTAAGACCTATAGCAATGACTTGACTGTGCTGGGAGCCGTAGCACCTCGCTGGTCTGACAAAGAAAAAATCCGTATCGACTGTGACCTCACCATTCTGGTGGTGAATGCCAACATGGAAGGCTATGCCGAAACAATGCCCTTTACCGCCTGCCCGTGGGATACCTTTGGGCCTCACTGTCCGGAAATCTTCGAGTACCTCGCTCAAGGTAACGCTGGCCCAGTTGCAGAGTGGCAGCGACCGGACGTGACCCCGCATGACCTTCAGGTAGAGCTTGATGCTATCTGGCCGGACATCGTGCTGGGTATTGCTACGCCCGAACAGATTGACCTTGCCCAGAACCTGCGAAAACAGATCAAGGCAATGACCCCATGAGCATCGAAATGGACTTTCAAAACGGGGTCGTCAAGTACGTCCCTGTGGCCGCAGGCGCAGGTGCTGATGTTGCAAGCCGCTTCGCTGGCCTTTCCCTGAGTGATTGGTTCTACGTCACTCTCATCACCTACACAATCGCTCAAACCGTTGTCATGGTCTTCAAGACCGTTATGGAGGAAAAGCGTAAGAGCAAGGAGTAACCAAATGAGTGAAGACGTATTACGCCAGCTTCTAACAGCCATCGATACGGTGACTGCGCGCAGCCTCTTAGAGGACTTGCAAGACGAAGCCAAGCGCACCCCTCAATTGTATAACGCCGTCGGCAAGTTCCTCGAACGCCACAAGTTCACCATCGCCAAGCTTCAACCGAATGCGTCCCTTCTGGGCGACTTGTCGGCTGCGCTCGATGATGTTCAGAAGCTAACTGACGAAGAACTCTACGGTCCCGGCGAGACCCACCACTAAGGAGACCCCGCATGAACACCCTTACCAAGGGTCTCTTGGGGCTTGTCTGTGCCTGTCTGATAGTCCTCGGGGTTTACCTGAAGGGCTATCACGACTCCGACACCAAGCACCTATTGGAGGCCCAAACCGCCGAACTGGCGTTCAACAAGAAACAGGAGGAGGAACGTGAAAAGTCTCAAGCGGCTCTGGCCGACATCTCGAATCAGTGGCAAGCGCATCTGGCGCAGAAGTCGTCTTTGGCTCAGGGGACTATTGATCGGCTGCGCGCTGACGGTATCGGCCTGCGGGTCCAACTTGCCGACGCAACCGTGCGTGGCCTCTCAGCTTGTAGTGGACCCATCTTTGATGGTTACGCCGAATTACACCCAGACACTTCTCGATTCCTTATCGAGCACGCCCAACGTGCAGATGCTCAGGTAACTGCACTTCAACAAACCATTCGCGAACTGCAAGGAGAACGCCAAGGAGGGAGCTAATTGAACCAAGGAGATAAAGAAATTGCGTTAATGAAAAGGTCATTCGTGGCCTTTCTTTTTGTCTTGTGGCGGGCGCTCAACCTGCCAAAACCAACTAAATGCCAAATCGACATGAGTCGTAAGTTGTCATCAGGCGACCAACGTCGATTCATACTTCAGGCATTCCGAGGTATCGGAAAATCGTTCATTACCTGCGCCTTTGTGGTGTGGAAGCTATGGAACAACCCAGACCTCAAGTTCCTCATCGTCTCAGCCTCGAAAGAGCGGGCGGATGCGAACAGCATCTTCATCAAGCGCATCATCGACCTCCTCCCATTCCTGCACCACATGAAGCCTCAGAACGGCCAGCGGGACAGCTCGCTTGCCTTCGACGTGGGGCCTGCCAAGCCTGACCATTCGCCATCGGTGAAGTCGGTAGGTATCACTGGGCAGCTTACGGGGAGCCGTGCAGACATCCTGATTGCGGATGACGTGGAGGTCCCGAATAACTCGGCTACTCAGGCTGCCCGTGAACACCTGGGCGAGCTTGTGAAAGAGTTCGATGCAATCCTGAAGCCCAACGGAACAATCATCTATCTGGGGACCCCTCAGACTGAAATGACCCTATATCGGGAACTTGAGAGTCGCGGCTACGTGACTACCATCTGGCCCGCAAGGTATCCGAAGGATCTAAAAGACCGTGAGAGCTACGGTCATCGACTGGCCCCTATGCTGGCTGGCGAGTTGGACGCTGACGGAACCCTTTACTGGGAGCCGACCGACCCTATTCGATTTGACGACACCGACTTGCGGGAGCGTGAACTGTCTTACGGCAAGGGCGGTTTTGCTCTGCAATTTATGCTCAATCCAAATCTGTCTGACGCCGAAAAGTACCCGCTCAAGCTGCGTGACTTCGTTGTAGGTCGCTTTTCTCTTGAGTCGGCGCCGACAACCTTGCAGTGGCTCCCGAACAACGGCAACGAGATTAAGGGCCTGCCCAACGTTGGCCTCAAGGGCGACCGCTTCCACCGCTATGAAACCGTAGGCAATGCATCCGCACCGTATACCGCTAAGATTCTTGTGATCGACCCATCGGGCCGGGGCAAGGACGAAACGGGCTATGCGGTCCTCTACATGCTCAACGGCTACATCTTCCTGATGGATTGGGGGGGCTTCCGTGGTGGTTACGATGACAAGACGCTTCAGGCTCTGGCAGACATCGGCAAGCGCTTCAAGGTCAACGAGGTGGTCATTGAAGGTAACTTCGGCGACGGTATGTACGTGAAGCTATTTAGCCCTGTGATGACCCGTACGCACCGCTGTGCAGTCACTGAGGTCAAGTCAAAGGGTCAGAAAGAGCTGCGCATCTGCGACGTTCTGGAACCGGTTCTTGGCAGTCATAAGCTTGTGGTCATGGAGGATGTCATTAACCGTGATTACGAAACCGCCCTGAACATCGACGGGACTACCGATGTGAAGTACAGCGGCTTCTATCAGCTCACAAGAATCACTAAGGAGCGCGGGGCTCTGGCCCATGATGACCGCCTTGATGCCCTGGCAATCGGTGTGCATTTCTTCACGGAAGCCATGGAGAAAGACTCAGAGGCAGGCGCTTCAGAGATGCTTGAAGACTTCCTTCAGCAACATATGGAAGACCCGTTGATCGGCTTTGAGGACCATAGGCAGATGATGATGGGTGACGTGGTGATCGGCTATGAGGCTGACGGTACTACGACCAACTATATGGGATGGTGAATGGGTGACTGGACAAGGATGCCTGGTCATTTTCAGCACTACAGCAAAACCCCTCACTATAACCAGAGGGAGGCTTGAGGTTACTCCTCTTTTAAGACCACTCTGTGGCCTGTCTTAAGATGATGACTATCAATGACTGGCCCAAGCTGCCCATGCGACCTGAGCCAATCCTGATCACCTATTTGCGTAAGCGGTCAAAATCATCATCACCAATTACAACGGCGGTAGGCCCTTGGGTTTTAATCAGAGTGATGGAGTGCTCGCAGTCTGCAAGGTTGTGATAGCTCTCAGAGCTTACCGCGATGGTCTTGGAGTTCTTAGCAACGAACTTCCACCTCCACTCACTCTTAACATCCTTGTACACATAAAAATACGATACATCGGCCATGCAGGCTTCCTCCATGTGGTGTCGCTACCCACGCAACGACTGCACAACGCTATCAAGCATTCGCTGACAGGCGCAATCAGACCCTTTGAGATTTGACGGAAAAATCTGAAGGACCACCTCACTACGGGCGCACTCGCCCATCCCCCCCCGTGGGTGCCCTCGCGTGGTCCTTATCGCGCCTGCATGGGTCCTTATCGCGTGCCCATGCGCGCCTCTGGATGATGGCCCAGAAGTGTTAGACGACTGTTAGAAACCTGTTAGACATGCTCGTCGAGCCTCGTTATGATCAGGTCTCACACGGCCACCAGTAAGCCTCCAAAGGCCCGGAATATAAGGCAGCTGACCCTGTTCACTTATGATCTGCGTGAGTACAAACAGGTCCCGGACTGGCTCAACGCCAAGTTCTGGGCCAACCCGGAAAACTTCGGCAAATACTGGTGGTGAGAGAGACCTCATGAGCAGTTCAGTTTGTCCCTGCGGCAGCGGCAATCTTCTGGATGCCTGCTGCGGTCATTATCACGCGGGCCAGCCAGCGCC
>Ga0247730_1000325_pt1 | contig 39388 bp, 30 predicted proteins | sample UWRJL073202C2_FD_180959 | JGI IMG/M metagenome (GOLD analysis project Ga0247730, IMG submission 180959) | Plant litter microbial communities from Arlington Agricultural Research Station in Wisconsin, United States - UWRJ-L073-202C-2 | ecosystem: Environmental > Terrestrial > Plant litter >... | reverse complement strand
TTGATGCAGAGGGCGAGATCATAGGTGTTTCTTATAATGCGATCAATATATCCGACTTGAAACTCAAAGAACAGCAGTCAAACGCGAAGGACGAGTCACTCAAAGCAATTGCATTTATACAGGCACACGAAATTCGGCGCCCGGTATCATCTATCATGGGTTTAATGAATATCTTTAAGGCCGATGGTTATCAATCGTCAAAAGAAGACCTGATGATGATGGAAAGGGCTGTACTGGAACTGGATGAAAAGATTCGCCTGATTGTGAACCATACAATTAATGAGAATAAATAATTAAGACTACATTTACAGGAATTTCGATAAAAGTGAAGAAACCAATCGCAATACTCCTGCTGGCATTAACAGTCATATCCTGCTCCAAGAAAACAGGCGAAAAAACAGAACCGGCAATTAATTTTTCCAATGTACTTATTCTTGGTAACAGCATCACCTATTCTCCAAAAAACCCGGGAATAGGCTGGCAGGGTGAATGGGGAATGGCAGCAACTAAGGCAGAACTTGATTTTGTACACCTGCTTACAAAAAGTTTCAAAGAAAAGAATTTATCCTGTACAGTTACAGCCAAAAATATAGCTGCCTTTGAAGTGAATTATACAACTTACGATTTCGAATCAGAGCTCAAACAATATAAGGACAGTAAACCTGACCTTATCATTCTCAGGATAGGTGAGAATGTAAAACAGGAAACTTTTGACGCTGTAGTTTTTGAGAAAAGATACGTAGAACTGCTCAACTATTTCAGATCAAACAATCCGTCTGTCCGGTTTTTTGGAGCCGGGTCCTTTTGGGGCAATGCGGCTGTAGATCAGATCATGGCCAGGCATTCCGAATTTATCACCCTCAGCCCACTGGTTAAAGATCCTACAAATGCTGCATGGGGGATATTTGATGATCCTGGCGTTGCTTCACATCCCAGCGATAAAGGAATGAAAGCCATTGCCGATGTGATATGGTCAGCAATTATAAATTTGAAATAGATCAGGCTTTGACTAAAGGCAGGCTAATCATGATCTTCGTACCTGATCCCACCTGGCTCTCCACATAGATGTTTCCGCCGAGTTCTTCAATCTGGGTTTTCACCATGAACATACCCATTCCTTTTCCGTCTGTTGTGGTATCAAAACGTTTATATAAGGAAAAGAGATGTGCCCCGTTCTTCTGCATATCAATACCTTTTCCATTGTCTTCAAACGTGAGCAGCAGCTGCTCCTTAACAACAGCACTTTTTATAATAATCACAGGTGCGGCCTCCGGCCTGCGGTATTTGATGCTGTTTAACGTAATGTTGTAGAAAATACTGTATAAGTATCCTCTTACAGTAAATAACGACTGCAGCGGCTCGAAATCACAATGTATGGTCACTTCCTCGGCAATCATGAGGTTGTTGATACTAAAAGTGATTTCTTCAACAAGCTGCCGGAAGAAAACCTCTTCTTTTTTCTTATTGACCTGGTCCTTCACCTGTAAAGTCTGGCTCAGATCTTTCAAAATCGTATCCATCGTTTTGATAGAGGTACTCAGCCCATTCACGAGTTCTGTATGCTGTGTCTCATCCGGATCTTTTAACAGTTCGGTTATGCCCATAATATTGGCCACAGGCGCAAGCAGGTTGTGAGAAACGATGTAAGTAAATTGTTCCAGGCTCTTATTTCTTTTACTCAGTTCTGCATTGGCCTGAGCAAGTGCCATGGCGGTAGTCTTTGAGGCGGTAATATCCCTGACAGATAAGATAAGCCCCCAATTTTGGTCATCATCGTTTGCTACAGTGATCCATTTGATACTATACCAGTGATCCTCGCCCTCAGCGTCAGTAAAGGTGGAATGATAAGATACACTCTCTCCGTTCATCACCCGCTGTATAATATGGGAGATTTCAGATTTCCTTTTTTCAGGGAAATAATCTATCGCATCGCCACCTATTGTAAGTTCACTCTGACCAAATTTCTCTCTGAGTTTTTGTGCGGGAAGATTGTAAGACACTACCTTCAGTGCATCATTAACCAAGATATACGCTGTATCAGTATGGTCAAAGAGGGCACGCAAATTGGCTTTGGACTTAAGAATTTGTTTTTCGCTGATCTTCAGTGCAGTGGTATCTGCAAGATTTCGTTTATACAGGCGTTCTTTTTCCCTGACAGCCTGCTCCATATTGCTGACCGCACGTAACCTTACCGACTGATTATATAATACGTAAAATAAACGCTGCGGTTTTTCTTTCAATACGTAGTCCACAGCTCCTGCCTTAAGGAGCTCCAGTGCTTCGTCTTCCCGCGCAACAGAACAGATCAGAATAAAAGGAACATCTGCTTCCTGAGCCTGTAATATACCTAATGCCTCTCTTGGACTAACGATATCTAAATCTTCATCAGCCAGAATAATATCCGGTCTGAAATCCTGAAGAAGATTTATATATTCTTCCAGAGTCTGGACAGCTAAATACTGATATGTTGGGGCTAACTCTTCCAATATTTCCAACAATGGTCCTGTGTCCCGCACATGGTGCTGGAGGTACAGTATTTTCGGTCTCTTATTCATTACAACCTTAATTCGTATTTGGGCTGCTCAAATATAGGATTTTCATCACTCAGATTATACGTAAACTGCAAAGAAACAGGACTATCAACAATAGAAATTATTTAAATAATTCTGTTTCCACCCATTTAAACAATGATAAATGGATTTAGTTTTATAATTTGATACACTTTTTTATACAAAAATGATACAAAACATTCTCAATCGTTGTTGTTTTTATTAATAAAAATTATTTGTTATTAGCACTGATAACTCAAATTTCCAACAGGTAAAGATGATTAAACCATTCAGTCTTCAAAATGAGAATTTGATTATTATTTTTTTGCCAAGGTTATAAAACAATAGTAAAATCAACGCGAAACAGCAGATCAAAACTCGCTGAATATTTTTTTTGTAATATTGAGCCACAACATATGCTCATGAATATTATTACCAGGTATAAGGATAAATACACCTCTCTGCTGAAGGAAACTCAGATACCGCTGATGCAGTCGAGGATAAAAATATTGGCCTTTGGCCTGATCCTGCTGAGCTCCTTAACGTTTGTGATTTTGCTGAATTCCCTCGTTAACCCTCACATGACCATTGTGATCAGACTGCTTGTACTATTGCTGACTATGGTTTTTGCATTGTACCTGCTCCTGGAGAAAGCAAAATGGCAATTATCAGGACACATCTTCCTGTTGTCCCTGTGTACCTTTATCTGGACCAACCTCATATTTTACTCCTATGGTATTAATGTGGTGACCATACAATTGTCACTCATTATTATTTCTTCCAGTTTTTATATTCTCGGGAAGAACTGGGGAATATTATATTCCCTGGCAAACGTTGTTCCCATCATTATACACCTGCTGAACTCCCGCCTGCAGAAGGGCCAGGTAACCATTACGCAGTTTCAGATCAGCAACCTTTCCTTTCTGCTTGCACTGATAGTCAATTTCGGTATTTTGATCATTATGCATTATGAGTTCTTCAAATCATTCTATCAAAGTCATTATAAGGAACGCGAGCTAAATGCACAGTTACAGATGGCCCTTAAGGAAGCGCAGGAAGCAACACGGCTCAGATCAGACTTTCTCTCCTCGATGTCACATGAATTGCGTACACCGCTGCACGCCGTGATAGGAATGATCAATGTCCTGAGTATAGAAAACCCAAGGAAGGACCAGGAAGAAAATCTGGCAATTTTACGCTTTTCGGCCGAAAATCTCCTCGCACTGATCAACGATACCCTTGATTTCAGTAAAATGAATGCAGAAAAGGTGCTGCTGAATACAGCAGATTTTAATATCAGCACGCTGCTGCAGAATATACATGCCTCGTTTAAATCAAAAGCCGAGCAGAAAGGCCTGGACCTCAGATTGAAAACGGATTTTGAAAGTAACCCGCTTTATGTTAACGGTGATCAGAACCGGCTGACGCAGATCCTGAACAACCTGGTATCAAACGCGGTCAAATTTACGGATAACGGCGGCAGGGTAGAATTAAGCGTTACCACTACTGCACAAATTGGACAACAGGTAGTTTTATTGTTTGCCGTTAAAGATTCCGGTATCGGAATTCCTAAAAACAAACAGGAAATTATTTTTGAACCTTTTTTACAGGCCAATAATAATATTACCAAGCGTTATGGCGGCACAGGCCTGGGATTGGCAATCGTAAAAAGACTGATCAATTTACATGAAAGTGAACTGAAACTGGTAAGTGAAGAAAATATAGGCTCCGTATTTTCTTTCGAAATTAGCTATGCCCTTGCCAAACCGGAATTGCCTGAGGAAAAATTGCCGGTTATTTCTACACCTGTACAGAAAATCAGCAACCTGAGTATTTTAATTGCCGAAGATAATATTATCAATATCATGCTGCTGAAAAAAATACTGGATCAGTGGGACTGTAACTATTCACTTTCAAAGAACGGGCAGGAGGCATTGGATATGGTGAAGACCGGAAAGTTTGATGTGGTACTGATGGATATTCATATGCCTGTGATGGACGGTTTTGAAGCTTCAAGACACATCAGGGAGCTCCCCGACGCCAATATTTCCAAAATTAAGATCATTGCGCTGACGGCCTCAAGTGATGTAGATATACAGGAGTCGTTTAATTTCACCTACCTCGATGATTATTTGCTGAAGCCATTCTCTCCGCTATTGCTGAAAGAAAAACTGGAAGCCGTGGTAGTTCAGTTATCCGGTAAATAATTGGCAGTATTGTTGCCGCTTTTTCGAATGCATGTTTAAGAAGCCTCTCAAAAATAAATATAGCACCCTTAAGCTTCAGTTGCTCATATTGCTCGTTTTCAGCGCAACTGTGATCAACGGGTTCTTCTTTTTTCACCTGATGAAGCAGAACAAGGCAAGCCTTTTACAGATCAGCTTAAACGAAAGGACTGCCCTGCTTACACGACAGATCCTGGGAACGATTAAAGATGCCGAAATGGGCCAGCGCGGCTATATCCTGACAGGACGAAAAAAATATCTTATCCCCTATACCAATGCCATTAAACTTCTTCCGGGTATTCAGCAGACACTGACAAGGCTGTTAAAAGATAAGTTTAGCGAGGCAGAAGTGCGCCATATGGATTCACTGAATATCAAACTCGCCGCCAAGCAGGCCGAACTGCAAAAATTAATTCAGCTGAAAGACCAGGGGAGGGAAAACATGGTTCTTGATCTTATCAATACAGACATTGGCGAAAATGACCTGAATAAGATCAGAAGCTCCTGCAACCTGCTGCTAAACAGCTTCTATAAGAATATTCGCCAGGATGAGCAGAACATCTCAGAAACGCTCGTCAACAGGGAAATAAGCGTCATTCTTTTTAGTGTGCTGGTCATCACAGCAGTGATCATTATGCGTATTAAAATCATTAACCGGGATAAAAAGAACGCCCGCATGTTTGAGGCCATCCAGCTCCAGAATTTAAAACTTATCAGGCAGCAGCAGGAACTGAAGAATTTAAGCGTAGACTTTTCATCAAGGAATGCCGAACTGGAACATTTTACCCATATCATTTCACATGATCTGCGCGGGCCTTTAACAAATATGGTTTCACTGATCGAAATTCTGGATGATGAAGAATATTCAGGCGAAAGTAACGCGGCTTTTAAAATGTTAAAAAAGTCGTCCGTAGGACTGTTCCATAAACTGGACGATCTCATCATTTTACTGCAGAACAAGAAAGGCGGCACATTATTGAAAGAAACTGTAATCCTCTCCCAATTACTGGCAGAAGTTAAGGCGAATTATAAAATGGAGATCGAAAGATCAGGAACAGTGATTGAGGCAGATTTCGTGGAGTCCGATGAAGCACTTTTTGTAAAAATATATATGCAAAGCATTTTGCAGAACCTGATCAGCAATGCCATTAAATACCGGGACCGGAACAGGAAGAACCGCATCACACTCAAGACCTACAAAGACCAGGACACCTTAAAACTGGTGGTTAAGGACAATGGCAAAGGCATTAATATGGACAAATATGGCAAAGAGATATTTGGACTGTTTAAAACATTTCATCACGGTGATGACAGCCACGGCATCGGACTATACCTGGTTAAAAAACAAATCAGCGAAATGGACGGCCACATCACCATCGACAGTGAAGTAGGTATTGGAACAACCTTCAGTATCACGATCCCCGCATAACTAATTGACTACAAAGCGAAATACTGGCAGGGCTTTTGATATATTGGTAATATGATCGCAAAATTCAATATTCAGGTAAACCTCAATGGATGGCTGATCCCATTCCACATTGAAAGAAAAGAATCAGGGATCTTTAAAGTTCTTTACGAAAACATTATTCTTGGCCATTTATTGGTGAACGACTCTTCAAAATGGGTATATCTGAACAACACAGGCAATGAAAGGCTGCTCAATCCTTACACTGCTGACAGGATTAGTAAGGCCATAATAAATTACTAATTATTTTCATCGTCGAGGTAATTCTTGATCTCTGACCAGGTGGGTTTATGTGAAATGATATCGTTTAATTCCAGATACGAAATCAATTTTTCAATTCTGCTGTTGCCAAGCAAATGGAGGTAGGCGTAAAAATCTACAGGGTTTTCTTCAGCTGTACATTTTGTAATTTGATTAAAGTCTTCTTTTAATTTTTCAATATCAGGCTGGGTTACAGTCATTGTCATGAATCTAGTAAATACTTAAACAATAATAATTATTAATAAAAACTAAAATGATTCAGCATTGTTTTAGAAATTATGCAAAAAATTTTTCGTTAACTTGCATTTGCCGGGTGTCTCCCAGTATATTCCGGCAATAACCAGGTATGAACAATATCATTAAAGAGATCACCCCGCTGACGCATAAAGACTGTTTCAGCATTTTTTCAAGGGTAAAGAAAAACTTTGATTTTCCTCTTCATATTCATGAAGAATATGAGCTTAACCTGATCATCAATGGCGCAGGTGCAAAAAGAGTGATTGGCGATCATCAGGAAGAGATAGCAGATATGGAGCTGGTTTTGGTTGGCCCTAATCTTTCACATACCTGGGTAACCCATAACTGCGAAAACACAGCGATCACCGAGGTTACCATCCAATGGCACAAAGACTTTTTCGATGAGAGGTTCCTGAAGAAAAACCAGATGGGACTGATCAAAGACATGCTGGAACGTTCAGCGCGCGGAATTCTGTTCCACCAGGATACGGCAATTTTGCTGGCAAAAAGACTCATGGCACTTAACGACCTGAAAGGGTTTGCCGGCGTGATGGAGCTGATGAACATCCTTCATGAGCTTTCTACCCTGGAAAACATAAGGGTGCTGTCAACAGTGGCGATAGACAATAATCAGATCCTGCATCCAAACAGCCGCCGCATAGATAAGGCCTATGAATTCATGAATTCCAATTTCCAGAAACAGATCACCCTGAAAGACATCGCAAGGCTGGTAAGCATGACTGACGTATCATTCAGCCGTTTCATCAGTAAGAGAACAGGAAACACATTTGTAGATACGTTAAATGAAATAAGATTAGGCCATGCCACGCGGATGCTGATCGAAACCAATTCCCCTATAGCCGACATTGCTGTCAATTGCGGATTTAATAACATCTCCAATTTTAACCGGATCTTTAAGAAAAAGAAACTGTGTACCCCAAAAGAATTCAGGGAAAACTTCTGTGGTACCAGTGTCTTTATCTGACCGCTATTTTTAAGGAGTATGGTTAATATCACCCAAATGCCCACTGACTCCATGTAAAAAATCACTTCATTAGGTTTTAAACCGATTTACTCTTGTATTTTCTTCTTTTTGATTCCGCCTACATTGATCACAGCTCCAACGCTGAATATTGAGTTACCGGCAGTCATATATTTCCTATTCTTCAGCCCAAAGTTACTGCTGGTGGTGTACTGTAGCTGAACCGCATCACTCAAACGCATCCGCGTAAAGAAAATGGGTTCCAGGAAGATATTATCCTCTTTAGGTGTGCCCACGCCATTGATGAAAAAGTTGTCCATACTCACATGGCTTATGCGCAATGCAGTACCATAATTTAAGGGGTAATTATTGCCGAAGAGATGGAAATTGTTGTTTTTCTTTGAACTGTAATTTACCTGCAGGAAGGTTTTACTGTAGTCTGTCACCTGGAGTTCGGTGCTGATCAGGTCTCCGGAATTATATTCCCTGAAACTCCGGTTGGTCTTTCCGGTACCCAGTCCTGCATAAATTTCAAGGATCCTGTTTTTGTCAGGCCCGAAGGTAGTGAAGTACCCTCCCCCTATTTCTACCAGTTTATAGTTAAGGTCCTTGCGCCTGCGCTCACTGTTCATATAAGCACCTCCAAGCAACACCCCAATATGGTTAGATACCGCGTAAGCACCGTTAAAATTGGCATTGCCCCTCAGGGAAATATGTGCTCCGCCACTGAACTCTCCCTGTGAACTTAACATAGGCGTGTTGGGAACGTTAGGCACATATACTGATGAACAGGAATAAAGACACAATAAGATGAGACAAGCAATTAATTTAAAAGGTTTGAACATTTGATAAGGTTAGGTCAGAAAACGGACGATCATCTCGCTTCAAAATGAAGCAATAAATTGATTAAGAACAATTTCGTTTTTTAAATAACGTAAATACCCTCTAAAAACAAGGCCAAAAGTTCTAAAAAAAATAATTATTTCGCATGGATACGATTTTTCAGGTTTCAATACGATTTTATCTGCACTACATATTAAACGTTAAATCTACGCTTAAACAATTTAGCTTGCTTTTGTCATACGAAGCCCAATTCCGCAGCGCACAAGCACTGATATTATTTTATCATAGTGTAACAAGTACACCCAAGTAATATATTTTCTAATTATTGAAAAATAATGTGTAAAAAGGGCAATTTTAGTCAACCATACAACTAAATATTAATTTTATATTTCTGTTTATCAACTAATTAAAAATTATAGTAACATTTTTTAACATTTTACATACAGGCAATTCATATAACTTCTAGCTTTGGGTTAGTGTTAAAATAACAATAACATATTCTAACCAAATATAAACCGTATGAGAGTTTTCAGAGACTGTAAACGACCCTAGTTTACCTTACAAAAATCATTAACTAATCAAATATTAACCTATTTAAAATTCAATGTATGAAAAAAAGATTTACTCTTATTTTCTTGATTTCCTGCCTGCTCATTTTTCCCGTTGCACTTTTTGCACAGGACATTAAAGTAACAGGTAAAGTAACAGACCAGGCTGACGGAGGACCTCTGCCTGGTGTTACAGTAACAATAGAAGGCACAACCCGTGCCACTTTAACTGACGGTTCCGGAACTTTCGTTATCTCTGCACCCGCAGGGAGCAACCTGGTATTTAAGCTGATTGGAATGGCCTCTAAAACTGTTCCTGTTGGAAGCGGCCCCATGAACGTTACACTCGCCCAGGATACCAAAGCCCTCTCTGAGGTAGTGGTGGTAGGTTACGGTACGCAGAAGAAAAGCGTAGTAACAGGCGCCATCTCAAGTGTAAAGGCGGCAGACCTGGAAAACCAGCCCGTCACCCGTATAGAACAATCCTTACAGGGAAGGACATCTGGTTTAACCATTGCCAGCAGCTCAGGCCAGCCGGGTGCTGCTTCATCCGTAAGGGTAAGGGGTATCACCACATTTAACAGATCCGGCGGCGATAACAATCAGCCTCTATGGGTGGTAGACGGAGTAGTGGTGGATAACGGCGGTATTGGTTACATCAACCAGTCAGACATTGAATCTATCGAAGTACTGAAAGACGCCGCTTCTCAGGCAATCTACGGAGCAAGGGCCGCAGCAGGGGTTATCCTGGTGACCACTAAAAAAGGTAAATCCGGCGATATCAAAATCAATTACAACGGATATTACGGGTTCTCAGGACCTTCAAAAAAACTGGACCTGCTGGATGCTACGCAATATGCAACCATCAGGAATGAAGCGGCTTTCAATGCAGATGCCGCAGCAAGGGCAACCAATCCGGCCCTGCCTCCTTTTGTTGCCCCCTTCGCTAATCCATCAGCGCTGGGAAAAGGTACCGACTGGCAGGATGCGATTTTTAACAACAGCGCCAAAAGACAATCCCAGGAATTCAGCATCAGTGGCGGAGGCGAAAAATCAACCTTCTACTCTTCTGTAGGTTACCTGCAGCAGGATGGTATCGTAACAACGGATATCTCGAAATACAAGAGAACGAACATCCGTCTGAACTCTACACATAAACTGGCTAAATTTTTAACCATTGGAGAAAACCTCGGTTTTTCACATGAAAAATCAACAGGCCTGGGCAATACAAACTCAGAGTTTGGAGGGCCGCTGAGTTCGGCAATCAACCTTGACCCTATCACTCCATTAGTGGTAACAGACCCGGCAGTAGCTGCCGGGTCGCCATATTCAACGAACAGGGTGATCAGGGATGCCAATGGAAATCCTTACGGAATATCCAGCAACGTAGGCCAGGAAATCACCAATCCACTGGCTTATATCGAGACCAGAAGAGGCAACTATACCTGGTCAGACAATATCGTGGGCAACGTTTTCGGAGAACTGAAACCGATAGAAGGTCTGACCATCAGATCTACACTGGGTACAAAACTTTCGTACTACGGTACAGAAGCTTTTACACCGGTATCTTTCCTGAACTCTTCTACAGTAACCGGACAAACTTCATTTAACCGCCAGCAAAACCGCCAGGTGAACTATAACCTGGAGAATACTGCCCAATACAGCAAATCAGTTGGAAAGAGCAGTTTCAGCGTTTTATTGGGACAGGGTATCTATGTAGATAACAATTCAAGAGGTACCAATATCACCTACAATAACATCCCTGCAAATAGTTTCGAAGAAGCTTCACTGAACTTTAACGTTTCCAATGACCTGAGAACGGCCTCGGGATCTGAAGGACAGCTGCATAAGGTAGCTTCGTTCTTCGGTCGTGTGAACTATGACTTCGATGAGAAATACCTGTTTGAAGCTGTACTTCGCCGTGACGGATCTTCAAGATTTGGTGCCAACAATAAATTTGGTTATTTCCCGTCGGTTTCCGGTGGATGGGTAGTGTCTAAGGAAGATTTCCTGCAGGACAACAAGGTCTTCAGCTTCCTGAAACTGAGAGCAGGTTATGGTGTGGTAGGTAATGACAACATCAGTGACTTTGGTTATGTTTCCCTTCTTGGAGGCGGACGTAACTACACTTTTGGCAATTCAGGAAACTACAATGTGGGCTATAGCCCGGTGGCCCCTTTCCCAAGCCCCGACCTGAAATGGGAAGAAACAAGATCAACCAATATCGGCTTTGATGCAACCATCCTGAAAGACTTTACGTTCACGGCAGAATGGTACAGGAAAGTCACCAAAGATATCTTACAGAACCCGCGTATCCCGCTATACCTGGGAGGTGTACAAAACCCGCCTGCAAACGTTGCGGACATGAAAAACACAGGGGTTGAATTTGAACTGGGCTACCGTAAAAAACTCGGAGACCTTACCCTGGGTGCCAATGGTAATATCTCCTTCCTGAAAAACGAGGTAACCAGCCTTGGTAACAATGTACAGTACCTTTCCGGCGGAGAAACCTTCCAGTCGGCAGCCTACCCTATTACACGTACAGCCGTAGGACAGCCTTACAGCTCTTTCTATGGTTTCAAAACACAGGGTATCTTCCAGACTCAGGCCGATGTGGACGCCTATACAGGCAGAAACGGGAAGATACAGCCCAATGCAAAACCGGGCGACTTTAAATACCAGGATACCGATGGAGATGGCTCAATCACTGAGGCCGACCGTCAGTTTATCGGTAACCCGACACCTAAATACACTTACGGGATTACTTTCAATGCATCGTACAAGGCATTTGACTTTATGGTATTCGGAACAGGCGTTGGTGGCAACAAGATCTTCCAGGGGCTTCGCCGTTTAGATATCCTGAATGCGAACTACCAGACAACCATACTGAACCGCTGGACAGGACCAGGTACAAGCAACACCGTTCCACGCCTGATCACCGGAGACCCGAACGGAAACTTTACCAACCCTTCAGATTTCTATCTGCAGGACGGAGGTTATTTCAGGATCAAAGTTGTACAGTTAGGGTATAATCTTCCAAAAACCACCATTTCAAAAATAGGCATGCAGCGTGCACGTATTTATGCAACAGCAGAGAACCTGTTCACCATTACCAAGTACACAGGTTATGATCCTGAGATCGGTGGTGGCGTGCTCAGCATTGACAGGGGTATCTATCCTCAGGCACGTTCATTTATGCTGGGTTTAAGTGTTGGATTTTAAAAAATATTGATTTATGAAAAAATATATAAAATATACGGTCTTGTTTGCAGTAGCACTGATGCTGCTGAATTCCTGTAAAAAATTCGTAGAAGTAGAACCAAGGGGCGCATTTACGGAAACCGGCTACTACCGCGACGCAACAGAAGCCTTCAATGGACTGGTAGCAACCTACGACATACTCGGATACCAGGCAAATAACTTTGTGACAAAAGTGGATGTTGTGGATGCGGCATCTGACGATAACGTTGCAGGTGGTGGTGGCCCTAATGACGTGACTGCAATGCAGGTAATGTCTAATTATACACTGACCCCGGCACTGGGACCTCAGGATAGTCTGTGGGCCTCGGGTTACCAGGGTGTGTACAGGGCAAATATATTGCTGGCCAAATTGCCTGCCGTACCTATGGACGATGCCTTGAAAGCAAGGTATACGGCCGAAGCAAAAGCTTTGCGCGCCTATTTCTACTTCGACCTGGTTCGTTTCTTCAAAAACATCCCGCTGATCACAGAGCCTGTGACCGTGGATAAAGCATACGATATAGTTCAGGCTACTCCCACCGCAGTATATGCCCAGATCGAATCTGACCTGAAGGCCGCACTGGCGGAAACGAACTTCCCTGTGACTGTACCAGTGGCTACAGAGGCGGGAAGGCTGAACAAAGGAATTGTACACGCCCTTCTTGGAAAGGTATATCTCTATGAGAAAAAGTATACTGAAGCAGCAGCCGAATTTAAGGAGGTCAATGGTGCTACACCGGGGCAGCCCAGCGCTACCTACGGCTATAACCTGGTGGCAAGCTACGCCTCCCTCTGGAAAAATGCCAATAAATTTAACAGTGAGGCGATCCTGGAGATCACACACACGAGCAAATCAAATACCACATGGTCTTGCTTAACCTGCGGGGAGGGTAATATCCTGAATATTATGACCGGCCCGCGGAATTACAATATCCTGGCAGGAAAAACTGCACCTGATTATATTTCGGGTTACAGCTTCCTGCCAGTGACCCAAAACTTTGTAGATTTCTCTCATAATGACCCCCGTTTCAGAGCTTCGGTTGCAAACTTAGACAGCCTGGAGAAAAATGGTATTGTTACGTATGAGAAAGGCTATATGAATACCGGCTATTTCGTTGAGAAATTTGCCGGAAGATTATCAGACAAAACCACCGGAGGCGGTAACGTTGAGTTGAACTACCCGCAGGATATGTATGAGATCCGGCTGGCAGATACGTACCTCATGGAGGCTGAAGCAATCATAGTAGGTGGCGGCGACATCAGCAGGGCTACCGCGCTGATCACTGCCGTGAGAAACCGTGCTTACGCTGACGGATTACAGCACCCGGTTGCCCCTACCCTGCAGAATGTGATTGCAGAAAGACGCCTGGAGCTTGCCTTTGAAGGGCACAGGTGGTTTGACCTTGTAAGATGGGGCCTTGCCGGACAGGTACTGGGCTCAAAAGGTTTTGTAACCGGAAAACATGAGATCCTTCCTGTTCCATTGCAGGAGCTTGACAATACCAAGCTTAAACAAAGCAGAGAATGGGGCGGTTCATTATAATATTACGTCATCAGCGCAATTTTTAATACCAGGAGGTGGATGTTTACATCCGCCTTTCTGTTTTTTAGCTAAATACCATTTGTATATGAAAATTAACCCTACTGTTAAAATGAAAAAACAATTGCTGAGCCTGCTATGCCTTTCTTTAACCGCCTGTGTTATTCCTGCCGCAGCGCAGGGTTTACATGCTGAAGGAACAAAAATCGTAAACGCCAAAGGCGAGAATGTCATACTGCGCGGAATGGGCCTTGGCGGATGGATGCTGCAGGAAGGATACATGTTAAAGATCAATAAGGAAAGCCAGCAATACAGGATCCGCGAACGCATTGAAGAGCTTGTGGGCCCGGAAAAGACGGCTGAATTCTATGACCTCTGGTTAAAGAACCACACCCGGAAAACAGACATTGATTCCCTGAAAGCATGGGGCTTTAATTCAGTACGCCTTCCCATGCATTACAACTTATACACATTGGCTGCGGAAAAGGAACCGGTAGCCGGAAAGAATACCTGGCTGGACAAAGGATTTGCAATGACCGACAGCCTGCTGGCCTGGTGCAAAGCGAACCGGATCTACCTCATCCTGGATCTGCATGCCCTGCCCGGCGGCCAGGGAAATGACCTGAACATTGCGGACAGGAACCCGTCCAAACCTTCGGTATGGGATAGCGAAGCAAACCGGCAAAAGACGATAGCCCTGTGGAAAAAGCTGGCCGAACGTTATGTGAACGAACCCTGGATCGGTGGATATGATATCATCAACGAACCCAACTGGGGATTTGAAAACCCGGCAGCAGATCAGCATGGGCTGAAGGAACAAAAGAACGCTCCGCTGAGAAAGCTGATGGTGGATATAACGGAAGCCATCCGCTCAGTTGATCAAAAACACATGATCATTATTGAAGGAAACGGCTGGGGCAACAACTATAACGGAATTATGCCCGCATGGGATAAGAATATGGCACTCAGCTTTCATAAGTACTGGAACTATAATGACCAGGCCTCTGTGGCCCACATTATAAAAATGAGGGACCAGTACAATGTGCCGGCATGGCTGGGCGAAACCGGCGAGAATTCAAACGTGTGGTTCACTGATGCAATCCGGCTACTGGAGAAAAACAATATCGGCTGGTCATGGTGGCCGCTCAAAAAGATAGGTTTTAATAACCCTTCAGAAATAAGGTCTAATGCGAATTATAACAGCATAACTGATTATATGAACGGAAAGGGAAACAAGCCCGCAGCAGATAACGCTTACAGCGGGCTGATGGAACTGGCTGAAAACCTCAAACTGGAGAGCACCACCATCCACCGCGATGTGATCGATGCGATGATCCGACAGCCTTTTTCTAATGAGACCCGGCCCTTCAAAAACAATATCGTGAGCAATCATACGCTGCTCAAAGCCGTGGATTATGACCTCGGTGTAAGTGGTGCTGCGTACAGTGATAAAGACACTGCGGATTACCATGTATCTACAGGAAAGACTACTCCGGGAAATAAAGGGCGTACATACAGAAATGACGGAGTAGATATCGCCAGGGATTCCAGCAGGCAGGATGCCTGTTACGTGAGCAGTTTTGAAAGCGGCGAGTGGCTTCAGTACACCATTGCGGTAAAAGAAAAGGGCAGTTATACCTTAAAGTTTGAACTGGCGGCCACAGCCGAAGGTAAACTGTCCCTGTCTGTGAATGGCAAAGCTGCTGCGAAAGGAATAACAGTTCCTGCTACCGGCGGGTTGACAAATTTCAGGCAACTGGAATTAAAAAACATTAAATTGGACAAGGGAAAACAGGTATTGAGGGTTTACGCTGATACCGGGGGGTTCAACTTTGACAGCATACAATTCCAAAAATAACAGCAATTTGAAAGGCTACAGGCGTTTGTTTCTGATCTTGGGGGTAATCATTTCGATGGTTACCCTTTTCGCGCAGTGTATGAATTCCGGCAAGCCACCGGTAACAGAGAAGACCTATGCCGGTGCCGAAGCCTGTAAGCAATGCCATGCCTCCATCGTGGAGAGTTACCTGCAGAACCCGCATCAGCAAACTTCAGCTGCAGTGGAGGATGACCAGATTACAAATGGCCCGGGCACCCACTCCTCAGTTTATACTTTTGATGCGCATGTAAAGCTGATTGTGGAAAAGAGGGATGGCAAAATGTTCCAGGTGGTGTACCTTGATGGCAAGGAACAACTGGCCCGCCCTTTTGACATCAGGATTGGTTCGGGAGAAAAAGCCCATACCTACGGCTACTGGCAGGGAAACCAGCTGAAGCAATTGCCCCTGTCCTACTTCAGCGCCATCCGGAGCTGGGCAAACAGCCCCGGCTATCCTGCCAATAAGGTTTACCTGGACCGCCCTATAGGCGCCCGCTGCCTTGAATGCCATAGTTCCTTCGCCGATGTAAAATCAGTGCCTGATGGCCCCTTAAAAGTGAAAGAGGAACTCAAACAGAGTTCGCTGGTCTATGGTATAGACTGTGAACGCTGTCATGGCCCGGCAGGTAAACATGTTGAGTTTCACCTGGACAATCCGCAGGAGAAAACCGCGAAATTCATTGCTGTCTACAAAACGCTGAGCCGGCAGCAGAAAACAGACGCCTGCGCGGTTTGTCATTCCGGAACCGATATGGAAGTGCAAAAATCTACCTTTGGCTTTAAACCGGGAGATGACCTGAAAGATTATTATTTCAGGCCTTACGGAGCTGTCGCGAAAAAGTCGCCCGATGTCCACGGGAACCAGACCAGCATGCTTGCGGCAAGCAAATGTTATATCAATAGTAAAACAATGGAGTGCTCCTCCTGCCACCGCACACATGAGAACCTTAAGGGCAACCTGACGGCCTACTCACAACGCTGTATCAGCTGCCACGCTACTGCAACAATTAAACACAGCCCCGCAACTTTAGCCAATGCGATGGTCAAAACAAACTGCATCGACTGTCATATGCCCGAACAGGCCTCCAACCTGATCTCTTTCCAGCTTGCCGGGAAAGCGAAAACCTCGAAATATTTTTTAAGAACACATAAAATTGCCATTTATTAACCTCTTATCACATCCATTTGCTTAAATAAGCATTAAATGCGTCCTTGTACTGCTCTCCTACTGTGATGCTCAGCTCGCCGATATTCAGGCTGTTTTTTGTAACCGAGTTCACTTTATCCAGGGAAACGATGTAAGACCGGTGTACCCTCATGAAGGATTTAGGGGAAAGCTTCTGTTCCAGGGCCTTGAGGGTAATCAGTGACAATACAGGCTTAGGCGTACTTTCAAGATAAATTTTAGCATAGTCCTTCAGGCCTTCGATATACAGGATGTCACGGGTGGCAATACGCACCAGCTGGTATTCTACTTTCAGAAAAATATATTCTTCGTCCTCAGCAGCCTGGCTGGCCGGGGTTGGTGCCTGTGCCGGTTTCAGCAGCTCTGCATAGGCCATGGCTTTGTTGGCAGCAGTGAGGAATTCCTCATAATTAAAGGGCTTCAGCAGGTAATCAAGTGCATCTACTTTGTAACCTTCCAACGCAAAATTATTGAATGCAGTAGTAAAGATCACTCTCGGGCCGGCACTTCCGGGCTGCCTGTCAAGGATTCTGGCCAGCTGGATGCCTGTAAGGTCTGGCATCTGGATATCCAGGAAGATCAGATCGATCTGCTGACCGTGGATCATCTCCAGGGCTTTTACCCCGCTGGAAAAACTCCCTGCAAGATGCAGGAAAGGAGTTTGTTCTATAAAGCTGCATACCAGGCCAAGAGCCAGGGGCTCGTCATCAACGGCTATACAATTCAGGGTCATCAAGTGTTAAAGTTAAATGGACAATAAATTCGTTACTATCTTCAGTTTTCCCGGCTGAAAAAGTATGTTTTCCGGGGTATAACAAATCCAGACGCCTCTTGGTATTGCTTAACCCGATCCCCCCGTAGCTATCTACGATTTCGGCATTTTCATTAAAGATCGTATTGGTAACCTTCATTTCCAGCACCTTGTCCTGCAGACTGAGCTCTATAGCAATAACGGATGGTGCTACAGCACTTACCCCGTGTTTAAAAGCATTTTCAATGTAAGGCAGGAACAGCATCGGCGCAATCTGGATATCCTGGCTTAACAGCGGCCCCTCGAATGAAACCTTAGTAGTGTCATTCAGGCGGAGTTTCATCAGTTCCAGATAATCCACAATAAAAGAGACTTCCTTACTCAATGGCGTGATACCAGCCTGTGTATCATACAGAAGGTACCTCATCATTCTGGACAGTTTATGTAATGCCCTTCTGGAATTCTCTACATCTACGTGTGTTAAAGCATAGATGTTGTTCAGGGTATTGAAAAAAAAGTGAGGGTTGATCTGTGCCTTCAGAAAGGAAAGCTCTGAGCCTATCTTTTCTTTTTCCAGTGCTTCGCGCAGCTGTTTATCAGCCTGCCATTTCTGGATCAGCGTAACACTGGTGCTGATACCAACGATCATTACGGTCATCATGATCAGGAAAATGTCTAACCTGTCCTTCCTTCTGTGCGGCCTGAACATTCCCGAAGCATTGAATGCCTTGTCCATCAGTTCGGGCAAATGTAAAGATTCATCCAGCATATTGATCAGCGGGCCTGCAACGCATATGATTGCCAGGATCACCACGATAAAACCGAGGTTGCCATTTTTCATCAGCAGGCGCGGCACCAGTATATTACTATTGACATAGAACACCACAACCAGCATAACGAGCACACCGCTCTGTTTGATCCAGAACTGGTAAGGCAGGGGGATATTCCAGGTTAAGGGCTGGTAAAAAAGCAGGATAAAAGCAAAGAGCATCCAGACTAGTAAGTGGAGGAGTATGGTGATATAGGCACGGCTTTTTACTGGATTCATCTTTTCCAAAATTAGGCATGATAACTGCATGCAAGGTAATCAACCTTCTCAGAAATGTCCAATCTTTACGTCGGCTGTATTGTGCCGCTGGTCGGCGTATTTGCAGGCCAGGTCTATCGTGTTTTTTTTAACCCTTAAAGAAGTGTTGATTTGAGTGATAAACAAGGATTTTTAAACACTATATATGTTAAAACTAACCATTAGAAGTCTGATCCTGCTATTGATAAGCTTCTCCTCTCTAAAGGGGTTCAGCCAGGACACGACAGGAAAATCCATTCCACCCATCTGGGACCTGGAGGCCTGCCTGCAATATGCGAAGAGTAATAACATCACTCTTAAGAATCTGAGGCTGGACACTAAAAGCGCGGAGCAGGATAGATTGCTGGCAAAATCAGCAGTACTGCCCGATCTGTATGGTTCCGGGTCCCTGTCATATAACCACTATAACCGGAATACAAACGGCAGTACATCGGCCATCAATTCCTCAGGATCATACGGACTGAGCTCTGCCTGGACCCTGTACCAGGGAGGATACCTGAAAACAGACATCAAACAAAAAGACCTCTCCGTACAATCAGCAAATTACAATGTACTGGTGAGCGAGAATGATATTACCTTACAGATCACACAGGCCTACCTGAACATCCTGGTGGACAAAGAGAGCATCATCTATAACAAAGACCTTGTTAAAACCTCTACCGCCCAGCTGGCACAGGCACAGCGCCGTTTTGACGCAGGTACCGTAGCCAAAAAAGTAGTGATCCAGTTTGATGCCCAGCTGGCCACTGACCGTTATAACCTGACCGCAGCTGAAAATGCAGAACGCCAGGATAAGATTACCCTGAGGCAATTGCTGCAGCTGGGTGACGCCAGGGACTTTGATGTGGTAAAGCCAGACACAGTTTTGTCTGACGCGCCCATCCCGAGCCTGATGACCGTGCAGAAGTATGCACTGGAAAACCGCCCGGAGGTGAAAGGCGCCGAACTTGCAGTACGCATTGCCGACCTGGACCTCACGAAAGCAAAATCAGGCTACCTGCCTACGCTAAGCCTCGGTGCAGGAATAGGGACCAGCTTTGCCAATGACCCTACCTATAATACCTTCAGGCAGTTTGATAACAACTTTTATCAGCAGGCCGGATTAACCCTTTCCGTACCGGTATTCACAAAAAGACAAAATAAAACCAATGTAGCCAAAGCCAGGATAGCCATTGACCAGAGCAGAAATACCCTGGAGAATACAAAAACGACACTGGCACTGACCACCGAGAAGGCATATATTACGGTGCAAAATGCAAAAACGCAGTTTACCTCGGCCTCCGAACAGCTGAAATACAACCAGGAGCTTTACCGGATCTCCAATGAAGAACTAAAAATCGGAACTGCAAACATTTACGACTTTTACCAGCAGAGGAACCTGTACGTACAGGCACTGCAAAGTTTTATACAAGCAAAATACAATGCTGCACTGGCAGCAAGAATCTATGAGTTTTACCTTGGAGTACCTATTAAATTATAAATCATGAAGCCAAAAAAAATTATCTTAATTATTGTTTCTATTGTGGTCATTCTTGGCCTGATATGGTATTTCTTCATGAGGAACAAGGAACAGCCTGCTGTGCTGACAACTGAAAAGCCGGAAACAGGAGCCATTTCGACCAGCGTAACCGCCACCGGTACCATACAGCCGGTAGATACGGTGACCGTAGGTACGCAGGTTTCCGGTACGTTATCAGCAATGTATGCCGATTTCAATTCAACGGTAAAAAAAGGCCAGCTTCTGGCTGAACTGGACAAAACGCTGTTACAGGCAACGGTAGACCAGGCCAAAGCAAGCGTTGCACAGGCACAGAGTAACGAGGTGTATCAGGCGGCAAATTACAAACGCCAGCAGCAGCTGTTCAATACAGATGCCATCAGTAAATCTGAATATGACCTTGCCCTGAATACCTATCAGGTGGCAAAAGCAAATGTGAACGCTACAAAAGCGCAGTTACGTTCTGCAGAAAGAAACCTTTCCTTCACGCAGATCTACTCTCCCATTGATGGGGTTGTACTGGGCAGGAGCGTAAGCATCGGCCAGACCGTGGCGGCCAGTTTCAGCACACCAACCATTTTTACCATCGCCAAGGATATCACCAAAATGCAGGTAGAAGCTAAGGTGGACGAGGCAGATATTGGCAACGTAGTGAAAGGGCAGCGCTCTACTTTTACCGTGGATGCATTTATTGATGACACTTTTAACGGAACGGTTAAAGAAATACGTTTACAGCCTGCAATTTCATCAAATGTGGTCACCTATACCACCATCATTGATGCGCCGAATGATGATAAGAAACTGAAACCGGGAATGACGGCAAGCATTGTGATCTATACAAAAGAGGTAAACGACGCCCTGCTGATCTCTGCCAAAGCATTGAAATTCCGTCCGGACTCTACTCTTGGCAAAGACTACGAGATTGTTCCGATCAAAGGTTTGAGAGAAAGAAAATCAGGAATGAAAACCGGGGCCAGGTCCGGGTCTGCACAGAAAAAGACAATTACCCAACCCAGTGGAGAGAAAACAGAGGTAGTCAAAAACGAACCGAGTTATGTATGGCTGGTACAGGGCAAGAAACTGGTGCAGAAACAGATTAAGACCGGGTTGAATGACAATACCCACGTACAGGTACTGGAAGGGCTTACCACCGGTGATGTGGTTGCTTCTGGCACAGAGACTGTGGCTAAAGGGGCACCGGCAGCTGCATCGAGTCCGTTCATGCCGAAGAGACCGGGAGGAAACAGACGATGAGCAACAAGATCCTTGAAATCCGTGACGTAAAACGGGAGTTTATCATGGGCACCGAAACGGTGAGGGCATTGAAAGGGGTATCCTTTGATGTGAATGCCGGGGAGTTCGTGACCATTATGGGAAGCAGCGGATCGGGCAAAACCACGCTGCTGAATATGCTGGGATGCCTGGACAAACCTACTGAAGGCACCTATCTGCTGGATAATGTGAACGTGAAAGAACTGTCTAAAGACGAGCTGGCCAAACTGAGGAACACCAAGATCGGCTTTGTTTTCCAGGCATACAACCTGCTTCCGCGGACTACTGCGCTGGAAAACGTAGAGCTGCCGCTGATGTACAATCCACTCATCAGCTCCCAGGAACGCAAAGACAGGGCTATTGCTGCCCTGCAGGCAGTTAAGCTTGACGGAAGGTTTGACCATACGCCGAACCAGCTATCCGGCGGGCAGCAGCAGCGGGTAGCTATTGCCAGGGCTTTGGTGAATGAGCCTGTAATGATCCTTGCAGATGAGGCTACAGGAAACCTGGATACACGTACCTCTTACGAGATCATGGCGCTGATGCAGGACCTGAATTCAAATGGAAAGACGATTGTGTTTGTAACGCATGAGCCCGACATTGCCGCATTCAGTACCAGAACAGTAATGCTGAGGGACGGAAAGGTGCAGAAAGATACAGAGAACGTAAACCGCCGCTGGGCAAAAGAGGCACTGGCATCACTGCCGGAGTCAGACGATTATTAAACAGAAACCATTATGAAGATCATTAATCTTATACTTCTGGCCATGAAAGCACTGCAGCGGAATAAACTCCGTGCATTGCTCACCATGCTGGGCATCATTATAGGGGTGGCTTCTGTCATCACCATGATGTCTATCGGGGAAGGTTCCAAACAGAGCATCAACAACTCCCTGTCAAGCATGGGCTCCAACATGATCACCATCATGCCACAAAGTAACGAACCCGGAGGCGCCAGGATCATGGGGAGCAGTTTTAAAACACTCACCATTAAAGATGTGGATGCACTCAAAAAGAATGCAGCGCATATCGCATCCATATCTCCGCTGGCATCTTCCAGCGGGCAATCCATCAGTGGGGCCAACAACTGGCCTACCACCATACAGGGCGTAAGCCCCGAATACCTGGACATCCGCAAGCTTTCGGTGCAGGACGGTATTATTTTTTCTGACCAGGATGTAAAATCTTCTGCAAAGGTTTGCCTGCTGGGCAAGACCGTGGTAGACAATTTATTCCCGGGTGGGGAAAGCCCGCTGGGCAAGGTGATCCGCTTTGGAAAGATCCCTTTACAGGTGATCGGGGTACTTACACCAAAGGGAACAAGCAACTTCGGACAGGATCAGGATGATATCATCATTGCCCCTTATACAACGGTTCAGAAAAGGGTACTATCCTCTATCTATTTTAACCAGATCTATGCATCGGCAACGAAGGAAGACGATTCTGATGCTGCCGTTGATGAGGCGAACACCGCATTGAGGGAAACGCATAAGCTCAGGACAGGTGAAGAAAATGACTTCCAGATCCGGACGCAGGCCGAGCTGATGACCATGCTGAACTCCACCAGCAGTATGATGACGGCACTACTTACCGCCGTAGCCAGTATCTCTCTTGTAATCGGAGGAATCGGTATCATGAACATCATGTATGTTTCCGTAACAGAAAGAACGAGGGAGATCGGTTTAAGGATGTCCATCGGGGCACGGGGGGTTGACATTCTGCTGCAGTTTCTGATCGAGGCAGTGATGATCAGTGTAACTGGCGGTGTGATCGGCGTAATTCTGGGTATCTCAGCCGCAATTATCATCCCGGCCATGCTGAACTGGCCTACGGTGATCTCAGAATTCTCCATTGTCATTTCCTTCCTGGTATGTGCCGTTACCGGAATATTTTTTGGGTATTACCCCGCATTGAAGGCATCAGGACTGGATCCTATTGAAGCACTGCGGTACGAATAAAGATTCTCATTTCTATACCTACGGCCCGGTTTCCATGATCCGGGCCGTTAAAGTTTAAGCAAGGCAAATAACACAGATTAATCTCCCTCATGCCGGGTGCCTTCTTTCACCTTAAACACGTGTAATACCGCAGGGAAGAGTGCATCCATACCTTCTTCAGCCCCCTTTACAGAACCCGGCAGGGTGATAACGAGCGTATCTTTGATAAAACCCGCCACTCCCCTGGAAAGCATGGCATAGGGCATCCGCTCCTGTCCGTATTTTCTTACGTTTTCCATGATACCCGGGATCTCCCTGTCCAGTAAAGGAGCAATGGCATCTGGTGTAACATCCCTTGGCGACAGCCCTGTACCCCCGGTAAAAACCACCAGATCGTACCCCTCGGCCGAGAGCCCAAGGGCCTTCTGCCGAATGGCTTCTGTTTCATCCGCAATAATATCATAATGATTGGTTTCCAGTTTGAACTGCTCCAGCTTGCCGATGATGGCTTTGCCGGAAGCATCCTGTTTCTCTCCTCTGGCGATGCTGTCAGAGCAAACCACCACCGCACATTTCAGTGTATAGTCACCCGGCAGCTTATACTGGCTTTTGCCGCCCGACTTGTGCTCAAGCCGGATATTTTCAATTTCTATGCCTTTATCTATGGGTTTAAGCATATCATACAGCGTGAGCGCCGTCACCGCAGCGCCATGCATGGCTTCAACTTCTACCCCCGTTTTATAAACAGTATGCACTTCCACACGGATCACAATGCGCAAACCTTCAATTTCGTGTGATATTGCGGTATATTCTACCGGCAGGGGATGACAATCAGGGATGACATCACTCGTTTTCTTTACTGCAAACAAACCTGCCACTCTTGAAAATTCAAAGACATCACCTTTAGGTACCTTTTTCTGCAGGATAGCATCAATCGTGTGCTGACCCGAAACTTTTACGCTGGCAACCGCAACCGCTTTTCTGAGGGAATTGGATTTGTGTGTGATGTTTACCATTATTTATTTTCCTTCCATTGATGAGAATCATCCGTTAAAATTTCTTTTCCCCAGATCGGCAGTTCCGCTTTGATGCGCTCTACCAGTTCATCACAGGCCTGCATAGCGGCTTTGCGGTGCCCGGAAGAGGTAAATACAAAAAGGCAGATCTCTCCCGCAGCCACCAGCCCGAGGCTATGGTGAATGTGCATACAGGTGAGCTCATATTTCTCAAATATCGCTTCCCTGATCACATACATCTTTTCCAGGGCCATTTCTTCATAGGCCGTGTAATTGATGCCGGTCACCTGCTGCTCCCCTATCTGGTCAGCACGTACCTGCCCAAGAAAGATACTATGCGCACCAATATTGGTTTTGCTGCTGTGCTTCTGAATACTGTCAGCAATAGTTTGGGCAGAAACAGGCCCGTTAACAAATATATTCTTCAATTTCTTGTCTCTCATTTCCGGGGTTAGTTTAAGCGCAGGATGCCGCCTTTTAAGCTGTAAAATTCTTTATCCGGATAGGCTTCCTGCAGCAGCTCTCCGGCAATGACACTCCGCACACCTGAATGGCAGAAAAGAACGATCTTATCTTTAGCTATAGCAGGGATCTTTTTCCTTATTTCAGATAAAGGTACGCGGACATGCTCAAACGAAGCTGCCGGAAGTTCGGCAAGCTCACGCACATCGATCAGCTCAAATTCATCATCAAACATGATCTCCCTGAATTCTCCCGGGCTTACCTCCTGAATTTCGGGGGCTCCCGTCCTGATGCCGCAGAACCAGCTGTAGTCCATCCGGAGAAAAGCATCCAGATCTGCAGGAGCATTGTTCTGCTCCTGGTTTGCAGCAGTAAGATTGATCTTATAGGTTTGGTTATTGTTGATGTTATAGATCAGCATCTGGTTGATCAGCGGCTCGCCGGTACCGGAAATAAGTTTGATGGCTTCACTGGCCTGCATGGTACCGATGATGCCCGGTAATACGCCAAGAACGCCTGCTTCTGAGCAGTTCAGCACCTCGCCCGGCTGCGGCGGATTGGGAAAGATGTCCCTGTAGTTTACTTTCCTGCCGGAAGCATCGCTTACGTTAAATATGGCCACCTGCCCTTCAGACTCTGACAATGCACCATATACCAAAGGCAGGTTTAACAGGGCACAGGCATCATTGACCATGTAACGTGTAGGAAAGTTATCAGACCCGTCAATCACCAGATCAAATTTACTTAAGATCAGTGCCGCATTCTGGTTACTGAGTTCCAGCGGGTAGGAGATCACCTGGATGTCGGGGTTGAACAAACTGAGTTTCTCTGCAGCACAATCAGCCTTTAAACGGCCAATGTCAGCTACGCTATATAAAATCTGGCGGTGCAGGTTGCTGAGCTCCACCACATCATTGTCTACAATACCCAGGGTACCTACTCCGGCCGCCGCCAGGTATTGCAAAATCGGGCAGCCCAGTCCGCCTGCCCCGATCACCAGGACCTTTGCAGCAAAAAGTTTCTGCTGCCCGGCAAGGCCGAAGTTTTTCAATATAATTTGTCGCTCATAACGTGCTTTACCTTTGATCTCCATCTCTTATCCTCCTGAAAAAGGTGGCATTAAAGCCACGGTCATACCATCTGTTAAAGGCTTGTTCCCATGAATGACTTCCTGGTTTACAGCGATCTCATAGCTGATGTGCTGTAATGCCGGATATTGATCCAGCAGGCGCTCGGTAACAGCATCGGTATCGGCCATATCTTCAAGCTGAAGATGGCTCTGCCCAAGCAGTTCCGTTAATCGCCCGAATAGTAAAATTTCTACTTTCATCAGTAAATATATGTCTTCAATGGTGATGAAACCTGCATTTTAACCGGCCGGCTTACTCCGGGAAAATATAAATTTTAACCTTTGTTCCGGCGGCAGCCAGGGTTTCCTCTTCTGCCAGTTCTATCATGCAGTTTGCCTGTGCAAATGAACTCATTCTAAAGGATTCCTGAGCGCTCAGGGGAGTAACATTTCCGTCATTATAATGGGCTTTCAGAAAATGCGTCAGGCCTGCACCTTTTGTATAGTCATGTGTCAGTATGGCCTCCTGTATTTTCATGCTTCCAGGCCCCCCGTCATTGATGTTACTTTTATAGCTGGTCATCTTTTCCAGTGCCGGCAGCACATACTGATAGAAACAGCTGAGCACTGAAGAAGGGTTGCCGGGCAGGCCAAACACCAACTGTTTTTCCGTTTTACCAAAGTACAGGGGCTTGCCCGGTTTCTGTTTTACTTTATGGAAAACCTGGGTAACACCCGCCTGCACTGCAGCACGGAGCACAAAATCATAGTCGCCCACACTTACACCGCCAGTCAGCAACACCACATCATTGGCGGCCAGCGCCTCCTGCAGAACAGCCGTCAGTTCGTCCAGCTGATCATCAGCACTATAAAAATTGATCCTGGTGATCTGCGCCAGTTCCAGTGCTGCGGTTAAAGAATAAGAATTGGATTCATACACCTGCCCGAATGCCAGTTCCTCACCCGGCCGCTGCAGCTCCTTACCTGTTACGATGATGGCCACAGCAGGCGTCTGGCATACTTCCACGTCAGTATACCCTATTCCGGCCAGGAAACCAATTGCTGCCGGTGTAAGCTTACATCCCTTTTGCATAGCTAATGCGCCAGCCTCAGCCTCTGCGCCTTTGCGGCGTACACTTGCGCCCGGTGATAACTGATCGTCAAGTACGGTCAGGATACCGTTCTTTACTTCCACTTTTTCCTGCATCACCACTGTATCGGCCCCATGAGGCAGGGCTGCTCCCGTAAAGATGCGGGCAGCCTGTTCCGGCAGCAGGGTAAACTGATGGTCAGCACCGGCCTGCATTTCGCCGTTTATGGTTAAAGGAAGGTCACGTTCGTCAAAGCGGATCGCATACCCGTCCATTGATGATTGTTCAAACGCGGGAATATCCGTCTTTGCATAGATATCTGCCCCCAGGGTGGCACCTGCAGCTATAGCTAAAGGCACATGGTGTAAAGGCAGGGATACTACCTGTTCCTGTATGAGTGATTTCGCTTCTTTTACAGAGATCATAGAAATAGAATTTGATTTTTTTTATCCGCCGATAGTGATCATGCTCCTGTTGTGGATGGTATTTGCCTCGATGTTTTCAAATAACCCTGAAAACTGTCCTCCCAGTGCTTTTGCTTTACCGGCAATACACTCATGGATCAAAGGCAGTACTTCTTCTCCCTTTCTCAGGGGCCCGAGCAGATCAGTCTCAGTTTCAGAAAAGAGACAGTTCTTTAATTTTCCGTCTGCCGTTAAGCGCATCCGGTTGCAGGTAGAGCAGAAAGGGGCGCTCATGGTGCTGATCACCGCGAATGACCCTGCATGCCCGCTCACCCGGTAATGTTTTGCTGTATCATTTGTACCGCCCGGAAGGGAGTAGTAGTTATACCGGGAAGATACTTTTTGAAGGATATCTTCCAGTGAAACCACCTGGTTGCTTGTCCATCGGTTACCGGCGAAAGGCATGAACTCAATAAAGCGGATCTCTACCGGTTCGTCCTTTGTCCAGGCAATGAAATCGACAATCTCCATGTCGTTCAGGCCTTTCATGACCACTACGTTGATCTTCACTTTGATATTATTCTGCAGCAGCAGCCCGATGTTGTCTTTCACCTGCTGATAAATATCCCGCCGGGTAATGATATGAAACTTGTCTGCATCAAGGGTATCCAGGCTGATATTGATGCTTTTGATGCCAGCCTCAAGGAACACATTGATAAAATCATGTACACGTGCACCATTGGTGGTCAGGGATAGGTCTACAGGCAGTCTGGAAAGTGATAAAATGATCTGTGCGGCGTCTTTGCGTACCAGCGGTTCGCCACCCGTAAGACGGATCTTATTGACCCCTTCCTGTACAAAAATCTTAGCCAGTGTTTCAATTTCCGAAGGCTGCATCAACTTGGAAGCCTGGGTAAACTCATAGTCCTCTTCGGGCATACAGTAAAAACAGCGCAGGTTACAGTTGTCTGTAAGCGACACACGCAGGTAATTATGTACACGGTTAAAAGAGTCCTTAATCATTTTATATATTCGTTGAGGAGCTTATACAGCGGTTAGTCCGTTATAATCATCCATGGTATCAATATCAATTTCTCCATTTTCAAATGGAACTGAAGCCAGCTCTGCTTCATATTTTTTAAGGAGCTTTTTTGCTCCCTCCCGGCCTTTAAGTGCCATTAAACCGTCGAAATGACGCGCAGTAAATAACACTGGGGTACCTAAAGTTCCACCGTATGCACTGGCAACAATATTTTTGCCAGATATGTTTGCTTTATTCTGCAACGCTATCAGCACCCGGGCAGTAAGAAAAGGCTGGTCACAGACCGTCAGGATCACTCCGTCCAGGTCGGCATGTTCATCCATTAAGCCTTGCAATCCTGTGCGGATGGAAGAACTCATTCCCTGCTCCCAATCCGGATTATACACTATTTTGATTCCTGTATGTCCTATGCTTTCTGCAATCAGCTGATAGTTTCCCCCTAAGATAACAACAACTAATCCATCCCCGGCATCTTTTGACGCGTCAATAGTGTGCATCAGCAAACTTTTATCCTGGTATGACAAAAGCTGTTTGGGCTGCCCAAGCCGGGATGAAGAACCGGCAGCGAGGATGATGGTGCCATATTTCTTCAATGCGCTCATAGATCGATGATGGAGTTTTCCATAGGATGCTGATGTATCGGATCGTGTTTATCCCTTAGCGAAAGCCCGGACTGCTCACTCAGTACTTTTTTGATCTCCGCAGCAACAGACAGTGCAATTTCCTGCGCCGTTTCTGCACCCAGGTCAAGCCCTACAGGGCCGAAGATCCTGTCAAGCTGCCCCTGGCTCAGCTTTATCCCTTCCTCCCGCAGTTCAGCAATCATCCGTTCCAGCTTTTTCTTGGGGCCCAGACTACCGATATAACGACATTGGTCCTGCTGCAGCAGTGCTTTCAGCAATGCCAGATCGTAATTATAATTGTGCGTCATCAGCACCGCCACTGTCTGATCATCAATCTGGACCTGGGGCAGTACTTCATGCGGTTTAGCTACCACTATCCGGCTGACGTTTGGAAAACGCTGCAGGTTAGCATGTGAGGGGCGGCCGTCAACTATCGTCGTTTGCCATCCGAGGATCGCAGCGATAGCTGCAAGTGGAAAGGCGTCATTTCCCGCACCGGCAATGATCAGTGAAACAGGGGGTTTAATAAATTCTACAAAGGCGGTCAGCAGGTGTTCGCCCGAAAGATAATCCCTGATAAAGGACCTTTTTGTGAGCAGGGCGTGGTTGGCTTCTGATAGGAGTTCAGCATCACACTGTATGGCATTTTGCTCGGATACTACAGTATCAGGCAGTACAAGTAAACAAGTTCCCGGAACAGGCTCCTGGGGCAATAATAAAGAAAATAAGGTAACCAATACTCCTTCCTGTCGTTTTGCAGCGAGTTCCTGCAGCAGGCTGACAGGGTGGATGGTCTTTTCCGGATCGATAGGTTCAAACAGAATATGAACAATGCCATTGCAGCCAAGCTGTACGCCAAACTTTGCATCATCTTCATCAGAGGTATCATAAGTAACCAGCTTATTCTGCTGCTGGTTGATCACCAGCAAAGCCTTCCGCAGGGCATCGCCTTCAAGGCAGCCCCCGCTGATAGCCCCTGTTAACATCCCATCGTCAGTAACCAGCATCCGCGCTCCGGGGCGGCGGTATGATGATCCCTCTACATGTACAACAGTAGCCAGCGCCATCCTTTTTCCTTCCTTCACCGCAATGGTGTAGGCCTCTATAATGTCCAGAATTTCTTTCATAAAATCAGTATTTTATTCAGCGTGCCGGGGCACACATAAATTTCTAACAATGATTGTACCGGGATCTGTCACCAGAGAGCGCCTCAGGCCGAATGGATTTTGAAAGCGTAGATCAGATGATTACATCCGGTATCTCAGAGAGACAGACCGGCCTAATGCCTGGGCAAAATCCGGCTCAATTGTTATTTCTCCATCTTGTTGTACCCATATTTTACTGATATCTTTTGATAATGTAATTGGCACTCCATTCAGGACTATTTTCAACTCAGCAGTGTCCTTATTAATCTCAGCACCGTTGATAATCTCATACACATAGTCAGTGTCTTTATACGTTATACGCATCTTCAATCCCATATTCTTCTCCTTGCCCCAAAGGTAAATTAAAACTCCTATAACTCAGAGTTTTTGTTTTTATTACTTCAAACGCATCTTAAACCAAGGTTTTAGTCAGATTTTTCAATGGGAATGTACATCAAAAACCGAAAGGCACCAGGTATGGCCACTGGTATAAATAACACAATAAAGCCGCCCTGGTCTGTTGACCGGAGCGGCTTTATATACCAAACGTATTCAGTTGGTTACCCTAAAAAAATTATCAATTTATTTATCATTTGGCATACCATAAAACTGGTTGAACAGCAATTTGAACGTACCGAGCGACTGCCCGCGGAAAGTGATCTCAGGACCAAAGGTATAGAGCTTTCCGGCACCTACTGATGCTACAAAACCGGCTACCCCGTCTTTCAGGTATGACTGCCCCCAGGCCCATCCGCTGCGGAGCGGTTTGTCCGTAGGGAACCAGAGTACAGGCACTACACCTTTCTTAGCGGCATCATCATCCAGTTTAAACACCGGGCTGTTGTCAAAGTTCACATCCACATCAGCGGGCATCCCCCAGGCAGCAGGCACTTTCGGGTCTACGCTTACATGCAGGATACTTCCCGGAATATAATATTTAGTGCCAGGCAGTGGTTTGCTGGTATCTTTGTCTACCAGCGCATTATGCACCGGCAGGCCGAGGTGATAGGCAAGGTTTGCACTGCTGCCTATCGTTACGATAGATCCACCGGCTTCCAGGAAAGATTTTAACTGCGGTATAGACTTTTCGGGCGTGATCTTGCCCAGCATTTTCTGAAATGCCACAGGGGTATCTTCAGCCTTTGGCATCCGGTCGTAGAACATACTGTTCGACTTAGGTTCGCCGCCTACAGGAGGAATTGCACGGGTGACGAACACGATCACATCATATTTGCTATTCAGATTTCCGGCATCAATATCCTGCGGATAGACTATACCATACTCAAAATGGTTTTGCTCCATCAGCCAGCGCAGCCATCCCGAAGGAATAGAACCACCATACTGGTCCCAAAGGCCAACACGAAGCGCAGTGATTTTTTTGGCATCGGCAGGCATCTCCTCTGTTGCTATTACCTTTACGCCTAAACCTGCATCTGCTTTATCCAATACTGATTTGGCCATGGCTCCTGCAGGAATATAGAATGTTCCCGTTTCAGCAAGCCCCCCGGCACCCTTTGGTACACGGTAAACCTCTACGCCTGCTTTCAGCAGATCGTTGGCCACACTGAATGAATTGTTCACCTGTGCACTCAGCAGATATCCCTTTCCTGACGCAGGGATCACAACTTTAGGTGGCACCTGCAGCTGTCCGTAAGGGATCTTTACAAAGGGGCCGCCGAAGTTATTGAGTACGCGGTCAAATTTGACCCCCATCTGGAAAGCCAGTGTCCAGCCGGCAGCATCATAAGGCCTGATCGGAGGGCCGCCCGGGTAAAGGAAATCATTGGGGTGGTCCTGTGGTTCAAACATATCCAGCACATGCGGGCGGAAAGCCTGGTCGGTTTTCACAATATATGAACCGGCAGGGTAGTTAATGCCCTCTACGCTGAAACCGGAAGTAGCTTTCTGCACACTGATCCCTGATTTGATCAGGGCGTTCAGGAACCTGATGGCGGTCGGAAAATCGGGCTGATCAGCGGAGATGATATATCCCCTTGCATCACGGTTTGCCGGATTTTTAAGCACTGCATCATAATATTTCATGGGGATGTCTGCACCGCGGGTCATCCATCCCATTGGGTCACCTGCAGAACCAGCATTATCGCCGCCGCTTTTCTGATCGTTTTTGTAGGCTTGTGTAATTGCATCGGTACGTTTCGGCGACAGTGTCCAGTTATCTCTGCTGCCTCTGTCAATAGAGTTTTTACCCATTTTGTAGATATTGTACAGCACTTCGTCCCGCTGGCGCGCCGCATAATCAAATACAGAGTAGTTTAACGATACCGAGTAGTCTATAGACTGGCGGAAGTGCCATACATCCTGTGGCAAAACCGGGTTTGGAGTTGCCCCATTTGGTATGAGGCGGGCAGGTACTACCGGGATTTTCTCAGGCGTAGGGTTACCGATGATCTCAGTAAGCAACCCGATCATATTGTGGAACTGCGTAGTGGTACGCAATCCGCCGTTGTACCAGGTAGAGAAACTGGAACCTGTCAGGCGGGTATATCCCGGTTTATTTTCTACGTTAAGCCGGCTGTACATGGCCGCGCCCAGGGCGTCGATACCGGTGATCATCAACGGATCAAATACATAGTTGAACGGATCGCGGTAAGGCGGGCCGGCAAGCACTGAACCTTCAGGGCCTCTCTGGTGATGGTTATACATGATCTGAGGGAACCACTCCAGGAAAAGCTGTTTGCTCATGTTGGTGGCCTCCTTCGTATTCATCATATAATAATCACGGTTGTTATCATGACCAATGTATTTTTCGTACAGCGTAGGGATTTCCGTATTCCTTTTCAGGGGATCAGTGTCTTTCATATACCAGTTGGACACCAGCTCCATTCCATCAGGATTGGCATGCGTAAAGAGGACAATCACATTGTCAAGAATGCGCATGTTTTCCGGGTCTTTACGACTGATCAGCTGGTACATGGTTTCAATCAGCTGTGCCGCACCCACAACTTCTGTAGCATGCAGGCCACCGTCAATCCACACCACCGCCTTTCCTTTGGCTGCCAGTGTAAGTGCCTGCTGGTTGGTGAGGCCTTCAGCACGTGCCAGTTTCTGGGCAATGTCTTTGTACATCGCCAGGTTTTTAATGTTCTCCGGTGAAGAAACGACCATCATGTATTCATGGCGCCCTTCCTCGGTCAGACCGATATCTATCAGTTTGGTCCTGGGAGATGCTGCCAGCTTGTTGTAGTAAGCAACAGTTTGCGTATAGTTGGCAAGTTTATAATCGTCTCCGATATTGAAACCGAAATGCTCTTTTGGAGAGGGAACGCTCTGTCCGGGATATTTTGCCTGTTTGTAGCTGTCCGCCGTCCTGGTAGCAAGAGGCTTTTTCGGAGCAGGTGCGGTCTGCGCATTCCCCTGCGATGCTGTCACGAGCAGTACAGCGCTGAGCATCCAGGAAAACCTGGTGTTTAAAAATGCTTTCATATTTACGTTGGTTTTAGGTGGTTCTAAGTTTTATTTTCTGTAGTCCAGCGCCGGTTTTCTATCGCCCAGCAAAGCCTCATATTTATAATCAGGCCCTTTCCGTTCATTAAATTCTTTGGTAGCGGCCTTCAATACTTCAGGGGTTTTGAAAAGATCATATGCAGAAAGCGCGATAGTTTTCGCAGCGATCATCATCCCTTTCTGCCCTATTGTATTCCCCGCTGCAGCAACATTCTGCCAGCTGTGGCCGGATGAGCCGGGAACAAATGTAGCTGTAGACAAACCCGCGGTTGGCGTTGTCCAGCTCACATCACCCACATCCGAAGATGCCCCACCTGCGGAATTCTTTAGTTCTACTGTAAAAGGTTCAATATCAGCGGTACTGGTTAAAGCTGGCTGTTTAGTTCCCTGAAGGGTAGACTGTATCTTTTCTGCAAAGGCTTTTTCTTCTGTTGTATAGGTAAATCCGCCTACCAGACGCAGGTTTTTATCCATAACGGTAGACAATGGAACGTTGGCCAGCATATTATAGGTTCCGCCAATCACTTCATACTCCATTGTTGTCCCGGTACCCAGCGCGGCGCCTTCTGCTGCTTTTACCAGTCTCGCCCATACATCTTTCACTACCTGCATATCAGGATTTCGCACATAATAATACACCTCTGCAAAGGCAGGGACAACGTTTGGTGCTTCTCCTCCCCGCGTGATCACATAATGAACACGGGTATCTGAAGGGATATGCTCGCGCATCATGTTCGCCATATTGTCCATGGCCTCCACGGCATCCAGTGCCGAGCGGCCTTTTTCCGGTGCTGCTGAAGCATGTGCGGCAATCCCTTTGAACCTGAATTTCGCACTTTTGTTGGCTAACCAGGGCGAAATACTTGCCGAATTGGAATTACCCGGATGCCAGTGCAATGTGGCATCCACATCGTTGAACAGGCCTGCCCGAACCAGGTATACCTTGCCTGAACCGCCTTCTTCTGCCGGGCAGCCCACCAGTTTCAGCGTGCCTTTAGTTCCGCTTTGTGCCATCCAGTCTTTTACAGCAATGGCCGCAGCTACAGATGCGGTGCCGAACAGGTTATGCCCGCAGCCATGCCCTGCCTTGCCGCCGGCAGATTCCTGAAAGGGGCTCTCCGTTTGGGAGATACCAGGCAAGGCATCATATTCAGCCAGGACAGCGATCACAGGTTTCCCGGAACCGTAAGTAGCCACAAATGCTGTTGGAATTCCGGCTACGCCCTTTTCCATTTTAAAACCAGCCTGTTCAAGCTGTGTTTCCAGCAATGCAGAACTTTTCTCTTCCTGGTAACCCATTTCGGCAAATCCCCAGATGTCTTTGGAGATCTTATTGTATACCGCAGTTTTTGCATCCAGAGAGGAGATCAGTTTCTTTTTGTCGGCATTCTGTGCGAATACCGTACAGGACATTCCCAATGCCATGCTGAGCAGCGTAATTTTTTTCATCTTTATCGTTTAATTATTTCCTGTAATCCAGCGGTGGCTTTCTGTCGCCCAGCATCGCTTCATATTTAAAATCGGTTCCTCTTCTTTCTGCAAATTCCTTTGCTGCGGCCTTTAATACTACAGGGCTGTTAAAGAGGTCATATGCCGAAAGTGCCAGTGTTTTTGCCGCGATCATCATGCCTTTGGCACCAATACTGGTTCCGGCAGCGGCCACGTTCTGCCAGCTGTGGCCGGCAGAGCCGGGAACAAACGTGGCGGTGGATAATCCCGTAGTAGGAATCGTCCAGCTCACATCACTTACGTCTGATGATCCGTGTACATCCTCTTTCTCAAATGCCTGTATCTTTGCAGTAGAGGACAGATCAGGGCCTTTACCACCTGCAAAGCTTGTCTGAATCTTTTCAGCCCAGGCCTTTTCCTCAGGCGTATAAGTAAAACCACCTACTATCCTCAGGTTGGCATCCATGACCTTAGCCATCGCCAGGTTTGGGAGCATGTTATATACGCCTCCGGTAATCTCAACTTCCATTTTGGTTCCTGTGCCCATTGCGGCACCTTCAGCAGCTTTAACTACTCTTGCCCAGACATCCTTTACCACTTGTTTATCCTGGTTCCTCACGTAGTAATATACTTCTGCAAAAGCGGGCACCACGTTTGGTGCCTCACCACCATGGGTGATCACATAATGAACACGGGTATCTGAGGGGATATGCTCACGCATCATATTCACCATATTGTCCATGGCTTCTACGGCATCCAATGCAGACCGCCCTTTTTCCGGTGCTCCTGAAGCGTGCGCCGAAATTCCTTTAAACCTGAACTTTCCGCTGATGTTAGCCAGTGTGTTGAATGTCCCGGCTGAATTTACATTTCCCGGGTGCCAGTGTAAGGTGGCGTCCACATCATTGAACAGGCCTGCACGCACCATATATACTTTGCCAGACCCGCCTTCTTCTGCCGGGCAACCCATTAATTTGATGGTTCCCGGTTTACCCGAACTTTTCAGCCATTCGCTGACAGCGATAGCCGCAGCTGTAGATGCCGTGCCGAACAGGTTATGGCCGCAGCCATGCCCCGCCTTACCGCCGTTTGATTCCTGCACAGGATTGCCTGTTTGTGAAATGCCCGGAAGGGCGTCATATTCAGCCAGAATGGCGATCACTGGTTTTCCGGAGCCATAGCTGGCTACAAAGGCTGTAGGGATATCTGCCACACCTTTGGTAATGGTGAAACCTGATTTCTCCAGTTCACTTTCCAGCAGGGCGGAACTTTTTACTTCCTGATAGCCTACTTCCTCAAAGCTCCAGATGTCTTTGGCAACTTTGGTATATTCATCAGTTTTTGCAGTCAGGGAACTGAGGATCTTCTTTTTATCCGCATTCTGTGCCATTACCCCACAGGAGAGGCCTACAGCCATGGTAAGTAAAGTAATTTTCTTGATCATAAGACAGGTATTGAACATAAAAGCGCTGTCTGTATACTGGAGCCCAGGGCAGCAGATTACAGACAACGCTATAAAATAATATTATTTCTTCTGGTCGTACAATTCGTTGAACAGCATTTTGAAGGTACTGTGCGACTGGCCCCTGAACGTGATTTCCGGTCCGAAAGCATACAGTTTACCTTTTCCTACCGGTGCCTCAAATGCAGCCACACCATCTTTCAGGTAAGCCTGTCCCCATGCCCATCCGCTATGCAGCGGTGTAGCCGTGGGGAACCAAGCCAGTGGTTTAACGCCTTTTTCAGCAGCTCCCGCTTCCAGCTTGAAGACCGGGCTTCTGTCAAAAAGAACATCGTTCTCCTCTGCCATACCCCAGTTTGAAGGCTGTGTTGTATCCAGGCTCACCTTTAACAAACTTCCCGGGATGTAGTATTTGGTACCCGGAAGTGGTTTATCCTTACCGTCTTTCCCTGGTTCTACCAGTTGGTTTTTAACCGGTAAGCCCAGGTGATAGGCCAGGTTGGTACTTGTACCGATGGTAACAATGTTACCCCCTGCTTCCAGGAATTTTTTCAGCATCGGTACTGATTTAGCAACAGATACCTTACCCACCCATGGCTGGAATTCAGCAGGGACGTCTTCTGCTTTCGGCATCCTGTCAAAATAACGGCTTGATGATGCCGGTTTATCTGATGCAGGAACAATTCCAGTCACCATGATGATGGCATCGAATTTTTTATTCAGGTCGCCCGCATCGATCTCATTCGGATAGATCATGGTGTACCCATAATGGTATTGCTCCATCAGCCAGCGTACCCACCCTGCCGGGATTGAACCTCCGTACACATCTACAATCGCAATGCGTGAAGGTGTGATTTTAGTGAGTCCGGATGGTTTTGCAGTTGCAGCAGTTACTGTTAAGCCGTAATCTGCGGCAGACTTAGTCAGGATAGCCTGTGCTTTTGCAGAGGCAGGAACATAAAATTCTCCGGTTGTACCGCTCGTTGGGCGATAAACTTCGGCCCCACCTTTCAGCAGGTCATTCACAGCAATAAAAGCATTGTTTTGTTTAGGACTGATCGTGTAACCACTTTTTGCAGCGGCAAGTGTCAGTTTCGGTGCCGATTGGATCTCTCCATAAGGAACCTGTTTGAAAGAACCCGTCACTTCGCTCATAGTGCGGTCAAACTTCACGCCCATCTGGAAGGCCAGTGTCCATCCCGCAGCATCATAAGGTTTGATCGGAGGCCCGCCTTCATACTGAAAATCATTCGGGTGATCCTGTGGTTCAAACATATCGATCACATGCGGGCGGAAAGCCTGTGCAGTAGAAACCACATAAGATCCTGCCGGATAGGTTTTACCTTCGGAGGTAAAGGCTGAAGTGGCTTTCTCCACACGGATACCGGAGCGGATCAGTGAGTTGATAAACCGTACTGCAGTAGGAAAATCCGACTGGTTTGCAGGGATAACATAAGCCCTTGCATCACGCAGTTCAGGGTTTTTCATGACTGCATCAAAATATTTTGCAGGGATGCCGCTTTCGCTGCCGAAAGAGAATTCGCCTTCACTTTTCTCTGCGCCCGTATCTTTTTTATCCTTGTTATAGGCGTCTTTGATGGCCTGTACATATTTAGGATAGAACGTCCAGTGGTCTTCATGGCCACGTGCAATGGAGTTGATCCCCATCTGGTAGATATTGTACAGCAACTGGCTGCGGTTGCGTGAGGCATAATCCAGCACACCGTAGTTCAGTGATACGGAATAATCTATCGACTGACGGAAATGCCATTTTTGCGGTACTACAGGATTTGGCGTTGCTCCGTTTGGAATCAGGCGGTCTGGCACCAGTGCAATATCTTCAGGAGTTGGTCCCCCGATGATTTCGGTAAGCAGTCCCACCATATTGTGGAAATAAGGGGTGGTACGTAACCCGCCATTCCACCAGGTAGAAAACTGCGAGCCGTTACGCTGGGTATAACCCGGTTTGTTTTCTGTATTCAGGCGGTTGTTCATGGATGCACCTACGCCGTCAATACTGGTAACGATCAGCGGATCAAACACATAATTGAAAGGGTCACGGTACGGAGGGCCTGCAAGAACAGATCCTTCAGGGCCGCGCTGGTGGTGATTGTACATGATCTGGGGGATCCATTCCACAAACAGCTGCTTGCTGATGTTCTGGCTTTCCTTCATGTTCATCATGTAGAAATCGCGGTTATTGTCATGCCCTACGTATTTCTCATATACGCGGGGGATATCCAGTTTACGCTTTAAAGTATCCGCATTGCGCATATACCAGGTACTCACCAGCTCCTGCCCGTCCGGGTTGGCCTGCGTGAGCAGGATGATGTCATTGTTCAGGATGGTCATGGTTTCCTCGTCGGTACGGGTAACCAGCTGGTACATGGTCTCGATCAGCTGATGGGCACCTACAGTTTCTGTAGCGTGCAGCCCACCATCAATCCAGACTACAGCCTTACCTTTTGCGGCAAGCTTTTTGGCTTCGGCAGGAGTGAGGTTCTCTGCATGGGCAAGTTTTGTAGAAATGTCCTTGTATTCAGCCAGTTTTTTGATGTTTTCCGGTGAGGAAACGATCAGCATCCACTGATGGCGGCCTTCTTCCGTCATCCCGATATCAACCAGCTTGGTCCGCGGCGAAGCCGCTAATTTTTTGTAAT
>Ga0247730_1000324_pt1 | contig 39465 bp, 54 predicted proteins | sample UWRJL073202C2_FD_180959 | JGI IMG/M metagenome (GOLD analysis project Ga0247730, IMG submission 180959) | Plant litter microbial communities from Arlington Agricultural Research Station in Wisconsin, United States - UWRJ-L073-202C-2 | ecosystem: Environmental > Terrestrial > Plant litter >... | reverse complement strand
TATCAAGAAGAAGCAAACGAAAGTGAACACAGCTCCAACAAGGAATATGTACATGTCCTGAGTACTATGCACCATCGCATTAGTCCCACACAACCATTGATCAAGTAAACCATGATACACACCTTCGCTTTTCTATCCATCCAATAACATCTCTGCTCAACCCTAGAGTGTTGGCAGCATCTAACAGTCTACGTTGCGTCCCTTTCAACATATTCCTCTGGTCTGCCAAATCGTCCAACACAGCTCTACCATGTTCCAAAAACTCATCTAAACGTTCATTCGTATTCTGAATGAAGGAATGCTCATTCAGTGCATGCTGTTCTCTGTTGCTATAGCCCAAATTATTGTTAGTCGTATTCCGGAATGGGGATTCGGAGTGCTCGTCAGACTGGTTTCCTCGTAGAGCAGGATGTAATGTGTTTTGCGATGAAGTGGTTTGGAATCGTCTACGCGTATCAGAGGACCCGCCAGAGGACGTCGCAGTGGAGGTGATGAGCTCTGCGCGCTGTGATGCTTCCCTCTGCTCATTGTAACCTGTCAGAATTTGAGTCCACAAGGAATAATGTGTTCACGCACTTCAGAAGCTACATCAGCTTTCAGCCTTTCAAATTGTGCTCGGAGCTCTGCATAGTCTGTTCGAAATTTCTGTACGCGCCTTGACGAAAGGAAGAAAGAAAGAACAGGTTAGCTTGTATCTCTGAAGATGTATGAACATTACTCACATCTGAGCTTTCTCCTGCTTCGCTTTAATAATTTCTCTCTTCGCCATGGAATCATAGTCATCCACTGTCCTATGCATAGCAGCTAATGACGCGGAAATCTGCCCTACGCGATACACCATCAATTATTGTCTGTCGCTTTACACCATGGACACATAGGAACTGACCAATCAAGGAGGCTGAATTGTCTCCATTTCGAAAGCGTTCAAGGTCTGTCTGAATAGAGGTTGTTTGGCGCACACCAGAGGTATAAAGCGAGTTCATGATAGTCCAACGTGGAGGCTTGAAGGGGAAGAGGTGGTCACAAATTAGTCACAGCATTGAAAGTCGACCAGACGAAAACAATAATATTTAATGATGTGTACACAGAACACGAGATGCAGATGTCACAGGGAGGTTCAAAGTGCTACGAGATGCAGCAGCAATACTAGGGAAGAAGGCGAAGGTTGTAACTATAGAGCGGTAGTAAAAGATGTTGAAATGTAGTTATGTACACGAACTGTCTGTGAATGCCGAGTCCCAACAAAGTGGCCGCGATAATAGGTAGGAAGCGTCCACGATGAACAAGAGAACAAGATAAATACCTGAAAAAAGAGTCTAAGAACAAGGAACGGGCCATGGAATCTAGCGTCCGAAGAGAATAGGCATTAGCTCTTCCGAGTCGTCCTGATATAGGTCAACGACCGGCTCATAGCCTTTCCTCGAACGGGGGTCGTCAGAAACACCTGGAATCTCTCCACTTCTGACAAGGTTGTGCCAAAACAAGGGTTCCCCTGCACGTAGCTTCCGCGGAGGTTCAGGGCCATAAAACACATCATCACCATGGTGGGGGATGGTCTGATTGCGGCTGTATGCGCCATGTTGCAATCCATTGATATGCTCGCTTGCGCGAGGCCCATGCAAAGGCGGCATGCTATTATGCTCGTCGTCACTGTCTGTCTCATCGTCGTCGTCGTCATCTTCGTCCTGATCATCCAAAGCGGGTGGTGCGCCGGGATTGGGAGCAAAGTGAGGGGGTGAAAATGCATCTTCTAGTGGAGGTGTGGGCAAGTAGCGTGTGGAGCTTGTTGACACTGGGTGACGTGCCCTCCAGTCGGAATAGCCTCCACCGTGCGAGGAAGGGAAGTCGTTCAGAATCTGCGACGCTAGCGGCATGGACACTGGAAGAGGCAGCATTGGTATGGGCTCGTACGGCATGACCCCAGGCTCGTTGGGAATATAGTATCTTTCTGTTCCGACAATCTCGCCTGAATGAAAGACGAATCTATGCCCGTTCGTCGAGCGACTAGAGCTAGCCGTGGAAGAGGTACAACGCATACACTGTGAGAAAGAAGTAATGGGTAACCATGTCGGCAACAAAAGAAAAGAGATGCGTACGGGAACGACAATCATGTAGCCGATAGCAGAGCCACAGCCATGGCAGCACAGTGTCTGAGTGAGACATTCGCAGGTGCGTGGAGGAGGATGGGGCGAATGACATGGTGCGGCGGGCTTGTAAGCGTCTGTATTGCAAGTGCTTGCTGAGCAGTTGACAGGAAGTGCGTCACTGGAGAACAAAGCGACGTTTGGGCGTAGCAGCAAAACAGCCTGTAAAGTACGATGCTCAATGGCGAGTTCCGAGATTCCAAGAGATGGTGAACTGACCTTCATGCCTCTATTGGTGAGAAATGTCCCGCATGTCATACAGTCGAGGACCCAAACCTGGGGTCGGGAGATCAAAGCGTGAGTGAAAGGACGAGGAGCACAAAGCGGATGGTAGTCTACGCACTCGATGGGCAACCGCTGGTGGCGGGGGCAGCTGAGCAGGGTACTCGAGCTCGTTCTGCCAGGGATTATCGGCCATGAATGGCGCAGAGTCGTACTGAGCGTGCGAATCCTGTTCAGCGAAAGGCGGGCGGGAAAGGGTCGCAGCAGGCATTGGTGGAGATGTGGCGAGGCTTTCAATGGGAAGGAGTGGAGGAGAGAGGGGAAACAGAGAACGGCAGGCAGCGGGCTGAGGAGGCTGGTGGTGGTGGTCGCGGTATGAGAGGAATAGATAATAAAGCCGAGCCGGAAATGTAGCAATCCGAAGTGGAGGGAAAGGATAACCAAAGCCAGAGCGTAAAAGAAATGATGTCGGCGTTACTTCAGTGCACAGCCACACACCATGCCCATTTCCGGTGGACCGATCACATATTGGGTTGCTTAGCTAAGCCGCCCTTTCATGCCTTCCAACTCTGACCTGCTTACCCGTTCACACGCTGCCATCGCTGCTAAGCGCAATGACAAGCGGAATCAAGTGAAGGAGGTGCTGTTCGACGACAATGCGCGACGGTTAGGGTCTTCCTTCCTAGTACCCTTTTTCCGCGAGGCTGAATGCCATAACTTTGCAGGGAGTATCTGACGGGCTTTCACAAGCGGAAGCTAGCAAAGGCAGATGCTGCACGTAAAAAGGCCATCGAAAGAGAGAAAAAGGCCAGACAGGAGTCTCGGAGAGAGGTAAGCTGTGCTGATGATGGTTGTATACCGTACCTAATCTGCGATGCAGCAACGGCAAATGTTGAGAGAGCAGGCCGTCCAGAATGCCGCCGAAGTGGAGCAAGCGTACGGTGCTATAGTATGTAAGTGGCCCTGCTTTGCTGTCGGATGTTGCGCCGTCTCTAACCGATGTGTAGATCCGGAGAACGATGAGGAATGGGAAGGCACTTCGTCCCCCGAAAAGGGCAAACAGAAAATGACCGAAGCAGAGTACGAGGACGAGGAGATCCTAGCAACGGTGGCAGTAGTGGAAGATTTTGATCCAGATGCCATTCTTCACGGACCCAACCCTCCTTCCACCCATGCACCCCCTGCCCTAAAAGTGTCGAAGCCTTCCACGACGCCATCCAAGGCCAAACTATTGACTTCCACGAAATCAAAGCTGAAACCAAGGAAGCCGTCCTCGATCAAGTACGAGACTAAAAGCGAGAGGCTAGCCGCGAAATCAAAACAGCGAAAGAAACGCAGCGACAGAGCAGAAACTCGCCGGGAAGGAGAGAAAGGCGCAGTGGTTGGCAGGCGTTCTCATTCAAAAGCAAAATCAGCGAAACCTAGAAGGAAATAGATTCTCTATTGTACATTGGTAGCTACCGTAAGTAAGTCATAAAAAAAGAAACCGTTGTCCTCAAGCTATATATTAGATCGAATAGCCGTAATCAAAAACATGGTCGGTCATGCCACAAGAAGCTTATACACATCGTTCTCTCGCACCAAGCCCTTGAACCACACGCGTCCACATAGCATGTCCACCCATTTGACTCCCTGCTGTCTTTCAGCTACCTCTAGAGGCCCCAAGCTCTTGCATCTAGCCATATACGCTCGTGTTGCGCGAGTCTCATTCTCCATCCCAATTGTCTGCCAATCCTTCATGCTGATCCTGGAGTGCAACATCTTCCAGATGTGCGTGAGGATGTTTCCAACTGTGAGGGGCACCAGAATGCCGTTGGGCCCTCTGTCCGAGGAGACGTCTATGGGAAGTTGGGGCAACAGGTCACAGACAATACGCATCTTGGTGATAGCCGAGCTGGTAGCAAGTTCTAAGAAGGATGCATCGGTCAGAGGAATGAGTTGACGGGTGGCTGCCGACATCATCACATCTACGCGGAAGTCAGGGGACGAAAAATCAAGAACAATGTCGCCACGGGGTACAAGCCACGGGTTGAGTTGGATCTGTTCGGCACCGAAGGTGGGCAAAGGTGCGTTCCCCCTGAACGGAGATGCTGGGGTAGAGCTAGTAGATCCCCCGTACGATCTGCGGCGATGATGTCCTGGAGTCTGTACTTGTAAAAATTGCGGGGATGGTGGGGTTTGGAATGGAGAATACGCTAGCTGAGCTGTATTGAACGACACAGTGCGCTGTCGCTGAGGGGGGCCTATGGGTGGATAGTCATGCAGCGCATGTGAAGGGCTTGTGTACGGGCTAGAAGGGGTATATGGGCTAGGTGGAAGAGGGATAGACTGTGCCATAGGGGACGGTGTACCGAAGGCAATGTTGGGTATGAAAGGGGAATGCATGGGCGAAACCCATCCAGTAAGATGTTGTTGTACAAGTGGTGGTGGTCCTGCAGGTTGATAGCTCTCTGCAGCTAGCTCCAGTTCGTGGCGCGTTGGGGAATAGGTATAGGAAGCCATCGGGATTGCTGATGGTAGTCTTAGTGAAAGGAAGTCGGGGGGATCAAGCGCGGGCGTCGCCCCCTTTTATACTCAGACGCGTTCTGTCGAGGTGAAGTAAAGTAGCCAGATCCGCAGCTGCAAGATGACTATAATGAGTAGTCTGTGGCTATGTAGCAATAGTCAGAGACAGTTTCGAGAGCAAGCAGCACAGCACACGCACCAATGTTTCTAACACAAGCCTCGGGATGTCTGGATGACGATCCCAATCCAGAGCGCCTTGCGAGGGGCGCAGGGTCAATGCTCAAATGATGGAGCTAGGAGGCGATGCAGTCAAGAGAGGTGGCACTGTCGATAGAGTGTAGGGGGTCGCCTGGGGGCACTGAGCGGAAAGTATCAAGCCGATGGTGGTCAGAGAGTGAGAGAGAGCAAGTATATGAGGGCCGAGGTGATTCGTGGGCCCAGGCTTGAAATAGGAATTTTTTGCAATCGCCCCGCTGATTCTGTAGATTAGAGATGAAGGGCTCGTTGTGTGTTCATCAAACTAGCTGTACGACCTGCCAGCGTCAACAGAGGGTGGGTGCAGCAGGATCTCGTCCGAGCGCCGAAGATAAGGACCGGGAAGAGATGGAGGGAGCACGATGGAATACGAGGAGGCCCAGATTGTGCAACATGATGGTCGTGCAATTCAACCCCAATTTGGACGACTTACCTCCGCTGCCCCTATGTAGATCCTACCAAATGCGTGTCAACCAGAACAAGGGCTGTGAGCTTCGGTCTTTGCCTTCGACACCCACAAATGGTACTAGCATGTAGACTACGATAAATGGAACACAAAGCTTGGTATATTAATAATTCAATCGAACAAATACACAGAACGGTACGGATCCACATACTATACAGGTTATTTACATAGAGTACACCAGTACAATATACAATAGCAACAAAGTCCCTGCGAGAAAATAGACTACGAGTGACAACAAACATAAGATGCATGTCAAGTTTTCATAAGGTTAACAAGCATATCATCCCAGTCATGGCAAGTTCATGGTAGTCTGACAATTAGGCGCATACGGGGACAAAGGAATGTTCGAGGAAGCTCTGCCTCCCGAAATCCGAAGTGGCTAGGCCACCATTGAAAGGTTTCGCGATAGAAGGGGGTTTCGCGAGGTGCAGTCGAAGAGGAGGAGGTCGGTTCTTCGCAGCAAGCTTGCCTCGGCGCCGAATGCGTGCTTGCTCTCCACCGTTGACAGTAAGCATTGTAGAACCCGCTGTCTTGAATGCCATCAGGTCCGAAGGCTGCTGGTTCGTCCAGTATCCCCGCAAGGGTACAGAGGCCACACTGACACCCAAAACCAGACTATCGTCTGCATTGCGCATGAGGGGAGCGCCTAGATCGGTATTCACCGTAGACACGCTGTTCTTCCGAGCCATTGTAGTGGAGTTGCGGAGATCGCCGTTGAAGCTAACCCAATCACAGCTGGGGGAGTCGGCACCCAACAGACAGGCATACTCCTGTTGCTCATCTTTGTCCCACCAGATCTTGCCCTTTTCGTCTCGGAAGACTGCACCCACACCAGCAGTGGCAGAGCTGCCATGATTGGCGGACTGTTTGGCCTGGTTTTTCATCACTCTCTGTGCATAGGTGTCCAGATGACCGCCACCAACAAATTGCATCAAGAGCAATTCGCTCTCAAGAGAGGGAGGTAGTGGCTTGTCAGAGTTCTGCTTGCGGTCTGCAGTCTGTTTCATTTTCTTGGGGGAGGAAGGTACCGCGGGAGATTTGGAACGGAGGCGGGAGCCAATATTGGCGAGAGACTTGAGCTTGCGCAAGCCCCGTCGCTTCGGAGCGGTAGGAGATGCTGGCACTGAAGAGTCAACTTGCATATCGTCTGCAGAAATGGGCTGGATGAAGGGCGAGGGTGTAATAGGGGTGGGGACATTAACGAAAACAGAGTTGTAGCCATACTTGGTAAGATCAACCTCGAATGATTTGGGTGACGCGGTGGATGGGGTGTCGATGATATGTAGGAAAGAATTAGGAGGTGCTTCTGCGTGGCCAACGCTTGGTCTGCGGCGAATAGAGGTAGCACGGCGTGGGGAGGAGACGGAAGGTCGTCTGCGAGGGCTGCATGGCGCAGGAGAGCCAGGCTGGACTTCTCTGGCCCATGTTTTGATCGAAGTAGCGGAACGGTGCCGAGGTTTTGGCCGACCTGCGACACCAGCAGCAGGAGAAGGTGGGGGGAGGGAAGGCAGCGGGAGATCGGGCATATGTTTTGGAGGTGGATGAGCGAGGAAAGCGTACTGAGGCATCGTGGGAGCAGCCATGATTTAGATCGTTTAGGATGGGTTAAATGGGTGAAGCGGGTATAGTCGTGAATGTATCGCAAATAACTGAAGCCTGCAGTTGCTATATGTAGACATGAGCGACTGGGAGGGAACCACGAGAGAGAGAGCAGTTCGAGCACTTACAAGGAGCCTAAACGTCGAAATCGGAGACTAGCTCGGATGAGGAGAGAGACAAGAATGACAGACACAGATATATAGGCCCCCAGGCAGAATAATAGCAGCCCACGGTAGCATCGCAAGACAATAGCCAGAGTCCTTGGGCCATTGAGATTCATTTTTCGAGGACAATGCGGACTCGAATTATTGTCAACAGTTGTTGTTTGCGCATGTTTTGCATCCCAACCGTTGCTCTCGGCCGATGGACCGGGTCTAGACCCACCGGCAACCGGCTTTCTCCGGATCACAGATGCCCCGCCAGTCTTTCGATGCAAAGCGAGGCAGCTGATTGGATCCCGGATATTGTACCACCTGCTCACCGGTGTCGCCCGCCCTAAAGCAAGCTTGAACCCCAACCTCCATCTCACGTCGTCGTCTGCAGCGACTGGCGAATATTTCACGTATGTCAGCTCTTGAGTATATCTAGAATCTTGAATTCACAAAACTTTCAACAAATAGCGTATTTAGCAAACATGCAGTCCATTCTCGCATCGGCTTCTCGGTCTCGTCTCCCTTTCCAAGCTGTTCCCCGTGCATGGAGAGCATTTTCGACCACACCCCGCCGTGCTCAGGCAGAGGCTGTTCCAACTACTAAGCCAGTTGTGAACAAAGAGTTCAAGATCTACCGCTGGGTGAGCTTGTTACATGAACTTTATTCTCATTAATAACCTGCTAACATTGACGCGTCGTAGAATCCTGATGAGCCATCCAAGAAGCCCACTTTGCAGAGCTACACCATTGACCTGAACCAGACTGGACCTATGGTATGTTACAACGCGCTTGCTCAGTCCGTTCACTAATTCATAGCACGTCATGCGTAGATACTTGATGCTCTCATCAAGATCAAGAATGAGGTAGACCCAACACTGACTTTCCGTCGCTCTTGCCGTGAGGGTATTTGTGGCTCTTGTGCCATGAACATCGACGGTGTCAACACACTCGCTTGCTTGTGCCGAATCCCTCGCGAAGGCGCGAAGGATGTTAAAATCTATCCTCTCCCTCACAGTGCGTATGCTTCCCGTGTACAACGACTGCAATTCCTAACAATTTTTTAGTGTATATCGTCAAGGACCTTGTTCCAGACCTCACCTACTTCTACAAGCAATACAAGTCCATCCAGCCTTATCTACAGAATGACAACCCACCCGAGAAAGGTATGTACGCATCTTTCCGCCCCCGTAACATGTGATTAATGTTCTGCCAAGGCGAATTCCTGCAGTCTCAGGATGACCGCAAGAAGTTGGACGGCCTCTACGAATGTATTCTCTGTGCTTGTTGCTCCACGTCTTGCCCTTCGTATTGGTGGAATCAGGATGAATACTTGGGTCCTGCCACTTTGATGCAAGCTTACCGGTGGATTGCGGATTCTCGAGACTCATACGGAGAGCAGAGAAAGGAGAAGATGCAGAATGAGATGAGCATGTACAGATGTCACACTATTTTCAATTGTGAGTTAGCAATGGTATCGTCAGTTTCGTGGAGTTGCTGACAGTCTTCTTAGGTTCGAGGACTTGCCCCAAGGGTCTCAATCCTGGTGCCGCTATCGCTCAGATGAAGCTAGAGCTGGCCACTGAGTAGAGTATACTTTGGGCATGGACGTTCAGGAATTATCATTACTTTCGTTCATTTTTAGCATCACCAAGTAAATAATCTACGGGTTTACATTACTTTGGACCGTGATCGGCTGCCGAATCTCTTTGTGGCCTTTGATCTTTTGGCCACTTCCATATCCCTTTACTCGTCTTGAGTGGCTGGCGCCATTGTGCTTCGAATTCTATTAAAGGACTGCCATGCGCTGTCTCGCTCTCTGCTCATCCCTAGCACTATGGCTGCATGTTCACGTCCTCCCGCGCTGTCAAAAACGTATTCTGGAAACTACGATCGCGTAGTGACTTCTGAACACTTTTCCACTCTTCCCAGAGATCTTAGAGCAGCACTGGAAGAACTTGAGCCCAAATGCACCGCTAAAGACGAGGTGGACATTGAGCATTTCCTAGACATGACGAAGGTGGTCAACCAGATGCGGGCGAACCGAAGTATGTTCAGACTACCTCCCCCAAAACTCCTGTAGCTCACTGGCCTCGGAAGAACATGTGTCGCGCTATGCGCTGAAACTTGCCCAAGATAAGCTCATGAGCTTGCAAAATGAAGGTAAAAGTCGTGCGGCGTAGAATTCTACCTTTATTGACCTTCGACAGTCGGTGGCTTTGGGACTATCATGGTGCTCGCAGACAAGACAGCCCAGCTGGAGAAACAAGTAGCTGAGAGTCAGTCAGTGTCGGGATCGACGCCGAAGGATTCACAGGTCGAGTCGATGGGAGACACTAAGCTTAGTAGCACGCTGGCCCTCGAGAGAGAGCTAAAGAAGGCCAGAGAGACGATGGAACAAATGAAGCAGTCGATGGATGAGGTTGACCAGATGAAGGCGTGTCTCTCGATTTTCGGTACTCGACTTCTTCAGGTGCTAACTATCTCACAGAAAGATCTCAAAGCTAGTTTCGCTAACATTCGCATACGGATGTGGAATGACGATGTTAGCAGAGGTTGGAAACCATTAGAAAGAGAGGTTAGCTCGTCTCCCACCGACGATCTGAAAGATTACGCCTAATACTGTACAGAGCTCTACGGCTGAACCCATCGGAGTCCTAGATACCGTATTTGAAGGGGTGTTGTCGGGCTCCCGACCGGCATTTTTTCCAACGTCGCAGAGTCAGCTCTCAAAGCTCACGTTGCAGGACCTACGAGACTTGGTCGTCTATTATCGTGATGATTTTGGAATTTCTAGTGATGACAAGTTACCGGAGATGCAGAAGAAACTGCATCGGTGGATGACCGCAGCGCATTATGGAGACCCTGAAGAGAGTCCCAAAGCTGAAGATGCAGGCTCGAAGAAGAGAAAGCGGAACGTCGCGGGAGACTCCCCTGCTCGGCCAGCCAAGCTGAGGACGCAGGAGACCAAGAGCATTCCCGAGACATAGCCATGGAACCTTCAAGCACTTTCAATAATGACTGGATTTCATACGATACAATATGCATAAATTACAACACTAATCACCGTCAGTATCAGAACAAACAAAAAAATATAGCGCACTTTTCAGACATCACTGCTCGCTTCTCCTTTTCGTTCTTCCAGCCCCCAGTTCTCGTCAGTATTGGTGTGAAGCGGTAGGTGTTTCATAGCAAGGCTCGACAGGAACCCGATCCCTGCCACACCAATGAGAACTTGCCATACAACGCGAAGACTGTCAGCGAAGGCCGTCCGAACGTCTTGCCTTAAGGCCTCGTCCATGCCAGATATCAACGGGATAACAGAGTATGCAATGGCAGTTCCTTGGGGGAAAGATCGCAGGAACTCGTCTGAGAGTCTCTTCCGCAGCTCGTTCTGAAGAACAGAACCTCCTACGGATACGCCCCAAATCTATGAACATGTCAAAATGAGACCTAGTCACCCAATTAAGTGCTACATGCCTGAGCAAAGTTGCGGAAGAAAGTGAAGAGAGAAACAGCGAGACCATTGGAGCTCACTGGCAATGGTGCAAGAACAGGGAAATATGTTGTCGTGGTAAGAATGCCTATGCCAACACCAATAGGAACTACATATCCAATGCCTGCTGCTCTCGAACTGTCTGCAGTGAGGGTGCTCAAGAGGCCAGTGCCTATCAAGATCAAGGCCCATGCGAACCAAAGCTGAGGGCGATAGTGCCGACTTTTGGCGACGGTGAGACCAGCAGTGATGCCACATGGTGCTGATACTAGTGCCAAACCAAAACAGTCAACCCCTGATGCGATAGGAGATGCGCCCTTGCAGGCCTGGAAGTACACTGGGAGGTAATCTAACAAATAAGTCAGACTCTTAAGATCAGAGCAAAACGACAAAGACACACAAATGACTCCCAACAGGGTAAATGATGTAAGAAACGTTTGAACATATCCACTAACGCCTGCATCCAATTCAGAAACGATGGACCGCCTTCAATTACAAAAAGACTTACCAGTGCGAGTGGACATGAGATGAAAGGGAACCTGGGAGCATCTTCAGTCTTACTATGCTCTTTAAAACACAGTATACGTACCACAGGATGTCCGGGTATAAATGCTTCGTAAAGAAAGAATCCGACAAGGCCAACAAGGCCCAATATGAAAGGAACTAGAACTCGGAATGAGCCCCAAGAATACGTGATCCCACTCCATGTGAGGGCAACGACGCAGGATGTGGTGCTAGCAACAACAATCGCATTTCCTCTGCATTTCCAGTAAGTAAAGAAAGGAAGACACTTAGTGAGCGAAATTACTTACACATAATCAATTTTACTAGCCTTTTCTTTTAGTGATCCCTCAGGTGTGCGAAGACGTAGGAAGAGCAACACAAATACTGCAGCAACGCCGCAGATAGGAAGATTCATGTCTGTGCCAAGTTTGAGCATTTAAAAGTGAGATGCAGTCTTCATTTCTCACAGAATAGCCACCTCCAGTTCCCTGTGTCGGCGAGGCTACCTCCAACAACGGGGCCGATTCCATTCGCAACGCCCCAAGCACTATACACGTCAGCACATCGGTTAGATTTCCGAAGGCTAGAAAGGGCGTACATGCCAATGATACCGTTGAACAAACCCCTCTCATGCAAGGGGACCTATAATGTGATGAGGTCTTCCGCAAAATCGTTTTAACTCATTCCAACCCACCAGATCTGACAGAATAATCTGTGTTAATGCCGCGATCCCTCCTCCACCTAAACCCTGAACAGCTAGGTGAACAAATTGTCATTTTAGAGATGAAAGCATCCAAAGGAAAAGCAATTACTGACTGCGTCCAGCGATCAAGAATTCCATGCTAGACGCAGCTCCACATAGAGCACTTCCAACTGCGAATATCAACAGGCTAGCAAGCATGATGATGCGTCGACCAAAGATCTGGAAGCAAGTGAATTTTAGCACAAAGTCACCTTGAAAAGAGATGTTATTCTCTAGGTACCTGTGCTAGACCGCCACTGAGAGGTATAAAGGCTGTCGCAGCTAGCGCATACGCTGACCCTATCCAGACAAAGTCTTTACCACCAAGTGCGTTAACGATTACAGGAAGGGCGGTAGACACAGCAGACTTAAACCTGATCTCAGCTAGTCTTTCAGCATTTGTTTGAGAGCTTCGCTTACTAGTTCCAGAGCCGACACAAACAGCGACAGCGCGATTGAAACGAAGACAAGCCAGAAACGCCAATCCCGGGTAGAAGGTGCTGGGGCTGGCGTAGCCACGGCCGTGTCATTGGTAGCCGTGTCGTCCATGCAAAGCAGCAGTGAGACGGTGAAAGTACGGGTATAAGAGGCTCCCATCTAGACAGAACGGTTGAATGGTTGCAAGCGTTCGAGCGACGTGGATCACAATCGTGATATGTCCATCTATCACGGCTCCAGCTCGGACAGGAATAGTAGTGCCTTCAGAAATACTGTATACAGCAACATGTGCACAGGTTGCTCGGATGCTTCCAGAGACCGTTGAATCCATTGACGTGGAGGTCGGCAAGTTGGGAGATGGCGACGGGAAGTGGGTGGCCCGGGCGAAACATGGCATTCGCTTAGTCAGCGAATGTGGCGGCCAGCGACTTGGTCTGACCTCCTTCGCTGCTTCAGGAAGGACCACTGGTCTTTGTCCCCCACCAACTTCCGCTTTTGTCTCTCCTTTATCTTATATATACTGTCCAGCTCAAACGCAGCCCGGGCATTAGGCATGCCTACCGATACTCTGACCCCTGTCCTCAAAGGAGGACCGTTGGAATGGCGTCCCACGAAGGTCATGAATATGCGCGACCTCTCCATGGATGATGACTTCCTTAGCCATTTGCTCGTCGAGAAGCTGGGCACAGGCGACGTACCTCTACATGTGCACAAGATGGACTCGTCCAGGCGACTGCCAAAGACAGATGCTCGCGACTTGTTGAAGATCGTTAGACGCGTATGTCGTCTGCCCTCTTTTAAGAGCGCGCATATATTGACAGTTACTTCTATAGCTGGTCAAGAGCAAGGCCTCGGTGAATCACGCTACACGGCAGGCCGTAGATGAACTGTTACAGTGCGTGAACTGTTGTCTTCAGCTTGTATTTTGCTGACTGCTTGACGTTAGGCTGGGTCCCATTCGCTATTACCTTCGGGAATTCGAGCAGAAGAAGATCAATGCATTTGCAACGTACGTTGCGGTATTAGTATCCCATTTTTGCTATAGCTGAGAACCTTATCAGGCATGCCTCACGATATTTTGAACTTTACCATCCCTCTGGCTGTATTGAAATCGCCCACACGTCTCGCTACGCTCATAGAACAGGAAAAGCCGAACTTTGTATTCTGGCGACCAGAAATCTTGCGGCAGGCGCAGTGATCACAGAGTTGAAAGGTTCACTCGCCGACCTCACCGATCAGGAAGACAGAGAGTTGAAGCAAGCAGGGCTGGACAACCCAGATATTCGCAGGGACTTCAGCGTCATTCATTCAAAGCAGATGAAGAAGAACCACCTTTTCCTGGGACCTGCGCGGTTTGTCAACGTAAGTCCACTGCTTCATTTGATATCTCTTCTATCTGACAATGCTTCCGAAGCACGACTGTGAGAACAACTGCGAGCTTTTCCGAGAAGGACGTTATATCACTTTTAAAGTGCTCAGGCCAATCGCGTTGGGACAAGAGATCACTGCACATTACGGAACTTCTTATTGTGCGTGATGTATCATACTTCTTCTGTCTTCTTTACTAATCCCGGAGGCTTATAGTTGGCAAGAGAAATCGAGATTGCTTGTGCGAATCTTGCGAGAGGAATGGCAAAGGAGGATACACTCCCCGGGACGAACTTGGCTCCGATTCAGAGTCCGATTCAGATAGCGATATCTCTGACACGGAGGATGAGGTAGAACCTGCGGCACCGGCGAATTTGGATGAGCGAAGGACGCGCAGGGGCGTGTATCAAAGGACGCAACCTTCAACAGCAGGGGTTACTCCCATTGTTTTGAATCTGGAAACCAATGCCACTCCAACACAGACAACCCCAGCTTCACATACCCCAACCACTGTTTTATCGACTCCTACAACCACTCGTTCCGCTTCATCTCTAAGCTCAGTCTCTATTGTATCGTCCACAAGCACGGCTGTCTCTTCAGCAACGTCCAGATCCACACGCCGTCAGCAGAAAACCCTCCAGACCAAGGATACGCCGATGAATGAAGTTGAACCAGAGGTCACATCACAAACATCCAGTCGGCGAGTTACTCGATCGATCGTGACATCTTCAAAGGTGAAAGAGAAGCAGCCTGCTCCTGTCGTGGCCACATCCACATCTGCCCCTGTTCTTCCTCGTAAGCGGGGACGGCCGCCGAAGGTAAAAGGAAAAGAGCAGATTAAGATTAAGAAGGAGCCTGATACCGAGGAAGTGGTGATTATTGAGAAGAAACCTCTTGTGGGACCAGACGGCAAACAGCTACCGCTCTGTGCCACTTGCAAGAGTATCTTGCCTGTCATATCTATTGACTCCAAGGTGGTATGGGGCTTGGAACTGGACACGAACCCGTCGAATATCAGAAAACTTAAGGTGGAATGTCCCAGGTGAGATAGTTTGCAACTTCCAATCCTACTCCAGCTGAAATTATCTGTAGATGTATTCGCCATTTTGCGATATATGGGGAACAATGGCCTAAGCGTGCTGGAAATGGGTCTGCCACAGATGCTTCCACTTCACAGCGTGTTACGATCAAGATCTTACCCTTGATCGATCGAAAGTTGAATGCAAGCAAGGAAAGCAAAGACAGCACCTCTTCGTCCAGCTCCAAAAGTCTGCGCCGACGTCGTGAGCCCAGCCCAGATATGGCCTCGAAGCGGCGCAAAATAGATCCACTTCCACCCCCACCAGCAACTGCTCCTGCCCGTCCAACTCAAGAAACACCAGTCCAAATCCCTCAGGCCGTTCAGGAGTTACCACCAGCAGAATCGGCCTCAGCACCTCCCATTCGTAGAAAACGAGGCCGACCCCGAAAACACCCATTACCTGAGCCTGTTGTTGTCGTAAAGCAGGAGGACAAAACAGAGCCTCAACCGTTCAAAGATCAGCCTCGTGAACCCAACGGTCGTTTCCACAAAAAGCCGCGCTCGCCTAAGAACTATTCTCCGACTCAACACAGGAGCCGGGCCCAGCGTGCAATGGAGAGAGACAAGGTTAAAGCCACCGATGATGTTTCTACCGTCAAGCTAGAGCAGGCGGTCTTGCCTCTTCCAAAGAGGGCCCGAATTCTCTCTCGACCGACGCTGTTCCGTGGCGCTAGTCTTTTTTACAAGCCTAGCCCACTGAATTTTGCCATAAAGGCATGGACATCTCCTTCCACACAAACTGACTCTCTCGCCGAGACTGATTCCTCTGGACCCTCGACATGCCAGGATCCTATCGACGTTGATAGCCCAGCGGTCACTGTCCATGTGGTCAAAGACAAGGAGTCGCGATCTTTGGTCGCTGCCGTTCGGATTCCATCTTTAATGCAGCCGAACCCTTTCAAGTTCGCACGACGTCGCTGGTCTGGGGATGAAGACCCTGTTGCGTCTGGCTCAGACGATACCTCAGTCGAGACTTCCCAGTCTCCGGAGAGCACCGCGCCCGAACGACCACTGAAGCGTAAACGCGATGCCATGTATCGCGAAGGCAAATACATGTCACCCTTTCGGTTTACGTATCGATCCTCCTTAGCCCCTGCCTTCACCGATGAAGATGCTCCTTCTCCGCTGTCCGATAATGACAATGAGCCATTCGACCTCGCCACAGCAGCAGCAGCTCTCAAGCACGATTCCGCATCGTTGATCACTGCTGTACCTGTCAAGACCAAGCTTGTAGCTGCAGGATGGGACGATGACTCTGCTGAAGAAGATAATATCGTTTGATCTCATATACTGCATTGCCCGAACATTGTAAATTATGCATATCAGCTTCATACCCATATCTATCCCGTTCTGCTGTCGTTTTGCTACATAGCTACATACTGTACCTTATTCTGTAACATAATTCGTTGTTTGTTATACTTAAATTGATGTAATCGTTTCGTTTTTGGTTATTACAGAAGAAATTTTAAGTTTGTTGGACAATCTAAAGCAAGCTTGGGGACTACGAAAAGGTAGGGATTACTGCTGCCCGTCGGGTTTCAATGAGCTGCGTCCTGCCCTGAGAATCTCATCCGTGGAAAGCAGGTTTACGGCAATGACAGAACTACAAAGGGTGGTCAGGACAGCCTGCAAAGACAAGCAGAGCGAAGAAACGCACCATGAGTGCAGCATCTGGCGCTTCACACGATAGTTATCCCAGATACCTTCAACAGTCGGGTCAAACGGATCTCCTGAAGACAAGTCAATTCCGACTGTGTTTCCATCCGCATACTCGTCCTAGGTCAAATCTATCAGTAAGAGAAGACAACAAATGAGTATATGAGCTCACCTGAAGTGCAACCACAACATCTTGCACATCATAACCACCATTTGCAGCCAAAGTCTTAGGGATAATGAGGAGGGCATCTGCGTATGCCTGCACACCCATCTGTACGCGGCCCTTGACGCTCCTGTCCTTCTTGATAGTCGAAACGAGGTGAGCTGAGCATCCGACTTCGAAAGCACCTGCTCCAGGGATCAAGGCATTGTCCTCGATTGCATTCTTCACGGCGCGGAGACCATCGCGGATGGCATCTTGGATTTGTTGGATGGTGTGTGGGTTAGGTCCCTTGACGAGAAGTGTTACGGACTTCGGGTCCTTCACTTCCTCGACGAAAGTGTACTTTTCCTCCCCAAGTGTGTGCTCGTAGACAAGACCTGCCCAACCAAGAACATCCGGTGTTAAGTCTTCGACTGAATTTTGAGCCGAGCCGCCACAGATGAGCTGCAACCTTTTGAAACCGTCAGTCTATACTCTTCGGTGAGCGGGATAAGAGCGGATTACCTCTCCATATTTCTCCTCTTCGCTCTCCTCAATGCGAAGATTCCATTCTTGGCTAGGATATCCAAACTTAATGGATCAATCCCTTTTTGGTTGATGACTACAAAGTTCTTTGGCTTTTCTTTCGATCCAACGGCTTGATCGCAGACCAAGTTCTTCAGTTCTACGACTTTCTTGACTTTGAGATCAACTGCTCGTCGTTCAGATTCTACCAGTTTTTCTCGCTGTTCTGCCGAAGAGTAGAAGAACCCTGAATTGACCTCACTGGATTTCTATAAGCCATGATAAACCAAGAGCAAAGACAGACCACCTACGTCTTTTCGTACTCCAGACTGACATTCAGTGTCAGGATGAAAGCATTTTCCACGCGTTTAGGCATATCTGGGTGCCGAGCACCATGATCAAGGACAAGACCGCGGACTAGCTGCGTTTCTGATGCTGTTCTATGCTGCATCTTCATAATTTCAACCATGTGTAAGTCGATGGGGTTGATCCATTGGTCTTTTGCATCTATACCAGGATGTTAGTGTTTTGTGCTTGAAAATGTGGAGTGCATCCGATATTTACCTTTGGAAGGAGGGGGAGGCTTTATTGTAAGCACTGCATCGACAACATCGGCAGCGAGCTGCCTTGCCATACTCGAGTTGAGCTTTGTGGCGAGTGAGGTGTTGGCGACGTTTATTAAGGTTGCACGATCAAGTTTTACATTCTGGCGGAAGTTGTCCAAATACTGTCATGAAATTCACTGTGAATCGGACGAGAAAAGATGAAGAGAGCCGTTAGAACGCACTGCAAGAGCCTCCTTCTTCGCGAGATCGAAACCTTCAGCGATTACGGTGGGATGCACGCCTTCAGCAATGTAACGATCTGCTTGCTTAAGAAGCTCTCCAACTAGGAGAACAACAGAAGTAGTTCCATCCCCGACCTGATCATCCTGTGCAACAGCCGTACGAGCAATCATAGCAGCCGTGGGGTTTTGGATCTGCATCTCAGAGAGCAAGACTTTGCCATCCTTGGTCATTTTGATTTGGCCAGAGCCATCCACCAACATCTTCAACGTTCCTCTGGGACCTGAACCATTGGTGATGTGTTATGAGATTATATGCCAAGATATGCCACAAAGCACACGCACCCAAGTTTCCCTTCACTACTCCTGCTAAGCCCAGCGCGCCATTGATATTTACCTTGAAAGGCGATTGAGTTCATTTTCACGGAGACTTTGGCATCTGATGCACACCTGAAGAGCAGCTGCGCGTCGCACACTCTCTGCTTTCGGATTTATGAGCTCGATACTGCTTGACATCGCGGACGTTCGTGACGGTACGCGTCGCGCCCTTGGAAGAGAGCGTTCGAGGATGAAACAATTTGAACTCCGCTCGACCAATTCGACCAGCTGTGTGTCCACAACAACGATGATCACCGGGAATAACTGGGCCGAATGTCAATCTGGGGTAACTCATGGCTGCAAAACGTCTCTTGTTCTTGAACTACGACTACCATGGCTGGAGGATACGAGGGTACACGTCAGAAATCGCAAGCTCATGATGACTTCTATGAGAAGACAGCAGCCAGGATCAAGAAAATACAAGACCATTTCGTGGAAGCACCGCGCACTGGCGCGGTGAAGGGCAAAGTCTGCATCGTCACTGGCGTAGGGTCGCTGAAAGGCATAGGGTGCGCTGAATTTGCTGTGTATCTTTGAATATTGTACTCATTCGACCGTAAAGTCGCGCATCTTCTATATTGCTTGCTCGAGAAGGTGCGTTTGCGTTTGGACGGAGATATGTGTTTACCGACGTATCTCCCAGGCGCAAAACATCTTTACCTATTAGACTTGGACCCAACCAACTTGCCGAATCTAAAGTCCACAATTCAGGAAGCATACCCTGAAGTCAAGGTAAGTTCATGAATAAGATGGCACTGCATCTACATCTCATAGAACTTCCTAGGTCGACACCATCCAAGCTGATGCTGCAGATGAGCAGGCTATAGTTGGTGTCTGCGAGCGTGCCATAAAAGAGGAGGGAAAGCTGGACGTCTTCTTTGCAAATGTGAGAGGAAGCCTACTATACCACCAAGCCGGAAGGATGACACTATAACCCAGGCTGGATGGGCTTCTACCGATGCGCTAGACGATACATCCCTCGAAACCTTCGACAAGAGTATGCGCATTAACGCGTCCTCGTAAGTTCCTATCGTAATTTGCATTAGACGCCTCTTTAAACCTTTCTCTTTAGTTGCTTTTTAGCCATAAAATACGCCTCTGCAGCTATGCTGCAAGGGAACCCGTCTGAGGGAAGCATCATTCTTACTGCTTCCAGTAAGATTCGGTTCTTCCCAGTGCTTGTCCTTGTTATTCATGCCATAAATCATAGCCGCTGGTTTGCGTTCCGGTGCCGGAACTTTGGATTGTAAGATATCCTCTTGTGTCTAAGCCCGCAGCTGTTTCACTAACAATGCCCTAGATTCCGCTAGCAAGGCAGCGTACGTTTCTATAAAGACATTCGCAGAACACATTCACATCGAACGGTGCTCGCAGTGTCAATTCGATGGCGAAAACCGCAGCGTATCAGCTTCAAAAGACTAATATCCGAGTAAGAACACATTCGCTGAAGCTTACTTGTAAAGAGTGAAGTTGACTTTTTTTCACAGGTCAACTCGATTTGCCCAGGTCTGCTGATCCTTGCAAGTGCTACCGTAACTGTGTCGGCTAACCGATTTCACAGGATTGATTGAGACTGGAATGACGGACTTTACCTTCCAGTATGCAAGGAAGCGTGGAAGCGAAGGAAAGATAGGACAGTTGAACCCCCTCGGAAGATACGGTGTTGCTGAAGGTAATTAACTTTAGCATTTCCTTTTCTTAGAGCTCACTCAGACGCTACACCCAGAAATTGCCCAGGTGGCACTCTTCTTAGCATCAGGTAAGTGATCTGTGATGAATGGTATAGACATACCGAAGCTCATTCATTGTTTTAGATTCTTCATCTTATGTGAATGGCCAAAATCTAGCAGTCGGTGAGTTCATGATAGAATGGGACATTTTATCGTGGCCTTATTTCTTGGTGAAGATGGCGGACTATCAGCTTCGCATCCAGTGGTCCCCGGACGATGGGCGTAATATGTACCCGTGTATGAACGCTAAGATATTCACTGGTATATAAACCGATTTGACAAATTTTTGGATACATGAGGGCAGAGTATTACGAAATACAACATGTATGTATATGTACCGCGTAGCGGTGCAAAGATGACTTTTGAGATGGTTGAAGCATTGTGCATCTGCACAATTACTTGACAGTCAACAGCTTGACCTCTACAGAGAGTGTATTAAGTAGGAAGTCAAACAAATATAAAACGCGCTGTCATACCGAAAATGAGGGTCGAATTGGGGGGAATGCCTGACACGCCCTTCTTCCCGTATGCCATGCTGGCAGGCACAGTGAGAACACGCTCACCACCGACCTGCATACCAACAATGCCCTCGTCCCAACCTTCGTTAACGGGTGAGAAGAATCCAACAATTTAGAGTCGATATACACGGACCTTTGATCACCTCGCCACCTCCAAGGCGGAATGCAAACTGCACTGGAGGTCAACGATAGAGAAGAAAGTTATTACGGACTCGGCTTACGGGCTTGCCCTTGGTATTCGAGTCGAAGATTTTGCCAGAGGTCAGTTTGCCAATGTAACGCATCTCCACACGCTTTCCCTTCTTAGCTGCTTGACCAGAGCCAACCTTGGCATCCTTGATTTTCAAGCCTCCAGGAAGCTCCTTCTCAGCAGCAGAAGGCTTAGCAGGCTCCTTGTCTGCTTTCTCCTTCTTCTCCTTCTTCGATTTAGGCTTCTCCTCCTCGCCTGTGGGGACAGCCTCTCCGTTAGCAGCCTTCTGCTTTTTGTTCTTCTTCTTCTCAGCCTTAGAGACACCGGATACCGGTTCGTCTTCTTCCAGGGCACGTTTTGCTGATTTAGGAGCATCGTCATTCACTTCCTCGAAGCGGCTGCATGGCTGTGAGTGAGTGAGTTGAAGAGGGTTGTAGGCACATTACATACCTTGCATCACTCTCACCGTCCATCTCAAGGTCCTCAGGGTTGATCTCGACGTCAGAGCTCACGTCCTGAAGGTCGTATCCGTCCTCTGAGGACATATCCGAGTAGTCATCTGGACCGGCAGGAAGAGGGTTTTGGTCTGCGGAAGACTGTTAGAAGAAGCGAGGTCAATCGGAACGAGAGTCAATCACCAATGTAGTTTCCGGTTAAGTGGATAACACTAGACAGAAGAAAATGTAAGAACCAAGGAGGTATTGTGCATAAAATGTATACACACTTTTTGCCGACAGTTTCTATGATGTACTCTTCTCCCTCGTTGAGAACAATATCAATCGTTGCGGATTCAATCTGCACAGACTCAATGTCAGGGGGTATGATTTTGACACCATAAAGGCACGGAACTTTACCTTGCCTGGTGTCAGTGAACAGAGGATGGTAGCAACTGCATCTGACTCTCCCTCTGCATCTGAGCCTTCTTCATCATCTGAATCTTCAGAAGCTTTAGCGGCCTGGTATACTAGCTTGACGGTAGTGCGTCCAGACGCGTCCGCAAGTGTTTCACCGAGAGCGACATTCGTGATTCGCAAGTCAGCTACAGCCTGGATAACGACGGTCTCCTTAGGCTTGACCTCTTGACTCCTGTAACATGAAATTGAGCATATAAACGTGTAATATTCAATTTAAAGACGCACCATAATGCGATAGAGATGGCCATTTTGTGTGTTGTGAATGTAGGAACGTGAAGAGGATGGAGGCGTGAAGGAAAAATGCCGTACCGTGACAAAATGATCTATAGAGTAAGGTAACACCGTTACGATTTGTGACGCCTAGACGCTTTCCTGCTTTCAGCCATGGTGAGAATCTAAACGAACGTCTACGATTCAATGAACACTCAACTATATCCAGTCAAATGTACTCCGACCATATCTTGCTGCAGTTAGATCCACTCTTACTGCAGCCATGACTCTGGAGAACTTCTCGTCTCAGGTACCATTGTTTCCGCAGGCTGAGATTAATGCTCACTGTTTATGCAGGTTGCTGAGCGTCACAACACGCCTGAAGTTGAATCTACGTGAGAATTATGCTGCAAATCTTGTTACTGAATTAATCTGCGTCTTGCAGTAAGAGCAAAGAAGTCATGCTCAATCCGTTGACTATTTCACGAAACGAGAACGAACGCGTCTTCATCGAACCATCCATCAACTCTATTCGTCTTAGTATTAAGATCAAGCAAGCAGACGAGATTGAGCGCATTCTTTGCCACAAATTCACGCGGTTCATGATGCAGCGGGCTGAGAATTTCATTGTCCTTCGACGGAAACCTGTACAGGTATGCGGCTTATTCTCGATCTTGTCAACTGCGTACTGACTTCCAGCAGGGCTACGATATATCCTTCTTAATTACCCATACACATGCAGAGACCATGTTGAAGCACAAGGTCGTCGATTTCATCATACAGTGAGCAGACCGTGAAGATACCACTTCTTGATATTTAATGACCTGCCGTCTCAAGGTTCATGGAGGACGTAGACCGAGAGATTAGTGAGATGAAGCTGAGCTTAAACGCCCGCGCTCGTATTGTGGCAGAATCGTACTTAACTGCGGTGCGTAGACATGTTCGCCTGCTGAGTGAAGACTCAATGTATACATCCAGATCGCTACATGATTCATTGTATACATGCACAAATACAAAAAGACCTAGTCCGAATCCCCAGAGCCATCCTCGACTGGCGCAGCATCCACTTTGCGCTTCTTGGCAAGGCGAACGCTCGGGTCCTTCAAGCCCTTCATTTTCCTCGTCTGCATCTTGTCTAGATCTTGCTTTCCAACATGCAGTTGTCCACGAAGATCTCCCATGTCGTCCACTTCCAAGTTCTTGCGCTTCTTTCCAAGACCCTTTTCGATATCTTTCTGCTTGATCTTCGGTCTGCGTAGGGCTTGTTTCATCAGCTCGTCGTCTGCTGGTTGGTGCCTGCGTAAGCTAAAGTCTATTGATGGGCCCATGCTAGTGAGTTCGATTCTGGGGATCTTGGTTCCTGATGCAAGGAGCTTGGATGTATACACGCGGAGATGAACTTGTGGCAGGTTTTCGCCTTCAGGAATTTCTTTGACGCTATTGGACGGCACAGGAGCGCAGGAGACGCTAATGACAGACTCTAGGCCTGCAAGGTGAATTGCATCAATCTCCTCGCCATTGAAGAATGTCATGAGCATAGATTTGAGCTGAACATATCGTGGATGTGTGTCGAACAATTCGGAGGCAAAATGCATCAAGGGCTTGTGTCCCGGCGTTGATTTTTGACCCTGTTGAGGAAATGTATGAGCAACAGAGTAGAAACGGCGCGAAGAAAATACGCACCTTAATTTCAGCTATGCCAACATATTTGGTTACACCGACTTCAAGCATGTCGAGCACTTTTCCATCATACATTCTCACAAATGTCATGCCGTTGGGTCGCTTTTTGGTGCTTTGGCCAATGAGAAATAGGCCAGCATCGTTTTTACCAGACCAGAATTCTAAGGAGGCGATGGAAGTGGAGGATGTCGAGGCAGCAGCAGAAGAGGTTGATGGTCCATCAAATGGGCGAATAACATTTTTCTTGGAAAACGAGATAGCATCCGGTCTTTTCAAAGCCATCTATTGTGAATATGTTCAGCATTGAGCCGTAATATTCAAGGGCATCTGTAACGTACTAGATCCTTCATGGCTCCTGCAACTACTTCTCCAGTTTTGGTCCCTTTGACAAATATAGCTGTCCGTGCATCTTCGACCTCCTTGGGTGCGCGAGCATCCAGCGCTCGCTTTGAACGAGCGTTCTTAGGTTTTCTGCACTAGCTGTGATTAGTTTGTAGCCACCAAGAGACAATCAAGGCTCATACATCGACCGTAGCATGGTGATCGTAAAAGGCAAAGGGAATTTTATCGAAGCCACGTGAGATCATAAGTTCAGTAATAACGACCAAAGCGTAAGTTGAAAAATGAACAAACTACATGATACTACTGGAAAAGTGCTTGTAGTTTAAAATTATTCGTTTGTGTAAGAAAGGTAACTGTGATACTGCTTTAGGCGGCTTGGCTTCCACTTGCTTGCTCTCTGCGGTCTCCAAACAGCGCAATGAGGTCTATTCACGCGTCAGGACGATTTCGGGAACTAATTCCTACCAGGACTCACCACGGAGTCTCGCCTCCTTTTGTTCTCTCTGAGTTTCAACTCGCTTGGTTCCAGAAAACGCCTAAATAAAGCGGCGTTGAGTATGAATGTCTCCACAGTCCACCATCTGACTGTAGCCATACCTGTTGAACAAGAAGTTTCTTTCGGTTCTGGATGTTGATAACCTGAGAAGCCATTAAAACAAGCCCTTAATCAGTACAAGGGTTAACCTTACCTGCGACTCTACTGTGTTCTCTGCGATGAGCTGGTAGACGTGAACGGGCTTAGTCTGGCCAATTCTGTTCACGCGATCAACTGCCTGGCTCTCGATACCTTCCTAGAAAGAGAGTTGTGTCAGTCATCTAAACTTGGTTATATTGTCGATATGCTCGCGCACCTGCCACCATGGATCCATCCTAAAAAGAACAGATTATTAGTCGCGGCTTGTTGGAAGAGTGGTTCCACTTACAAGTACACATTGTTAGCAACTGTCAGATTCAGACCGAGAGCTCCCTGCACGCGAGATACTAAGCAAATAAAGGTGATATTTCGCAAAGCGGGAGACTCACCGCCTTCAAAGAAATGAGCATAACTCGAGGATTCGACGAAGTAGATTCGGTATTGAACGGAACGTGATCCCACGTTGTGGCTTTCTCTTTTCCCTTCCCTTTACTTTTGGAGGTCTGGGAGCTAGTAAAGGTAGCCATTAGATCCTCAAAGGCTTCGTCGGGGCTATCCTCTGCCACGAAGTCACTGTCATTCTCTTCTTCGCCGTCTGAGTTGAGGTCCAAGACAATAGGACGAGCAGCTCTCCCGGCTCGCTTTTGTCTGATGGGAGGGCTATCTGGAACAACAGGCACGGTACTTTCCTTGACTGGAACCGAGAACCTCGCTATGGTCTCCTGGCGGCGCTTAGCAGACATTTGTCCATCGAATCGAACATATGGTATGCTAGAAAGTAGGAATTAGACATGGAAAGCTAGACGTCAGTAAGGAGTCAAAGACTTGCCCTTGTTCCTCAAGCGTTTCAGCGATCTGAAAAATGATCAGGAATGAAACAAGGCCAGAGAATTTGACGAACCTTATCCAAGAAAGATGTAAACTGGGAAAATACTAGCGACTTTTCCGTAGACGGGGTGAGCTTTAAAAGGTGAACAAGCTGATCGATTTTGGCAGACGACCCCTTTCTAAAGCCCTCGATTTCCTCGCCTTCTTCGTCGACAAAAGGCTTTTGTGTCATGTCAGTAGGGGGCGGAGGCTCAAACAGATCTGCAGCTGTCAAAGGACGGCGATCCTGCAAATATGTTTCAGTGCTCGGCACCCAGGCGAAGCGAATGAACATGTTACCATTGGGCATAACGGGTTTCTAGACAGAACTTCAATAATGCTACAGTTGGGAAGGTATCGTTAGTTAGCGTCAAGCTTTGGTTCGGAGTATTTACCATGCATTACTGTAACCAATCACCCTTGAGCTCAAGCTGCATTATTATTTTAAAAAAACGAGAGCTCCTCACCAGAAAACGTGGCTACAACTTGTCACTCGAGGATCGGTCAACATCCCAAAGCAAATTGGACATTCTTCGTAATCTTCCACCGCTTGAAGAATTCTAGTCTCCAATTTTCGTTTCACTTGAAGAGTCACTTTGACTTGGGGCGGTTTCTTGTCGTGGTTCGGGTCGGCATTCATAGCTCGAAGGTCTTCGACATAATTCCTAGGAAGTAAGCCAGGATGAAGCACAAGCTGTCGCATCCGTGTCAGCATGCTGAGAACGTTGGAATTAACCTGCAGAGAAGTGAACTCCATGTTAATGTTGAGGAAGAGGAAACTTTGAGCTCACAGTAGCATTAGAACCCTGGTTTAGCAAGCTGTTGACTCTTTGCTGAGAGAGTTCTTCGACTTCGTCGTATAGTGCCTAGTTCAGTCTTTTTAGACGTAGAGTACTCACAACGCTGCAGGTTACTTACTCGAGCGTCATCGTTCAACGTCACCGGGACAACGATCATTTCCACCTGGCACGATTTCAGCAGAGTTCATGATTTAGATCGCATTTGGAAGCATACAGGTGGGAGGGCAACAAGGGTATTCCCTTTTGAATCCTGCATCTGGATACATGTGCTTCAGCAATCGGCGAAGAAAGCATGTGTGCGTGGAACAAACCTCTTTGGTTCGGCGAATACAGACATGAGCCATAAGTGCGCGCATTAGCTCAATTCCAGCAGGCGACGCGTCCTTAATCGGGCGTAGAACCAGTCGCTTGAAAAAGTCCTCTTCATCGAGGGGCTGACAGATTCTCAAGAAGCCAAGGATAGATCCCAAGTCCTGCGGTCTGTTAAGCCAATACCCAGTCGCTAAATAGATAGAAAGCTTACGCGAGGAGAGTTGATCTATGGTAGAAGGTCTTATGAGCACTGACTGCAAGTAAATCGAGGATTGCATACAATTGGTGTTCCGGTTAGGACCCAGCGCCGTTCGGCACTCAGACCACACATTGCTTTGGTCGTCTTGGTCTTGGGATTTCTGATTGTATGGCCTTCGTCGAGGACAACCCGCTGAAAGAGAGAAAGAGAGAAACATCAGAACAACAATGTAATAACTTGAAAATAGCAACTCGGAATATACCTTCCACTGGACTTCGAACAGCGATCGTTCAAGCTTCTTCTTCTTATTGGCGGGTCCATCTGACGGTAAAATATGTTCGTTTGTGACAGATTGATAAGTCGCTGTGTGGTCTTTAACGACTCGTTGATATAGATAAATTAATAAAATTCTCACTTAAAACGATATCATGCTTTCCGAGTTGGTCGGCGGTCATGTCGCGCTGATTACCATAGTAGACGCAGACTTTAAGGGAGCCTGGCACACAGTGGTCTTCGATTTGTTTCTAGGAAGGATGTGAGCACCGTAACCGAGACTCATCTCTGCTCTGATCGACATCTTACCTCCCAGTTTGAGAGAACGGACACAGGGACGACTGACAGTAAGCCTTCAGTGATCTGCAATCCATGCTTTATATCCGGCAAACAAACCTATCAATGTGGCATTCGAGAATTCTTTTGACTTATCCTTCTTGGTAGCAACAATCAGCGCCAACATTGTCAAGGTTTTACCCTAGCAAAACTGATGAGTTTTACACGAGTGTTGATAGAGAGCGAGGCACACCAAGCCCTGCATCACGAAGGTAAGATTGGCTAAATAAAGGAAGGTGGGACGCAAATGCTCACCATAGCATCGGCAAACAATGCTCCTCGGCCCAGAGTGGGAGCTTTGTTTGTGGGTGTACGGGTTGCCACTGTATAAGATGAGCGCTCTCTCTCGATGTAGAATGCAGACGAAGTAGCTCACAGTTAATCCAACGAGGCTGAAAGTTGACATTAGCAGAAAGTCAATGCATTGAAAAGTGACTATACCTCGTCGGCCTTGACAAATTTCCAGAACTGAACTACTTTGTCTTCGGGTTTCTGTGTTCGTATTGAATCAGCAAGAGCACACAAGAAGCAGCTGTAGAACTCTACCTTTGGGAGGACCGGGTATTCGTGATCAAGACACCACTGAAGGCCTTGTTTCTGCGGAAGTTCCATGAGCAGATTTGGTCGTAAAGTAGCGGCAATGGGACCTAGCACACCTGATGCTTCATGAGGTTGACGTTAAGCTGCCCGTTAGCAACAGAGGGAGGGTCAGGATGCTCAGGAATACTGAGGATATCATCCACAGCGCAAATACTATCCAGAAGAGAGCTTCGCCTTCCTTCGTCATCCACCTTTTCGAGGTTGCTTAGCATGTGCTTAAGCTCTGCGGCATTCGCAATCGCCTCCTGTTGCTTTTTAAGCGCTTCCTGGTGTTTCCTGATTATTTCCTGTTGCTTCAATTGAGCCTCTTGGCGCGCCTTCGCATTTCCCGCAGAGGAAGGCCCTGCGACAGAACTAGGCGGAAGAGGTAGTGGTACTGCCTGAGACAACCCAGTGTAGTTGTAGGATATAGGCGCCGGAGCAAGGGCAGGACCGGTAGTGGAAATTGCTCTAGCTCTCATATTGGCAAAACCGCTTTGGTTTGGAGTAGCCCATGCGAGTTTTGCTTCCAAGGTAGCGCGCATGTCTGAGCGACCGAATATCTTGAGGATTCTGTACTAAACTGTTGAGCCATTACGTTTGCTCCGCTTTAGGTTTGTCCTCACATTGGCAAAGAGAACTTCTTCTTAGATGTCTTGAGCACTAAGCCAGCAAAGGTCAGTTCAATAACATATGCGCATGAGTGATGGCCTTACAATTTCCTTCCTGTGAACAGGCATTAGTGATTCACAGACAGACTACTTAGCGTAATTGAAAAGGCTTACTACTATCACTCCCTCTAGAGATATCATCCTAGCGTCCATCAGAGGTGCCAGCTGCCCAGCTGCCCTCTTCGGAATATGCCCAACTTGGGCTCGATGCATATTCTGCACTTGGATGGCGTTTCTACATCCCAGAGGCGCGAGTAAATCACAAATATATAAAGCAGCATGCATATCTAGACGCACCTATCATACTGGTTTTCGGGTTGACGCCTGAGGATCACTTCTTCGCCTGCTCCCACCAGACCTGTATCCACAGTCAGACAAACGTTAACTTTCATTTCAGACGCAGATCTGCTTGCCATTATAATATTGTATCCCGACCACGTCGGTCTTCAAGTCAATATAAAACTCATCCCGGGCCTCATCCTCCGGAGGCTCGTTGTCTTCCTCTACGACTCTGGTGCTGGTGCTAGGAGCACGTACAGGCGCAACAACCTGGCTGTGAGTACTGGAAGTAGCACTCTGGGCATCATGCAATTCTTTTCTTTTCTTTTGCTATGCAACACATATCAGTTCAAGCCATCTCATCTGTGAGAAGCAAACGCACACCAAGCGGCATTTTGTCCAGACGTGATGGGAAGGACAGAAAAGGTAAATCGCAGACGCGTGACGGATCATCGTGACAGACACGTTACCGTGACTTAACGCGCCGCGCACGTGTTCCATAACACTCTAACCTTTTACTCTCACCAACGCCTCATAGCCGCGCTCTATCCACGCCTTCTCTACTTGCACTACCCCTTGAACTGCGAAAATATGTCGGATTCAGATGTTGATATGGATGACTCGTCGACCAGTAGGTATAGTATGCAGCGCTGGGACCATGATGTGCTCACTTGGGCCTTTTGTTGCAGAAATGGTTTATGACCCGGATCAGGATCCTGAGGAGAAAAGGGCTGTGCGGAAAAACTACAGAAAGCTAGCTAAGACTATGGAAGGTAGGTTATACCTGAAGTTCAAGACTGCTGCTCAATCTTCAACTAATATTTGCAGATCATCAATCCAATTTAAAAGCCGTGAGCGTTGAAACATTGACGAGACAAGTTCAAGAAGCAGATCTGCTGTTTGACAAAGGTCAGTCTTTCCAATTGCAGGGCCTAAATCTTGCTCAATACTGGTGACAGTCAAGGGCCCGCAGGAAGCGACGCTGGATTCCGCCTTCATGCTCATGGCTTCGAGTATGGGAACGCAGAAAGCCCGAGACTTGAAATCAGGGTCTGGCAGCTTTGACATTGACGAATTTGTCCGGAAACTCGTGCGCTTCATGGGAGGTGCTGCATTGGCTGATATGCCTGTTGAAGAAGAGGGCGAAGATGAGTTAACGGATGAACCAATGGACTGGGAGAAAATCGGGCGGAAAGCACTAGCAAAGAGCAACCGTGTCCCAGTCACTAGTTTTATGTGCGTGACTTCAAACAAGTGCAGATCCAGTCTGGTTCTGATCTTACCGTTTCAGGTTAGGACCACTATCTGCAGAGCAGAAGAAGAGGGGTCCTGTAAAACGTGCCAAATTAGAGAGGAACAAAGATGACTTGACGAAACCTCAAGAGCTCAAGGAAGAAGACATTGCCCGCTCAGAGAACGAGACAACGAAGAACGTAGCATATGTACGTCTCGTGTCTTTTATTCGCAGCAGATCATTCCTGAACATGATCCAGATCCTTAACGCGTTGGAGGAAGCGGGAGCTAGCAACTTCTTCCAGTTCATCATAAATCCGCATGATTTCGCTCAAACTATAGAGAACATATTCTACCTATCTTTCCTCATTCGAGATTCTCTCGTCGCCTTTGAAACGTCTGAACACGGCGAGCCAATCATATGTGAGTGCTCGAAACCCTCTTCTATTTCTGTCTCTTATCGGAAAGCCACAGTTGTCGTTGACAAGGATCAGTCTCTGGAAGGAGGAGTAGAAGCGCCAACGAAGAAACAAATTGTCATGGCAATGACCATGGAAACATGGAGAGTTAGTCCACTTATTGTCTGGTGATCATCTGCAAAGGACTGACATTTGCTCTTACAGCGTGCAATAGAAGTCTTTGAAATAAAAGAGCCCAAGATCCCTCAACGCGTGGCCGCCAAAACAAAGCTCGGTGACAAGTGGTATGGCTGAGCTATCAGCGACGATTAGATTCTTATGTATTTACTTTCTTGCCTTGATATTGGAGTGCATTAGCTCATCCTGTAATTTACGTTTGCGCTCATACTAGTACATAGGTATATAATCCTCCACCAAATACTACCAAATGCTGCTCAGATATACAAAATTAGGACCGGCAATCAGAACTGTGGTATGCTTGAGGGATCGAGCCCCAGTGGTAGCAAGGTTTCGTCTTTCAGTGCGATCTTTGGCCAGCTCCTTTTTCCTAGCTAGCGTCTTTGTTAGTCCATCGTCACAAAAAATGAAGGACAATTTATACCTGTTCGAGAGCCTCGCTCACAGTGAGGATGTTCATGTGGTCGGGTATATCATTGGCGTTCTAGATCGATAGATTAGCCATGCCATTCGTTGAAGACTTTTCTTAATCGACACACCAGGAATGCTTCGTTAATATCTCGGAAGTGGGCCTTAGCATCAACTGGCAGTTGAGTGGGAACCACCAGAACATGTACAGTGGGCTTGTATGGTAGGCTGCCAGCAGCGGCAGATGCGATACCCTGTTTCCTAGTCAGCGATATTGCAGGTTCCTCGTCAAACAGGCACGTACAGTAGCGACTTCAATTCCAAAGCGAATGTCCGCTCGATTGGCCCGAGCCTTAAAGCCGACAATCACATATATCTCCCAAACACAGTCCGCTACAAATACGCTAGACTTGACGGACGGGCCTTGTATGAAAGAGCGCACGGGCTCTACCGATGCACTAGATGCATCGATTCGCCAGATCCTAGGGTCTGTCCGTGAAGACGACCGACGCCACTTCCAATAGTCGGCTGTTGCATAGTCTTCATCTCCTAGAACCATCCAGAATGTCTCATCCGAGTCATTGTTGCCTTGGAACAATTCTGTAATCTCGCCTCCAAGCTTTCCTGCATATTGGACGGCTGCAGATCTTTCTGAATCTAAGGATCCAAGACCATGCCAGACATATGCATTCCCTAATACCGTCAGGCAGTAACTGAATCCTGAACACAGATTCTTGACGTTCTTGAAGGCTGATAAATATCGGTACGGGAAAATGGTCAGACGGACGCACAAATTCGATTTCTTCGATATAAATAACCCCTTGCAAGCAGCGTGCGCGATGCATTGCTGTGTTCTCGACAGACCAGAGAGTGCGAGGGCCCTGGAAAATTGCATACTGAGCAAATAAGCATCATTGACGTGTGTGTATGCATACCTGTCGTGTAACGAGTGTGCCACCTATCAAGTCCACGAGATCTGAAGGCTCATAATACTGATGCGTAGGAAGCTATAGCCATTCAATAAGCAAGACTACCCCCAGTCAAAACTAATTGCTCAAAGCTTACCACAGTAGTCCCGTATCGTTTTCCAATATCACGGAGTTTCTGCGCTTCTCTATCTCCTAATGCGCTGTCTTTCCCTTCCCAGGACCACACTGTAGTGTCCACCAACCCGCTCGACTTGGATTTTGCGCGATAGACGACCGCTAATACTTCATCATCGTGGAAAATGTTCACGTCTGTAGTCATTGTGGTAGTTACATCCCCACGAATGGCCAATACCTCAACCGAGATTGTGGTCGCTGACGAGGAAGCACTCTTGTTGAGGGAGTTCGTCGCGTTTACCAGATAGGTCACGTCGTACAAGGGTGGAGAGATATCGTCAAAGTCTATATATATGGCTGTTTAGCCTTTTGTTCCTGCATATAATAGGCTGACGATCCAACTCACCGAATTGAATGACATCGTCTGGCTTGACTTGACTTGTTGCCTCTCCCTCTAATACTAATTTCTCCACAATCAAAGGTGACACTTTATCAAGCTTGAGAGTGCCTGCAGGTGTAGGTGTCGGAGTCGCCTCTTCCACTAGCGCGGGTAAAGTCACAGCAGAGAATCTGTCATAACTCGAACGCCGTCGCTCCGCTTGAGATACAGTCAGCGCAGTGGGAGTTTCTGAAATCGGCGACGTGGTCACAGGAAGCTGCTGCTGTTCTTCCTCCGATAAGATAGACTGGTTGTTAGATTCGGGGACGCTATCCTGCTCTGTCAACGCCTGTGCGACATCCATGACAGTCGCTCTGTTTCCTGTGCTTGGAATCCGCTTGTGTTGTTTGCTAGAAGTGCTCGGTCGTCGCTGTGGAAGGCCTACGTGATTATCACCCTGTGAAGAAGTCGACTGTACGGGTACAGGAGAACGAGGGGCCTCCTGCGGGAAAGGAATCGCTGAAGATTCCCGGGATGGTTCTTCCTTCGTAGGAAGAACAGCTAGACCTGGTAAAGCTCTCCTACCCACCATCCCTTTCGCCGGTGGCGCTGCTGTTGGGACGGTAGGGAGCTGTCGAGCTTCAGGAACTTTGACCCCGATGACAGCGTGTTCCCATCGGTCTGTTACCTTCGTAGATTTTGACCCAGCTGTGACAGACTTGACGCGTGTAGATTCCTCGGCTGTTACTACGCTCTGCTCGTGCTTGCCTACAAACTTCACAGCGGATTCAGCTTCTGCCTCCTTCCCCACTTGCCCTTTCGATTCTCCTTTCGTAGTGGTCCTTTTCGGTCTCTTGGCTCTGTCGCGAGTGGGCTGAAAAAACGACGCAAAGATATGAATAGAATGAATGGCAAATGCATGATGAATTGAAAAATAGATGGTGTGTATGGTACAAAGGGAATTGAGTGAAAAAAACAAGAATATCCAGTAAGTGTCCGCCTAATGTCATCACTAAGAAGAACGCACATGAATCAGAGGTGCTCCGGAAGCTGCTGGAAGCTCTGAGCGTGAGTGAGGCCGTGAACCTGCGTCGCGTTGGACACCAAGCTCATCCACCTCGGGGTATTCTCCGCCCGTCGTGTTCTTAATGACAACCAGTGTTGTCTTGGAGCCGAGTCCATTCTCTTCTCTGCCCGTGACATGGACACGAACAGGAGCGGGCGAGTTGGACGAGACATCAGAAAACGTCACAGACTTCCTGTTCCTCAATGGCCTATGAGGTTCGGGCTCTGCATGCTCTTCCTGCGGTTCAGCGGCAAATGATTTCCGCGTCCTGAGGGGTTTTGTAGGCATTGGCTCTGATCTTTCCTGCTTCGGCTCGACTGTGAACGACTTCTGCATCTTTAGAGGTTTCACAGGCACTGGTTCTGATCTTTCCTGCCTCGGCTCTACTGTGAATGATTTCTGCATCCGCATTGGTTTCGGCGAGTTGGTTTGTGGAGGAGGTGATGGAGATGACACCTTCGCCCCAGGCCACCGGTCCAACACGGAAGATTTACGTCCTGTCGTATGCCTTTCTTGGGCATGCAAGGGGGAAGAAGGTCCTTCCAGCTTGCGACTGGCCTGAACCATGTTCTGCACAAAACCCCGTCCCTGCAGTCGGCTGATGCTAGGGGTAGGATCTTTTTGAGAAAGAGGCTTTAGGAAGGCAGGAGACGGATTCTGAGAGGGAATGAGAGGTTGGACCGGTTTGGGTTCCGGAGCTATCGGCTTCGCTAGTGATGGTGTGGGCGCGATGACGCTGCGGGGAGGCGGAGACCAGCTGCGTTCTGATACGGGAGTGCGAGAACGAATGGGAGCTGTTGCCGAGCTAGTAGGGGTCTTGGGTCGAATCTGTGGGCTGTCTACGCGGCGGCTCTGACTACTTGCCGGTCGAGGGAAGGAAGGCGCTGCAGAAGGTGTACTCATGGTCCGCTCTCGACTGACATTCTTCAGTGGTGATGAAGGCCGATGCTCCACACGTTCTGTGTATCGAGCTGTCACCTGTCGTGTCGTGGTTGTGACAACAGAAGTAGAAGTGGGGGGTCCTGAGGGTCCTGGTGTACTTGTGGTACGTTCACGAGCACTTGACTTGTAAGTCGATAAGTGCGATGACTGTTCTGAAATCGACGATGCCATTGGTGAAGGCTTTGGTGTCCCACTAGCGGCTGATGGGGAGACAACAGCAGCCTTTGCTCGAGTGAGCTCGTGTCGACCCATCATACCGGGCATAGCAATACCACCTCGTCCAAATATAGGATGGGGTGCTGAGACGTGGGTGCGCTGTTCAAATTGAGTAGGATCGTGTGCGTCTGCTTGTGGGGCGTGTTTATTCAATCTTGGTCCTGTAGCACGGCCACCAATGAAGGCAGCGAGAGACATGGGCTCTGGGCGTGAGGAGAAAGAGTTTCCAGGCATCTTAGCTGGTATATCAGCGCGACTGCCATTCAGCCTTTCAAGGGCGTCCGCCTGTGCATTGCGACGGTCCGCCCCTGGCTTGGGCTCATCGCTTGCTGCAACCTCGTCTGCCTCAGTGGAGGGTGGCAGGATCTCCTTTACACTCGCTATAAGAATAATGAAGTATTAGAGTAGAATAAGAGTCGTATAGCGTTTAGAGAACACACATAGATCCACGCTACTGGCTCGGCTAGAGCCTCCATGTAAGCCTCTACTCCTACGCATGCGAGCCAGTCTGGATGCTGCAATCTCTTCTTCGAGCTTCTTCTGCTCTGCCTCTTCATCAGCATCAACCTGCTGCTGTAAAGCCTTGATCTTGCTGGCCCATTCTGCAACGCCAGCCTCTGGCCTCGGTACAGAATATCGAGACCTAGTAGGGCTCTGCATGATCAATAAGACGGGAACTGGTATCCGCTATGTGCAACTGGAAGGTCAGTCAAGTCTTCCAGTTGGTATTGTCTTGAAGTTATTGGCGATTCTGGTTTGCGGAACGAGCTGAACACACTGAGAGAGAGGAGGCAGAGGACAAGGATGACGCACGTGGTTTCAATCTCAATTTGAACATTTCTGTCAGATCCGTGGATCCCCTCAACTTCGAACGCCTACGTCTCATCTACATCCCAAACCATGTAATGCGGGAGGATGTGTACGTGGTATTCTCATATGTGTTCCGACTGCCGAGAATAATAATAATAGATAGATGTTTATAGCGTCCAGGTATCACTCATGTCAACTACAATCTACCCAATCTACAGGACGAACAATCCAAAGGACAATGCTACCAACACGCTACCTGCTAAGGAGCCAAGCTTCTCTGCGCCGTCGGTATTGCCCCCTGTGCTCTTCTGAGAGGCGGAAAACAGTCCTGGCGTCTCGGTCTCAGTGATTCCCTCAGCTGTTTGACCATCTATAATGCGCCAAAGCACAGTCAGCGATCTGTACTCGTTAGAAGGAAGAGTTCGTGCTCACCAACGAAGTCGGCGCCGCAAAGCTGCTGGGCCTCATCTTGGATCTTGTTCACAATATCAGGGAAATCTTTGTTCGCAATCGTATATGCCTCCTTCGCACAACTGGAGCAGGCCACGTTCTGGATTCCAGCAGACAACAGCTACGGAAAAGGTGGTCAATACGACGTCGCATCCATAAACAGAAAAAGCGTACCCCTTGTACGTCCGTATTCAAATTGTCAGACTGTAAATCAGAGACATCCAACTTCCCAATAACACTTTCAATATCATTCAACGTCTTGGTTACACAATATTCCGCCGTATCGCTCTGTTGCAGACATGCTACCTTCCTGACTGTCGGATATGCTTTCTGGACGATAGGGATCACGGTTGACAATATTTCGTCGGTGGATGCTGAGATCCCGTAGGCATATATGTCTCCGCTGCAACTATTCACGACGGTCGTAATAACAGAAGCTATGCTCTCATCAGAGCATGCTCCCGTGGTGCAGACACCCTCTAGCCAGTTATCCACTGTCTTGGGAATGGACTGGTCGAGAACTGCATATTGCAAGAATGCGGATGGGTTGAGACATGCTATAAGCGATCAGGTTAGTTCCTTTCCAGTGGGTGCCAAGATTGAATGATGGGACTGACCAGCGTCTGTTGAGTTTAGAATGCCTTTCAGAGTGTTTGTGCATGTATCTGACAAGGATACGCTATGAGAGCACCGTGTTCAGCAGATGTATTCAGACCAAGGACTGCAACATACCTTGGAAGCGCAGGAATGTCATATTGAGCAGCAACAAGAATCGGACCAGCCGAGAGCGTAAGAATGGCAATACCAGCGCCAAGTCGACTAAACATTTCGTGCAGGTTCTCGAAGGAAAGTACAGAGGGGTTCTCGGTAGACTGGCTGCGAGAGAACAAGAGGGGAATACTGGTAACACATCTCTAGGACTCCCGTATTTAAAGGACTGTAACGACACAGCACGGCCCAGGATCACTCAACAACAGTGAGGAGCAACGTATCTGTTTCGGCGCTGCTTGACCTTCCGCTATAGGTATCCCGCAGTATAAGGCTGTTCAAGATGATGGTATTATATCGTAAACGCGGGTGTTATGCCCCGCTTTCTTGCTAATTGATGTTTCTCCTTGTTTCGTTGTTCAGATTTCAATGTATAGTCCCGCTTAGCCATCGCTTTTCACCATCATGAGTATATAGTAGTCATTATCCCGTGCCTCGACAAGAGGCTGGTTCTTGACGATGATTTCCCGTATGGATTCCGGTATGGCTTGAACTAGCCAGGGGAACCAAATCAAAGCAATGTCCGTAAAAATCAAGAAGTAATACATTGTGTGTTTTACTACTGCCTAACAATATTAACGTTGTCCTTGCTATAGCAATATTACATCAACGCAGAAATGATCCATCTAAGCCAACAGCACGACGGTAGCAGACAATCCGGCAATAGCCTGGACGAACGTCTTGAAGGATGAGACAACAATAGCAGCGTCAGTATCATCCCCATTTCCGCCAGCGGTAGCTGTGGATGCGGTCTGGGTGACTCCCTGAGGAGTCTGGCCATCTGCAATTATGTATCAGCACGAAGCACCCATTGCAATGAGCTTGTCGCCTCACCAGTAAAGTTATTCCCGCAGGTCTCTTGGACGGCAGTCTCACTGATCACGTCCGGATACTTCTCGTGCACGATGTTGTAAGCCTCCTTGAGGCAGTTTGTGCAAGAGATGTTAGAGAGGTTTGTAGGATCGGAAGTCGTAGAGGAGATGATGTTTCCAATATTGTCAATGCTCAACGTTCCAGCAGAGCCCTGCAGGTCGTTCAAAGTTTTTGTCACACACAGATCGTTAGACCTAGCAACATATATGAGCGAATGTTGATGAGATCTGGAATTGGATTCAAGTCTCACTCTTTCAAGCAGACTACTTCCCGGACGGTCGGGTAGTACTCTTGAACATATGTGGTGATGGTTCCAGAGTCATCAGAACTGAGACCCAAGAGCTTAAGCTCGGTAGAGCAACCTGAAGTGATGTTCTGAACGACCGCAGACAGGGTGTCATTGCTGCAAGCGGGTGCACCGCACAAATCCGTGAGCCAACTATTGACAGGTCCGACAATGGACTCGGAGGAGTTGGTAGAAGCAAGCTGGATGAGAGAATTGGGGCGTAAGCATTCTGACGCATCCGGATTGCTAGCAACATTTGCAAATGCTTGCGTGCAGCCGTCTGAAAGGGACCTATCGGTGAATGTCAGAACAAGCACCAAGGATGAGGAGGAAATGGACGTACTGAGCGTAAGCAGTGCTTGCTACAAGCAGGACAGAGGCAATCGTGGTAGTCGTGGTGCGCATGATGATGATGGGAGGGAGGAAATGAAAATTAGGGCAATCCAAGGGGGACATCCTTTTTGTATTTATACGGTCATCCGAAACCGTCTTGGGGGGTCAGCGGACTAAAAATGGATGCACTGCATTACATCTACAATGCCATGCGCAGTTCTGATTATTATCCTCTCCACCGCTTCCAAGTGTCTTTGCATGCTGCGACCAGTAGTATCGTGCAGGCAGATGGTAGTCAGATTCGTGTTTCTAGGTCAACAAGAGGTGCCAGAAAGTATTTTACGATTTTCGAGCAAAGGAGATGTCAATCCTGGAATGTGCCTCGTCGGTTCTTTCGGAACAAGACTCTCGTGTCCTTCATCATTGAATTTTGTTCTCCAGACTATCTCCAGTGTACATGAATACTTGTCTCAGTGGGCTCAATACATACCAGGATATCTGACACAGTCAGCTTGGGCCCAAGAATCCCAAGACTCGACGAGCAACTTGGTGAATGCTGTGCCTGCTCCCACAAGGAAATTGATCGGATCAATACACTCTGATGATCCCGCTTAGCATCCATTTTCGGAATGCTACTTGCAGCGGTCACGTTTGTCAGTGCACCGCTCACAAAATGCGACCGTCGCGTTCCGTCTTCACCAGCATACAGCACTACAAGCCCTTTCAGCTTCCTTCCACTATCAGCTCCCTCTTAACCCGACACGAAGCCACTGCAAAACCTGTCAGCGTCACAGGATGGATCAAGTCCATTCGCAAACAAAAACGAGTTGCCTTTGCTCTGCTCACCGACGGTTCTTGCGATAGCGGCTTGCAAGCAGTAATCACAGATCCTGAACTTTTGAAAGGGTGCGTTCTGTACTCTTCATAACCTCCTATGCAATACTCAGCTTCGTACGCCCAGACTCACCAATGGCGCGTCAGTGCGTCTCACTGGCGAATTGGTTTCTACTCCTCACGCGAAACAACTCAAAGAACTTCAAGTCTCAGCATTGGACCTTTTAGGAAATGCAGACC
>Ga0247730_1000323_pt1 | contig 39537 bp, 40 predicted proteins | sample UWRJL073202C2_FD_180959 | JGI IMG/M metagenome (GOLD analysis project Ga0247730, IMG submission 180959) | Plant litter microbial communities from Arlington Agricultural Research Station in Wisconsin, United States - UWRJ-L073-202C-2 | ecosystem: Environmental > Terrestrial > Plant litter >... | reverse complement strand
ATCGGTCGCACAAGACCACCGCGCCACGGGCCAATGCCGGGCGAATGACCTGGGCCAGGTGTTGCGCCCGCGCGGCGAATACCAACAGCAGCTCGGTATCGGCGTTCATGGCTTCGTCGCTGGGGGCAAGCAGTAATTCGCGGATGCGTTCGGCCAACGGCGTGCCACCAGGCTCGCGAGTTAGCACGACGTCGATGCCGTGGCTACGCAGGCGCTCGGCGAGGTATTCGCGGTTGGTGCTCTTGCCGGTGCCTAATATTTTCCTTGAGAAAGACGTCAACCAACCGTCAACCCCTAGCAAAATCATCAAAAACTTCATTGAACTGATCATTTTCAATGACTTAAATAATCCTAAAAATCGTGAAATGAGGCCCGAAACAGCCTCTACGTCAACCAATCCGAAGAAGGGTCACTACGGGGGGCGAAATGTAAACCAAACTGATTGTTTGGACTCAAAGACTACCCGCCCGAGCCCCAGTGAGCCCCCGAAAATGTAAACCAGTCGAGCTAGGGCCATGATTGTATAGGGTCTTTTCACCCCTGTCTGGATCAGATCGAAAGCGGTCATCGGAGAGACAACTCAGCTCCGCCCCCTTCACCGAGCTGACGAACGGTCAGACAAGTGAAGCCACAGACAGGTCATGAAGCATCAAGTGGATTTGACCGCCCGCTGCCGTTGACGGAACCGCTTAATAAAGCTCGCGTCCACAATCTCATCAGCATCAAGATCCAGAGCGCAGCTCACCAGAGATGCCAGCGCCCCATCCGACAGAGCGAAATTATCCGGAAGCAAGCCATGGGAGCTGACGGTGTTCTCTTCGATTCGCACAAGGACAGCCTTCACATAATCGGACAAACCAGGCTTACGGCTCTCCGTCGCAGCTGCGGTCGCAGGGTCATTGGCCACGACCTCTGCGTTCTCAGCATCCAGCCCAATAGCTTCGACGAGCAAGCTCAGGGTTGGCCAGTAGTCGAGACCGTAGTTGTAACGCAGCGAATCCAGCTCTTCCTTAACGTGGAATTCGTGAAGGTGGTTATGCTCTGAAGCCTGGCTAATGAGGTCGAGCACATGATGGCTAGTCCCCGAGCTAAAAACCGCCCTTTCATCAAGCTCGGCGCGCCGCGCCAATAACCCCGCCAGATGCTCGGCTGCCACGACAATCTGGTCATTCAGCTCTACGAGCTCGTCACGATCCTGCCGCGCCGCCCGGATGCGCTCCGGACTCCAGGCCACAGGCGTGTGAACGAAGATGTCCCAGAACGCAGTCAAAGCCCGAGGTCGGCGAGCAAGCGAGGAATAAATCTCCTCGTAAGCATCCATCAGCTCAACACGACGAGCCAGCATCCGCTCGACGATGCGGTTCACGCTGGGCCAAATCTTGTGAGCGATGTTGTACTCCATCTCCTTTCGAAGGATGGCCTCACAGCCTTGAATTGCCTGGGCCCGGACATCAACAGAAACATCGTCAACAGAAGCATCAGCAGAAACGTTGGGCACTTGAACCTACCTGTATTGAGAAAGTGCGCGCAGGTTATCGACCCGTCGCAGCCCAGTCGGTACCTATCCGAAGATTTTTCGCCACGGTTTAGGTACCTGCCCAACTAGATAATACCAACGGCGCCTCACGACGCCTGCCAAGCCCCACCAGTATCAGTGGCACTCCATCGCGAAGAGGCATTTCGCTCACGACTATGCCGCGCAGCTTCGGGCCCAAGGAGCAACAGCGTCTTGTGCTGGTTCTCCTCGCTAGGGCGCCGACCACTGTCTTCCTTCCAGTAAATCCAGGCGTTGAAGTAAGGTTTCTCGCGCTCCTCAATAATATCGGGGCGTAGTCGGACAATTTCGGACGGTTTGGGGTTGGCCCGGATAGTGGCCTGAGTCGGGATAGCCTGGTTCAGTTGCGCCAAGAAATCCTTGGGTTTCAGATGCTCACCACTTGTTCCGTCTGACCGGAGCACAGCGACCAAGTCGCCATACATGTCACCCAGGTAGTCCCGGATTCGGTAGCCGGGGAGCACATCAAATCGGAAAAAGCCCCTCGTTTCGCCACGGGCGGTGAGCGTCAGTACAAAGTCGCCACGGGTTGAGAAAAGGCAATCAAAGCTCGCGGCCCCGGTTGTCACCAGAAACTGCTGCATGTCGCTACCGATTGAAATCATGCTGCGATGAAGCAGCCTCAGAGACGTCATTTCCATCTAGCTCGAACCTCGCCGAAACCTTGAGCTAGAGATGATGGCGAGGTCTAACAAGGCCAGCAATTCAGGTGACACCACTCGCCACCTAGACTTTAGTCGCACGCTCGGCACATGCCGTTCGCCCCTACTCTTTGGACACATGCTTTCGCCCTAGGCTCAAACCACACGGTAGCATTTTCGTCGACTAAGGATTCCGCTGAAAATCCAAGATATAGCAATCACCAATCACAGCTCGCACCGTGAGAGAAACGACTACATCGTGTTTATCCTTGATGCGTACAGCCTTACCCAGAGACAGAAAAATCGCTCCAGTTGCCCCACCCTCCACCGAAAATCCTTCAAGATGCATGTACATTCGAAGACTGCTGTCATGCCCCAAGGAAAGCTGCCCAACCATACCTTCGATGCTAGTCCATGTTCTTTTTTGAACCCTTGAATACCCACCTGATTGTTCTTTGAGGATCACTTTGTTATTTGCGTGCAACCCCACTAAAGTGGCTGAGTAGCACTCCTGATGCGAGATGAATGCAACTACTCCCCCATCGGACGCAAGCTCATATTGAGCAGTTCCGTCAGCAGCCGTCTTCATGTCGATCAATGTAACACCATCCGAGCTCAGGAGATGAATGCTGGCTCCCTCAGCTGGAAGACTTGACTGACGTTCTACTGTGAAATGCACTGTCCGTGACTGTAACTCCGAACGGCTTCGATTGAAGCTCAAGTCAAGTGCTTGTTTCAGCGATTCTTGTAGGCCATGAGCAATCTCAGAGCAAAGCAATTGGAGCTTTGTAGCTTCTTCGCTACCGGCGTTCAGATAGCTGACTTCCGAATTCCAAAGCGAGACTTTAAGACCAGCCCCGGCATGCCACTGAAGAGCAATGCGTGCGGTTGTGGTGACGGTTGAGTTGAGGTCTGTATTCACCTCAACAGCTAACTCCAGGGTTGCCCTCTCCTTACCAGGAACCGAGATGGTTAGTTTGGGTAGAGCCTTGTTGCTACCCAGGTCACACCTGATTGCTTTCGACACCTCCAAAATCGAGCTGCGAAGCTCCACTATAAACGGTGAAAGGGTCTCAATCACCCGCGCTACAGCTTCGGCATTCGCTTCCGCCTGGGCGGCATGATACTCACGCTGAGCTTCCTCATTGAGATGCAAGTCTTCAAGCAAGGCAAGGTGCTGCCCTATATCAATTTTTATTTCCATAGGCTTCTCAACTCTGGGAGCTAACCACGCTTTCAACTCTGCAGCGAACTGTCTCATCGAAGGACGATCTGACGGCTGGAAAGCTGTAGCAGCGGCGATCAATTTATCTAAAGACGCCAACCCCGCCTGCCCAGGAAGGTAAGTGCCGATTCTGAAAGCCTGGTGTATTGGGGTGTAACTCCCTGGAAGCGGAAAGTGCTCACCTGTGGCGAGCTTCCACAATGTCTTGGCGAGCGAGTACACATCTGCGCTTTTGCCGTCAGATTTCTTGACATCGTTGAACATCTCTGGCGCCAGATAAAAAAGAGGGCCAAGCTTGCCACGCTCAGCCGTTACCGCTTTCTTACCCGCAAAGCTTGCAAGGCCAAAGTCCCCAACAGTCCAGCGCTTTTGATAGAAAAATAGGTTTTCTGGCTTTATGTCTCGGTGCGAAATTTCGAGGTCGTGCATCTCGGCCAAAACTTCGGCGCAGTCGTGCATCGCTCTGACGACATCTGGCAGGGCTGGCTGCCTTCCTAGTTCCACAGTGAGCTCGGTAGCCAACCCGGTCATAAACCAATGGATTTCAGCCTGCTCTGCCCCATTAGAGGACTCAAACACGGGCAGAACTCCAGCGATATCAGCGCACCGTCGCATCGCCTCGATCTCATCATGAAACCGATCTTGATCCATTTTCGACACACGGTGCAGCACCTTCAACGCACGGAGTTCACCACCTTTCGCAACGCGATAGACCTCCCCATTACCTCCGCCACCGATTCGCTTCACAACCCGCCAGCCATTTAGTTGATCAGCCGCTGGCACCTTAACGTTGCGTCCTTTCTGCTTTTTTTGGCTCATCGTCCTTTCTGCTTTTTTTGGCTCATCGCCATTTCTGCACTTACGCGCCTCGCGTCCCTTACCGGTCAAAAACGGGGAGCAGAGAGCATCTGTTAAACATCCAGGGGAGGCGATCTATAAAGCAGTCCGCCCACAGATCCACCCTCCCCTGCCCAACGAGCGTTCAGACCATTTGAGATTCACCGACCTCCAGCGCTTCGATAATCGCAGTTGGCGATGCCACGACGCGGGTACTCACAGCCTCGGCCAGCGGCTGCAGCACACCGCACATGTAGCGATCGGCCCGGAAGTACGAAACGTAAGGGATGTACAGGGCATGAATCAGGTCAACAAAGTCACTGGCCTTCGGCTCTCGACCACCCTCCCCAAACGACTTGTGAAGCGAGGTGTAGAAGGCATTGATGCAGACGAAAAGGCCTGGACAGTAGAGCTCAATCAGCGACGCATCCTCGCACTTGGGGGCTTCAGGCAGCAGCCTTTCAAGCAGGTTGTTCACGATGTCGAGCACCCCCTGCTTCTTCAGTTTCGTCCAGCGCTCCCCCTTGACACTTTGCATCGCCTCAGCACGTTCAGACTTTGACAGTCGAGCAAGCTGATCCTTAAGGTCGTCAATCGTCTGCTGGCAGCTTGCGAGGAGTTGCTGCGCTGGTTTCCTGACCCATTCAACTACTGCCCCCAGCTGGTGGTGGTTGTGGATGAACCACTGGGACATGAAGGTAGGGTCACGCAGGCTCTCCAGGAAGGCTTGGTCGGCTTGCGCGCGCGTGGCGGTGCCCAGCACATACCGCTTGAGAACTGCTGCATCGCGTTTGCGCATGGGCACCTTCTTCAACAGCTCCGTGAAATCCAGCGTCTCGCCAGTGTTCTTCTCAAAGTTGCTGTTAAAGCCGCCCTGCTTGGACATGTTCTTCTGGAGGATCCGGCGCGCCTTGCGGTTCATCTGGTGCTTGTCCATCTCCTCCTGCATCATGCCAGGGATGTCCAACTCATCCAGCGGGCTCATCAGCGACCCCATGTCCGGGAACCATCCACCGTTGGCATCCAGCACATCAACAGGAGCTGGATCGCGCTCCACCAGCCGCAACAGCTCGGCCTTCATCAGGCGATCATAGGAAATCATTGTGGTGCGCCCACACAGCTCAACCATCAGAGCAGTTCGCGCCACGCCTGCACTGGCGTACTGCGCCTCCAAGGGCGACATTTCTGCGATGTGCGCCCCTGAATACACAAACATCACGTCCTTGCGCTTCTTCAGCTCTCTCAAGGCGGCCAACTGCTGGCTCTGGGCGGGCTCCAGACGAGGGCGGGTGAGGGTCGAATAATCAGAGCTATCGAGGTAAATAACGGTTGGCTTGCTGGATTGCATTTCCCTGTCCTTGTCAGTGGCTCACGCAGATGAAAGCTGCCAGGGAGCAATCCCGGCCCTGCCGATCATCCGAGAAAAACTTCCGCTCCGCTACCTTTGGAACTCGACACCTCAGCTCCTCCCGGAGGCCAGTTCAGACCCGTTGTGCCATACAGTCAGAGCTGGCGCATCAGCTCCCGCACCAACCGCTCGAACTCCTCTACTGATGAGGCTTTGGCGTCCAGGGGCCGGATGCGTATGAGCTTAGTATTGGCTGCGCGGAAGATGGCGTCCTTGAGCTGGTCATTGACCTGGGCCTGGGGATCATCATGGAAGCTGCTGTCCAGCTCGATGAAGTAGACCGGGACGTAGCCGGCACCCACATCAAATAGGACGTTGTCGACGATGCCTTTGAAGAAGTAGGACTTGGCTTGTTCCGACAACTGATCCTTGATGGCCTGGTAATCCAGGACGCAGCTCAAGGCGACGTTAGGATAAGGGTGGTGTGTGGGGAATACCCGACGCACCGCCTCGTAAAAGTTCTCTTCCTGCTTGGACTTGAACAAGCGGATGGTCTTTGGCTTGCCGGGCATCACGTCGGTGGCCCGAACAGTCATGTTTCCCCGAAGGCTCGCTGCCACTGCTTCCGGCTTGGCCTGAAGGAAAGACTGGATGATGTCCTTGGCCAGCGGGCGATGCTGATGGGTTTGGGCATAGTTGAGCAGTGCGGAGTGGTTGGTCTCTTGCATCAGCTTCAATCGCTCATCAACGAAGCGATCCACAAAGCCCTGGCTGAAGCCGTGCTGGTTCAACTCGATGATCAAGTTGGTGTACTCAAACTGCCTGGAGCGCTCAGCGGCGGGGAGTGGCTCGGCGAAGGCGAAGAACTCGGACTCGAAGAAGCCAGTCATCTGAGTCAGATAGGGATCCTGTACCTTGGCCTTCTTCTTCTGGTAGATGATCTTACCAATGGCCTCCCAGTCTTTCTGCGCCAACAACGTAAACCAATGCTCTCTGTCTTCCATGGCCGCGCTCCACGCTTGATGCCGAACGTCGGGCTAGGATATGGCCGTGGCTGAAGCGCGTGCAAGGTCAGGTAAGGTGAAGGTTTCGAGTACCCTGAGCAACACGCTTAACGCTGGGCTGTAGGCCACCGGAGCGCCGTGCCAGTGGCTCCCAGCGTCAACAACCCCAGAGGACAGTGCTCAATCGCCTTCCTCCTCCTCGTCCTCGTCCTCTTCCGGCTGGGGCAAGATGAAGTACCCTCCTCCCCAAATCTTGCCAGCGTAGGCAGGGTCATCATTGGGCGAATACGACTCCCAGACACTGAAGTAAGTGCTCCGCAGCCCATGCTTCTCTTCCAATTTCTTGGATAACGCCAACGCGATGTCCTGGCGATTACGAAGATCGCGAAGCTCAAGAAGATCGCGACGTTCATGAACCATGCTCAGCTCCCACAAAGAAGCAAGATAACGCCCTTTGAGGTTAGGTTTGACTCGCCCAGCCTTAATCAGGGCTCTGACATAGGGCTGGTCGTTGTCTTGGAACCAGAGCCAGCAGCCACCATGTTCTCGCTCCACCTGTTTAGGCGTCGAGGCGTCGAGCATTGCTAAACGATTGCGAAAGTCATCTTGAGCAGCCGCCGCCTCGCTAGAGACCTCCATACAGGATTTGAAATCAAAGCATGCCTTTGAGAAAGCCATCTGCAACTGTTCCTCGCTCAGGCCCTCCAGGCTCACCGGCAGTTGATCGCAGACTAGGATGTGATCGAAGTGACTTTCGGAGACCAGTCCCTGATCGATCAAGGTCAAGATGTCGTACTGGAGCAACCGAGCCGTCGGCATGTCGGGAACCACAATGCCAATGCCCGACCATTTTGTGTCGGTCAGATTAAGGCCCGGAATGACTCCGCCTTCGAAACCATCCTCTTCGATAATCCTAATGATTCGACGGTAGCTTCTGGGATAACGCCATCGCCATTCAGGATATCCGGTAGGCGGCCAGGATGTGCCTGGGTCATCGCTGACATACCGATATTGATTATCGGCGTCATGTTCGGCCATCCCTTCAAGTGAAGACCCATCCAGCAGGCTGGCCTTCCCGCTTGACCATTGAATTACCGGTTGGATACCGCCCTCCAACGCAATCTTCAAGGGGAAGGTGATCGCGTATCGGGTGACCACACCATCTTGGGGCCTGAAACCATCGCGCACAGCAATCAGGTCGGCCAGGTTGAAGTTCGCGAAACAGACTGCCGGGTGTTCCCCTTGAATGGTTCTCCTGCCGTCGCGGATGCCGTATGTGGGCCAAAGATGTTTCATACGCAGTGCGATCCTGAGCAGCAGCCCTGCTGACCATGCCTCGTCATCAGGCTGGCAATAAGAGGGGAAGGACTCAGGCACGAACTCCGGACAAGCACTACCAAAGAGATCAACATCTCGAAAATAATGAACGATTCGAGGAGTGGCACGATCATTAAAATCTTTGTCCATATTCAGCTCCTCTAGTCCGCCCACCCGAAATCCCCATAACCTTCAACTTTCTTACCACAACAAATTAACCATGACGAAATACAAAAACCTTAGACAAGGGGAAACCATCCCGCAAGCATGACGATGAAGTTTTTTTACGCGATAAACAAATAACAGTTACGCCACAAATTGACATTCAATCAATTTTGAAAACACCTCTAAAATACTGACTACAGCTTGAAAAAATAATTTCAACCATCAATATACCCCTTAGAAGACCATGAATCTCCGCATGGATAAGAGCAACTCCCACCTGCTCAACCTCTCAGCCTTCGCTCTAACTCATACATCATTGCGATCAGCGCACAGGCAGCACGAACTGCTCACGTGCACATAATTTCGCTATCAATCCGCCACAGTTGCAGGAATATTGGATTTGATTATGATGCCTACAACCGCCCAAAATCACCCCCAAAATGGGCAGCCGGCACTTATCAAATCAGAGGACACAAATACACTCAAAAACATGCGAGTGGTTCGGACACAATTACGTATTCATCAATAACTCAACAAATGAGCCAGGCATCTACCCTGAGGAATGCAAGAGATGCGGACATGAACGAACCCGTTTCGATGGGCAAACGCCAAAAAATCCACGACGTATTACTCGTGTATTGATGGCAGTTGTTGTGGTTGCTGCGCTGATGGCGTTCGGCGCTTTCGTCTACGCACGGAGCATGTAGAATCGAGGGGCTTTGACAGACGGCACTTAACGAGCTCCAACTTGCTGCCTTGCGGCAGGGCGAGAAGCGAATGCTCCGCCGCCAGGCCAAGGAAGCGCCAGATAGGAATAGGCATCTGCCCATCCCGATTTGACCATCCATACAATGAGCCTGAACGCTTATGCATCTTTCCGACGCGATACTCATCCTGCTGCTTGCTGAGCGCATCCACGGAACTGACCTAGGCGTACGCAACGCTGGCAAAAACGTAGTCAAACGATTGCCTAGAGCCAAGCGGGACGTAATCTACAACATCATTGCACACCCCAAGCCAAGGGACTTGCTGCGGCACATTGCCCAGCACCTTGACGACTGAATGAAACCGTACGGCAGCATTCAGCACAAGGGTACTGCTCGAAGGGATCAGGATAATTTAATTATTCGCAAGTTGACCTTCTGCTTTTCCTCACCAACACCTATTTGCCCCTGACACTCCGCGCTCACCGCCCATATCAATTTATCAAATAATACTCGCACCCCAAAGCGGATTTACACTCATTGAAAATAACTCAATTAATCAAATAACACTGCTTCAACCGACAGCCCGAACCACCTAACTAAAAACCACTTAGGACACCTTGACATACCCAGTCAACTGAACTTCATTTAATATGCACCCAGCCATTCCATGGTACAACCATGATCTACTCACGAGTCCTTCAGGTAGAACACGAGCAGCCAAAGAACGAATATGGCCAGGGATCCTATACCGTTTTCAACTTAATCCAGCCATACAAGATAGATCTCAAGAAAGCGCGAGACGTTCAAATTCAGACCATCGCAGCCCTGTGGAATGACCAAATCGATACGCGCATCATCGCAATGATTGAGCGTGGACTGATCGAAGGTGTACTTTCTCCCGTCATCCTTCTTCAAACCACCCAAGGGATTCTGAATATTGTGTACAGCAGCCAGATGAACCTGGATGTCCAACCTCGCTTTGAGCAGGCGTGGAATGAAATCGCCGGAAGTGCTTGGTATGACGAATGGACTACGGATTTCATCCGAGACTCGGAAGCAAATTCCACTTATGAAGGTGGTCGAATATTCCGTGCTTATGCCCATGACATCTTGACCAACCATGAATTGGGCGTCCGCAAATTCACGAGTGAGATGTTTCTACACTATGAAGATTGGACACCTGAAAAAGTTTTTGGATCATTGCCGCAAGAGACTGAGGTCGGAGAGCGTAAAGATGGAGATTTAGACTGCTTCGATGATGACATTATTTTCTAGGAGCTCACATGGACACCTCTCCCTATCGCGCCTATGAAGACATTCTGATTCACGGTAAATATGGGACTGCTTATCGCCTGCAGGATGCTGTGATCTCGCTATACAATCCCCTCAAGTACAGCTTCAACAGGGACAACCACTGGGGAGGTTTCGACACCCATCATCGCGAAATCTACGAAAAGCTGATCAGCTGGTTCCATGAGCATGGTCGTAGCGAGCCCACCATCGAGGCCATTTGCAGCTCAATCATTGCCCATCGTGAGAAGGATGCCTCCAAGTGCTTAGCAGAGCTACAGGCACTCCAGGCAATGAACCCCGAAGACTACCCTGCTGAAGATGGCCTCTCCGGCGAGGATAATTATCGAGGCCAGCTCGCACTCCTTGAATACCACGTGGGCAAGTATCGCCACGAAGGCTTTCTCGGCTAAACAGTCACCCTAAGGGCAAGCGGAGACACTGTCATGACCGATAAATACAAGCCAACCCCCGCCGAGCTTGCAGCGTTGGAAAAAATGCTTGGCCACAAACCCAGCAATCACACCCTTCAATACATCAAAGGCCTCATCAAAGCTCCCGCCGAGAAGAAAGTGACCCTCCATTAGCGGCTAATCCTCACTGCGATCCGCAGGCATGCTCTTTCTTGCCATGGCCACCCAACCGCTGAATCAGCGATTTCTGACCTACATGAGGCACCTCCGTGGCACCGGTTTTGGCTGGGGTGGTAGCAACTACCTCCAGTTGAGTTGCGAGGAATAGGCCGTTCGCTCGAAGCTTGAGGGTGTCTTGGGCTCCCGCCCAGGACACTTTCATTTCAGGAGCTTCTATGAGTCGTATCCGATCCACGTTCGCCCGGCTGTTTGCCTACCCGTCCAGGAACCAAGCATTGTTTGCGATCGCTGCATGGCCCGTGATGTATGCACTGGGTTGCTGGCAAACCCCACAAATCGCTGAATTCCTGAAGTCCCTGGGACTTGAGGTCAGCATGTGGCAGGTGTTCCAGGCGGGTTTCGGCGCTTACACGCTGCTTTTGATTCACCATCGCAAATTCAACCGTCGCCACTTCGAGCGTAACGCTGCTGACATCGATCGCTATCAACGGTTGAAGGTGCTCAAGCAGCGATTGGCGACTACGGGCCTGGCGGGTACAGGGATGCACGCCATGGTGCTCCACGAGATGTCCGCACTGAGTAAGCGATTGGGCTACTTGGTCGAGGCTGATGATTTCTATCGCAAGCTTCGAAACCTGAATGGCGTGTTTCGCCGCGTGCACAGCGAACTCAAGCAGCGCTGAGACCTAGGGTGAAGGGGGAAAGGACTCCCCCGCCACTTCACGCTGCGTCAGGGTCATTGACTCGCTCCAGCCTACCCTTGATTGCAACCACCAGGTCGACGCAACCTCTGGCCCTAGTCGCGCTAGAATCGTGGATTGATCCTCCGGTGGCAGAGCTTACGCCGGGGGATGCCAACTGCTTTGAACATCACAGGGTGAACAAATGGAAGCGGACAACTCGATGGTTGGATCAGTCGAAGCAGGCATCAGGGAAATCATAGATCGGCTGGAGAACGCCGAAGGCGATCACGAGTTGCGTAGCCTGCTGCAAACCGCTGGAAAGGATGATTTCGCCCTGATCGGTGAGCTCGTTCAGACGTATTGCGTTGCGGATGCTCTGTGTCGCGGGGTGACTGCCATGCTTCAAGAGCATCGGCTGGGCACCCCAAGCCCTACCGCGTATTCGCTCAACGATACTGATGTGCTGCGACACCTCAAAACAGAGGCCGAGCTTACAGGGGCCGCAGTCAACAAGGCTGGGATCATCTCAGCGGTTGAAACCATCGAACTGCACAGGGTGTTCCGGCATACCTTTTCTCATTGGGTCGTCCAACGGTACGTGGATGGGCGCCACTTCGTGGCACTCTCAAAGAGCGCACGGGATGCAAAGAAGCGCGACGATATCGCTCTGCAGTACGGCCAGGCAAAGCTGATGGTGTTCCCTATCGATGATCTCAAGAGCGAGCTGGCCAAGATCAAGCACCAGTGCAAATTTTTAACGGAAGTTCACGCCTACCTTGAAGGCACTTCAGCCACTTCCGCATGAACCTATGCTCGGTGAGGCTGAGTGACCTGGTTGCCCCGCCACCTCTGGACAGGGTCATCCCTTGGAGCTAGTCAGAGGTCGGACAGGAGCGCCTCATATCGCCCTGGCACTCATGACGTGGCTCCCCTGGCAATTTGGTTGGACGTCAATAATGTCTCACCAGCCCTCATTTTGCCTCAGCCGAGGTGTGAAGCAGTTTTGACTAGCAGCTTGAAGGACTTCACCCATGTCTATTGATCTTTTTGCTCACCAAATCGATGTCGATGCTCAGCATCCCATCTTCAAGATGATGAACGAAGCCCCCTATGCGCCCGAGCGCAATGTCTTGGCTCAATGGGCTGAGGGCTTCGAAGACCGTGACGGTAAGTTTGTGACAGAACTGCAAACGACCTTCGAGTCGTCATTCTGGGAGCTTTACCTGTTTGCCGCGCTCAAGGAATTGGGCTTACCAATCGACCTTAGTCATCATGCGCCCGACTTCGCGGTGGAGGGGGAAGTGCCCTTCTGCCTGGAAGCGACGATTGCAAAACCGCCGGCTGGCGGAGAGCCTGCATATGGCTTTCCTATGGCCGCGCCGCCTAAGGACTTCACCGATTTCAACATCGAGTCGACGCTGCGGATCTGCAACAGCTTCGATGCCAAGGTCAAAAAATATCGGAAAAGCTACCTCAACCATGCCCACGTTGAAGGCAAACCCTTCGTCATTGGCATCGCGTCGTTCGACAGACCGCACTCCCATTTCGCATCCGGACGTCCGATCCTTGCAGCGTTGTATGGGCTTTACCACGACGAGGCGGCGACCAAACCGGGCGATACCCACGTCGCGTCATACAACGTCACTGCAGCCCCCAAAAATGCCAACACCAACATCGAGGTCGGACTGTTTTGCGACGATTCATACGCGGAGGTATCAGCGGTTGTATATAGCTGCCTCGCCACCTGGGGGAAGCTGAGAGCACTGGCTGATAATCCTGAAGCACCTTCCGTGTACACCACCTTGCACCCTAATTCTGGGAGCCTGATTCCAGTGGTGCGGACTACCCCGAAACGAGACTACACAGAGCACCTCATGGACGGACTGATGGTGCTCCACAATCCGTTTGCTAGCCACCCCCTGCCCCATGGACTGCTCAGCCATCCTCGACTGTGCGAAGTGAGGGTTGCTGATGATGGAGAGCTCATCATGGATTCCCCAGATGACTTTCTACTCTTGAGGATGTTGCAAAGCATCAAGCTCACTTAAGGGCTGACCAGCCACACGGCTGGTCGCTTCGAGTGCCTGCCCTTCAGATCCACGGTATCCTGCCAGACCAGATGAAGCGGGCTCCGATCCGCTGTTGTTAAAGGCAATCCAGATGTCCGTCAAATTCATTCTCTTCGACGCCTTCGGCACCTTGCTTCGAATTCCGCAGGGCAGGCATCCCTATCGCATGATTTTGAAAGAAGGCATCCGACAAGGGCGTCGACCTCAACCGAACGATCTACGCCAGGTCATGACCCGCAGCCTGAGCCTGGAGGAAGCGGCTGAGCTTTTCGGAATCATCATCCGCCCCGATCTCATGGCCGAAATCCAAGGTGCACTGGACGCTGATCTAAGTAGTATCGAACCGTTTGATGATGGGCTGCGAGCAGTGGAAATGCTGCAGGCCGAAGGTATCAAGATCGCCGTTGCCTCCAATCTCGCTGCGCCGTACGGAGAGCCTATACGGCGACTGTATCCAACGCTTGATGGCTACGGCTTCAGCTACGCACTCGGCGCGATGAAACCTGAACCCTTCATGTACAGGGCGAGCTGTGAGCTCCTCGGTGCTGATACCAGCGAGTACTTCACCGGCAATCAGGTGATGATGATTGGTGACTCGATCCAGCGCGATTGCTACGCGCCTCGCGAGGTGGGTATCCAAGGTTTCTTCTTGAATCGCAGAGGTGGTGAGGGCTTCAAGAACCTGACCGACTTTGCCGAACTGGCATTAGCCAACAGCAGCGAATTGCCCTCTTCTGTTATCCGCAAGCCAGCTTAAATGGGCCGATTGGACGACCGCGAACGCTTACTCCAACGGCTTTGAGGCAACATCAAGGCCCTCGCAGGCGCAGGGCGTTGATGCCCTCCAACAGTTCTACCACCTGCTCGACCACACCCGCGTCAAAGTCTTCCCGGTCAGCTTCTTCATGGGTGCCCTTGTTCAGGTACCCCCAAACCAGAGTCTGCTCACCAATTCCCAGAATCCGAACCAACGCATCGATAAGTGGCTGTTTATCGGCATGCTCGAAGCTATTGGCCCCTCGCAGCTTTGAACAAATAGATGCGCACACGTTGCTCAGGCCGGGTTGGTCTCCGTCCCTTGCTAGCTGGACGGTCAGCACCCCTTGGCTGCATTTCCCCAACCATTTCCAGATCTTTGAAATGAGCATCTCCAGTGCCTGACGGGAGAATTGCAATGCCGCACGGTGGTCACCACGATCTACCGCAGACCTGGCCAACACGAGGTATGCCTGAGGCGGAACGTTACGGATCACCCTAGGGTGATAATTCCCCTGATGATGCATGAAGGCATAGGCCAACCATTGGTTCTGCTCAACATGGTTCTGGATGTCCTTGATGAACTCGTTGCTGTGGCACGTGACGATGATCTGGGTATTCGCGAACCGCTCGCTCTCGAACAGCGCCTCCCGGATCCCTTGACGGTGCTCGTGGTCGATCGCATTGATGGCATCGTCAAAGATGACTGCAGGCGCCTGAATGCTCGATGCTTTGGCCAGCAGAATCGCGAGCCCCAGGCATCGAACATGCCCCTCGCTGAGCACTTGGAGAGCGTCGACGCGGCGTCCTGGCGCCCCACGGAAACACAGTTCTATACGACCTTCACCGGTTAACGGCAGATGCAGTTCGGCTAGCTTGTCCTCGTCTGCATCGCGCACGTTGAACTCGTTATAGAGCTCCAACGCTTGTGCATTCAAGCCAGCCATGAGAGTGCCAGGGAGCTCAGACCGGTGTCTTCGCAGCAGACCCAAGAACTCGGCATAAGCCGCCTGGATTCTCGACTCAGCGGCGATCGACTCGCGCTCAATTGCAGCAGCTGCGATGAGATCAACGTTCTGGGCCTCGAAATCCACGATACGTTGCCTTGCAGCGACGACAACCGCCTGGGCTTGGTGTCTCCTGGTCATATGCTCAGCCAATGCAATGCGTGCACCGTTAAGCCGATCCCGCTCAGCGACCAAGGCCTGCCTCTGTTCCAGGTTCAACCGGGTAGCAGCGTCTATCTGCTCCAGTTCAGCGGCCCAATTCACAGCGTGCTGCGCAAGCGACAGAGCGCCACCGATTTGGTTGTAAGCCAGTTTCCACCAGGCAGTGTCAGCAACTACGCCTGGGGCGGCCAGGTAGCCAGCTATGGCGCGCTCACTTTCAGTTCTCGGGGTAACGCGCTGCGCAAAGTGGGCCATGTAAGCGCTCAGCGCATCCGACGCAGCCCTCCGGCGTCCGATCGCAGCCTGATAGCTTTGCTGAAGCGCCGTAAGTTCTCGCAACAGCTCAAGACCTTGCGTAGCTTTTTGGTAAGGGTTCACTTGTGCATGTGGAATCCCTTGCAAAGGTGTATCGCAGGCTGGGCAGCGGTCGGGAGAAACTGCCTGTAAACGCTGTACGGCACTAAATAGCGCCTGGTAATCAACATCGCTATGTTGCTGTGCCAGCCGCTGCGACAGCGCTTCAACTTCATTGTGAGCTTCGTCAGCTGACTGATAAGCAGCCAACAGATTTTGCTGGCTAAGGCCATACAGCAACGGAGGCGGCTGATTGAGTACAACCTCCAACTCTTGAAGTCTTCCAGGGATACCCAAAAAACCTACGGCCTGCTGAAGCCCCTCATAGGTCATGCCAGCCGCAAATTGATGCGCGTAAGCTTCTTCGACTTGCTGGAAATCAGCTAGAACCGCTGCCTCCGCTTCCACGACTCCCAGATCATTGGCAATAGAGCCCTGCCGAAGGTTCAGCTCCTGAGCTTTCAGCGGCGAAAGTTTGAGTTGGTCAGTCAGCGACTCATTGAACTGCGCCACGAACTCGTTGTAATGATCCATACCAAACAGAGCCGCGATGAGCTCAGTCTTCTGTCCAGCAGGCTTAGCCGCAATCCTTGAAAACGAGTCGATCCGATTTTTTTCGATGAAGCAGAACCTGTACGCGTCTGCATCAGCCTCGATAGCCATGGGTTGGCCGGCTAGGTTGATCCCTCGAAGCTGGGGAGCAACAAACCGATTCTCGTGGATATTGCGCAGGTATTGCCCGGCATCGATACGCTTCTGAGCCCCTTCATCCACAGCACCCAGCAAAGCATGCTCCAACGCCTCACACAGGCTGGTTTTTCCGCTGCCATTGGGGCCATAGAAGAGAATCAGGCGCTTGGTGAGGTCGAATGTCTCAGGGTGCCGAAATCCCCGAAACGGCCCAATTGTCAGCTCGGAAAGACTACGCCAGATCCAACCATCCCCTGCTGCGATAGCATTCAACCAAGGTAATTCGTGTCCAGTCTGAGCAAACTCACCCCTCGCATGCTCAACGATACGAATGGCTCGCTGACTACGATTTCGTGATGTTCCGCTGATCGATTCGAAGTGCTGCAGAACCAAATTGCCCATTCGCCGCGCGTCACCCGATGCGGCCGTCGCTGGATCATGAAGCCAACGCAAGAAATGCTGATAGTCGTGCGCCGCAGATGCCATCCATGCCTCCTTAGTGTCATGCTTAGCCTTTATTTACCTTGGCGGGGCCTGATGCATGAACCCCAAATCCACAACGTTGTCGCTGCACATCCCATAATAGCAACGCGCCAGGCCTGGATCACTCGCAATACGCCGAAGCTCTCTCACTCAGACCACCTAATGGTTTGGCACAGCCATGTCTCGTGATCATCAGTGGACGGCGGATGAGAGAGTAGGTGATCCTGCTACGTGAAAACTACAGAGATTGGAGCCACCAATGATGTATCAGGCTGTAGTACTGAACCACACCGTCATCGATGTCGAAGAATTCGTTGACGAACTCAATGATCACCAGGTGGTGATCTTGAATTCCATTATGGATGAGAGGGCTGGAGAGCTGAGAAACCAGGCCGAGATCGAGATGAAAAATTGGCGCGGGGTCGGCCCAGCCATCTACTTCTACCAACCGCGTATCGTGATTGAAGGCTATCCATGGTGGATCTCAACATTCATGCATTCCACCAAGCATCCGCTCAATTTTTGCGAGACCACGAGGCTTGTCCAACGCGCTGTCGAAACCTGGATATCGCGTGGTTCTTCTGAGCGGTTCCTTTACACCAATAGCGTCACTCAAGGGCTGTCGGGCTAGAAGGCCTCACGCCGCCCAAGTTTCATGGAGGTGACGCCAGAGAGCGCGATCACCTTCAAGGCCGAACAGTGCAGTCGAGATACGTGTCTTGGCATCCTCGCCGGGCAGCCGATGGATTTCCCGATAGCGAACCACTGCCCCCTCCGGCCACTGCGCCAAGGTTTCCAACTCGGTGAGCTCAATGGTCAGTCCTGGCTGGCCACCTGCACGCTGCACGAACAAGGCTGCGACATCCTGCCGACTGACCTGAAGTCCGGTAGGCGTGACCATGGAAAAGTCCGGATGGAAGCGCTCGACCATCGACTCAACCTGGCCCTCCCCTGTGGCGAAGATCGCCTCGATCAGCACGTGCAGGTCAACGACTTCTTGCAGATAGAGATTCATAACGCTCAATTCTTTTGAGGGAGGCACATAGAAAATGACGCCTCCAGAAACATTGCAGTACCAGTCCGAACCCCCAAGCCTCCCGCATTAAGCAAATCACCTTGTCCTGGCTACCAAACGCAACGCATGGAAATTCCAGCGCAAGCAGGTCAGCAATTTCATGCTGAAAGACAGCTGCACCAGCGACAACGTTACGCGAGACGATGCATTTCGAAGCTACCGCTGCCGTATCAAGCCACAACTCGGCAGTTTGATCCGGTTTGAGCACGAGCAGGACGAACTTGAAAGCACTGATATCAGCAGTTGCGGGCGATCCCGCACCCCAGGCTCGGATCATGCCTACAATCGACTCAGATAGACGGTGAAAGCCAGGTTCATCGGAAGTGATGGCCAGGCGCGTGAATATCTTGACCTCCTGCCCCTTGCCTACGGTTTCAGCAGAAAATCCACAGAGCTCTTCTACCCGTGCAAACCTGATAGGTTCGCCGACATTTTCAATGCTCACCTCTGACAGAGGCTGGTCATCGTCTCGCACGCCTGATGTCATCGTGACTTCCCCCGTCGGACATGGTCGGCTAGCAACCGAGTAGTTCAGAAAGGCGTCGCTGAGCGACCTTGGACGCCTACTGAAGGTCAGAAGCGTCCCATGACACTAGACGCTATCTTCTTCAACATGACCGTCGTAGTCATCGACGGCATTACGATTCTGTTCCGCCTGCTGCCCTGCCGTATCCGCGCTGGACTGCTTCAAAGCGTCGGGGTTCGAAGCTGCACGCTTCGCCGCTAACGCCTTACGCATCCACTCACCTGCAGAATCGAATTCGCTCATCATGTCAGCGAATTCATCATCACTCAGTGCCATGGATATACGGTCTTGCTTCATGGCACCTCCCCGGTGGCCTGGGCAGATTGGGTCTGCTGATTCACCGCCCCGCTCACGCTCCCAAATCTACCCCAAAGAGGGCATCACGCAGAATCGGCGGCGCTGCATGTTTAGTGACGAGCCGGCGCAGCAAGCACTGACTCAGATGTGAACGAAGTCGAGAACGTATTTCGACGCACAGCTCCGACTCTCCGAAGTTGCCATCAGTCCAGCATCCCAGCAACGCCTCCCGCAAAACCGGAAGGACTTGATGCCCGGCAGTGCTGCAATACAGGCGAGTCAAATCATCGAAGCCTGCACTGCGCTTGTAGCTCGATAACGTCTCCCTCAGAATTCCGCTCAAGGAATCCCCGTAGACCTTCCAAGCCATCTCCCACATCAGCTTCTCTACATCACCATCCAACTCAAAACCTCTCGTCTACTTCATCACCGCATCGTGCGGTTTTCAACCGAGCCCAGTCATTCACCCAGTCCAAGGACGATCAATCATGCACGTGGAATTCGATCTCAACGGAAACGATCTAGAAGCCCTTCTACGGCACTGTGAAGCGTTTAGACCTAACAGCGGCGACCCTCGGGAGGATCAACGCTTGGCAGACGCGCTAGAGGCTCTGGAAGAAGCCCTGAGGGAGGCTAATGCATCACGATGATGCTCCGGGCTGACACAGCAGATCAATTTATCGACAACCAGGGCTAACGGTGACAACCCCACTGGCTGAAAAGGCCGGGGTGATCTCAGCCAACATAGCCGGATTGGATGAGACGGGTGCAACTCCAGGCGCAGCGATTCACTTAAAAAAAATGTGGGAATGGCGGTTGTTTGTATTCAAAGCGTAAGCAGGGCCTATGGCCCTAAAAACCGATCTCCCTGAACCCCCCGCCTTGCCATGCGGCAAGGCAACCTAAAAGCGAAAAACCGAAGAGCAAAGCCGGTGAGACAGGCCATTACATAGCGCGTTGACCCTGCATCGTGCAGTGGTGCCAACACCGCTAAAATTCTTTTGCTCTCAAATAATAAAACTCCGTCTCGAAAAAATTTTTAAGATGGGGGTCGTTTCAGGATTGTGATAGCTATCACAAAAACCGAGAATTATTTGCGTTTCCGGGCCGTTTCCGGCATCCGCCCGACCTAGAGGCCGCCTACTCCTTTACCAATCGGGGTGCGGTTGCACGTCATCGATATGAGACGGTTGAAGGGCCGCAGTCGCCCGGTTCGCTGCGCGTACCATCCACGATCAAAGTCATTCCAGCAGGCGTTCATTCGCGCCCCGGAGCCCATGTAGATGGACATGATGCGGTTCAACGATTTTTACCTTCGCCTCTACCAGGCCAACCTTGAGCAGGACGGCCAGGCCTTGTTGGAAGAGTTCTGTGCACTGTGGCGCGAAGCGGAAAAATCCGGGGTCGACGCTGAGACGCTCCGCGACGAAGCAGACGCTTGCCTTCGCCGGATCGCCACCACCGACTTGTTTCTGCTGGCCGCCTGCGATTGGATCGGTAAGAAGGGGTATTACAGGCTGAGCAGCGCTCTGGCCCATGAGGTCAGCGTTCATTACCTGCAACACCCCAAGCTGGTGCGATTCGCGCTAACCGGCGTAACTGAGCAATGCGCCACCACCGTTGCGCGCAGGCTGTGTGCTTTGGATGTTCCCGTAGCCGTGTCCTTGGGCTGGGTGCTGAGCTTGAACGAAGACCTGCCATCAAGTCCGCTGATTTCAAGCAACACGGCCACGGTCGTAGGGTTCCTTGCGGTCGAGCACCCGTCGACTTGCAAACGGCTTCTGGAAGAAGACTCTTCACCGCTGGCTGAATCGCCACTCGCCCAACACCTGGCCGAGAAGCTTGCCTCCGAACTCCGTGAGCTGGAGGCCCTGCCCCAGTTGCCCGAGCTTCAGATGCCTTCGGAAATGCGCCGAAGCTTCCACTACCTACGCCGGAGTGAGAATCGAGCGGTGGCCCAGCATGCCCGGGGGGACTCATTCCTGGCCGATATGTTCATGACATCGAAGCATTTCAAGTACGCCAACCAGGTGGCCGTTGAGTACCAGAATGATCAGGAAAGCGTCGATGCGATGATCCCCATGTTCAGCCACGAGATGAGCGTGGAGCTTCCTCAGACCTGGACTGCTGATCCGCTCCTTTACGTACGTAAGGTGAATACCCTTTGGGAGGAAGCTGGCCAATGAGTATCCAGTTGGTTCTTTCGCATTACCTCACAGGACTGCGCGAACGCGACGAACTGGATGCACTCCTTCCGGATCTTCTCCAGGCAATGGGTCACTCGGTGCTGAGTCGTGCCCAGGTTGGTGTGAACCAGGGTGGCGTTGACGTGATGTCTACCAAGCAAAATGCCCTGGGGGACACGGAGGTCTTCCTGTTCGTAATCAAGTTCGGGAATGTAAGCCGAAACGACTTCTACGGAAGCCAGCAAGCAATCGTACCTTCCATCCGCCAAGCGTCGACCGAGTACGTCCGTAATCGCGTGCCAGAGCCACTGCGGGGACTGAAGAAGCGGATTGTCCTGGTTTCCAACGGTGTCCTGAAGCAGGACGCGCAGTCAGATTTTTCCGTGCTGTCGAAGGACGTGACGGAATTCTCACCCCTGTGCTCGCTGGAGTTCTGGGGCATGGATCAGTTGAGCCCGCTCATTGAGCAGTACCTGTTTGACGACGCGCTGCTGCTTGAGAAAGGGAAGTCTGACCTGAGGGCCGCACTGGCCGGTCTGGAGGACACGCACGCGTCATTCTCTCGATTCGTGCGGTTCGTCGAAGACTGCTTGAGCGCAGTAGAGGACGCCCCGGACGTGTCCGACAACACGCGCAGGAACCGCTTTCATAAACGTGCTGCAGCGGCAGCAATGGGATGGGCGGTACTGCTCGTTTGGGGTGAAAGTGAAGGCAACCAAAAGCCAGGCGTACTCGCAGGTGAATACCTCTTGCTGCGCCTTTGGGGCGAATCGATTGCGCAGGGCCTTCAAGACGACGCTCAATTCCTCAAACGCTTCGAAACGCTTGCCCAGCTTCATTCCGATGCCCTGGGCCGGTACTACGATCGCGTGATGCCATCGCTTCTCAACCGTCGCAATGTCCTACGGTACCGCCCAGATCAGGTGCTCTACATCGACTTGATCTGCGATGAACTTGGCCGCCTGGGCACCGCGCTTTTGCTGCTGCTTGCCACAAAGTCTGATCAGGCAAAGGTGTCGGCCATGCACTGGAACCTGGTGTCTTTCATCAATGTCCACAACGGCTGCTTGTCGCCGGTATATGACGGTCAAGCAATCGACATTTCGCTCGCCATGGCGGCGATTATGGCTATGGGAGATATCACTAGCACCCAGCTCATGGTGCGCGAGTGCATTGACCGTTTTGAGGCGGCGCTGGAGCAGAACAGGATCATGCCGGTGGACACCGATGATCTCGAAGACGCCATGGCCCTGCACTACGGAAAGGAAACCCGAAGGGAAGGGTTCTTCCAAACCACCACGTTCGTGCCAATGCTGGGAACCATGGCCGCGCTGCTGGGGGATCAGGAAGCTCTTGATCAACTGTCAGATGGGATTGTGCCGAAGCTGGAGCGCGTGACTCTGGAGCGATGGTTTCCACAGCAAGCATTGCAGACGCTGACGAACTCTGGAGCCTATGTGAATGCCGTTGGTGTATCTCGCAGCGTGCCTAGCTTCAGGCAGACGCCGGCAGAGGAAGTCAAAGCTTCGCTGAAAATTCCGAGCCACGCCGCTGCCCCAGAGGACTTCGTTTGGCACAACACACCCTGGGAAGTGCTGATGGCCCTTTCGGCGAGGCTGCACCGCCACCCACTGCCCACGTGGTACCTCGCAAAGCTCGCAGGTGTGCAGCAGACTGCCGCAACTGCCTCCTGATCGACCTTGCCTGCCCTCGTTTCAGAGGACGAGAGCAGGCCCATCTTGGAGCTCCATGACATAGACAACGCGCAAGAAATTGGTACATTCCGGCTGGTGTTGTGTGTCTCAACAGGCTTACGAAGAGCCTAACCTCACTTCCAAGGAATGATTCTGATGTCGGTCGATAACGTTGTGCGCCACTACAGACAGAGCCAGGCGAAAGAGCTTCTTGCTCGCCTCGAAGAAAATGAGAGCAAGCCGCATACGCTTGCTCTGAAGCCAGGCCTGAAAGAGTTCATTGTTCGCATCCAGCTCAGCCACGAACATCACTACAACCAAATCCATGAACTGCTAGAAAAGTCCGATTTCAGCCGGACAATCACAACTCGTGACGGCTTCCGACGCGACCTCCCTCATGCAATGTTTTACCGGAGCGCCGCTCCAGAAACCGGAAACAGAGAGGTTTTCGTAGCAATACACCTCCTCCTCGAAGAACATGCAAAACTTCATAGCTTGCGCAATCTCAACCCCCAGATCATGGTGATGGACGCCAAAGATTTGTACCTGGATCTCGACCGGAGCACACATCCATGATCGGTCATACACATGGCTTTGCTGATTCTGACTGGGCTCAAGCCAAAACCGCTGCGCGAAACCTGCTGGTTAGGCGGGCACGCCTCAAAAACCGGGAGCTGGTGACATATGGTGAGCTCGTTGCTCAGCTTCCGTTGGCCATCTCACATGACGATCATCGGCTCAGCTATTTGCTCGATGAGATATCGACCGAGGAGTACACCGAGGGTCGAGGCTTTCTGACTGCCCTCGTCGTTCACCAAGACAACCGGAGGCCAGGAGCCGGCTTCTTCACTATGGCCCGCCGATGCGGCGCGGAAGTCCATAACGAAGATGCGTTCTACATGGGCGCGTTCAACCAGGTGGTTGAGTACTGGCGAGCACACCGGGACTAAATGGCAATGGCGCTAGCGTTAAGCCCTGTGCTTAGAGCGTCCTTCCTTTGGCGGCATCTTGGAGTTATCCCTTGACCACCCAGTCGATAGCCTCATCAAAATCGTGCATCTACTGCGAGGAGCTAGGCCCCTTCTCTAAGGAGCATGTCATCACTGCGGGGCTTGGCGGGGATGACAAACGCTTCATGCTGGTAGATATGGTGTGCAAGCGATGCAACACAGACATCTTAGGCAAGCTGGAGCTGGAGATGCTGCGGAGTTCTCCGATTGGTATCGCTCGCGCCTTTTTTCAGCCGCATGGCCGTGACCGTGGTAAGCACACCACTGCGCCAGGTATCCAGGCTCGACGCAAACAGATGGCAAACGAATCGGGATATCCTGATGAAGTTGACTTCGGGCCCCACGCCAAGCCGATAGTCCTACCCCAGTTGAAGATAACAGGTGAGAAGTCTTTTACGTCTACCGCCGCAGGGCCGGATGAGCTGCGCAGCTTTGTCACGACTTTATCGGCCCTGTTCCAAAGCCATCAAATTACCTGCATTCGCAAGCGAGGCCCGGAGCATCAGCTCAGGTATGAAGCCATCATCATGCTTCGCCCAGATAAGACATTCATCCAGACGGAATCAAGCTTCCAAGCCAAGCCTCCTCGCGGGGGCATATGGTTGGAGCGTTACGACGAAACTGACGCAGAAGACGTAACCCCAGCCGCGACGATCCTCCAGAAACTGGATGGGGGGTTAGTGCTCAAGACTTCAAGTGCGACGGTCGAAGACGCCCTGGATTTCTTTGCCCAGGCAGTCGAGCAGATTTCATACGATTCCCAAGTCACAAGGGACATTGAGGGCCCGCTCATATCGGTGGGAATGACGACGACCGTCGGTGTGATGGAGCGGGTAATTGCGAAGAACGGCATCAATCTGCTGGCCCATTACCTAGGCCGAGATTACGTGACCGACCCCGGATTCCGGCAGATCAAGGACAGCATACTAACGGGCACTCCTTCCGTGCCTGCAGATCTCGTCGAGAATGATCGGATAAAACAAGTACTCAATGCTGCCCCCGAGCATCATCACGTGTTCTATCTCACCAGAACCAGGCAATCTGGAGGGCGAGCAGCGATCACGATGATTGCGCACCTGTATGGCGTTCCCCTGTTGATACGCTTGACTCTGGATGCCCCAGAGCCTCACCTGCCGTTCCCGGTGTTCTTTCTGGTCGACTACGTCAACCATGAGGTAAAACTGCAATCGGAAGCTGAATACGCCGAGGCCCTTCCTGCCATGTGGGCTAAATGAGATTGTTCCATCGAGTGCCAGGCGCGAATACCGGTCTGAAGACCGCCCTGCGGAAGATCCAACGCCCCCCCAAGCCGAGACCGTCCGATGTCCCTTATTCATGACATACAAGCCGCCTCAATAGCCAAGGATCATGACGTCCCCACCCTGCTCCGGATGTGCAAGCTACTGGCCGCTCGCATCTCCCATCAAGCATTCGCGGATTGGGTCGACCATGAGTTGAACGGCTACCCGAGCATTGATGACCTACCTGATTACCGCATAGTCCGGGTCGATTCGTACGGGTCATTCGCCGGGCCTTTCCACCAGGCAAACAGGCTACAAATCTCTGTTGCTATTCTGCCGGAGGAGTTCCGAGAACAGTACCGCCATGCCTACATGGGCAGCAGTATCAGTGCCTATACAGCGCTGCTTTCGGAAGGTACGTCAGGCAGTGTCCAAGAACCATGGCCCTTGGCACTCGCCCTCAAGTACGCATCTCAGCTCACCCCTGACATGCAGTGTGTCGAAGCGTGGAAGGAAATTCCCATTGGAGCCATTGTGCGGCTGATGGACTCGGTCAAAACCCGAGTGCTCGGCTTTGTAATCGACCTTGAGCGAGAGGCGCCAAACGCTGGAGAGCTTCCAGTCGGTAGCCAGCCACCACTGAGCGTTGAGAAAATGACCCAGATATTCAACACAAACATCACTGGTAACGTGGGCAACGTCGCAAACGCGAGCTCCAATTTCAGTCAGTCGTCAGCCACTGTCATGGAGACTGGCAATTGGCAGACGCTACAGTCTCGACTCTCCGAACTAGGGCTGACCGCTGCAGATACACAAGGCCTTCAAGAGGACATCAAGCGGGCACTCGCTACAGGTAGCGAGGAAGAAAAACGGAAAACTGCCGGCAGCTGGATTGGGCAGCTCGCCGGTAAGGCCGCGTCAGGCGTTGCAGGGGTAGGCATCGAAGCAGCGGCCAGTGGCATCGCAAAAGCGATCGCTGCATACCTCGGCATTGCCGGGTAACTGCCAGGCTCACTCGACTCAAATCTACGCAGCGCAAAGGGCACCCGATAAAGCTGCGCCGGTTAACCACTTATGCCGTGATCAATTCGCATGAGCACAGCGTGGGCATCTGAGTACCCTGTGGATGTAGACAGCACTGCGCAGGGTGCCTGGTGCCCCAGTTCGAACACCGGCTTTCTGAGCCAACGCTGTGCTTTGTGGCGATCCCCAAACACTTCCTCCGCGACCGAAAGCATTTCCTCGTATCGACCCAAAAAGCACCGATGCTCAGCGCTCCAACCCCCAATTCGTGAGCACGTGCATGGGGCAACAATCCTTGCATCATTCATGATTGAGCCTCATGCCTCCTCTAGGCCATCTGAGCGTTGCATGGATGCACACGGAGCGAAGCTCTTTGGTGAGAATCTTTCAAAACACCCTTAGCGCCGTGGACAGCTGCATCTGCCGACGCTGCCCGTCCCCGATCAGCACGTAGACGGTGTGCGCCGTAACAAAAAACTTCGAGTCACTGAATTCAACCATGGGCTGGGTGCGCACCCAGGACTCGCTGATATCTTGATCGAGGCTGTCATAAAGCACGTTGAATGCAAGGATCATCACTGGTTGCTTCCCCTGCTCCCGAATGCCTTGCAGCACTTCCTCAGGTGCACCGAGATCGAGCCAAACCCAATCACTGACAACGCAGTGACTGCGGCCTGGATAACGCTCCTTCACCTGCGCAATTGCATCCTCAACGTCGAGCTGAACACCTGGCATATGCAACGCTGGCCCAGCCAACCTCGCTTTTACTTCACCCATCCTGGAGCTCCGATTTGACGTGATTTGGGATTGTCGAGCTTGAGCTCGTTCAGCCTAGGCTCGTCTTGGTCTGGGTGTTCTTAGACCGAGCAGGCGAAAAGCTCAAGGAGTCATTGATATCAAATAGACACCATATTCGTCGAATCGAATCCAGCCGCCCCCTCTTTCAGACGTCCAGGGCTTCCGTTGCCAAAACCGAGAATGGAGTGACGACCACGTAATGGTCGGCACCTGAAATGCTGCGAAGAAGCGTCATGCCATGCTTCTGGGATAGGCGAACCACCCTTGGTGTTATCACTGTCATCCCGTTCAACGATGCCCCTGAACGATCGCAGTAGACGGAGCCTGTGAACTGAGAGCCCACTTGGGCAGCGTGCATCAGAAACGCGTCGATCCTCACACCCCAGTCGACGGACTTAGCAGCCTCCACCTCTGGAGGAACATCAAAAATTAGTGTTTGAGTCATTTGTCTACTGGCCACCGCGCACTGCCTTCATCAAAATTTCACTACTTTCCCAGGATCGAAACCGCACCTTTCTCCTGGGTAGCCTCTTTGATTACTGATCAATCTGCAGCCCGCGAGCACAGTATCGATCGAATGATGGGTATGACCAAAAATCCATCCGTCAGCTCGGTCGACCAGGTCGTACCATGAATTGCAGTAAGCCGCGTTCAGATGGCCCTCATGTTCGCTGTCACTCACTTCGAGGATAGGCGCATGATGCGTGATAACAACAGTCTTGCCAGAGAATGGCTTTTCTAGCTCGCCAGCGAGCCATATCTTCGCTCGTTGATTCCTAATGGCGACGTCGACAGGGCGCAGCCGGCGATAGTTTTGATCTGCCCGTATCATTCGGTAGTCGTTCATCGTCGAACGCGCCATGGACATTGCAGCACTCACATCGCCGGTCGACCCGAAATCCGTCCAGCCGGTTGTTCCCAAGAACCGAATCCCGCCTGCTACGTACGACTCATTTTCGAGCACATGGACATGGCTTTGAGCAGCGCTGCGCGCTTTCTCAAGCGTCCGATCAAAATGGCCAGAGTAAAACTCGTGATTGCCCAGCACATAGAGCACGTCGCAGCTAAACGTCTCATTGGCCCAGCGCACGCCTTTGTCCAGCTTGTGAATGTCACCGGCAAGCACCACTAGATCCAGGCTTCCTGGGGCGAATGATGGAAGCTGGAGATCGGTGAACTCCAAGTGCAGGTCGGAGAGGATGTACACCCTCATAGGGCCTCTCTTAATTCGATTTAAGCGTAAATTGACAATCCCACTCCTCTCCAACAGAGACGGTGGGATGTATGGCGATTCGTCATATATCTCCACCCGAGCACGCCGTCAGAATGAACATCATAGCGATCAGTTCTCATAAGCACAACCTACGCTATTTATCGGAACCAGCGGCGTGTGGCTCTATCCTGACTTTTCGGACGATCATGACGCTGAAAAACGAGATAGGTGCAGCGCTTAGGGCAGTTCGGCAGCAGCGCGGGCTGAGCTACGAAGAGCTCAACGATTCGACTTTTCGCACGACCGTAAGCTCGATCGAGCGCGGGAAATCCAAGCTCACCATCGAGAAGCTTTCCTCCCTAGCGAAGGCTTTGGATTTTGACCTCCTTGCGTTCATGGCGATGTGCATAGCGCTTGAGCGCGGCCAGACACCTGATGACGCCATCGTCGCAGCCCAGAGTGAACTGGATCGTTTCAAGGCCGCTGGTGGCCTGGCGCTGCTGCAAGAGCAGATCGTAGAAGGAGAGCTTGTCTCTCGATCCCAAGGCAAGCCGGCGAATTTCGAAAACAAAAATGCGGTGCTGCAGCTGAAGGCTGAGGGGAAGACCCAGGCCGAGATCCGGCGGTTGCTTGGGCTCTCGAAATCGACTGTGAGTCAGTACTGGCATTCAAAGTCGTGAGCTGAACTTGCTTAGAGTTACGGTCGATCACCACACCACGAAACGGAGATCGAGAAAACGGTGCCAATGCTATTTAGGCCGGATGCTACTCAGTATCTATACCGCTGCGCATTAGCAAATTCGCAGGGAACGCTTATCTACAGCCCCATAGCCGCCAGATGCAGGGGGGGTAGCGTACGTCTCAGAGCTTCCATTTAACTGAGAAAAAGTAATCAATAGCCTTCACCATCGACACTTGCGTCACCTGCCGATGAAGAAGGCATGGGATTTCTCGAAATCAACGTATAGCTTTTTTGCTGGTTATCAATAGTTCCTGACAAGACATCATAATAGTAGTGAGTTATTTCATACCTATCAAACGCCTCCTCCGGAAGCCTGTATTCCGCATAAGGATTATGATGAACCTGCAATCCATCAAGGTGCGTCTCGAAGTGAGTCGCATTGTCTTTTAATTCGAGTATGAGCCCACGTTGCTCGTGATACCTGCTACACCTTATATCCCTGGGCAATGATGTCTGCGTGATCACTTTCCCTATCGTGGCTGTAGTAGAAAAAATCAACGCACTTACTTCCTTGTATTTACTACTTGTAAAGATACCGAGATCGAGGGGTATGCTTCCATTTTTTAACGCAACGGGAGTACTGACTTCAGCGAAGCCATTGTTCTTGTCGATACCCTGTCCATACAGAACCCTAATAATTGCTTCGTTATTCTGCATGAAAAACTTTGGCTGCTCAAAAGGAGCCAGCGCGACTACAAATGGCCTCCCCTTAACGTGCTCCAGCTTAGAGTAAGATTTTAAGAATTTTTTATGCTTAGCATCAATTGCATTTAAAATTCTCACGCAAGAAAAATTCAAAAAATCGCCATCAGATTTTATATCCTCGGCAATCCACTCAGGAGACGAATCATGAGCGTGGTTTGCAGTTACAGCCTCTATAACCAGTGACTCTCCAGCCGGAGTCGCCACTGTAAAATCAGGGCTAGACTTAGAAAAATCAACAGGCATATCTAAATCTTTAAAGCATTGGAACAGGTAAATCTCCCAAAACGATGAGTTGAACGTAGTCTGAAATTCGTAGTTAAACTTATTATCCCTATCTTCAAATCCACCTGCCCAGCGAGCTACAACATCCCTAAGAGGCGCGTTTTCGGACTTCAACAAATATTGATAGTGAGGATGGAGAAGGCTTTCCTCGCAAGCCAGAGCCTCAAATAGTTTCAATGGCTTTGACGCCACTCTAACTTTCTGATCAATGTAATACCGGCCAAATCGATAGTGATGAATTATGTACTCTACGATAGAGATCCTCACTGCTGCGGCGACATCACCCCCTAGCGCATGGAAAAGCTCTGTGGTGATTCTAACCAAGAACTGCTGAGGCCCTGAATCCCCATCGACATCTGCCCAACTACGTTCCATTGCACCGACGTAATCGCTCTCCTTGAAATAAAAGCTTTTAATTCTATCTCGAACAAATTCAGTTCCGTGTCGCGCCGCATCAAGCTCTTCAAGGACAAATTGCAAAGCAACTTTCTGACTAGAGACCTTAGAGTCAATTATTTCTATTAGCCTTTTTACGGCCTGGTTAATTAATTCCTGCATCAACACCTCCAATCAAGCTAAATAATATCCGCAATATGATGCAGGGCAATGAAATCTTCCACTCCGAGCTCAACCGGCGAGTACTCGTCGATCACGCGCTCATCATTGCAGGTGGCGAGGCGGTGGGCTCGCGCTAGAACGGCAGTGGCTCAGCTGGTAGGGACTCGTATCGCATCACAGCACGAGCCCAAACGTCGCCCTTGATCGCTGCCTTCTTGATCGAAGAAGGCGACGTCACTAACCACTTCCCAAGTTTCGGCTTGACCAGAGGCTGCGCCATTCTGGCGTGGCAGGCTGACAGGAACGGCTCCATCTTCTCGGCAATATGCGGTTCGAGATGCACCACCTGTGGTGAGTCATACATGGCTTGAGGAGCGTATCTCAGCCCCTTGGGCATGCGGTAACCCTTGTCCCAGACCATGGCTGGCATTTCGGAGGCAGAGAACCTTGAGCCCACCGGCAAGTAGTACGTGCCTAGATCAAGGATCAAGCCGTCCAGCTCAACCCAATAGTGCGAGTGTTCCCCGGACTCTGATCCATACCCTTGCATTGACCCCTGGCGCTGATCACGCGACACGACGAAGGCCAAGAAATTTCCGCCCACTACAGCCGGGCCGTGGCCCATGGCTCGAAGCAGACTGTGCACCCCAAAGGACGCGTATAAGCATCGCTTGTAGAAGTCGTCGGGGAACTGGGCCCTCAGGCACCTATCCACCACGCAGAAAACGCGCTCAACAACCGCAGCATCAACCAAAGCAAGCTCCTTCTCGAAAACGATCACTACCAATCGGTGTAGTGGCCATTACATGGCAAAGGCTTGGGAAAATCTACTCCTAGCGCTTTACTACGGTCGCTTCCGGGTCAGGCGTCCAGGGTAGAATGTGCTCACTGTGGCGGCGTCGGGCACGCCAAGCGTACGACCATCTAGCGCCGCGTGTTACCCGAATGTCGGGTAGCCGCGCGATATCAGCAACGTCATCGCGGGGAGATTCAGCATGCAGGACTCGGAAGAATTCATGTCGGAACAAGCTTTCACTGACATGATGCATGGCCAGGTTCACCCCGTAATTCTAAGCAGCGAGCACCTGGGCTGGGATCAGACCCATGGCGGGGCTGGCACAGCTTTCGTGCTGGAGTATGGAGGCGAACTCTTCATCGTGACCGCCTTACACGTACTCAACAACCAGTACGCAGCTCACGACGATTTGCGGATTCTGCTGCGCAACGCCCCGATCTCCATCCTGTTCGACCAACGCGCAGTGTTCCAAGATGAGTCTGACCCAGATCTGGATGCTGACCTGGCCATCCTGAGGGTCGTGAAATCGCAGCACACCGCTTTGTACGCTGCAGGACTTACGAGCCTGGATGCGGCCAACTGTGCTGAAACCGATGATTTCTGTCGCGCTGAAGGCTTCCACGTCTTTGGCTTTCCGGAAGCAGACCGCGAGTATAACCACCAAGATAAGATCTTGGGAGCGAAGTTGCATTGGCTACGAGGGGAGCTTGCAGAGCCAGGGGTTAAGGGCCTTTCCACCGTAAAAGTCGTGGGCCAGCGCCCAGAAAAGTTCAACGGTATGAGCGGCTCGCTGGTGATTGCGGATGTCGACGGGCTGTGGAAATTCGCTGGAATGACCACCCTAGCCAGCGACCCGAAGGGACTGCTTAATTTCATTCCAGCAGAGAAGATCACGTACTACTTGCACAAAATGATGCTGATGGAAATGATGGGAGCGGTATTGCCGGAGGATGCGGGCGTCCGAAATTAAGCGGAAGGCGTTCGATCATATGAGTGCTACTCAGGCACCCCCGCGCGTCGGAAGCTCCTAGAGCAATTTAGGGGACTCCAAATACTCTTCGATGGTCTCGGATGGTTTACTGACAAGCTCCTGGACAAAGCCTTCGTGGGCCAACATAACCACCCTAGCAAGATCAAGATAATGGTTATACGTCGTGATCAGATGGGTATGCCCCATCTGGTTTTTGAGCACCTGCATTGCCGCAGCGTCGCGCACTTCACTCATCTGGCCCAGCAATGCTTTGTCGAAACGCTTTATGAGGAAGATCGTGGGCCACCAGTGCCGAGCATCATAGAATCGCACCGCCGCCCTTATAGAAGAATCTTTATCCCTAGCTCGTTTTCTCGCATCAACGGTACGGCGAGATATCATCTTGGATGTCACGGGTATACCCCGAGACGTCAGAAACAAGATTGACGGCGGACAAGGCTTACCGAAGCGTTTCTCGTACAGTCCAGTACGATGTCCGTAGCATTTTTGGATGTAATGATCATCCAGGGCCTTCAGGTCTAGAACGTTTATGACGATCTTACGTGACTTTTCACCTTTGCCAACCATATGGTACTCAACCGTACCATCCTGCTTCTGCATGCTCTCAAATGGCAAGATGTGGGAATTCTTACCACTGCCAATATAAGGAAATTCACAAAGTTCCATAGGCCTCATCGCTGTCCCAAGCGAGAGCTTGAACATGGCGGCGTAGACCGGATCATGGTAGCCCAATATCAGACTTTTCATTTCGTGATTAGTAGGCAACGTGTAGGATTTACCTTGATTATTCTCCCTGTCGAGAGCACGCACCCCTCGACCATCGAGAGTTTTCAATGCTCTAGTTTTGATATGTGCCAGTAGCTGTTCATCTTTAAAATTTGGCCGCCATGTAGTATATTGAAAATTAACACAACTTTTATACCCTTTCTTGCTCAGCCACTCAAAGAACTTATACACAATCTTCGCATCATCCAATATGGTTGCAGTGCTCGGACTTGATGCCTGCTTGGCAACACGATCAGTCTCCCTCTGTATCTGCCAACTCTTTATATCCTGATTATCTACGAGAGAGTGATAGCCAGACACTGGCACATCGCAATATTTATCCAGGCAAGATAGGTAGCGGTAAAACATTGAAATGATATTAGAATATTTATTCGACGTAGGGATCGACGAACCAATATCCTGCAGATAAAGATTAGGATGACTGAGCATGGTCATCTTCTTTTTTATTTTGGCAATTAGCACATAATGAGTTCTGCTCTTCCCAACATTAAACACATCTTTATATGTGAGCAGCCTTCTCATTATGGAAATCATTTTAATCTCCCTGAACGACCCTGAAGATCGTCACTTTGTCATATCCATCCTGGATGGTGGGTAAAGACTCCCGACTCAGCGCCTTGAATTCAAACTCGGGAACACCTTGGAACAGGAAAGCACGCTGCGCATTGATAGTAGCTTCACTATCACAATGGGACGTATAAAGCTCCAGGGGCACCGCGCCTTTCAGGACTTGGACAAACTCTCTGATGTCCATCCGGGAGCTTAACGGTAAATTAACTACCGCTACCGACTCATCATTCTTTGAAAAATTTCGTTCGATAAACTTTTCAAACGAACAAAGGTATCGTTCTTGGAACACAACTACCCTTATGGTGCCCTGCCTCAATAATTTTAGCAGTTTTTGCTGCATGGCGTTGACAGCTTTAACTTTCAGGGCCAGATACGCTTCTTGATCGCTTTCAGCCGAAAAGCTGGCTATGGCGGTCGCTAGATCTGGCTTGAAAATATGAATATCTGAATTTTTAGCGCGCTTAGATGGCGGTGGCGGTTCGTGGTGAGCGTGCGCCAAAGCTAACTCGACATCTTTCGCATCCAGCTCACGCTTCAGTAATTCAACATGCAGGGCTTTCTTTCGGAGCTCCACAGTCAACTGCTTGGCACGATGCGTGAGCACATCGCTGGTCATAAAGGAAGAAAAAACGTTATTTTCGAACTCAGCAAATCTAGCGAATTCTGAGGTACGCAACTCCTGGAGCTCAATTTCCAAATCACGCACCAATTTCTGCGACTGCACTATGACCTTCTGAGCATCCATATCTTGCCGGAGCAATAGCTCATCGACTTTCCGCTGACCGTTGATGAACGGCTTCAAGTGTTTATAATTCTTATTGAATGCCTGCCGGGATATAGATGCGCGCTCACACACGGTGTTAATGGTAAGCTTTTCCTTCTGCCCGCTCAGAAAATACTCGCAAATGACTGATACGAGCCTCTCTTCAGTGTCAGCTGTACTCACGACAGGAAACCTCCTCGCTCACTCAAACATCTTGAGATTCATCTTCTTGGCGGCAGAAGTCAGCAATTCCTCCAGAAGCCTTTCGTTTACTGAAATCTTACTTTCCAGTTCTTTGATTGCTCCTGGCTTCAGGTTAGTAGCATTCAACAGAATTGTTCTATAAAATTTTAAATTATGCTCAATTGCATCCTTAGAATTTTCCAAGATCAGATTATTTTCACAATGAATCTGACAGTTAGAAAAATCAGGTCTAACCGGAAAAATCAAATCAGGGGCGGATGCAAGACAAGGTGGAAGCTCACTTTGATCATGGTAAATGTGGGACAAGCACATAGTACCAATTGATGTGCGTTGAATACGAAGTGAAGAACCTCCCTCAAATAAATGCGTCACATATTGCATTACCGTGGTTTTTAGAACGGTGCCAGAAAAAAGCTCAGGCCGCTTGCCGACCTGCTCCGCGACTCTGTGAGCTGCTTCACCGGCATACACCCCGGTATGGATGGCACGCACTACGTCCACAAAATCTTCAGCGAAATGTTCTTTTAGCGTCTCCACGACCGAGGCCACCAAGAAGGGATTTCGAGCGATATAACGCAAAGTCATGACATAAGAGCTATGACCGAATATCATACGAATGATATCAATATTGGCCTCTGACTCGTTGATTAACAACTCAGCAATGGTCTTGCGAAACCGATGAATATGTAAGTGCACTACTCCAGTTTCCCGACCCACGGCCCTGGCCACGCGTTCCATCATGCGGTCGGTTTTACTGACTGACATGTTGCCAGAAGTAGACTGAAAAATGTAGCCCTTTAGATAATAGCCACCAAACCCCCTTAATTGCTTAAAGGATTGTATGGCTTCACCCAAGTATTTAGGAATGGAGATAAAGTCCGCGTCCCCCAAGAAATTAGGATCACTGCTCGTTTTATATCTTGAAAAATCCACCCTCCAAAGCCCATCAACTCCACATATCACATCATCAAATGTCAAGGTGGCCATTTCTCTCTTTCGCATGCCAGTCATAAGAGAAAACAAAATAAATATGGCATTCCGAACCCGATCAACCGCGATGCGGTACTTAAATCTCCAATAATAATATATGCGCCGATACTCAAACATGCGCCCACCCGAGCCACGCTGGCGCTGAACGGAGGTTGAACTTGTGAACCCCACAATTTCCACACCATTAACTTGCTGACCCAACGCCTTTTCGAGCGACTGATCCACACGAGTAGAACAATAATTCTTACCATTCATAACACTTGAATGATCAGACAAATATTGCACTACATCTTTAATTACGGGAACGCCATGGTCAATCCAAAAATATGCGTAACCTAGCAACTCACTCAACTCATTATGCGAAAATGGTTTCCACCCAACAAAATTAGCGGCAATAAGCTCATATACATCTTTCCTCCTCTCTAGAGTATCAACTTCGCCAATCCCAACATCTAGACAAAATTCATCAGGAATCAGACGCTGGGCCGACAACGCCAACCAAAAGTTAATATAGAAGAAAAGCATTAAATAAGAGTGGGGATATGCATTTGCCTTGCAGTCATCAAGAGCCTGATTTAACATCCCCCCACTAATTATAGATGCGAAATCATTAACGCCAACTAGATGGTTCTCTTCGAGCACAAAACGCTGCACATAAGCAAAAGCCTCCGCATAATTCATAGAGGAGACAAAGCTTTTTATGGTACCGAAGGGATTAGTAGCCGGCAAAAAATAGTAAGATATTGCTCGCTTCAACGAGCGAAGTTCGGATGGCACATTTTCTATGAGAATCGCAGTTTCAGTGTATTCAACACCCTTAATCAAGATCCAACGACCCTGATTATAGGAAGAATAAATTGATACGGGAAAATCACCTGACGGACAGGCGGCTAATTTGAGTTTTAGGCCACCCTTTCTTTGAGGCTCAGCATCCAGTTCCGGAGGTGTATTTTCATCATTACCGATGTACTCATGAAGATCGTCATCTAGCAACTGACTAGGATGCCCATGGGATGCTTCATAGAGATCCTCAAAATAGGCGCTGGCCGCTTGGCGAGCTTCGGCTTCAACCTCCGCCATTAAGCTTTCAAAGTCGTCTTCATCATCATCGGCTTCCATCATCAGTCCTCGATATAAGCGACAAGCGATTTCAAATCTAAGGGTAAAAGCGCTTCAAAACTCCTCAGATACCGCTTTGCAACCTCCAGTGCATTCTTATTACCCCATGAGTCCAGCACATAACGAAGAACTGCGAGCTCGCTACCATAGGTAGTATGAGCTAAAGGATCTCTTTCAATAAGCAGTTCCAGGGTGCTTAATCTTTCCATGAGAAAAGGCAACGAATCCTCCAACACACACCATTGGTCACATCCATTACACATGTCAAAGCGCGTGCAACGCGTCCCTTCTGGTAACGGCTGGCTGCCTGGATAGGATGGGTTATAAGAGTCCATACAAGCCCATAGCGCTCTATGATGCCCCAGTATGGTGATTATCCTGAAACGATGCGTCTTGACACTCTCAGCTCCGCGTTCTGCCAGAAACCCTTTGAACTGACCGCCTTGGCTTTTTTCGATGAAAGACTTTTGGAAGGCATAGAAGCGTTCCCTCCGATCTTTCATGGCATAAACAGACTGATCGTAGTGGGTATCAGTAGTTACAGGGTTAGAATGCCCGTATATCAAGGCCGTAAGGGCCATCGGTTGTTTGTGAAGCATTTTATTGGTCTGAAGCGATGTAACCCTCAGCCGATTCTGGAGATCCGCCCCGGTTAAAAGCGGAGCTCCCTCATCTACGAGGGCAGCACCAGCTAGAAACCCTTTGACACCCGCATTCCAATGCCCTTGCTCGTCCAGAGAATGGATCCGCTTCGCCGGACTCCACGGCGCCTCTGGATATGAAATAAATAGAAACGGTGAACGTAGACGGCGATCATCCATTTCGACGCTTGCATCTCTCATCAAGAGGCCGCGACAATGTCTAGATAACTCTCCAGCCAAGTTGATCAGGTTATAGCCAGAATAAGGATCTGATCGACTACTTGATGCGAATATAGGTTTAGGCTTCTCGTAAGGCATTCCTTGCCCTTGCGACTTAACTTTCTGCGACAACAGCATCGCAGTGTCTTCCTTTGCAAGCTCTGAAATGGGATGCACAAAATTATTCACATCCAGAGCTAGCACTGCCTCTTTATTCCAACCTAGTTGTCTCTGAGTAAACATAGCCAGAGAAACTTGATCCTGCGAGGTCGGATACAAGAGCCTAATCAATTCAACCAGCTCGATAGAATTAGGCGCCCGATTCCTCAAAAAACCTTTATGTATACAGCACGACAACACAAATTGCAGAGGATTTCTCCCCATCGAACTTATGGTTGAAGTCCTTGCATCTTCAGCATGCGCATCGTGATATACTCTAATTATGCTAAATGGATAACCAGCGTACTGCAACGTAGCTGCAGCTCGCACGGGATCAATCATCCAACCAGAGCGCTTACCTTTCTTAACACTGTACAGCTCAGCACAAATATCTCGCACTTCCCACTTATCGTAGGGCTGAGCAGCTTCCACAGTCGCTTGAAACTTTAATTTCTCCTTCAGACGATAAACTTCTTTATGCATTGCAGCAAAGAAGTCTTTATCAGCGTCATCGCTCAAAGGCTCTGATGGGATACTGGGAGGTTGCTCGATCCTCCGCAGTTTTAGATGAGGCATCCCGTCGTCGTAAGATCGAGCGACTAGCTTGAATGCTGAACTCAACCGAATAGCCAGGTATATCCGACGCTCGTTTCGCCTGAGAAACTCCTCGAAAAAGGCGTACTCTTCAACACCCACCTCACTCAATGACTCTATGCGCAGGCCAGGCACCACAATGCCATTGTATTCCGAGGCGAAGTCTAAAAAGGCGTTGATCGCCATGCGGAGTTCGTAGCCCTTCGCGTAGCTTGTCATACCTACACCACGTACAAATACGTAATGCAATCCCGCATGGAGTGGCAGAGAGAAGTCGAAATCCTCTCTTTCAAGGTAGTTCGATTGGATTACTATTTGATCGGTAGCGGTTGAGCTTCTTTCATCGCGATACAGAGTTAAGTATCGCATGCTCCCACCTACCCAAGCTTCGCCAGCAAGGCATCAACCACCGAGAGCACTTGGCTACTCACCGCTTCGAACGATTGAGACGCGTCAATCACTACAAACGTGTCGGGTGACTCCTCTGCTTGACGTAAGAAACCATCCCGAGCCCTTGCGAGGAACTCACGCTTTTGCATCTCCATGCGATCAAGCCCTTCACCTCGCGACGCTACCCTTCTCATGCCCACTTCCGGATCTACATCGAGAATGATGTTCAGATCAGGCACAAACCCCTCAAGCGCGAAGCTGTTGATGCTTTGAACCAAGTCCAGGGCAATGCCCCGGCCATAGTGTTGGAAAGCAATGGTGGCCGGGGTGAAACGGTCACAGATGACAACCTTCCCAGCATCAATGGCAGGGATGATCTTCTCCTTCAGATGCTGAGCTCGTGCCGCTGCGAACAGCAACAGCTCAGTGGTATCGCAGAGCTCTGGGGTTTCTGGATCGAGTACGACCTCACGGATCTTTTCACCAATTCGCGTACCTCCAGGCTCACGAGTGACAACCACCTGGTGGTGCTGAGATTCGAGATGCTCTGTGATCGTGCGGATGACCGAAGACTTACCTGCTCCGTTGTTTCCATCGCACACGATCAGACAACCTTTTGCCATTTGCTTGTCCCGCTATCTGAGTCGAAGTGAAGGTGCTGGTTTACAGCGTGGAAGAAGAAAATCTATTCGTCAAGAAAGCCCTCGCCCTCCCATCGACCCACCTGACGGTCGGTTTTGATGGAATGGCGATTTGACCTGAGGGGAAGGATCGATGCTTTTTGGTTGACGTTTTTGCTAAGGAGCGTTTATGGACAGCGGTTTACATTGAAGGTGAAGGGAATATAACGCGCCTTCGGGACCTTCCAGGGTAATAAACAAGCCAGTCACAGGCGGTCCTTAATCAGATTCATTGCGGCGTTTTCCCGCTGTCTTCGCGTTTGTCAGGGCTATCCTCAGGCGTCGCCGACTTATCGACGGGCTGATCGGCCGTGGAAGATGGTGGCTTGCTGTCCGTGTCTGGCGTGGTGGTCTGCACAGGGACAACCGGCACCGCTGGCACCGCTGGGTCCACGGCGG
>Ga0247730_1000322_pt1 | contig 39584 bp, 26 predicted proteins | sample UWRJL073202C2_FD_180959 | JGI IMG/M metagenome (GOLD analysis project Ga0247730, IMG submission 180959) | Plant litter microbial communities from Arlington Agricultural Research Station in Wisconsin, United States - UWRJ-L073-202C-2 | ecosystem: Environmental > Terrestrial > Plant litter >... | reverse complement strand
ATTATCTATTATTAATGCCAAATAAATAGTTTCAGGAATTTCTTCATTGGTAGCTTGAGTTTGTAATGCTTTTATTTGCTTTAATGAATACAGACCCGATAAAATCTATGGCAGAGTAAATTTTTAGCAATGCTAATTGGCGGCAGCTATATTTAAGGCAACAACCGTCTCCCTGAAGTCTTTAGGGAGACGGATTGGTCTGCTAACAGGCATCATAACGGTACGGTTCTTCTGCTGAGCCTACAATCCGCAACCGGCCCTGATCTTCATCATTATTCCCGGGAACTTACCCTGGCGGGAAAGACAGGTAATTAGCATTGCTAATGTTCCTGCACTGTAGCGATACTTCAATCTGTAGCGTGATATATTGCAGAAATAATGCTGTATCTTTCTATTTTTGCGGAAACAAGAAATGATGAAACCCCGATATTTTATAAATATTTTATTTGTCCTGGCCTTTTTCCTGAGTTGTAATCCTGCAAATAAAAGACCTGTTGCATTTAAATTCGGGATCGTTTCTTACCTGGAGCCGGAATCACAGGACTCGGAAAAGTATTTTGAGACTAACACATTGAAAAGCGGGAAGCTGACGGTTGAAAAAAATGCTGCAGATATTCCGGCTATACTTTTCTCCTATCGGGACAGCTCTTATTTTGGAATTGATTATGATTCTGAAGACCTTATCAGGTTTGCCCCGCAGGAGACCACATTGAAAGAAACGGGCAGGTTGCATCTGGATAAAGAAAGGGTATGGCGCAAAACGTCCAGCTGGTTTGCCTGGGTAGCAAAAGATACGTTGCTGATCGGCAGCAGTATGTCTGGAAAACATTTTGAATACTGTCTGATCAGCACCAGAAAGATGGAACTGTTGAGAAAAGGCCATCTTGACATCCCGCTGCCGGGCAAAAACCTCAATTATGGTGGTATTTACGGCCGGCTCCAGGGAGATAAGCTTTACATAGCCTATACCATTTATGATTACTGGAATCCAGCTAAACCAGCACCATCAGATACAACTTATTTAGCCACGATCAGTTACCCGGAAATGAAAACCGAATCGATTTCTAAAGATGCACGTGCTACTTTTCCCGGCGGGTACCTCCTCTCCTGGGAATTTGGACTCGCTTATCAAAACCAGGTTTATTTTGTTACCCAAACGGGCGGTCGCACGCGGGAACATCCCTGGTCACCGAATGCTGTCTTCAGAATAAAAAATAACCAGCAGCAAATTGATCCATCCTATTTTTTCAAACTAGCGGATAAAAAAACTGAAGAAGCTTACGGGCTGTACGATCTTGGCGAAGGACTAGCCATTACCAAGATCATCCGGAAAGTTGATATCGACGAAACAATGGACTATCTGAATAAAAATGTAGTGGAATACTATCTTACGGATCTGATAAAAAACAAAAAAACGAAACTGCTTTTACCAAAGGATATCCTGGATTTCCGGAGAAACATCCTTCGCATTGGAAATGAAATCTATATCGCAATTTATGATCCCGCCAGGAAGTGCAGCGTTGTTTGGGTGATAGATAAAAACACGTTAAAAGCAACCGAAGGACTTACCATTCCCGGACATGCCGTTCAATTATTTAAACATTAATTTGGAACAAATCTAAATAGCTTTATCTTTGATGGCATAACAGCCGATCAAAATCCATGTTTTCTTTTTCTAAGGGCAAAATTAACAAGCGGGCATTTGAACATATCTACAATCAGTACTGGGAAAAGGTATTGGGAATTTGTTATGCGCAGCTGCAGGACCGCGAAATTGCCGAGGAACTCGTTCAGGAGATCTTTAAATCCATCTGGGAACGCAGGGAGGAACTGGAAATTAGTCAGCATATTGAACATTACCTCATCAGGGCTGCAAAAATGAAGGTGATTGACTATTTCCGCCAGCGCGCCAGACAGCATGAACTGCTGCAGGATGCTATGGCAGGCCTTCCACAATATGAACGCACTACTGAACTTCAGTTGCAATACAATGAACTAAACAGGGAACTCACCAGAACTGTTAACGCCATGCCCGAGCACTGCCGGATCGTTTACAAATACAAAAGAGAAAAAGGACTGAGTAATAAGGAAATTGCCTGCACACTGGACATTTCTGTAAAAACGGTAGAGTACCATATGAAAAACGCCCTGGCAATCCTTCGTCAGGAACTGGCTGCCTATCAGCTGAAATAAATCAAAAACGATTTTTTAAAATAAATTATTTTCCTACTAGGGTAAGGTGACCCTGGATGCTCTATAGCTGTAAATAACCACCAATGGGAATCAGTAACGACCTTCTTGAAAAATTTGCCAGGGGCACTTGTACCGAAGATGAAAGGATGCAGGTGGCATTGTGGTTACAAAATAGCGAAATACCGGAGCTGCCGGTTGCTGACCAGGAGAAGGCTTTTTCAAAGGAAAGGATTTGGAACAGGTTAGCACATGAGCTGAAATTAACACAGACCAGGAAACTGAAACACTGGCTTGCGGTAGCGGCAACGCTTACAATGGTGTCAGGACTATTCATGTTATGGCAGCCTTCAGAAAAACCTTTGCAGCAATTTGCAGCGCAGGAAATGGAACTGGGTACACAAAACAGGGTGACAGAAATTGACGGGATGCGCTTCACGCTGGCAAGTGACAGTGAAGCAAAACTGAGGTTAACTAAGGGTGCTTCAGGAAATGTTGTTTTCTGCGGGGCGATGGAAGTAAAAAACTCGTCAGGCAAAGACGTGTCTTACAACTTCAGATCGATCTGCAAAAATTCATCTTACACGCAGAAGGAAGTCGTAATGAAAGCAGGAAAAACCTATGTTGTACTGCACAATTATTATAAAAGGGATGAAATACTAGTGTTAAACAAGGATAATCTTGCGGGTTTGCCGGATGCGGTTACCGCTCAGATTCCACAACAATTGAGTATATAAAAAGAGTCGTTCAGTTGCAGCCGAACGACTCCAATAATCCAGTCTGACTGGAATCTTTAATCCGTTAAAATTAAATTAATGCAAAATAACAAAATTTTGTCAGTGGGTGTGTTATGCGCCTGTAATTTGACTGCTCAGCACCAGATCCGTTTTTTTCCCCGGCGGGACGGCATTGCCCCGGGACTCTTTCAAGCAGCGAAAGATGAGCTTTAAGAAAATCATCTCCTGGCTGCATCTTTACCTGGGCCTGATCTGCGGTATCATTGTATACATTGAATGTATTACAGGAGCCTGTTTAATCTTTGAACAGGACATTAAAGCATTTTATTACACTGAAAGGGTTCCGCGAATACCAGAGAGAAATGATGCAGAAATACTGAAACCTTCGGTGTTTAGCACTAAAATGAAATCTCTTGCGCCAGGTTATCCGATGCATGAAATTAAGTACAGCAAAGGAAAAGCGGTTGTAGTTGAGGTAGAGAAAGATGAAAAAGAAAAGACTTTCTATTTTGACCCTTACCAGGGCATACTCCTGCCCGGAGGGGAACATGCTGATGATAAAAAAGTTAAGGATTTCTTCAGTTTCGCGCTGGACGGCCATATCCATTTATGGCTACCGGACAAATTTGGCGGGGCACTGACAAATTATGGCACCATTGCATTTGTCTTTCTCTTGATTTCCGGAATTGTGTTATGGTGGCCACGCAACAAAGCAGGCCTGAAGCAACGATTGAGTTTTAAATGGAAGGATAGTACCCGCTGGAAGCGTAAAAATTACGATCTGCACAATATTCTGGGCTTCTACTTTATGATTTTCCTGCTACTGCTGGCCCTGACCGGATTAAGATTAGGTGGAATGCGCTGGGTAGATAAAAGTTTGTACTGGCTTACCTCTGGCGGTGACGCTGTCCCTGTCCGTAAAATAATCGAATCTGATACGTCACATGTAGCATCTGCTTTGGCTTTTGACCGGGGCCTGGATAAATTTTTCACGAAAGTAACAACCGCAAATCCATCCTGGAGGATCGCACAATTTAATTATCCGGATCCGGAAGAGAAAACGGCAACCCTATTTTCCAGTATTAAGTTTTATCAGGACCGTACCTATGATTTTACAGATAAGCATTACACGGCAGACCGGTATAACTTTAAAATATTACAAACCCTGCTTTGGCAGGACAGGAACTTTCCTGATCTGATCAGAGCAGTGAATTGGGATATCCATATGGGAACCATCTTCGACTACTGGTCTAAACTGCTGTTTTTCTTTACTTCCCTGGTTGGGGCTACCCTGCCTGTAAGTGGTTTCCTGATCTGGATTGGACGTAAAAAGAAGAAAAAAATATGAAGCATTTATACAATTACCACAGACGGAAGTTACTGCAACTTCTGCTTACAAGTTTAACCCTGCTCCTGCCGCAATTGCTATATGCGCAGCAAAAAGGACTTATTTCGGGATACGTGAAGGATAGCGGAGGAGCAATTGCAGACGCCACAGTTAAAATTCTGAAGAGTACCGCCGGCAGCAAAACTGATGGGAAGGGTTATTTTGAGATCCAGGGTATCAATCCCGGTACTTACACATTGGTGATCACCTCGGTAGGTTACAGGACCATGGAAGTTAAGGTAACAGTAAAACCCGGCAGGAATGTAGTTGAAGACCTGATGCTGGAAACCAGTTCTCAGGAACTTCAAAACCTGCAGATTGTGGGTAAAACCAAAACACAGGAAAGCAGGGAGTCTGCCTTCGCAGTACAATCAATTGAAACCAGGCAGCTGGCCAATACCACCACAGACCTGAACCAGGTATTGAACCGTTCCACCGGCATACGGGTGCGGGAACAAGGAGGACTGGGTTCCGACTTCCAGTTTTCTATCAATGGCCTGTCAGGTAAATCCGTACGGTTTTTCATGGACGGAATCCCAATGGAAAGCTTTGGCTCTTCCATGTCATTGAACAACATACCCGTTAACCTTGCCGAACGTATAGAAGTTTACAAAGGCGTAGTACCGGTAGAACTGGGTTCTGATGCCTTAGGTGGTGCCGTAAACATAGTAACTAACCAAAGCCTGCGAAGATACATGGATGCAAGTTATAGCTATGGCTCTTTTAATACCCACCGGGCAGCACTCAATACAGGATACGCTGATGCTAAATCTGGTTTTTTCATTAACGTGGGAGGTTTTTACAACTATTCCGATAATGACTATACCATGAAAGGGATTGAACTCCCTGACCCTACCAATTCTTTTTTTATCACAAAAGACGTGAAACGTTTTCACAATGCTTACCGTTCAGGTATGGCACAGGCTGATTTTGGTCTGAGACAGAAGAGCTGGGCAGATCTTGTTGCTGTGGGATTGTTATATTCCGGCCTCTACAACGAACAACAAACCGGCGCAACACAAAATTCGGTCTACGGTCAGGTGGATAACCGCGATAAGTACCTGATGGCAAACGTGAAGTACAAAAAAGACGACCTGCTGTTTGACGGCCTGAAGCTTAATTTTTTTGCCGCCTATGCCCAAAACAAATCTGAGGTGGTGGATACTTCATTGAACGCCTATAAATGGGATGGCAGCGTATACCCTACCCCTAGAGTTGACCGCGGGGAACTGGGATTGCTCAGTATCTACCACTACAAAAATACCTTTGTCATGTCCCGCGCCAATCTTTCTTATGAACTGGACGAGCATAATGCTTTTAACCTGAATTATACACTGAATAATTCGCATCGGGAAGGTTTCAATGAACTGATGACAACTGATGCATATAATCCCAGTACGCTCACCAAACATGTACTGGGACTTGCATGGCAATCCACCCTGGCAGATAGCCGGCTGGTATCGCAGGTTTTCGGAAAATATTACGGTTTCAATGTGAAACAGACTACCGGAGCTTTTTTTGTAGACGGAGGTTTCAGAGAACAGGCTATTGATGATTTTCAGAGCTATTACGGATATGGAGTTGCTTCGAGGTATAAACTGACCAGAAACTGGGGCGTAAAAGGCTCTTTTGAATATGCTTACCGTCTGCAGGAGATCAATGAGATGTTTGGAAATGGTATTGACGTTATTGCCAATCCGGACCTGAAACCTGAAAGCAGTTACAATGTCAATATCGGCACTTATTTAACGCATGAATTCGGGAAGCATAATTTTACATTTGAGGCAAACGGTTTTTACCGGAATGCCCAAAACTTCATCATGAATATTCCCGCAGGCGCAGTGTCTCAATATCTGAACGCCGCAAAAGTGAGGGTCACAGGTGTTGAAGGTGATTTAAAATACAAGTATGCCAATGTGGTCAGGGCTTCGCTGAATGCAAGTTACCAGCGGGCAATCAACACACAACGTTTTATCAACGGAAACACGCAGGCGGTAGATCTTACGTATGGTTTCAAATTGCCAAATCAACCTTGGTTTTATGCCAATGGCGAATTGGGAATAGGCAGGAACAACCTGTTGGGCAAAGACACCCGTTTAGAACTTGACTGGTATTCGCAATATGTACACTGGTTTTATTTAACCTGGTCTGACCTGGCCTCCAGCCAGTCGAAAGCCGTTATCCCTACCCAGTTTGTGCACAATGCTACCCTCACCTATTCTATGGAAAACGGCAAGTACAACGTGTCATTTGAAGTAAGAAACCTGACGGATCGGCTTACGTACGATAATTTCAGGCTTCAGAAACCCGGCAGGGCAATGATGGTTAAACTGCGCTACGCTATCAAATAATAAGTAAACACGTTCATCAAGTAATTCAAAATTAATATCAATCATATTCATTTCTTATCAACAAATATTTCTCATGAAAATCACTACTAAAAATTTATCCTTAGCACTCAGCACTGTGCTGCTCGCTGCAATATCATTATCATCATGTTCAAAAAGCAGCAGCACTGATGAAGCCGCTACTACTCCCACTGCCAGCGAATACGGCATTTTTGTAAGGGCAGGAAGCCCGAGCGGAGATTATATCATCCCGGTTTCTTCGTTAACCTCGGGCACGGCTACGCTAAGCGGTAACGGTGCAGAAGTAACCAGCGTTTTAAGTTATTCAGGGTTTGCCAAAAATGGCTACTATTACGGTTTGAGGGATAGCAAACTGAGCAAATTCAAACTACAAAACAACCTGTTGGTCTCTGTGGCGGCAGTGCCTTTTTCTCTGGTTACATCAATGGGCAGTCCAATCTGGATAGATGCCAATACTATGCTGATTTTAGGCTCCGGTACAGCTAATGGTGCAGTAAAATTACTCTACGCTATCGTTAATGCTTCCGGAGAAAGTTTGAATGTAACCAAAACCGGCGAAGTTGCTTTGGGCACCGTACCAGCTGGCTACACTTCATTTTCGATGGGAGATTACCAGTTTAGAAACGGGAAATTGTATGTAGAATACAGTTTCGACAGCGGATGGTCTGTGCCTGCAGCCAGTGGTTCTTACCTTTCTACAATGGATTACCCCGCATTTACGAATGTCACTACAGACCGCGATACACGTTCTACTGCTCCTGGAGGTACAATCGGCTATCAGCCAAGTTCTTTTACAGGTGAAAGCGGAGATATCTATGTAATGGATATGCCGGGCGTAAGGATGGGAAATTACCCGGCATTGCCAACGATCATTTCAAGAATTAAAAGCGGCGCAACTACTTTTGATAAAGATTATGTTTTTGATATTTCGGCCACAGCCGGTCAGCATGCTTACGGCATGTGGTACCTTGGTAACGGAAAGGCCTTAATCAAAACTGAAAGAAGCTCTTTGATATCAACCTGGGCAGATTACAGCAAATATGTATTTGATTACTATGTAGTTGATGTGAACGCAAAAACAGTAAAACACCTGGATATACCTTTACACGCAGGTGCTATGCTGGGTAACGTGGTCATCGAAAATGGCAAAGCTTACGTTGCCAACCAATCTGAAACCGCAGGTAACTATGTTTGGGAGTATGATCCGGCAACTGACAAATTAACCCAGGGTCTGAAAGTTCAGGATGGCCTGCAATTTGTATTGCGACTGGACAAAATCAAATAAAACGGAATCAACGGTTCCAAAATAATCTCAGCATAGCTCTCAGGAACGTCAATCTGCCAGCGGCTATGCTGAGATTTATACCTGTTTTGATACACAAATCAAAGCAGTGTTACCCGCATATACCACACCAATATCACGTTGAATGGCAGCCAGTAAAGCGTCTGCTACATCTTTTACGTCCGGCCAATGATCACTACCCGGTTATTTTTATCAATCAGCTGTCTGGCAATTTCGAAACCGATGCCGGAACCGCCCCCTGTAATTAAAACAGTTTTATTAATAATATCCCTCTGTTCCTTTAGTTAGTTAAAAGCCGCGCTGTTTTTTAAATACTCTAGCTTACCCAAACACATTCCATTTCTTTCCTACTCTCCCATACGCAGTAACATACCTGTTCAGACGCATAAACATTACGCGCATCTTATTGAAAAATTTGTAACCTGACTGTAATAAACTATATTAAATCAGCCAGATACAACATAATACCACCTCATATCACTTAACATAAATTATATGTAGTTACATAATTTTCTAAGAAGTTTATTTATCTTCAAGACCATCTATAACTATTAACGTGAACCTATGAAAGTTTTTATACTTGCTTTAGCCTGTTTTTTGGGGCCGGCATGTGGCCTCTGCAACCATCAGCAGGATAGTTTACTGGCAGTATTAAAAGAGGAGATACTAAAACAAAAGGAATACGATACAAGGAAAGAACGAAAGATAGACCAGCTAAGAAATCAGCTTCAGCGTACAGCCCCGTATAACCTGGAAAGGCAGTATTTATTGTGTGACCAGCTTTACTGGGAGTATAAAGACTATATTTTTGATTCAGCACATGTTTATACGAAAAGGCTGATCGGGATTGCTACCCGCCTTAAACATCTTCCAAGAATATACGAAAGCCAGATTAAGCTGGGCTTTATCCAGGTTTCCTGCGGCATGTTCAAAGAAGCTTTTGACGGCATTGATCAATTGGATGCAGCGCTCATGCCAAATGAGGTAAAATTCCGTTACTATCAATTGAAAACACGGGCCTTCACGCGCCTCTCTATGTATAATACGAATAAATTTTATTCGCCCGCCCACCAATCAGAATCAATGATAGCCCTTATCTGTGCAATCCAGCTTGCACCGCCACGCTCCTTTGAATGGCTGTCGTTAACAGCAGTTCTGTATCATCATATGAACAAGGATAAGGAGGCTAAAGCTTGTTACAGGAAACTGCTCAGGAGCGCATCACTCACCCTGCACCAAAAAGCAATCACAACTTATAACCTGAGCAACCTCACTGATCAGACAGAAAAAAGAAGCCTGATTACTAGTTCTGCAATCTATGATATCAGATCTTCAACCAAAGAAACCCTAGCCATATTTAAACTGGCCGAGCTCCTGTTTAAGGAAGGAAATATAGAGGACACCGAATTTCTGCTGAAAGAAGCCTCAGAACAGGCGTCGTTTTACGGTAATAAACTGTATCACGATGAAATTATTACGGTGATGAGAGCCCTGGAGGCAGATAAACTGATCCTCTCAGAAAGCAGCAAAAACCGTACACTGACAACTCTGATAGTAATTTTAGCAGCTGCAATTGTAGCAACGGGCATCACCTTCTTTGTTGTTTACAGGAAGTTACAGGATGTAAGGCGCAGAGAGGGATTTGTAAATGAACAAAACCGCCAGCTTGACCTTTTAAATAAAAAGTTATCTGAAGATGCAACCATTAAGGAAGAATATATAGGCTACTTCTTCCAGGTAGTGTCAGGATATATCCGCAAGCTGGAAAAGATCAAAAGGTCTTCAGAGAAAATGATCAGACAGGAAAGCTATAAAGAACTTTCAGAAATTGCGAAAGGAATAGATATTAAAAAAGAGCGTACATCGCTTTTCCATACTTTCGATACGATCTTCCTTAAACTTTTCCCAAACTTCATCAGTTCGTTTAATGCCTTGCTTAGGGAGGAAGATCGAATTATTCCAAAGAAAACTGAAGTGCTGAATACCAGCCTGAGAATTTTTGCCCTGGTAAGACTGGGTATAAAGGATAGCCAGACCATCGCAAATATTCTGGAAAATACGATCAGTACAATCTATACCTACAAATTCCGGATCAAATCCAGGGCAATTGTTCAGCCAGAGGAATTTGACAGGATGGTGATGGAAATCAAATTTAACGACCAGGAAAAACAGGCTGACAATCCCTAAGATTTTTCGTCCATTTGTAAGGACAACTACACTTTCAAACTGGCAAAAACGACCTGTAAAGTTTCGATTTTTCAAGAGCACTTTCATCACAAATATTTGATTTACAGCTATGTAATCAATTCACAATTTTGATTTTTTCAGCTCCGCCAGCCAGGCATACGAATCTGAACTGAACTATATCCAACTTTGTGAACGGGCCATTTTTTCCCCAAAAACATCGCCCCCACTATTAACGCTAACTACAATTAACTGCCCTATGAACATGAGCTCTGCATGACCAAAAAACATGCTTTCCGATAGCAGCTATCGGAACATAAACCGATTTAGTATCCGGACCGCAAAAATTAATTCTCCCTAATTCTAAATATGATCTAACCAATCACTTATGAAAATTATTCTACCCAAATTTACCGGCCTGCCTGTTGTTGTTCTGCTAAGTACAACAGGCCTGGTACTGGGGGCCGGCGGACCAAAACGTTTGCCATACAACAACCTGACTATTGCAGAAAATGCCAGCTTTCAAAATGTCATTACCGGTAAGGTGGTAGACGAGAACGGCATCCCCCTCCCCGGAGTAACGGTAAGGAACACCACGTCAGGCAAAACGGCCCTTACCGATGCCAATGGTACTTACCGCATTGAAGCAGCAGCAGGCCATACACTGAATTTCAGCTTTATAGGCTTCGTTTCACAATCTCAAAGTGCAGGAGCAGCAAGCCGCACCATCAGGCTGATCTCATCAAACAATAACTTAAGCGAGGTTACAGTAGTCAGCATTGGTTACGGAACCAGGAATGCAAAAGAAGTAACCTCTGCAACTGCCCATGTAGGCCCTGATGATTTCAGGACTACAGGCGCACGCAACCCTCTGGATCTGATCCAGGGCAAAGTAGCCGGACTGCAGATCACGCGCAGCGGCTCCAACCCTAACAGCGGTGTAGGCGTCCAGTTACGTGGTGCGGTAAGCGTAACAGGCAGTACCAGCCCCCTTTACGTTATTGATGGTATTCCGGGAGGAAACCTGGACCTCCTCCAACAGGATGATATTGAGTCTATTGACGTGCTTAAGGACGGATCTGGTGCAGCCATTTACGGTTCAACGGCCAATGCCGGTGTCATCATCGTCACTACCAAAAAAGGTAAAAAAGGCCCTCCTCAGTTCAGCTATTCTGCTTACATCAGGAAGGAGTTCCTTAACCAGCGCCTGGATTTTCTTACGGCAGAAGAGTTCCGTGCAAGAATAGCCTCGGGTGACATACAGCAACAGGACTTCGGAAGTTCTACGGACTTCTACTCCGGGCTGATCAACAAAAATAATTTCTCACAGAACCATAGCCTTTCACTGGCCGGTGGTGGCGATAAGACAACTTACAGGGCAAGTATGAACTACCGTAATCTCGATGGCATTGCCGAAGAAAACGGTCGTAAAGACTATACGGTACGCCTGAGTATCGGGCAAACCGGGTTCAATGACCGCTTGAAAATGGCCGTCAATCTTGCCACTAACCTGAATAATGCAAACCTTTTAGGTGGTGAAGGTTTTGAAAGTGAACTGACCAAAAACCCCACCCTTTCAAACTTTAACCCCGATGGTTCTTACCGTTTCGACCTCACCAGCCGAAACGAGCTTGCACGTTTAAACCAGGAAACAAGCTACAGGAAACAGCAAACAAGCTCTGGCGACGTAAAGGCAGATTTGACCATCATTGACGGGCTTACACTCTCTGCTTTTGCTTCGGCATTAAGGGATAACCGTGTTGATGGCCAGTATATTCTTAAAGCCGGCGAAAACTCTGTGGAGAACACCAGCTTTCCAAATGGTGGCTATGCGGCCAGGGGCACCTTCCTCTCGCAGGATTATGCATTTGAACCAACAATCCAGTACAGCAAAATTTTTGCCGCGAAACATAACTTTACACTTTTAGGAGGCTACAGCTACAGGTACCATATTGAAGAAGGCTTCAGTGCTTCCAACAGGGGTTTTATCAATGACCTCTTCCGTGAAGATAACCTTGCACAGGGATCTGCCCTGGCATTGGGTAAAGCAACTATCGCAAGTAATAAGAACGATAATACGCTGGTTGCACTTTTCGGAAGGCTAAACTATTCATTCAACAGTAAGTACATAGCAAGTGTGATCTTACGCAGGGAAGGGTCATCACGGTTTGGGAACAATAATAAATTCGGGTATTTCCCTGCAGCGTCAGTTGCCTGGTTACTGTCTGAAGAGCAGTTTGTCAAAGATCTCACCTTCATCAACAGTTTAAAGCTGAGGGTTGGATATGGTGAAACGGGTAACAGTGGTTTTGCGAACAATGCATCACGCGTAACCCTGGGCGGTGGTGGCCGTTATATTTACCCGGATGGCCAGTACCTGGAAACCTATGGCCCCAACCGCAATCCGAACCCGAACCTGAGATTTGAAAGAAAACGTGAAACCAACATCGGGGTAGACTTTACGCTGTTCAACAACAGGTTCTCCGGTGCGGTAGACCTGTTCCGGCGTAAGGTTAAGGACCTGCTGGACACCTATACCTCTCCGCAGCCTCCATTTGTACAAAGTTCGCTGTATACCAACGTAGGGCAGATTTCGTCAAAAGGTATTGAACTCGCCTTAAGTTATGCAGCAATGAAGCGTAATGATTTCAGCTGGGATATTACCGCAACCGCCAGTACCCTGAAGAACATGCTGGATTCTTACTCAAATGAAGAGTACAAGGTATTGTACAAGACATTCGGACCAATCGGTGGTGCAGGCGCATTGGGTGATGCCTTTACAACATATGAAGGCGGCAAACTTGGTGAATTCTGGGGCAAGCGCTTTGCAGGGTTTACGGCAGACGGCAAATGGTTATTCTATAACCGCAATGGCGAAGCTATACCGAACGCGCAGATCAACAACTCTAAAGACCGTAACCTGACTGATCTTGCCCCTATCGGCAACGCCATTCCGAAGTATTACGCATCATTGGGCAACAACTTCAGGTATAAAAACCTATCCCTGAAGGTATTCCTAAGAGGTAAGTTCGACTATGATATCCTGAACACCACAGCACTTTCCTATGCCAACAAAACCTGGAGCGGTAATTTGCTGGAAAGCACATTCACTAAATATAGCCAGATCAATGATACCTACATGTACTCAGATTATTATCTGGAAAGCGGGTCTTTCGTGAAACTGGACGAGGTCACTTTTGGATATGATTTCAGGATCAAAAACAAGTACATCAACAGGTTATCTGTTTATGTGACCGGACAGAACCTTGCCACCATCACCGGCTATAGCGGCAGCGATCCTGATTATATAGAGGATACCGGTATAGGAAATGACAACAACGGCCGCGTTCTGGGTATAGATAGCCGCAGCGCTTACCCAAGTACCAGATCATTTGTATTCGGCGTAAATATTGGATTTTAATTTAACGGGAAATGAAAACGAGATATATCACCTATATAGGGCTGTTCGTAGTAATGCTTACTTCAGCCTGTAAAAAGCAACTCGATGAAAATGCCTACGATCTATTGATTGCAGATAATTTTTACAACAATAAAACGGAGGTCCTTTCGGCTGTTCTGAGGCCATATACCCATGCCAATGCCTGGGTTACACCGTCAGGACAGGACGGATGGTGGAGACCGGCAGAACTTTCTGCAGACCAGCTGGCATGGCCCACGAAGGGACGCCACGGCGAGGACGGTGGTAAGTGGAAAAGATTACACTACCACACCTGGACTGTTGATGAAGGCGGACTGAATAATGCATGGCGGTTGATGTACACCGGTGTAGGATTTTGTAATGACCCGATCGAAAACATCGAAAAAAGAAGCCTTACCGACATGGGCATCACCCAGACAGAGAAAGACTCTTTCCTGGCGGAGCTGAAATTACTCCGTGCGTTCCATTATTTAAAACTGATGGATCTTTTTGGAAATATTCCTGTAGTAACACAGGTGGGGATTCCTGCAAGACCTGAAACGATGGCGCGAAAAGATGTCTTCAATTTTATAGAAAAAGAAATTAAAGACAATATAGACAAAGCACCAAAGCTTTCCAGAACCCAGCTGGGGCGTATGTCACAGGCAAGTGGATACGCGATGCTGGCCGAGCTTTACCTCAATGCTGAAGTGTGGACGGGAACTCCGCGCTGGGATGAGTGTATTGCTGCTGCCGACCAGGTAATTAATGGTGCGGGAGGTGCCCAGAACGGAAACATGGCACTGGACCCAAATATCACAGATCAGTATAAATCTACGAATGACCTGTCTAAAGAAGTGATTTTTTCCATCGCCTATAACTTTAGCATCGCAAACTTTGAACCCTCATGGCCGGGAGAATTCTACCACTTCAAACAACAGGAAATCTATGGTGGCGGCCGCGGTGGCAATGACGGTATTGTGGTTGTTCCGGGTAATTATACCACATACGATGCGGCTGATCTTCGCAGGTCTGCCTGGCTGAGCATTGGCCCGCAGGTTAAATTTGCGGATGGCACAACACCGGTTTTAGCTTCTGAGGAATATAACGGACTGCAATTAACATTTGTTGATAATATCCAGAGAAATAAAACCAATTCCACGGTTTCCAACATGAGCGAAGGCGAAGAAAACAGCGGGGTACGCTTTAATAAGTACAAACTTGGTAATCAGGTTGCCGGTCCGGGCGGTGTTCCTGCGATTGATGTGAATTATAACAATACTGACTGGAACGTATATCGTCTAACCTGGATCTATTTTGCAAAAGCAGAGGCATTGATGCGCAAAAGCGGCGGTACTGCAAATGCAGAGGCACTGCAGCTAATCAATGATTCCAAACAACGTGCCTATGCCCCCGGCACCTATGTTCCGTACACCGCAGCCAGCCTTACCATGGATGAACTGCTGGCAGAACGTGCCCGTGAATTCATTTTCGAAGGGTTCAGAAGGGATGATATGATCCGGTTTGGCAAATTTACCACAGGTACATGGTGGGACCATACACCCACGGCAGCTACAAAAGCACTATACCCCATTCCTCAGCAACAGCGGGACTTAAATACGAACCTGCAGCAGAACCCGGGGTATTAGCTACAAGATTACAGGAGACACCCATTGCCGGGTGCCTCCTTTTTGATACAACAGGCATCAAACGAGTCAATAGAACAGCTTCACTGCCACCGCTTAGTATTTGACCATCTTCAGCTTCACAGGGCCCAGCAGGCCTGAAGGTACAAGTTTACTTTCAGGTTTATAGGGGTTAACACTGAGCCAGGTTCCCCGTTCATTCTCGGGCAGCTTACTATCGCCAATCAGGCGGTTGACCCAGGTATTAATTACCTTGATTTCCAGTTCGTTTTTACCTGATTTCAGCAGTTTGGTGATATCCACTTCATAAGGTGCAGTCCATACGCCACCTGCCTCAACGCCGTTCACCTTTACTTTGGCTATAGCGCTCAAACTACCCAGGTCTAGTTTTACCTGCATGCCTTTACCGGGCTGCACCAGGTTAACAGTAGAACGGTAGATAGCGGCACCCGAATAATATTTAATACTATCATTTGTGCTCTGCGCCCAGTCGGCCAGCCTTTTAAACACAACAGGCCCTGCCGGCCCGCGCATATTTTTTTCAAAGGTTACCGTCCATGGGCCTGTGATTGCCATTGTTTGTACGGGCTGAGGATAATTGATTTTCTCAGCGTCAGATGCTTTTACCACATCCTTTCTAAAGATTACAAAAGCACTTCCTATGGCATCCAGTTCAAGAGGAACCGTGGTGGTATTTCCATTCTGGCTGTAAGCCGGTAAATTACGGACGCTGCCTGATACAGGGTCCCATAATTCAGGCACTTTACCCCCTAACCGAAAGCGGGCATCAATTTTAACAGGTGTATTCTTTTGATTGGAGATGAAATAAATGTCCCCGTCTTTTAACGTACGGTGGATAAACAATACAGAATCAGCCGGTGTAATGCTCAGATCAGGCTTCACTTTGATCAGGTCCATTACCTGCTGCAGGTCCATACCATTGATCACCATCCCTTTGCCAAAGTGGTTCACCCTGGTATCGGTACCATTCACCTTTCCCCATAATTCTGCCGCGATGGCCTGTACCTGCTCGTCGGCTTTGCCAAAGTTTTGCAGGCTGGGAGAGCGCAAAGGTTTAGGCCCTAAAACCACAGCCCCCTGGTTTACCAGTTCTTTGATTTTCAGCAGTACTTCCGGGCGGATAGTTTCCATTTTTGGCAGCACCAGCACCCCATAACTCAATCCGTCAGGCAGAAAAAGCCTGCCGTTTTTTACCGCAAGCCTCGTTCTGATCACTTCCGCATTGATGTAATCAAAAGAATATCCCCCCGGCATTTCCGGGTCCTGTACGCCGGTCATCTTCGGTGCATCCTCGCCAATAAAATAGGCTACATCGGCCACGTACCTGCCCTGCTGCAGCATCATATTACAGCGTTTCAGGTATTTCAGGAAAATATCCATATCATAAAACCAGGTATTATGGCGGTTAAATTCGTTGCCAAAAGGAGCATTTACCCCCGGCATTTTGGTATCATCAGGCTGTTCAATAAATACATGCAGCAGCGAGTTGTTGATCCCTTCGGTAAAAAACCTGTCCGCCCGCTGTTTCATTTGCGCCGGGTAACGCGAAAAAGCAGGATCGCCACTGGTAAATGATTCTGCAGAAACCCTGGTTTTGCCATAGATATGCGCACTGGATGATGCTGCCCTGTTCTCGATATTGCCCAGGTTGCCTACGCTCCAGAACTCGCCCCCTATTTCATCACTCTGCCCTCCATACTGCAAAAACTCACCGGGGAAGCCCCAGTGGCCATAATTTTCCAGCCATGTGGTTAAACCATTCCGGTGGCTGATTTCCCGCAAACCTGCCACATATTCATAAGCTACTTTATCCGCAACGAAACGCCTGAGATCCCACAAAAAGCGGTCAGAAAGCGCTGCACTGCCTACTACCTTTCCCTGCAAAACAGGGAGGTATGCTGTAGGGTCATAACCGTATGCGGAACTGAATTTTTCTATCAGGCCATCCGTCCAGTTCTGTCCCCCGGTTTCATAGCTGTCCTCTACAGTAACCTTCCAGGTTTTACGGTCTTCAGCAGGAACACGTTTAATGATCTCACCCAGAAAGGCGTTAAAATGAGCAGTAATATGTTCCTTGCTCATTTTATCGGCTTCTAAACCTGTGCCTTCCGGCGATGCAGGACTGTTACGTACACCCGTTGGGGTCATTCCTGTGCGCTCAATGATCCAGTTACCAGATGGCACATTCCAGTTCAAAGTCCCATCTGTATTCATAGCGCCGGAAATGTCTGTAACACTGGCAGGATCAATCACATATTTCTGATCACTGATCAGCGGTTGCGAAGGCCATTGGTAGGCCGTCCAGTAAGGAAAGGGCGTCTGCCACATTTTGGCCAGTGTTTTCTCTATATAATCTTCTACAACGGGTGTGGCAGAGATCTTTAGTTCTGCTATGCCCGGCTGTTGTGATACTTTGCTGAACACGATCCGGTAATCTTTTGCTGTCGTTTCCGGAATTGAGATTGCAGCCGCCCCGTAAGGTTTGAAGCCTACATTCAGCTGGTCATTACTGCGGTCTACAATAAAGTTTCTGACGGTAACATAGGTGTCATTTTGCTTCACCTGGATAGTCCCTTCTAAAATCATTGCTGATTTCAGCGGCGTAATGGTCAAACTTCTGGCCGTATACGCTTCAGCGGCTGAGATATCAATTGAATATTGCTGCCCGGGCTTAAATTTTATACCGGTTTGCTCATTGCCATCACTGATGGCAGCAAGGTTATCTATTTCAGGTGCTGCGCTCAGCCGGGGCTTCAGTTCAAATATACCGGTTCCATAATCAGCGGGCACGGGATAGGCAATTACCTTTACATCCTGGAAATCCTTTGCCGGAAGCTTTAGTTTTTCATTGTACAGCACAGGCCCTTTGACCATGGTTTGCGACGAAGTGAGGTAACGCATTGCCTGCTCAGGCTTTACCCAGGGGCCGCCAGACTGGCTCCAGCCGGGGCTGTTAAAAATTCCTATTTCAATATTCAGCCGCGTAGCAGTTTTGAGTGCAGTGTGCATGATCTCCCACCACTCTTCCGAGAAGATCTTCACCTTTCCGCGGGGCACCTCATCAATCAGCACATTGCCGATAAAGGCACGGTTAATGCCTACCTTTTTCATTGCCTCCAGATCTTTTACCACACCATCTTTTGAGATATTATCAGACATCCAGTACCAGTAAACACTTGTTTGAATGTGATCAGGCGCAGTGATAAACCCTGTTTCTATCTCCTTCATCTGCGCGAAAGGCTGTGTTTGTGCAGCCGGCACTGCCGCCTGGGCAGGCTTTACAGCCGTGGCTGATACCGGCACTGCGGGCCGCATTGGATTAGAATGTTTGCTTTGCGCAAATAACCCGGCATTTACAGGCAGGTACAAGCCCAGGGTGACGATAAATATGTGCTGTAATTGTTTGAAATCTTTTGATAACATTATACGATAGAGTTGATTAGATTGATCTGTTTGTATGTCTGCTGCGCCGCTTTTCTTTACCGCAATACCTTCACGCCAGCCGGTGCCATTACTGTGGTCTCTACCTTCCCGCTTTTCAGTTTCACATGTTTGATCTTTACAATGCCATAAGGCGTTGGAAAAGTGCCTTCAGCAAAAGTAAGGTCACCCAGGTTAGGTTTTACCCTGATTACCCTGCAACCGGGTGCCACCACCTGCACGCCCAGCACATGTTCTGTTAACCATGGCGTAGGCCCGGAAGCCCATCCATGTGCCAGGCTATGCCTGAACCCTTTGTAACAATATGCGCCGTAATCACCATGAATATCCTTTTTTCCCTCCGGCACCAGCTCATCCATACGGGAGCTGTTCGGCAGCCAGTCTACATTAAAATCTTCCCAGAACGTAGTTGCGCCCAGGGCCAGCATTGGCCCCCAGTAATTGCGGATATCATCCATCCCTCCCTGGTAATCCCCGGCTTTGGCCTTCGCCTGCAGCATATAATAGCCAAAAAAAGTAGAATAATCATGCACCCCGTTTGCAGAGATCATTTCATTTGCCTTTGCAGCAGGCATCAGGCCGGATAAGCTGAGCAATGCAGCAGCCTGTTTAGAGTGGTTTGCATCAGGTACGTTCTTTTTTAAACGGGCAACGGCGTCCCTGCATTGTTTTGCAGTGGCCGGGTCTTTCAGGAGGTCCAGAAGTTCTGCCCCGGTACTGAGCGTCATGACCAGCATGGATTGCAGTCCGGCGTGGATTGCAGGGATATTTTCGCTTGATGGCCAGTCCAGAAACCTTGCGCCATCATTGAGCACTTCACTGTTATTTGCATCAATTTTTTCCATATAGTGTTTCAGGAGTTGCTGCAGATAGGATTTTTGCTGTTTGAGATACGTTAGGTCGCCATTGTGCATGTACCAGTCATGCTGGATCAGTACCCACCACATGGAGTAAGACACCATTCCGTTCATATAAGAAGGCAGCGGGGTAATCTCCCGTGCAAAATCCATCGTTTTTGGCACCACATTATTGTACCCGAAAACCGCAGCTATGGTAGATGTTTCGGGGTGCATATCACCCACCCATGCCAGACGGTCGCGCTTGATGCCGTCCCACAGGTAATCCTGCATGTTCAGGTGTACGGTATAGGCGCCTGTCATCCATATTTTATTCAGCAGCGTATCGCTGCATTTAAATGATCCCAGGTAAGGTATATCCCTGTAAATAAAAATTGCGTTCACTTCTTTTAATTTCAGTTCTGCATTTTCATCCACCAGATCAATACGTACAAAGCGGAAACCTGTATTGCCAATTTCAGTTTTGCCCAGCCATGGCAGTGAAATGACCTCATCGCGCATGGCATGGTCATTCGTCGCATTTTTTGCCGTATCGGCTATATCAGACATGGCCTCAGCGGCAGACTCCCCGAAACGGACCCTGACCCTGATTGGCTTGCCTCCCTTTGACTGGTCTGTCACCAACTGCAGGCCCCCATGCAGTTCTTTGCCAAAATCCAGCAGGATACCCGGTTTTCCTTTGCCTTTGCTGCTGAGGATGCACAGGTTTTTACCTGCCAGATCAGCCTGTCCGGTTCCTTTTTTCAAAAGCGTAGCTACATTTCTGATCTGCTCCGGGGCATTGTCTGATTGCCAGAGGATACGGACTGGCGGCAGGTAACGCCTCACCGTTTCTTCCTTACGTGATTGTGCCGAGCGTTCACTGCCAAAAACAGGTGGCAACTGGGCTTTGGCAATGGCGGTCAATGATAGAAGTAGAATGACAACAACGTATTTTTTCATAAACAAGGCGGAAATTATAGCTAAAAGGTTAACGCATGATCAATTGCCTTTAAAAATGATAATTATAAAGGGCAAATCCCTGATCATGCGCATTATTTTTACAAACAGCTATTGCCAACACGCAGCAGGTTATCAAAAGAATTACGCGAACTGGAAATACATGGTTTTAAAAGTCGGTGATTTTGACATCCGCTAATGAAGCCAGCAGTTCTTCGCCATACGCAGAAGCAGGGGATTGAAACCCGGCCTTATAAGATCCGTTCAGGGCGCGGTTAACCACCTCAACTGCTGAAGTAACCGTTGGCATATACCCATCTGCTGTATCTGCCATTGACCGTACAACCGTTCCGTCCTCACCTGTTACTTCTACCAGGATCTTACTTCGTGCTGCAGTTAACTCTGCTTTGGGATGGCCTTCCTCAAATTTTATGGCTCCATCATCGCCGGCAGCGGCAGCCATAGAAAAATACTCTTCAATATCTGGAATACCTGTTGATTTAAAACTAAGCACTACCCCGCCCAATGGCATTAGAGAAAAATCTTCAGGGCCGTTGCCCAAATCAAAAGCGGCAGACGGGGCCTCACTAATTTTTTTGATCTCACCATTTTTCCTGACTAATAACCCTGCACCGATAATGTTGGAGCTACTGGCCACAGAACCAGGCGTGAACCCTCCTGAGTATTTAAAAGCTGCCCTGATGGCAACCGGATTTTTTACACGTTTAGCGGTATGTACAACTAAGGGATCATAAGTGGCAAATAATCCCGCTCCGGACAACAACATAATGCCTGCTGCTTTGGCAGCAGCATCTTTGGATTCTGCCAGACGATAAATATCTACTTCAGCTGTGATATCAAAATAATGCACTTTAAACTGAATTGAGGCTTCCATTGCCTGCTCAGCAGTTTCACTGAATGGTCCGGCTATATTCAGCAAAGCTGTTTTACCTTCCAGACTTTTTTTCCAGCCTTCAATATCATCAACCGGGAACACATGGTAGGCAACATTGAATTCAGCAGCAAGGGCTGCTAATTTGTCTTCGCTTCTGCCGGCAATTTCGAAGTCAAGGCCCCTCCGTGCTGCTTCATTCACAATTAATGTACCGGTGTATCCGGTTGCTCCGTAGATCAGCAATTTCCCTTTTGGGGCACTTTGTAAGTCATTCATATTCTTTAATTTTTGTTTTTTTTTATTTGTGCAAAGCGTAAGTTATTTCTATCACTCCCCTATTATTCTGTAATATCTGTTACAGAATTAAAGCAAGAAAAAGCATTCATTTGAAAATAAAATACTTTTACAACCTTATTTCTTCAACAAAAGTAATTTATTTATAAAACAAACGTTTCAGATTAATGTCATCTTAGGCTTGTACCGAAAGTACAATTATCAATTGATGAGCAGATAATTTTTATCCTGCAAGTTGGGATATCAGGTATCTGGCCATCTTTTTTATTCTGATTGGGTCTTTGTGGATAATGTACGATTCGTGCCAGCCGGTAAACGTGCTGAGGATGAAATCAGTGATGGTTTCAGCATCCGTTGCTGCTGCGAGCTCTTTTTGATCAATAGCCTTTTGGATCAAATTCACTAAAAAGCCATGCGTAAAGTCGCTGTCCTCTTTAAGCAGAACCATTACATCAGGATCGGTAGCGGCGAGCTCAAAGGTAGTTTTTATGGCGAGGCAATGGTTATCGCTATAAAGGATAGTATTCACACAATCATTGATCATACCGGTGATCGCTTTTAGCGGGGATCTGATTTTAGATGAGTGCGCTGAGGTCTCCTCCATCCGTCTATGTACATAATTGGTGATGCACCTTACAAAAAGCTGGTGTTTGTCACCTATCGTGTTGTAAAGACTGCTGCTGTTAATTTGCATCGCCTCTGTCAGGTCGCGCATGGAGGCACCATTATAGCCCTTCTTCCAAAAAACTTCCATCGCTTTTTGAATTGCCCTTTCTTCATCAAATTCAACGTTCCTTGCCATATTATTCTTCAAAGATATAATAAATCTGAAATGTTTGTTTTAGATTAATGTCATTTTAAGGATTGTCTGGTAGCCATCTCCCGTAATACTATACTGTATTGCAAATCAAGGCTTAAGTTATAAACCCACTAAAATGATAGGACAAGTTGATATAAAATCAATATAAGCTTGTAGATTTACCAGAACTATTCAGATTTTAGTCAAAACAACGAAAATGAAATTTATAATAAGCCTCGCAATAGTGGCATCAGGTATCTGGCCTTGCAGTGCCTATTCACAGCCAAAGAACGGAGCGGCAAAAAGGCCAAACGTCATTGTCATTTACTCAGATGATCAGGGCAGCCTGGACCTGAATATCTATGGTGCAAAAGATCTGATGACCCCTAACCTGGACCGTTTGGCTAAAAGTGGTACACGGTTTAGCAGTTTTTATGCCGCATCGCCTGTTTGTTCGCCTTCAAGGGCTTCTCTGCTCACCGGCAGGTACCCGCAAAGAGCAGGGCTGGACAATAATGCACCCAGCAGTTACGGAGGGGAAGGTGGCATGCCCGGCAGCCAGTTTACCATGGCAGAGCTTTTTAAAAGTGGTGGTTACAAAACCGCGCACATCGGCAAATGGCATATTGGCTACTCACCTGAAACTATGCCTAATCAACAGGGGTTCGACTATTCATTTGGCTTTATGGGTGGTTGTATTGATAGTTATTCCCACTTCTTTTACTGGGCAGGCCCCAACAGGCATGACCTCTGGCGCAACGGCACAGAAATATGGGAGGATGGCAAATATTTTCCTGACCTGATGGTTGATGAAGCCGGAAAATTTCTCGAAGAAAATAAGAGCAGCCCGTTTTTTATGTATTTTGCTGTCAACATGCCGCATTACCCCCTGCAGGGTGAAAAGAAATGGCGCGACTACTATAAAGATCTGCCCATGCCGCGCAGACTGTACGCTGCTTCGGTATCCACTATGGATGAGAAGATCGGATTATTATTAAAAAAAGTAGATGAACTGGGCCTTACCGGTAATACCATCATTATTTTCCAGGCAGACCAGGGGCATTCAAAAGAAGAACGTACATTCGGAGGCGGCGGATATGCCGGTACCCATCGTGGTTCTAAATTCAGTGTATTTGAAGGCGGTATACTGGCACCAGCCATGATCAGCTGGCCTGGCCATATTCCGGTTAATGCCGTGCGCGACCAATTCTCTACAAATATAGATTGGTACCCTACCCTTGCCGAGTATTGTAATCTTACTTTACCACAACGTAAGATAGACGGAAAGAGCCTGGTAAAAGTGATCGCATCGGCAAAGGCTAAACCCGCACATCAGGAATTTTACTGGCAGTTTGAAGGCACCAAGACTGATCCGCAATGGGCCGTTCGTGAAGGCGACTGGAAACTACTGCACAGCCCCAGAGAATCAAATCCGTCCGAACTGGACAAAAATAAATTTATGCTCGTCAACATGAAAAAAGGCAGTGACGAAAAGATCAATGTGGCAGCTGAGCACCCTGATGTTGTTCAGCGCCTGCAAAACAAGTATCAGCAGTGGATAAGCGAGGTGTTTAACCAGTAAACGGGGGGGTGATTACCCCCATAACAACCAGTTAGTTTGATTCCATACAAACCCTACCATCCACGCTCAGTTGCTTTCTATATGTTGAAAAGATTTAATCTCAAAATCGGTATCTTATTACTTCTTGCAATTGCATTTACAGGATGCAAGATCATTGTCAATCCGATGGTGAAGAACTATACGGACCCTTATCATGGAAAAGTGAGCAAAGCCGGATTTACGGAAAAATCAGTCAGGATAGGCGAAACAAATCTGTACTATGCTGAAGGACCAGACAATGGCCCGGCGCTGCTGCTGCTTCATGCGCAAATAATGGATTGGTTTGACTACAGCAGGGTATTGCCTGCGCTGTCCCGTAACTACCACATTTTCGTAGTAGACTATAATGGCCATGGCAAAACAACGGCCCCTGCAAACACCATGAATGCCAATGCCATAGGCAATATACTGGCCAGGTTTATGGAAAAAGAGATTAAAGAACCTGCCTTTGTTTCAGGCAACTCCTCAGGAGGCCTGCTTACTGCCTGGCTGGCAGCCAATAAGCCGGAACTGGTAAAAGCGATCCTGCTTGAAGACCCGCCCCTGTTTTCTTCCGAATACCCGAGGGTAAAACAAACCATTGCCTACAATTCTTTCAGGTCTTGCCATACCTATGTAGAATCAGACAGCAAAGCAGATTTTCTGACCTACTGGATTGAGTCCAGCGCCGCATTCATTGAAAAAAACGCGGGAAAGAAAGCAACTCCAAGGCTTTTGTCTATGACAAAGACCTACAGGGATGCAAATCCCGGAAAACCTGTTGAACTACGTTTCCTCCCCGCCATGTTACGGATGTTTTTCAGGGGGCTGAGCAGTTTTGATCCCCATTTCGGAGATGCCTTTTATACCGGTGAATGGAATAAAGGTTTTGATCATGCCCAGGCACTGAAAAAGATTAAGTGCCCTACGCTATTGTTGCAGGCCAACTTTGTAACCCGGGCAGACGGGATTTTGGATGGGGCAATGAATCAGAATGATGCAGAAAGGGCAATGGCATTACTCGTTAACGCCAAATATCAGAAAATTGATGCTGCCCATGTTGTTCATTTGGATAAACCCGAAGAATTCATCAAAATTTTGAACGGATTCTTTTTAAATAAATAATGTTATCCCGTATTATTTTCTCGTATCATTGTCTTTACAAGAAACATAAAAACCTGTTTATCGGTTATTTATGTTTAAACCAATATCTTTTCTTTGAGTCTAATTTCGGTAGCAGCATGGGTTAAATCAGGCTTATGCCTGTAATTATGCGCTGTCAACACTGCACCTGAATGATAACCTAAGCAATGGATACTACAAACAAAATTAACGAACAATCGAAGTACTACTTTTTAGCCGGCTTTTTTTTGGTTGTAACACTTGGGTTTACGCTGCTTATCCAATCCATTACCTTCTTTTTAAACGGCAGAATTGGGGCGTGGCAGTTTCCTCTGGCATTGGTTTTGGCCTTAAGCCTGCATATATACATACTGTTTAAATCCCCATGGATGGCTACCGGAAAACTACAGGGGAAATTATTTACGCTGTGTTTGCCCTTAGTGCTCATCATCATTGCGATCCTGGTTTCAGGCCATTTCTTTGACGTATCAGATGACGGACAGCAATATCACCAGGAGGCTATCATTCAGCTGGCACAAGGCTGGAATCCTTATCAGACACTGTTGGGAGGAAGTTCGATGGACTTTTTGAAAGACGTGACTGCCGGTTGGGACCCCTATCAAATGGGCCTCGATTACAAAACCATCTACCTGATATGGATAAACCATTACGCTAAAGGCACCGAGTTTATCCAGGCAGGTATATATGCAATGACAGGCCATATAGAAACCGGAAAAGCAACCAACATCATACTCATGTTTGCGGGTCTGTTCCTTACGCTATCATTGCTGCTACCAAAACTACCGCCGTTTAAAGCATGGATCACCAGCCTGTTGCTGATTTGCAATCCAATCGCTATTGCGCAAGTGCTTACTTATTGCGTAGACGGTGTTCTGGCTTCCATCTTTCTCATTTTTATTGTGTCTGTCATCTTAGCGGTCAAAGAAAAACAGTGGATGCATTACCTGCTGATTTTGCTGGTTGTCATCCTGGCTTTCGGAGTGAAGTTTACTGCCGTTGTCTATATAATGATATTAATGGGGGCCGTTTTTTGCTGGTTGTTGCTAAACAAAAAACTAAAAAGCCACAAAAAGCTGATCGTTAGTTTTGCACTGGCATCCATATTGGGAGTTTTAACCGGATTCAATCCGTATATCACCAACACCGTTAAAGAAGGAAATCCCTTTTACCCGTTAATGGGGCCTAAAAGCGTTGATATCCTTTCGGCTAACACACCCCCCACTTTTCAGGAGCGCTCTACGGCCGGACGTTTTTTCATTTCCCTTTTTTCACACACAGATAATATCTCGGTGGGTGGTTTGCAGCATAATCCACCTGTGCTGAAAGTGCCATTTACATTAAACAAAGGTGACCTCAGAACATTTTGGGTAGACACACGGGTAGCCGGTTTCGGCCCCTGGTTTAGCGGTATATTGATCCTTGCCATTGTGCTGCTGGTCATACTTATTTCGCAATGTTACCGGGACAGCAGATTTAAAAATATCTTTTTCATTTTCATCACCCTGGTGTTCACCGTTGCCATCATGCCGGAATCCTGGTGGGCACGTTATGTTCCGCAGTTATGGTACATTCCTCTCGTTTTGTTACTGGCAACTGAATTATTGCTGCCGGGTAAATTCGGGCTGCTTAAACGGGTGGTATATATTGCGCTGATTGTAAATGTGGGTTTTACGTTGATAGTGATCATCCAGAATTTAGTAATTACCAGTCAAATCACGCATCAACTGGCTATACTTAAGGCTTCAGGGAAAACTATAATTGTAGACTTCGGTGAGTCGCCCCCGCTGCGGACCCGGCTTGAAGAGCAGGGCATTCCCTTTGTAGAGCAGGACCTGGAATTTATGAAGGCAGAACCCGAGTCGTTCAAACGCTCTAACACCCGGTTCCTGCCTCCGGATCATATAGATATTCAACCTCCGTTTATAGTAAGATTACTCACAAAACTGGGGATTAAACCCAACCCCTGGGGAGGGATCGGGTATTGAGATTTAGCGGGCCACATCATTATTTTCAATTCCCACGCGGTTTTTATTGATCCGGTCTTTTAAGCCTCCGAAATTGTAATTCAAGCTGATATTGAAAGCCCTGAAATAATTGCGGCTTTCATATACCTGGCTAAACTGCGGGCCAAAGGTGGTGTTTATACTCTTACGGTACTTGGTAAACGGGTTTTTAATACCGCCACCTATACTGAACTTATCTTTGATGATATCTTTATTAAAGTTGAACGCGCTGTAAAAAAAGCCATTCGTATACCCCTGCAAACCTGTTGGGTTACGGCTGTTTAAACCCAGGTCGGCATTTAATGCCCAGCCATGGCTAAGGCGCACAACGTTTGACAGGGTAACACCATACATCAGCAGGTTATTCTTTATGGGCTGTCCGTTATCCTGCCCGCTGAGCCAAAGGTACATCGCGTTGCCGTTGAGGCTGGCATTGTAGCTGCTCGTTACCGGGTAACTGAGGTTTAAATTACCTCCGGCACTGCTTGATCTGCCGGTATTGGCATAAGTGATCCGGGTGATCTGCGTAGCCGGGTCAAAATTGACCACCTGCAGGTCCAGGTTGTTCATAAATGAATAATCGAGCCCGAGGTTAACCGACAGCTTTTTGTTGCTGCTGTATCCGAACTGTATATCATTTAACAGCACAGGCATCAGGTCAGGATTGCCCGTTATTTCATAATTTGGGTTTGAACGGTCAACATATGGGTTTAACCTGTTGATGCCCGGTCTCCTGATCCTTTGCGAAAAGCCAAAGTTGATACTGCTTCCGTTCTTAAAACCTTTACCTATGGCTACCGAGGGGATAACGTTGAAATAATTCTGGTTGGCAACTGAAGCCGTACTGGAAAAATCGGCACGTATTACGGTTTCCTCCAGCCTTACCCCCGCATTGATATTCCAGCTTTTTAAATTCAGCTGATAGGAGTTATAAGCGCTGAAAACGTTTTGTGTATTGCTGAACGAATTGGAGAGTGCCGGGTCTGTTTCATACAGGCCCAGTGCAGTATTCAGCGAGCTGTAATCAAAATCACTGCTGTTTTTTCTCAGTATCCCTTTTAGCCCCGCTTCAATGTTCAGCTTTTTTACAGGGGTAACAAAATCAACCTGGAAAGTATGCTCTCTGAACCGCTGGTGATCGGTTTGCAGAAAATCCGGAGTAGTAAAGTTCACACGGTTATCAAAAGTTATATTCCCGTTTTTATCGTTCAGGTTAGTACCAAACAGGTAGGAGAAGGTGAGCAGCCTGTTCTTCATCGCTTTAAAGCCCATTTCGTAGTTGATGCCCGCATCTACCCCATAACCTGTTGCTTTGTTCTCATTTTCAAATCCATATTGCTGTAAAAGCCCGTTTGCGCCTGTCAGTGCAGAAGCCTGTGCGGAATGGTCATTTACCCGGCTGCCATTGTAATTCAACTGGGCCGTTAACAAGTTTAAACTATCTGCCAGGTAACTCAGTTCGGTTCCGAAATATGCGGTCTTGTTTGTAGAACGCTGATTGCCCTGCTGATCAAGTGCTGTTCCGCCACCGTCCACCCGTTTATTGGTATTGAAGGTTTTGGGTGAATGATAAATACTACCGCCCCCAAAGGCTGACATTCCAAACCTGCCGCTTTTGGCTGTAAATGAACCGCCCACACCCGGGCCGCCAACCGGGAAACTTTCATTAACGTTTACCGAGCCATTATACCCATCGCTGATTTTTTTACTGGTAATGATGTTAATGATACCGGCTAACCCTTCTGCATCGTACTTTGACGGCGGAGTGGTAATCACCTCTATCCTTTCGATGGTAGATGCCGGGATGCTTTTCAATACTGCTTTAAGATTGCCTTCCAGACTGCCTGATGGTTTGCCGTTGATGAGCACTTTAAAGCTTGAATTGCCTTTCATCAACAAATTATCTTCGCCATCTACTGACAGGTAAGGTATTTTGCGCATCATTGTAAGTACGTTATTGCTCTTACTTTCCGGATCGGCTTTAAGATCGTAAATTATCCGGTCTGCCTTCCGCCGGATCACCGGCCCTTCGCCTGTTATGGCTACTTCTTTTAAGCCCACCATTCTTTCGGCGAGATAAATGGATTTCAGATCTATTGTTTGTGATCTGAATGTTGAGGAATCAACAGTGATTGTTTTGGGGGCATACCCAATGGCCTCGACAGAAAGTACATATGATGCAGGGATGACGGCAGGCAATTTAAACGATCCATCCTCATGGGTAACCATAACTTGAATAGTTTCATTATCTGCCTTTTTGAGCCTTACCGTTACCATTGGCAACGGATTTTTTGTTGCCGAATCTGCTACGATGCCGCTGATACGGGAGTTTGCAGGGGCCTGGCCGAAGGCGGCGATCTTTTGTGTAAACAATACGGCACTGATAATGATCAGCCGCAGGATAGCGTGTTTAAATTTCATGATTGAATGGATTAGAGGGCGTAAAAATTAGGCATGACAATCCCTGCAGGAATATTTGTCCTTTAAAAATCTGGTAGAAAAAGAATGATTGTTTGCGCCGTTAAGGCAGAAAACTAAAGGGTATCGCTACCCTTTTGTTTCTTTAAAAAGAGGTAATAAAGTAGGAATCCTGCTCCGATAAAGATCATTTCGATGCCATATGGTGCGGGTGAATCTTCGGCACTAAACGGTACATATTCAAGGACTACAAAACCAATACCGGCAGATAGTAAAAGCAGGCCCCATTTTACCGCTTCATTTCCGGAGCCTGATAGCCGGGCCAAAAATTTAAGGCCGGTTTCGTCCAGCGGGCCTGCGTCAATGATTCGTTTCTTCAACCTGTAGTTATACAGGGCAAGGATGAATATGGCGATAAGTATAAAAAAGACGATGATGATGATGAATGGCATTAATTGTTTCATGATGCTGTTGATTAAGTGATTTGCTACAGTAGTCAGCACACCTGCCGTCCCGGTTGCAATTATTTAATAAATATTTTATTTGTATATTTTGCAACCGCTAATGTACATATCTTGACTACTGTTATATGTTTGATGAGAACGAAATTGTAAGCAGGATATTAAAGAAAGATTTACGGGCCTTTGAATTATTGGTTAAACAATATGAAAAGCTCGTTTTCTTTGTAATCCACAGGTTGGTTCAGGACAAGCAAAATAAGGAAGACATCTGTCAGGAAGTGTTCATCAAAATACACCATAGCCTGCCTTCGTTCCGGTTTCAGTCAAAATTATCTACATGGATTGCACGTATAGCTTATCTGACTGCTATAAATTATGTTAAAAGCTCCAAAAACAAGTCGGCCTATGAATACCCGGAAAATATTGACAATTACCATTTTACGGATGAGAACCCCGAGCGGGAACTGATAAAAAAGAATACCTCGGTTTACGTTAACTACCTTATTGAACAAATGCCCCATCAGTATAAAACGGTATTAACTTTATATCACCTGAACGAGTTTTCATTAACTGAAATAAAGGATATAACCGGAATACCGGAAGGTACGGTAAAAAGTTACCTTTTCAGGGCGCGTAAATTATTGAAAGAGAAAATTGAAAAAGACCTTAAACAGGAAAACACATGGAAGAGTTAAATGATGATGAACTGCAGGAGTTATCAGGCCGCGGCCCGGTCTCCGGCGATAATACGTTTGGCGAAAAAGAGGCCGGCGATCTTTTAGCATACCAGGATTTATTTAAAGCACTTGACACAGAACCTGTAGAGGGACTGCCTTTTAGCTTTGCATCAAACGTGAGGCGGAAAGTTCAGGAGCACCTTAACCGAAAAAGCGATATCCGGTTCAATATACTGGCCGTAACTATTCTTATACTAAGCGCGGTGCTGGGTTATGGATTATTGCAGCTCATCAGTAAAGACACCGCTGAGCTGGCCCTGACTATGGTTTTAAAATTCAAGTGGGTGCTGTTGTCAGTAATCTGCCTGTTCTTCTGCCTTTTACTGATAGACCAGCGGCTGGTAAAAAGGGAGTACTGAGATTGATCTGTCGCGATTTACCCCCTATTATGTCGTACGCACACCCGGTAAATGATGGCCAGGGATTGTATGTTTGTTTTAGCAGGCAGCAGCGATCAGCACCTGTATGAGTTTAAATAATAAATAAAACAATATTATGGAAACATCAACCAAAACAAATATCACCATAGAAGCAACCATCAAAGCTTCTGTAGAAAAAGTTTGGCAGAACTGGACCAGCACCAACGCAATTACCAAATGGAACACGGCATCACCGGAATGGCATACCACCAAAGCTGAACATGAGCTGAAACCCGGCGGAAAATTCAGTTACCGGATGGAAGCAAAGGATGGCAGCTTTGGTTTCGACTTTAGCGGCGTCTTTGACGTGGTAAAACCGAATGAATACCTGGAGTCAACAATTGAGGATGGCCGTAAAGTAAAAACTACACTGACCCGGAAAGGTGATGAAACACATTTATCGCAGACCTTTGAAGCAGAAGACACACATCCGGTAGATTTTCAGCGTGAAGGCTGGCAGAATATCCTCAACAACTTCAGGAACTATGTAGAAACCCTGAACGATCATGTACAGCTTCATTACGAGATCAGCATCAATGCTCCAATACAAAAGGTTTACGATACGATGATCAGCAAAGATCAATATACAGTCTGGACGGAGCCTTTCTGCCCCGGCTCCTATTTTGAAGGCTCCTGGCAAAAGGGATCAAAGATATTGTTCATCGGTACCGATGAACAAGGCAATAAAGGTGGTATGGTAGCCGAAGTTGCAGAAAATATCCCCGGAAAATTCATTTCTCTTGAATATATGGGCGTTTTGAAAGGTGAAGAGGAAATCACTACCGGCAAAGAAGCCGAAGACTGGAAAGGCGGCTTTGAGAACTATACCTTCACTGAAAAAGACGGAGGTGTAGTAGTGGCTGTAGACGTATCCGGCACCAAAGACCTACAGGATTTCTTTTCCGAAACCTGGCCCCAGGCACTGAACAAACTCAAAGAAATCTGCGAACAATAAAAAGCACAGCTCATGAATAATTCCATTTATCCTTGCCTTACCCTGAAGGGCAAAGTTGCGGAAGCGGCGGATTTTTATATCCAAAGCTTTGGTGAAGGAAAAATTGTACAGACTTCGCCTTTTGTGATACTTATAGAGCTGAGCGGACAGAAAATCATGCTGCTCAATGATGGCCCCTCCTCCTCGCCAAATCCATCCATTTCATTCATGGTTGTAAGTGAAACGGCCGAAGAAACGGAACTCTACTGGGACAGGCTTACCGATGGCGGCAAGGTCCTGATGCCGCTGGACAGCTATCCCTGGAGCGTAAAGTATGGCTGGGTGGAAGATAAGTTCGGCGTGTCGTGGCAATTGTATACGGGCAGCAATGATACCCCGCAAAAGTTCAGCCCTTCGCTCATGTTTACTGGGGCCAATGCCGGTAAAGCTTCAGCAGCGATTCATTTTTATACGGAGCTGTTTCCGCAATCCCATATTGAGGGTGTGATGGAATACAACGAAGGAGAGGGCGATACGCCCGGTTTGATCAAACATGCCCGGTTCAGGGTCAAAGATTTTGTGGTCACGGCTATGGATAGCTCCGCAGACCACGGCTTTGCCTTCAATGATGCGATATCTTTAGTGGTCAATTGTGATACACAGGCTGAAATTGACAGGTACTGGGATCAGTTAACTGCCGATGGCGGAAAAGAAATTGCCTGTGGCTGGCTGGTAGACAAGTATGGGGTTAGCTGGCAGATCGTACCGGAAAAACTAGGCAGCCTGATTTCCGATCCGGAACGCGGCCAGAGGGTCATGAATGAACTGATGAAAATGAAGAAACTGGTGATTGCAGATCTGGAAAACGCATAAACAGGTCTTACTCTTTCATAAACACCATGAGCATGTGATTTACATGCTCATGGCAGGAATTAAAACTTGTATCTCACAGATGCCAGGTAGTTGGCTGGTTTTCCGGGATATAGCTGGTTATCGTTGATCGCAGAAACAAAATATTGTCTTTTATCGAACACATTGTTTACGTTCAGGCCGATATCTGCATGTTTGAATTGATAATGTAAAGCGGCATTGACAATGGTATAAGCAGGAAGTTTCACTGCGTTATCATTATCTGCAAAGCTCTTGCCTGTAAAGTTTCCGCCAAGAGAGATCCTGAAACCGTTGTCTTCAATCTTCCGGGCAAAGCGGTAAGTAGCCCATAGGTTAGCCTGGTGGTCCGGTGCGTAATACAAACGTTTTCCGCTGAGATCTACAGAAGCCGACTGAACATAATCCTTAAAACGTGCGTCTGTATAACTGTAACCTACGGTAACCGAAATATGGGCATCAGGCGTATAAGTCAGGTCTTCTTCTATTCCCTTAGATACCGCCTTACCTGCCTGGTCAAATACCCCGGCACCTTTGCCGATGATGATATCAGATTTCCTGATATGATATACACTGGTGGTGGAGCTCAGCTGATCATTGAGCTGAAGTTTAACACCAAGCTCGGCCATTGCACCGGTTTCGGGCTTAAGGACAATATCATTCACCGGGAGCTGCCTGCCCGGTTTGAAATAGTTGGAATAGGAGCCATAGATGCTCACCGCAGTTACCGGTTCATAGACCAGTCCGAAACGATAGGTCAGTGCATCCGAGTTTCTATCGGTAGAAACGCCCTTTACAAAATCATTCTTTGTATTGAGTTTATCTGTACGGTATTCGCCATTAAAATAGTCGTAACGTAAACCAATAAGCCCTTTTAATTTTGCAGAGAAGTTAATCCAGTCCTGCAGGTAAAAGGAAGTAGAGAACTCGCTCAGTATTCTCCTGGTATCATTAGTGATCACAATATTTGCCTGGCTTTCCACCGGGTTGATCAGGCCCACTGTGCTAACAACCGGCAATCCTGAATCCCTGAACTGTTTCCAGCTCAGGTAGTTCAATGAATTCCCAATAGTAAAGCGCTGTTCTATAACTCCGGTTTTCAGTACAGAACTCAGCTCCAGCGTATTCTGCAGGGGCTTCAGACTGGTATTGAAGTTGAAATACTCCCTGTTGACAGAGTCCTGGCTGGCATTCAGGTAGAGGGTCTCCGAAGAAAAATAATGATAAGAATCGCTGGCATAGGAAACGGTCTCTGTTAGTTTCGTGTCTGGCGAAAAGCTGTGGTTATATCTCAGCTGGATGTCGTTACGGTCATAGGTCATGTTGTCCTGCGGGGTATTGTAACGGGTAGACAGCGCTACACCGGCAGGAATTATACCATTTATGGTGGGGATACCTGCATCCAGCTGGTAATTGTCTTTAGAGGCGCCAAGCTGAAGCTGAAACTGATCACTGGCAGACAAGGCGTAATTTAAAGCGAGGTAACCGTTAGCTTTACTGTAACCCGCTTTTCTCCATCCATCCTGGTCAGAAATACCGAAATCTGCACGGTAGCTCAGTTTACTGGTAATAGCACCGCCGGCACCGGCAGTCATTCTCCGGGTATTGTAACTGCCATAGGCAAGGGAGAAGTCATATGCAGGAACGGTAGTTGGCTGCTTCCGGATTACATTGATGATCCCTCCCAGTGCGGAATGCCCAAACAGCACTGAAGCAGGGCCTTTAACTACCTCAATATGGTCTACGGAAGCTGTACTGCTGAGCGGGGCACTCTGCGAGATATTCTGGCGTTCGTCCCTGAAGCCGTCAACGAGCATCAGAAAGTCGGTAAAACCCCTGATCACAAACTGCTGGAAACCTCCGTAGGTTTCTACAGGATTTACGCCGCTTACATTCTTTAAGGCCGATTGAAAATCATCTACCCCCTGGTCATCGAGGATCGCCTTTCCGATAGAATTGAACGTAATCGGGATTTGTTTTAAAGGGGCGTTCAGTTTAAGGGTACCCCTGCCCTGCTTGTTTGAGTTGATATTTACTTCATCGAGATCATGTTTTACGGAATCTTTGGGAAGCGTGGGTTTCTTGTCCTGTGCATCAGAGCGGCCATAACTTGTAATACCGAGCAATAAAACAATGACTGCAGTTTTCGCAGGCATACGATAAAGCTGGCCGGCCATTGTAAATACGGTGATCAGCTGAAGCCGTTTACGGACAATTGTGTTGAACTGGGGGCAACAGCCATTAAGACGGCAGCCGGGGTTTTGCGTTAGCATTTCTTTTAAAGGATTAAATGAATAAATCGGTTAAAAGCTCTCAAAAGCTAAAACTTCGCAATGCTTTTAAAGAAAAAGGAAAGAAAAAATGGATACCTACCGTTGCTGACGCAGCAGTTTGCTGATACAAATCAAGTCTGACCAATAACTTCTTTTCGCGAAAGCATTGTCAATACAGTATAGGCAGGTATCTGGCTAATAACATTTTATGTTACACACAGTTGCGCGACAGCTCGTGATTCAAACACGATTCCCTATTCATCTGCTTTGAGCAGAACCTATTCCGGTTGATGAAGAAATAAAGTAAAGAACTATAAGGCGGCAAGGTAGTACAAATAAACTAAATTACATGTAAATTAGGGTTTAGATCATAACCTATGGCGCTTCCATCCATCAAAACCTTAATACAAGGTATTCAGCATGTCATCAGCCGTTTCCCCATGGAAATACTTTTTGCCTGCGCGGGAACAATTGCAGCAATCATTGGCATTGAAACCGATTTCCTGAACGACAAGGTGTTAAACTGGTCCTGGCGGCTGATCATGACTGCCAACATTGGCCTGCTGGTTAGCCTGTCGGCCAGTTTATATTTAGAAAGCAGGGCCATAAAAGGGAAGCAAATGTATCTTTTTAAAATCCCGCTGGCCCTGCTTGCAGCCTCACTGGTCTTTTTCTTTAATCCTATGGTGCAAAAAGCAGACATTACAAGATTCTGTCTGATCAGCCTTAGCGGCCATCTTCTGGTTTCATTTTCTGCTTATATCCAATCAGCATCCATACAGGGGTTCTGGCAATTCAATAAAACACTTTTCATCCGTTTTTTAACAAGCGTACTCTACAGCGTTGTACTTTATGCGGGTTTGGCTGCAGCCATAAGCGCTACGAAATTCCTGTTTAACCTGGATATCGGGTCTCATACTTTCGCCATCGTATGGGTATGCATCACAGGATTATTCAATACCGTATTTTTTCTGGCAGGTATACCTCAAGACTTACCTGCGCTGGACCGTGACTTCAGTTACCCTACCGGGCTAAAAGTATTTACCCAATACGTGCTGATCCCGCTGGCTACAGTTTACGTGGTCATATTACTGGTCTATGAAGTCAAAATTTTAGTAGAATGGAACCTTCCAAAGGGGCTTGTGTCCAATTTAATATTGGGATACGCAGTATTTGGCATTCTCTCCCTCCTGCTGGTTTTCCCAATCCGGGAAGAGGCTGAAAACGGATGGATAAAAACCTATGCCCGTAGCTTTTACTTCCTGATGCTCCCATTGATTGCACTGTTATTTCTGGCCGTAGGCACCAGGGTATTCCGCTATGGAATAACTGAATTCCGCTATTTTCTGATCCTGCTTGCCTTCTGGTTATTATTGCTTACCATTTATTCGCTGGTATCCCGTAAACAGAATATCAAACTGATACCTGTTTCACTCTGCATCTTCGCCTTACTGGCGGTTTACGGGCCACAAAGTGCATTCTCTGTTTCGGCCTTATCCCAAACGAAGATCCTAACCGGCATCTTTAAGAAAAATAATGCTTTTGAGCATGGAAAGATGGTCAGGCTGAAAAAAATTGATAAGAAAGATGGTATCCGGGCCGCCCAGACATTAAGATATATTGTTGAACATTACGATTACGGTATGTTACAGCATTATGTAAGTGAAGATCTTGGCCGGGTAGCAGATTCACTGGCCAACACAAAGGAAATGGCAAAAGTTGATCGTTTCACCATTCAGTATGACCTGAGGAATAAAAAAACGGAATGGCTCCAAAACCGCCTGGGCCTGGGAGAATTCAGTAACTATACTGATGTTTACGATTCCGGACAGCCGCCAGTAAATGAAACTTACCTGATCAAAGATGCTCAAACAGGGCTGTTAAAAGTTACAGGATATGATTTTATACTGGAGGAAAGTACCACTGACGAAAGCAGAAAATCCAGTCCGGCAGAGCAGATCAGTTTCGAGAAGAGTTACAAGGGGAACGGACTATTGTCAATCAGGCTCAATAATGACAGTACTGTCTTCAATATAAAAGGACTGATGAATAACCTGCTTAAAAACCCGGCTGAACTAAGCAGGTATAAAGAAACCAACGCCCATAGTGGTACAAACTATCAGTATAACCTTCCTGCTGCATTATTGAGCATCACTCAGGATACCAAAAATTTCAGGATCATCTATAAGATAAACTCCATCAGGTTTAACGGCGATCAAAACAAAAGAGTTAAAGATATTACTTATACCGATGGAGTATTTTTGATTAAAGCCAGATACTAATATAGTTAAACAGATCTCTTATGATTTGTTTAACAGGTACAAATTCAAAACAGGGATTTTGTTGAAAAGCTGATATCGCTTTGTTCAGAAATCATAGTTGAAAGGCGGGGAACGCGCTTTATGCTCACACGCCCCCTGCCAGCTCATTAACCGGTCATTATTTCAATGATTTCAGAAATCTTACTGAGGGGGTAAAAAGATATTCTCCCCCTTTCATGGTCACAAAATTCGCAAATGTAAACGGAGGCGTCTGTTCAGGTTTTCCCCATTGCAGCGGCAAGGTTTTTGGATTGCTGTTTGCAGTGCCCTGTCCAATAATACTATCAATAGGGATGTTTTTATTGGCATCATTTAAAATGGTTCCCGAACTTGCCCAAAACTTCTGTATGATCTCAAATTGTTTGGCAATATCGCTTTGATAACACATGAACAGCAGGCCCAGATCTTTCTCAAATTTATCATGTTTCGGGTTTTCCAGTCCCGGATTATCCGGATCATTATCATTATAAGGAATTGCACGGCGGGTAATTCTGAGGGTATTGCCTGGTTTACCATTAATCACAATATCTTCCCTTGGGTTGGTTAAGCGGGTATGTGCGTGGAACGGGCATTTCAAACCCTTTGGATCATTTTTGTAATTGAAATTATTGCTCAATTCCGTCTCATCCGTATTCCCCCTTGCATTGCTTTCATTGATCACTTCCGTGCCATCTTCAAAACGCCCAACGATCATTGCACCGGCAAGGTCAGGATTAACTTTCCCATCCCTGTCTTTTATTTTGATGTTAAACTTATTGGGCAGGTCTTCATCTTCCAGGGTCTTAAAACCTTTTACATTCTGCTCCAGTTTCCGGAATACAAGGTAACTGCCAAAGCTGTCAGTTCCGGTTGCTCCCGGGTCCTCTATCAGTAAAATATTCAGCGGCAAAACATCCTGGCTCAGCGTATCAGGCTTTATACTTTTTATTTCCCTTTTTAGAAATACCGGCTGGCTCACCCCATCGGCATAACCAAAGGGTTCTATACCGATATTTGTTTTCGGCTGGCGGATGATCTGGCCGTTCTGGCTAAAGCTGCCTGCAAAAAGTTCCGGATACTTTTGCTTTAAGGTATTCACTGTTTTGTTCACTTCGTCCTGATCGCGGTCAGCTACAATCAGCAAGGCACTGATATCCGTTTTGAAATTCTGTTCCCACGTTTTATCCAGCCCATCGTTCAAATCGGCATTCCTGCTTTTCAAACCTTTTACAAAAGCCTCTTCAGCAGGAGTGGCGGCAGCATCTATCCCAAGATTAGCATAACCAAAGTGGGAGAGCGATAAAGTGATAACTGCACCACCATCAAAACCCGGATCAACTTTGTGCCGCTCAGTATCCTGCAGCTGCTTTTTAGCGGTAGTCAGATAGTTTGCTGCCAGGTCATTGATCCACAGCTTCAGTTCTTTAGATTTTTTCGGATCAAAATGCAAAAAAATGTGCGTCGCAACATTGCGTCCATGATGTTTTAAAATGTTTGCCTGTAACCCATCCAGCAGATCAGCATATACAGGACTTTTAAAATCAATCTCGTTAACTACATTCAGGTCTATTGTTGTCATAACCTTGCTCCTTAATTCATACAATAATTTACTATTACCACAGTAAAAACGAATTCATTTACTATATTATTACTACTATTAGAATATATTATATTTTATGAGTAGAAACAATACAGATAAGTGATCAGAGAAAGCAGACGGACATTAATTAGTAATTAAATATCAATAACAGTAAAGCTTAGTTTTTCTTTTTCTTCCCCGTTTACAATAATGGATACCTGGTGTTCACCAGTATAAAACGTTCTTGTTGTAATCAGTTTGAATGACTGCTTCCTGTTGATCGTTGTGACAACATTTGGCTGATAGCGCTTCTCACTAATTTTAAACACTTTTTTTGCCAGATGCCCTT
>Ga0247730_1000320_pt1 | contig 39753 bp, 49 predicted proteins | sample UWRJL073202C2_FD_180959 | JGI IMG/M metagenome (GOLD analysis project Ga0247730, IMG submission 180959) | Plant litter microbial communities from Arlington Agricultural Research Station in Wisconsin, United States - UWRJ-L073-202C-2 | ecosystem: Environmental > Terrestrial > Plant litter >... | reverse complement strand
CCCCAACGACCCACGTGGCGTTACTACATCAGCAGGGCGAGTTGCTACACGCCGATCCTGTGCGATGTGGGTGGCGCCCACATTGGGCGAAAGACCGGGCCGCGCCCATCAATGCCCGCGTCGAAAAGGTTGCACACGGCCCGTTCTTTAGGGCGATCTGGCCACACCGTGCGATCACGCCTATCGACAACTGGTTCGAGTGGGTTGATGAAGGCGGACCGAAAAAACAGCCTTATCTGATCCGCAGGCGGGACGGGGCACCGATCTTGTGCGCAGCCGTTGGACAGCTACCAGACGCTGATGAAGGCCCTGGCGAGCATGACGGTTTTGTGATCATCACCGCCGATAGCGCTGGTGGCATGGTGGACATCCACGACAGAAGGCCTGTGGTACTTGCCCCTAACCTAGCCCGCGAATGGCTGGACCCGGCAACGCCAAAGGAACGCGCCGAGCAGATGGTGTTGCACCAGGGCGAGCCGGCCGAGACCTTTGAATGGTTCAAGGTCAGCACCGCCGTGGGCAATGTGAGAAACAAGGAAGCCAGTTCGATTGAACCTTTGCGCTGAATACTGCTAGCTCCCATCAGTTCATCTACCAGCTTTCTTAATACCGGCTCTGGCCAGATATGCTGCACCGAATGGACATCATCTGATGCTCCACCTGGTGCTAAATCCGCGAATATCGAAGGAGCGACCACCGAAGCTTATGCCGAATTCAGAACCGAACGCCAAAACCTGTATTCAACGAATAGTTGACATAACAACTATGCGTACTCGAAAATGAGCAACGACCGTTAATAACGGTCTATTCGCTAGACATGAGTCGGCGAAAGGTTCGGCACAGCCGATCTGTAGCAGCGGATGTCGCTGCAAGGAAATGCCAATGGCAATCAAGAGCGATACCTTCAGCCGCGTTGAGCTGAGTGATAGCGACGCAGTGCGCTTTGTTCAACACATGCGTGAAGACAAACCCAATGCGAAAGCCAAAGCTTCGTATGCGCGTGGTCGCAACCTTCTGAGCCAGGTTTTCAACAGCCAAGCTGCACGCGCTCGCTAACCAAAGTGGGCGCACATGCAGCCAGGTGTTGATTACTTCATCGAAAAGCTAGATCCGTTTCACCAACCGAATAAGTTCTCAATGGGCCCAGATGAAGATCTGCGGCCCTTGAAGTCCTTCATTCAAGCAAACGCACTCCAATACCAGGTGGCCAACGTAGCCGTTACGTACGTAGCCATTCTCCCTCCCGCCGAGCCTAAAGCGCGTCCTCGGGTGATTGGTTACATCACCCTGACCTGTAGCGAGATAGAGCTGTACGACGCGTACGTATTGGAAGACTGCGATCACGCGAATCGATACAAGACTATGCCGGCGCTGAAGGTTGCTCGACTCGCACGTCACTCAGAATACGCAGGCCATAGGATTGGCGAGGTATTGATGGAGTTCGCCATCGCTATGGCGGCGGACTTTATTGCTCAACATGTGGGATGCAGGTTCCTCGTTACAGACTCAAAGGCGCGCTCAGTGAAATTTTACGAAAGAGTAGGCCTGACGCTTCTGGACACTGAAGAAAATCGTGCACGTAAAGAGCCTGTGATGTTTTTGGATCTAAACAAGCTGGTGCTCGACGCAGATACCCCCCCCGAAGAACCGCCCATAGACGTTTTCCTGACCGGGGTGTGAAATAGCAGCAACCGCTCAAAGAAAAGCCGCCTGACAGGCGGCTTTTCGTATACCTAGCTCTGTAAGATCAGAACAGCCTTCCCAAGGCAGCAGGTTCCCAATTCATGATCACCAGCTCCCCGCTGACCTCAGCTTTCCCCTGACGCTGATTCGCCGTGCTGTATCGGATGTCCACCATTTCGAAGTGAAACCCGTCAAACACCCGCCGAATATCTGGATGGTCGTTAATGCTCACCATCACCTTGCCTTTGCAGCGCCGCATGAAATCAGCCATCCGCTGGTAGTTTTCAAAGGGAAAGTCAACCCCATAACCAGCAGTCTGCCAGTAAGGCGGGTCCATGTAGTGAAAGGTGTGCGGCCGGTCGTAGCGCTCCGCGCATTCCAGCCAGCCAAGGTTCTCGACATAAGTCCCGGAGAGGCGCTGCCAGGCGGCGGATAGGTTCTCCTCGATCCGTAGCAAGTTGATAGCCGGCCCCGTGGTGGCGGTGCCAAAAGTCTGTCCGCTGACCTTCCCCGCAAACGCATGGTGCTGCAGATAGAAAAACCGCGCAGCCCGCTGGATGTCAGTGAGCGTTTCCGGCCGGGTCATCTTCTGCCATTCAAACACCTGCCGGGAGCTGAGCGCCCACTTGAACTGACGCACGAACTCTTCCAGGTGGTTCTGCACCACGCGGTACAGAGTCACCAGGTCGCCGTTGATGTCATTGAGAACCTCAACCGGCGCGGCCTGGGGCCGCATGAAGTAAAGCGCGGCACCGCCGGCAAAAACCTCGACATAGCATTCATGGGGGGGAAACAGTGGAATAAGACGATCTGCCAGGCGACGTTTGCCGCCCATCCACGGGATTATCGGTGTGCTCATAAGTGATCCTTGTTTCGACAATTGGATTCGCTTAGGCTTCGCACCCCCTGCGCAGTGGGGCGAGGCCTTGGTTGGAGCACTCGGCTGGTTCGAGTGTTTCAGCGTCGAACCGGTGTTGAAGCACCGGTTCGTCGCCTCGTTTGCTGCGCAGGGGGTTTTAGGCCCCCACGGGAATTTCATAGGGTTTGAAGCGCACGACCTCCTCTCCAAGCCACTCATTCACCTGCGCCATACGCGCCTGAATCGGCTCCAGTTCATTGGCCGCATAAATCTGCGCCGCCTCCCTGATCGACCCAAACCCTCCCGCGTTCTGCGGCACAATGCCCATCAACTGCGGCGGAATGCGCAAGCTGGCCAGCACGTCGTCGCGGGTCTGGTTTTTGATTGAGTTGAATTCGTCCTTGGCTGTCACTTCGCTGACCGGGATGATCTGCAACCCGTCCTTTTTTCCATTCGGCGAGTACACGAAGAGGTTGCGGAAGTTGCCCGGCCCCTTGGAATCCTTGAGCGCCTTGCGCAGTGAATCGACATCCGCTTCGTTCTGCGCGGCGTCGGTCATGTAGAGGATGAAGCCGGCATGGCTGCCGTTCTCATAATACTTGCGGCGAAACAGCGTGGCCGATTCATTCAGCAACGCCGACTGCAAGGCGCTGATCCACTCGGGCAGGCCATACACCTCCTGATGCAGATCCGCTTCCCGCAGATGAAAAACGGTGCCCGGTTCAAATTCGTGCTCTTCCTTCCAGCCTTGGACCATGAACTGCCGGCCGTCCTTGCCCGAGCGCATGTACTTCGCCAGCGGCGGTACCAGCTCGCGCACCGGGCCGAGCATCGAGCGCCGTCCCTCCAGATAGCCGTTACCCAGGCACAGGAAGTCCAGGGCGAACTGTTCGAACGCTGCCCGCGACAGCAGCCGGTGTGGAATAAAGGTCTTGCTCAGCAAGTTGCGCTTGAACATCAGCCCCGAATGCAGGTGCACGCTGGAACCGACCGACCGTGCCAGACCATCCAGCGATAGCGGCGGCTCATACCACCGCCCGTTAAACCAGCACTCCAGATAATCAAACACCTCCCGGCCACTCAACACTGGTGACGGATCGCCGAAGCTGAACGCCTCCATCTTGCTATCACTGCGCGGAATAAACTCCTGCGTTGCAACCGTGGAAGCCTGGGCCACTTGCTTGGTATTTCTGCGGCGGTTCGACATCAAAAAATCTCCATCCGCCCGGTATTGGCAGTGGTCTGCCCCTCCAGCGGTTCGTTGTGCAATGCGTGAAAGAGCGCCCATGCCAGGTCGGCGTGGCCGGTGTTGTCGTTGCGGCCGGCGGTGTAGGTAAATTGACGACCGCCTGCGGTGATGGTCTTGCGGATCGCCATCAGCGACTGCGCCATGTCGGTCCAGCCGGCATCGAACTCCAGCCGGCCCCGGTGGATCACGTCGTAGGCCTTCAGCACCAGGCGGGTCTTGACCTCAGGCGAATAGCTGAACGTGGTGACATTGGGGAAGAATTGGCGCACCAGCTGCGCCACACCGCTGCCCAGACCGGTGACATCGATTCCGACGTACGTCACCCAGTAGCGGTCGCAGACGGCTTTGATCACGCTGGCCTGCGCCGCGAAGTCCATGCCTCGGAATTGATGCCGCTCCAACACACGAAACTTGCCACCTGGCACCAGCGGCGGCGCGACCACCACCAGGCCAGAGCAATCGCCGGTTTCCGCTGGGTCATAGCCCACCCACACCTGGCGATCACCGAAAGGTCTCATGGCAAACGGCTTGTAGTCCTCGGCCCACTCGACCCAACTGTCGACCATGCACGGCTGCAACACCGTCAGCGGGAAAATGCTTGCGCCGTCGTCGACGAACTCACACATGAGCAGATTGGCGAACGCCTCGGGGCTGTACTCTCGCCGCAGTTCTTCAATGTCGAACAGGTCGCAACCGCCCTGCTCAGCGTCGAGGATGGTGACGATCTGTCGCCACAACCGGTCCTCGCAGAACCTGCCCTGCTGGAGCGCCCCGTGGGATACGTCGACTTTGGTGTGTTGCGCCGCCGGCTTGCCCTTGTTGAAGCGCTCGCCCGTCCAAAACGTGTAGGCCTCATGGGCCATCGTCGACGGCGTCGAGAAGTAGGTTTTGCGCCACTTCTTGTGCATCGCCATACCCGACGCAACCTTGTTCAGCTCCTCAAACTTGAACGTCCAGAAGAATTCGTCAAAGTAGAAATTGCCGTGGTAGCCCTGGGCTGTGCGCGCGTTGGTACCGAGAAAAAACAGTTCGGCGCCGTTCGGCAGCACGATGGGATCACCGGTCAGCTCGACGCCGATGACCTCGCGGGCAAACGCCTGGATGTATCCACGGAACAAGTAGGCTTGGTTCTTCGACGCCGACAAGAAAATCTGATTGCGCCCGGTTTCCAGCGCATCAATAAACGCCTCTCGGGCGAAGTAGTAAGTGGCGCCGATCTGCCTACTTTTGAGGATGACGCGGGTGCGCTGATTGCCCGCCCGGTGCCAGTCTTTCTGGTAGTCGAAACACCCATCGATAAACGCTTCGCGCAGCAGCTCGATCTGGTCTTCGCTGATGTCGTTTTTCGGGGTCTTTTTCTTCGGGCCGTCGTTACGTTTTGCGAGGTTGGGGTTAAGTTCGGTTTCGGTACCTCCCCCCTGGAAGCGCTGGATGCGGGCCTGCCGCTCCAACTGCCGGTGCAGCAGGTCGATCTCTTTGAAGTCCCCGCCGCTCTTGCCTTCCTTGAGGATCAACTGCACCAGACGCGCTTCCAGCGCCCCGCCGATGCGCTCGACATTATCCGCCCGGTCCCACTCGTCGCGGGCCTTCCAGCTGTGTAGCGTTTTTTCCTTTTCGCCCGTAGCCTCGGCAATCTCGCAGATACGCCAACCCATCCAATACAGAAACTTGGATTGGCGTCGGGGATCGATTGGGAGCAGTTCAGTCGTAGTCATGGCCGCGATGCTGCCGCCCATGCCTGCGAGTCAGTAGCGCCGCCCCTTGTAGTCCCGCTCTCTACAATCCCGTCCCGTTGCCGCAACTCGCGCGCGTCACGACCATGCCCCTCATTGCAACGCACTTAGCGCCCAACGCATTGAGGATTCCCGGCATGAAGAAATTCCGCAGTAATTGGTTCCGCGTCGCCGTCGAGGGCGCTACTTCCGACAAGCGCACCATCAAACGCAGCTGGCTGGAACAGGCGGCGAAGAACTTCAATCCAGCCACCTATGGTGCTCGCATCTGGCTGGAGCACTTCCGCAGCCTACTGCCCGACAGCCCTTTCAAGGCCTACGGTGACGTGCTCGCGGTCAAGACCGAAGAAGTGGAAATCAACGGCCAGAAGAAGCTGGCACTGTTCGCCCAGGTCGAGCCGACGCCCGACCTGATCGCCATGAACAAGGCCAAGCAGAAGATTTACACCTCGATCGAAATCGACGACAGCTTCTCGGACACCGGCGAGGCCTATATCGTCGGCCTGGCGGTGACCGACTCCCCGGCCAGCCTGGGCACCGATGTACTGTCTTTCTCCGCGCAAAAGCCAGAATCCAGCCCATTCAAAGACCGTCATTATTCCGCGACGTCGATGTTCACCGAGGCGGTGGAAACCGAGTTGCAGTTTGAGGAAATCGAGGACAAACCCAGCCTCGGCGCCCAGCTCTTCAGCAAGGTGCAGGCACTGCTCGGCGGCAAACAGGCGAAGGACGATGCCGAGTTCGTGCAGATCGGCCAGGCCGTCGAAGCGATTGCCGATCACGTCAAGGATCTGCCTGATCAACTCGCCGCCGAGAAGAAATTTTCCGGCGAGCTGAACACCAGGGTCGAGCAGCTCAGCAAAGACCTGATCGAGCTGAAAACCGTTCTCGGTGACACCCAAGACCACTCCCAAACCCAGCGCCCACCGGTAACCGGCGGCGGCAAACAAGCCCTGGCTGAGTTCTGACCTGCGGCCTTCACCGCCCAGCCCACTATCGGAGACCCCCATGCGTAACGACACTCGAAAACTCTTCACCGGCTACCTCAGCCAGGTCGCACTGCTCAACGGTGTTGAATCGGCCACCGCCACATTCAGCGTCGACCCAACCATCCAGCAACGCCTGGAAACCAAGATTCAGGAGTCGAGCGAGTTCCTGACCAAGGTCAACGTCATCGGCGTTGATGAACAGGAAGGGGAAAAGGTCGGACTGGGTGTGGGTGGCACCGTTGCCAGCCGTACCAACACCAACGTCAAAAAGCGTGAGCCGCGCAGCATCGGCACTCTGTCGAGCGATAAATACAAGGCCGAGCAGACCGACTTCGATACCTTCGTCAGCTACAAACAGCTCGACGCCTGGGCTAAGTTCCCGGACTTCCAAACCCGACTGTCCAGCGCCATTGCTCAGCGCCAGGCGCTCGACCGAATCCAGATCGGTTTCTACGGCGTTTCGGCCGCAGAACAAACCGACCGCACCGCGCACCCGCTGCTGGAAGACGTCAACATCGGTTGGCTCCAGCAGTACCGCACCCACGCACCCGACCGCGTGCTGAAGGAAGGTGCTGTCGCCGGCAAGATCACCATTGGTAAAACCGGTGACTTCAAGAACATCGACGCCCTGGTCTACGACGCCATCCAGTTGCTCGACCCTTGGTATCGCCGCAACCCTGGCCTTGTCGTGCTGACCGGCCGCGAACTGGTCCACGACAAGTTCCTGGCCCTGGTCAACAAGGACCAGGACGCAACCAACACCCTGGCCAGCGACTTGATCATCTCGCAGCGCCGCGTCGGTGGTTTGCCGCTGTACGAGGTGCCGTACATCCCCGAAGGCACGATTCTCATCACCACCTTCGCCAACCTGTCGGTGTACTGGCAGATCGGCGGACGCCGCCGCTACCTCAAGGAAGAGCCGGAGTGGAACCGCGTCAGCAACTTCGAATCGTCGAACGAGGCCTATGTGGTCGAGGAATACGGCCTGGGTTGCCTGCTGGAAAACATCACCCCAGTCGAAGAAGCAGGCAGCGAGGGTTAATCCCATGGCACTCAGCATTGCCCAAGCCCACCAGCGCCGCGCACGCGCGGCCATGGAGGCAGCGAAAACGGCACCACAGCAATCTATGGCCGGTGCAACGGCGTACGAGCACCAACTGAATCAGCTGCTGCAAGACCGGCTGCGCCTGAAAGCCATCCAGTCCAACGAGGGCAAGGCTGCACTCAAGGCACAGTTGTTGCCCGAGTACGTCCCGTATGTCGAGGGAGTACTTGCAGCAGGCAACGGTGCTCAGGACGACGTCATGACGACCGTCATGGTCTGGCGAGTAGACGTCGAGGATTACAGCGGTGCCCTGGACATCGCCGACTACGTGCTCAAGCACAAGCTGATCATGCCGGACCGTTTCGAGCGCACCACCGGTTGCCTGGTGGCAGAAGAAATCGCCACGGCTGCGCTGAAAGCGCAAAAGGCCAATGGCAGTTTCGACCTGAGCATCCTGCACAGAACCGTCGAGCTGACCGACGCCGAAGACATGCCTGACCAGGCTCGCGCGAAGCTTTACCTGGCAACCGGTCGCGCAACGTTGGATGGCATCACCGCCGAAGAGCCCGGCCAGCCCGGACAGATCCAGGCGGGTATTGACTTACTGAAACGCGCCATCGAGCTGCACGATGGCTGCGGCGGCAAGAAAGATTTGGACGGCGCCGAACGCCTCCTGAAAAAACACACTGCCACTGGCAGTTAAACGAGCGTCCCCACGCACCCCGCCGGCTCGGGGCGGATCGGCCAGGCCGCTCCTCCTGAACGTGAAGCCCCGACCACCGGCGATCTATTTTTGAGTGCCGTTCCATGAGCGCATTTGTAGCCAGCGGCCCAGTTACCGGCGGCCATATCAACACCGACCCGTTCTGGCCCTCAATCGACCTTGAGCAGCTGCGGGCCACCCTGCGCATCGACAACAGCGTCACCCCTGCCCGCTTGGAAACTGCCGTCATCGCCGCCGCCATCAACCTCAACCGTGAACTGAGATTGTGGAAGGCCAAGCAACAGGCCGCCGGCTACACCAAATTGGCCGACGTACCCGACGATAAGATCAACGACGTATCGGTCCAGGCCCACCTGTACCGCCGTGCGATCGAGGCGGGTACCGGCGCCGAAGTCTGCGAGCGCTACCGCGACTACAGCGCGACAAACACCGGCAGCGACAAAGCCGAAGAAACCACACCGACCATCGACGACTACCGCCGCGATCTGCGCTGGGCCATCCGTGACTTCCTCGGGATCAGCCGTACCACGGTGGAGCTGATCTGATGCCCACGCCCGTGCGCACCATCCAAAACGACACCGTCGACGCCCTCTGCTGGCGGTTCTACGGCCGCACTGCTGGCGTCACCGAAGCCGTTCTTGAAGCCAACCCCGGCCTGGCCGACCACGGCCCAGTCCTGCCGCAAGGCCTTGTCGTCAATATGCCCGAAGCCCAAACCACCGCGCCCCAGCGGCAAATGGTGCAGCTATGGAACTGACCCTGCGGCACCGAGCCCTTGAACCCACCAACCCTGGACAACGGAATGAAGCGCATGCCTGACCGTCCCGACACATGGGCCTGGCTCGCCGCCTGGCTCGAACAGAACTGGCCGACTCTCTACACAGGAATCCTGGCCCTGATCATCGCGGCCCTACGGATCATATACGGCGGCGGCACCTTCCGCCGTGTGGTGGTCGAAGCACCGTTGTGCGGCACGTTGGCCCTGGCCGCAAGCCACGGCCTGGCGCTGCTCGGCATTCCGACGTCCACCGCGCCGTTTTTCGGCGGGGTTATTGGGCTGCTCGGCGTCGAAGGCACCCGCGCGGCGGCCAAGAAGTTTTTCAATCGAAAGGTAGAACAGCTATGACCACCCTTCGACACGGCGACCGCTCGCAGGCTGTGCTGATGCTGCAAAAGAACCTCAACAAGCACGGTGCCAGCCTGGTACCGGACGGGCACTACGGCGACGCAACCGAAGCGGCCGTCCGCGCCTACCAGGTCAAAGTCGGCCTGGTCGCTGACGGTATCGCCGGTACCAAGACCCAAACCAGCCTGGCCGGTGGCGAATGCTCCCATCTGCTGCGCAACAACGACCTGGTAGCCGCTGCCGAACGCCTCGGTGTCCCGCTGGCAAGCATCTATGCGGTCAATGAGGTGGAATCCAAGGGCAAGGGCTTCCTCGACAACGGCAAGCCGGTGATCCTGTTCGAACGGCACATCATGTACCGGCAACTCGCAGCGGCTCGACATGCCGGCGATGACCTGGACGAACTCAAGCGTCACGCTGACCAGCTCGCCGTCGCCAATCCTGCCCTGGTCAACCCGAAACCCGGCGGATACATCGGTGGCACTGCCGAGCACCAGCGCTTGGCCATGGCCCGCCTGATCGACGAAACCGCTGCATTGGAGTCGGTTTCCTGGGGCGCCTTCCAGATCATGGGCTTCCACTGGAAGCGCCTCGGCTATGCCAGCGTTCACGCCTTCGTCGCGGCAATGACTGCGGGCGAGTCGCAGCAGCTCGACGGCTTCACCCGCTTCATCGAAACCGATCCAGCGCTACACAAGGCGCTCAAGGCCCGCAAATGGGCCGAGTTCGCCAAGCTCTACAACGGTCCGGATTACCTGCGGAATCTCTACGACACCAAGCTTCAGCGCGCCTACGAACGGCACGCCAGCTGCGAATGCGGACAAGGGGTGGCGGCATGATCGACTTCGAAGCGGTGCAAAAATTACGTGTGCAAGACGGTGATCTGCTGGTGGTTCCGGAGTCGACCGAACAGGACGACATGGCGCTGTTGGCCGAGTGCCTTCAACTGATGAACGGTGCCCGAGCCGTGATCGTGCGCGGCCCCATCAAGCAGCTCGACACCGCCGCCATGAACAAACTCGGCTGGTACCGCGTGTGAGCAAGCTGCGTCAGGTGCTGTACGGCATCGCGCTTCTCGGTGCATTGGCGCTGCTGATATGGGGTCAGGAAGCACGCATCGACGTCGCCGAAGGCAAAACCGAACTGGCAAAGGCTGCGGCCAAGACCGCCCGCGAAGACGCTAACCGCAACCTTGCCACCGCCAACACGCTCACCGACACCCTGAAGCAGGAGCGCGATGCTCAGAGCCTCCTACGCAGCCAGCAGGACCAACTGCGCCTGGGCCTGGCGAAGCGCGAGCGAACCATAGAGGAGCTGAAACGTGAAAACGACGAACTACGCAACTGGGCTGTCCAGCCTCTGCCTGACGCTGCTCGCCGGTTGCGCGAGCGCCCCGCCCTCACCGGCGCCGCAGCTTACCGTGACTGGCTGTCCGGTCGTAACACCGTGCGTCCTGCCGGCGACCAGCCCACGCAGTAACGGCGACCAACTCACCGACCAGGACCGCGCCGAAGCTGCCTGGGCCGATTGTGCCGCCCAGGTCGACTTGGTCTACAAATACCAACAGGCTAACCCATGAACAAACCCGAAAGCCTGCGTGCTCACCTCCTGGCCACCGTCGCGGACTTCAAGCACGACCCCGACCGCCTACTGATCTTCATCGACAACGGTAAGGTTCGTTGCACTGCCGCACACACCCTGTCGTTTGAATACAGCTTCGACCTGCAGATCATCCTCACCGAGTTCGCCGGCCACCCTGACAGCGTGTTCCTGCCCATCCTGGCCTGGCTCAGCGTCAACCAGTCCGAGCTGCTGGAGAACCTGGACAAGGTCAAAAATGGCATCCAGTTCGAAGCCGACATCCTCGACAAGGACAAAGTGGACCTCAGCATTACCCTCGCGCTGACAGAAAAAGTCATTGTCGGTAAGGATGACCAGGGCAACACCACCGTGAAGCACCCGAACGAGCCGCAGTACGTGGTGAGCTATCTCGATCCGAACTGGAAGCCTGGTGCGCAGGGAAACACCAGCGAATGGAGAGTGCCTGATGGCGAATAACTTGGAGGCACTGGAGACCTGGGCGGCGGTGCTGCTGGATCGGCTGGAGCCAGGGGAGCGCAGCAAACTGGCCCGGAGCATTGGGCAGGAGCTGCGCCGCAGTCAGCAAAAGCGGGTGATGGAGCAGGAAAACCCGGACGGGAGCAAGTATGCGCCGCGTAAGCATCGGAACCTGCGAGGGAAGCAGGGGCGGGTTAAGCGGAAGTTGGCGATGTTCAAGAAGCTGCGGACGGCGTCGTATCTGAAGGTCCGTGGAGATAGCAATGCTGTGTCGGTCGGCTTCACCGGGCGGATTGCACGGATTGCCAGGGTTCACCAATATGGTTTGAAGGATCGAGCTGAACGCGGCGCGCCCGAAGTCAAATATGATAAGCGTGAGTTAATAGGCTTCACACAAATGGATCTAGACCAGATCCGTGATAGCCTATTAAGCCATTTAACTAAATGAACAAGATATATTAAGTTTCTCTAGCTGCAACGGAAATCAAAATCTTAAGATCGTCGCAAGCCTTACCAAGCTTCATTTGGGCTTTGCCCGCCGGTTCTAAATAGAGCTTGCCCGGCTGACCTGATAGGTAAGCTTTCTTGTGCGCAAATTCAATATCATTGATTTCATCACGAATCTTAAGGATCGCCGCATACGCTTCTTGCAGCTCAGCACCATAAATATCGATAATCATACTTATTCTATTATAGTCAACTTTCTTAGCAGGCGACTCCCTTATCTCATCAAGGTATTTATTATAGTCAATCTGCCCTTTCATAACCAAAGACAAGCTGAGATAGTTACCAAAAAAAGCATTATTCCAATGACATATAAGAATATATAACTCCTCAAGGCGCTCCTTCCTCTCTCTTCTACTAACAAGCTTTTCCTCATGTGCAAGCTGTTGCTCTAACCGCTTCAAATTCGCCCTATTAGTTAATGACACTCCGAATGTTGTGAGTAGCGAACCAAAAACGACCCCCGCTAGGCCTATCCAGGCCGCAAAGGGCACATCCTTAAGCATTTCTAGACCCATTTTTCCTACCTTGAATACTTAACGACAGAAACATGCTTTGTATTGGTGAAGTCTATTTCAGCCTGTACAGGTCCGCGTTACAAGTACAGAAGGCTGCGCCCTCGCGCACGCAACGCCACCATCGGCGCCATGAACGACTTCGCCGCCCTCTCCCGCATGCTCGAAAACCTCATCCGCTTCGGCGTCATCACCGCCGTGCAGATGAAACCTCCGCGTGTGCAAGTAAAAACCGGTTCACTGACCACCGCCTGGCTCCCATGGCTCGCCCTGCGCGCTGGCTCTGACCGCGAGTGGGACCCGCCCACCGTCGAAGAACAGGTCATCCTATTCAGCCCATCCGGCCAACTCGCCAACGGGATCGTTGTCACCGGCCTGTTCAGCGACCACATCCCCGCCAACGGCGACCGCCCCGGCCTACACCGTCGTACCTACGTCGACGGCGCGGTGATCGAGTACGACAGCGTCCAGCATCACCTGAACGCCACACTGCCCGATAGCGGGACCACAAGCCTGGTCAGCAAAGGCGGGATCAACATCATCGGTCCGATCAATCACCAGGGCGATTACAACCAAACTGGCAACCAAAACGTGGTTGGTCTGGTGACCGTCTCCGAAGATGTGGTCGCTGCCAACATCAGTTTGGTCAACCACCTGACCACTGGCGTCAAGCAGGGCGACGATCAATCAGGTAAGCCAACATGAATAGAGAAACCGGAGCCAGCATCGGCACGCTTAGCCATATATCCCAATCCATGACCGACATCCTGACTACACGTATCGGTACCCGATTGATGCGCCGCGAGTACGGCAGCTTGCTGCCCGAGCTTGTGGACCACCCCTTCAACGATGCCACGCGTTTGCGCGTGTGTGCGGGCACTGTCATGGCTTTGATGCGCTGGGAGCAGCGTATCAGCCTCAGCCGCGTGCAGTTCTTGGGAGCAAGCCTACAGGGACAGTCGGTGCTGGATATTGAGGGGACCGTGATCGATAGCAATGAGGCGTTCAGTCTGAGTATTCCACTGCAACTGGGGTCGAGCTCATGACTGAAATTGATCTGTCGCAGTTGCCCTCTCCGAAAGTGGTCGAGCTGCTCGACTTCGAAGTCATTCTTACCGCCCGTAAGGAAGCATTCCTCAGTCTTTACCCGGAAGAACAACAAGCCGAAATGACGAATCGCTTAGCGCTGGAGTCCGAGCCGCTCACCAAACTGCTGCAGGAGAGCGCTTATCGAGAGTTGCTGCTGCGTCAGCGAATTAACGACGCAGCCCGCGCAGTGATGCTTGCTCACGCTCAAGAGGCTGACCTCGACCAAATTGGCGCCAACTACAACGTCTATCGACTCACGCTCGACGTTGGAGATTTGACCGCGAGCCCTCCCCGAGCTCCGGTTTACGAAAGCGACAATGATTTCCGTCGACGTATTCAATTGTCCCCGGAGGGATACACCACCGCCGGTAGCGAACAAAGCTACGTGTTCCATGGGCTTTCTGCCGATGCAGATGTCGCAGATATAAGCGCCGTCAGCCCTGTACCAGGTGCAGTAACGGTGTATGTGCTCTCACGTAGCGGAAATGGCGCGGCCTCGGACAGACTACTCGCGGCGGTTACTGCCAAACTGAACCAAGAAGATATACGGCCTATGACCGACAAGGTCACAGTGCAATCTGCGAGCATCGTCAACTACAGCATCAAAGCGGAGCTGGTCATCTTGCCGGGACCTGATTCAGAGGTCGTTCGCGCAGCAGCAATGACTGCAGCATTGGCCTACGCAAAGGCACAACACGCCATGCGGCGAGATATCAGTTTGTCGGGTGTCTACGCCGCACTGCATCAGCCAGGCGTACAACGCGTGGAACTCTTATTGCCTTTGACCAATCTGGTCATCGGTAATGGTGAAGCCAGCTACTGCACAGAAATTACACTGACCATTGCAGGACAAACTGATGTCTAGCCTCCTGCCAATTAACAGCACCCAACTTGAGCGAGCCGTAGTATTCGCAGGGGCCCGCGTCAGCGATTTGTCTGTGATCACTCGCGAAATTTGGAATGCGGAAAGCTGTCCATCTGATCTGCTGCCATGGCTTGCCTGGGCATGGTCGGTCGATGCCTGGCAGAACGATTGGTCCGAACGTCAGAAGCGCGACACCATCAAGCAGGCGATAGCGGTGCAGCGTGTTAAAGGCACCATTGGCGCGGTACGCCAGGCACTGGCGGCTCTCGGCGTTCCTGCTCGTGTGCAGGAATGGTTTAACCAGAGCCCCGCAGGTGCCCCCTATACCTTCCGCTTGCTACTTGAGATTGACCAACAGCCGCTGACCCAAAGTGGTGTTTCCAAAATTCTCGAAGTTGTAGAGATCACCAAAAACCTGCGCTCTCATCTAGAGACGGTTCTGCAGTCCGTCACTAGCCGCACGACAATCAACACCGCCGTAGCAGCGAGCCTTGGGAATGAGCTGAGCATCACTTACGACGCGCCGCGTTACTCAAGTGGTAGCCCTGCCCTAGACCTGCTAACTGATGCTGCCGAGCACGGCATGACCTCCACCGTCGCAGCCATTAACAGCCTGAACACCCTTTTACATAGCCGACTGACCTCGTCTTACTGGTGACCTATGTCCGACTCCCTCAAAAGCCTTGTCACGTCGTTTGAAGCCGATCTCGACATCGCTCACAAAATCATTCATGGCTCTGCAGAAGAAACGGTCGGAACCGATAGCGGCCCAGTGCGAACTTTCGCCCGAGCGCTAGCTGAATACGATAGCCAGGTAGCCCGCAGTGAGACGGCACAGAACGTTTTGGCCGCAGAAGCTGCCGCACGCGATTCTCATCAAGCCGTGGAGGCGCTTTCAGAGAGCGATGCCTCGAAACGCGTTGGCTACATGCCGGCAGGTAATGGCGCAGTCAAAAGCGACTTAGCATCAGCCGTGCAAAGCTTATCCGCAGGTGGGGTGGGAGATTTCAGCGTCGACAACAAACTCATGATTTTCTGCGGTGACTCGACCACCGAACAGATGGCCGGTGCAGGTTATGGTTTCGATAGGATCACAACACTGCATCGAAAGAGCGGCGGGCGATTCTCCAAAATACTCGGCACGATCAATTTTGGAGGTTCTGGTTATCCGCTAGACCTCTTCGTAAATGGCCCAGAGTTGCCACCGCCGGTCATCCAAACTCAGAGCAACGCTGGCGTTGGTGCCTGGGATTATTACGGACACAAACCGATCGGCGCCATCAGCCTCAGTACCGCCATGGCTTGGCGTATGCAACAACCTGTCAAAGTGATCTGGGTCGTTGGTTTCGGCATCAATGACTGCATCCTAAATGCGGCTGTAGGCAACCTCGCACAGGACGAGATCACCATTTACATCGCCCAGCGCCTCCGAACCGCAGTGACACGGATAAACGCGGTGTTCCCGAGCGATGAAATTGTGCTACGGATGCCGAATCCGATGACGGCACGACCTTACAACCCTGCAGCAGGCTTCCCCTCCCAGGCTGCCTACCCCGACTTCGGCAAGAGCGTGGCCAACGACCAGGCGCTGGTAGAAAAGTGGAACCAAGCATTGCGCAGTGCTTACCTTCAGATCCGCGCCAGTTTCCCCCGGACGATTTTGTTCGACACCTGGGAAGCTGTGTTTGGTAGCTCCAACACCACCCTCATTGCGGCCACTGAACTCAAGTACATGGGGGACTTAGTTCATCCGAGCGGCCCGGGCTATGTCCGACTCGTCGATGCCTTGGTGAACCTGCTTGCACCGGAAGCCAACGGAAAACCATCGCGTCGTGTGGAAGCAGAGCAGCGAGCGATAGCAGTGGGCGGCGACGCTTGGACCCACTACCCACACTACTTCCGGGACAACCCGGCCTACAAAAAAGTGCTCCGCCTATCGACATGGGTGTCAATTGGCCAAAGTCATCTTGACCTGTCAGTTGACCCCGCCACCTTCTTCAACCTGGTGGACACTTCGAAGCCGATCTATGTTGCCATTGGCAATGCAGCCGCGCAGAGTTTCACGACCTACGCACCGGGTGCTACAGGGGCCAATACGCGGCTTACAGGCATCGCACCCTCGGCGGCCATGCAGGCCGCTATTGGTGAAATTGAAATTTTCCAATTCGCAGGGACTGGCAAGACGCTGGACAGCTACCTAGTGTCCCAACTTGCAAACCTGCGCCCACGCGAATCTTACATTGGGAAAATTTCGGGGGCTGGTTCAGGCTATATCGATGTCACACTGGACGCCGTGGAAGGCCGTCTTTCGACCAAATACATCGAAGGAGTGCTGGGCGGAAAGCTGTTGATCGGTGGAGGTACGGACACGGCCGTTTCACTTGCAGGTTTCGCCGTGGCGCGCGCAGGCACATCAACGCAGCGAGCGTTTCGTCTTCTAAAAACCGGTGATTACACCACCTATAACAGCAAGACATGCGCCCTGGTATTCGACGACGCCGCACCGAGTCCACGCGCGCAGGAAGCCGTTTTCACACAGCGTGGTGTAGTGCCCCATGCCAAAAATGCCCGTGGTTTTGTGCATTGCCCAGCCCGAATGTCCGATGGTGCAACCCTCCAGATATTCCTAACAGAAATCATCGCGCAAGACGTCACGGTAGAGCTCTATCGGCCCAAGTGGCCTACGCGCACATTGGTTGGCAGCTTCACCATTTCAGCAAATGCCAGTGGCGCTTCACTCGCATCAGGTAACCCATCCGATGTGCCGGCTGGGAGCATTTTCGAGTTCGTTATTACCTCACAGACGTCACAAGAGACGGGCCTGATCGGCCTCGCTGTAGTGCCACTTTGATCAATGTCGGGAGTTTCATGCATGGCATTTAAGACCATTCATACCCAATACGGCCTAATCGCCATGGCGCGCGCTGAAGCCAGTAGCACGCCGATTAACCTCATTCATATGGCGGTAGGGGACGGCAACGGCTCACCGACGACACCCGACTGGATGCAGACGGGTCTGATCCGCGAGCGATATCGCAATACGGTCAACCGTGTCTATCAATCGCCCAATGACCCCACTCATTTCACAGTTGAGTTGGTAATTCCCGCCAGTGCAGGCGGTTGGGTCATGCGTGAGATTGGTGTGTTCGATGCATCAGGGTCCCTGTTTGCTGTGGGTAACTTGCCAGAGACCTACAAGCCGACGGCAACTGAAGGCGCTTTTGCCGATGCAGTTGTGCGTCTGGAGTTTGTGGTCAGCAACGCTAGCGTCGTAACACTTATGGTAGACCCGAATGTTGCGGTTGCCTCGCAGGCCTGGGTCATCAACAACATGACCGCAGCCCAGGTAATCCCCGGCGGAACCGTGGGGCAGTTGCTCGGCAAAGCCAGCAACGCGGACGGTGACTTCAAATGGGAGAGCCCCTCCGCGATCAACGTTACCGTCGACACAGTTGCTGAAAAGCAAATTCTGGCTCAAGACCAGACTGTCGTGGACCTCTCAATAACCACCACCTATGGCCTGGCGGTTTACATCGAAGGGCTACGAATAGACATCGGAACAAGTGCTATTGAATGGACGGCCGACCAGGATATTCCGACGCGTCTGCACCTTGGTCAGAGCTATGCGGCCGGCACCCGTATTACGCTGGTCAACAATGAACCGGCCGGTAGCGCTCCAGCACCGCTGGAACGTAGCCAAAATCTTGCTGATGTCTTCGACAAGGCCAAAGCCCGCGATAACTTGGAGATCTTCAGCAAATCCGAAACGCGGCAAATGGCACCCGTCGGAATCATCGGCCACTTTGCACGTAGCAATGCACCGGCTGGTTGGCTTAAAGCCAATGGTGCAGCCATCAGCCGCAGCGTATACGCAGAACTGTATGCCGCTGTCGGCACTACCTACGGGGGCGGTGATGGGTTCACAACTTTTAACGTACCAGACCTGCGCGGAGAGTTCGTACGCGGGTGGGATGATGGGCGTGGCGTAGATGGCGGTCGCGAACTCGGCAGTAGCCAGCTCGGTTCAAACCAGAGTCACAGCCACGGCGCTACCGCAGCTGATGCGGGTAATCACACTCACACTGGATCAACCAATAATGCAGGGACCCACACCCACAGCGGCACACTTGCTACCGCATATGGCGGTAACCAAACAGGATTCGAAGAGGGACGCGGATGGCCGGACTGGATCACCGGCAATATGGGGTCAGCCGGCGACCATAACCACACGTTGGCGATCGAAGCTGCGGGAAGCCATAACCATGCAATCACCATCAATACCAGTGGTGGTACCGAAGCACGGCCACGTAACATTGCCCTTTTGGCATGTATTAAATTTTGAGGAGCACACTCATGATCGCCTACCACTACGACCGTGCAGGCCTCTATCAAAGCAACAGTCAGGCCGACGAATCGCCATTGGAGCCAGGCGTGTATCTGCTGCCGGCCAACAGCACTTTCGTAGCGCCGCCGGTTGAAGTTCCGGACGAACGCTGGCCGCGTTGGAATGGCGTCAGTTGGGATCTCGTCAATCGACCACAACCAGCAGATAGAGACGATCCGATCGCTAAGTTGGCCGACTTTCTTGCGCAAAACCCAGATGTCGCCGCGCTGCTCAGCACTCCGCGTAAATAGTTCGCTATTGGCTGGTCGTTAACATACCTATCGAACTGTAACAGCGCTTCTTACAAGGCCCACCGCTCGCCCATCCGGCGCGCGCGCGGCAGCCTGTGCACTGTCATTTCATCACAGCGCAGGCAACCACCCATGGCCGGTTCAGACTATCTCCACGGCGTGCGGGTTCTCGAACTCAACGACGGCACCCGCCCCATTCGCACCATCGCAACCGCAGTCATCGGCTTGGTTTGTACGGCTGAAGATGCGGACCCGCTCGCTTTCCCGCTGGACACCCCCGTCCTGCTGACCAATGTGCAAACCGCCATCGCCAAAGCCGGCGTCAAAGGCACCCTGGCGAAGAGCCTGCAGGCCATCGCCGACCAGACCAAGCCCTACACCATCGTGGTGCGGGTGAAGGAAGGCGCAGACGCAGCTGCTACCACCACCGCCCTGATCGGCACCACCACCGCTGACGGCAAATACACCGGCATGAAAGCCCTGCTCGCGGCCAAGGCCCGCGTGGGCATGACGCCGCGCATCCTCGGTGTGCCAGGCCTCGACAGCCAGCCGGTGGCCACCGCCCTGGTATCGATCGCCAAGGACCTGCGCGCCTTCGCCTACGTCAGTGCGTGGGACTGCAAAACTAAGGAAGAGGTGGTCGCCTACCGCGAAAACTTCGGCGCCCGTGAAGTCATGGTGATCTGGCCGGAGTTCCAGAACTGGGACACGGTCACCAGCGCGACCGTCACCGCATCGGCAGTAGCCCGTGCGCTGGGCCTGCGGGCGCTGATCGACAAAGACATCGGCTGGCACAAGACCATTTCCAACGTCGCCGTCAACGGCGTGACCGGTATCAACGCCGACGTGTTCTGGGACCTGCAAAACCCGGCCACCGACGCTAACTACCTCAACAGCAACGAGGTCACCACCCTGATCAATGAGGGTGGCTTCCGCTTCTGGGGTAGCCGCACGTGCAGCGACGACCCGCTGTTCGCCTTCGAAAACTACACCCGCACCGCGCAGATCATCGCCGACACCATGGCCGAGGCGCACATGTGGGCCATGGACAAGCCCATGCACGCCTCCCTGGTCAAAGACATCATCAACGGGATCAACGCCAAATTCCGCGAACTGGTCAACCAGGGCTACCTGATCGGCGGCAGCTGCTGGTACCCGGAAGACATCAACGACAAGGACACCCTCAAGGCCGGCAAGCTGACGATCGATTACGACTACACGCCAGTGCCGCCCCTGGAAGACCTCACGCTGCGCCAGCGCATCACCGACAGATACCTGATGCAGTTCGCCGCCGCCGTCAACGCTTAAACCGGGCCTCCCCGTGAGGGGAGTCAACCCTGTGCCATAAACCCGGAGAATCACGCCATGGCCATGCCTCACAAACTGAAAAACATGAACCTGTTCAACGACGGCGGCAGCTACCAGGGCAAAGTCAAAACCGTCACCCTGCCCTCTCTGGGCCGCAAGATGGAAGCCTGGCGTGCCGCCGGCATGAATGGCCCGGTCAAGGCTGACTTGGGCATGTCCGACGACGGTATCCAGCTGGAATGGAAGCTGGGCGGCCTGGATCTGATCGTGCTCAAGCAATTCGGCGCAGTTAACGCCGCAGGTATTGCTCTGCGCTTCGCGGGTGCCTTCCAGCAGGACGACACCGGTGAAATCAGCGCCGTAGAGGTAACCGTTCGCGGCCGTCACGAAACCATTGAAATGGGTGACGCCACACCTGGTGAAGACACCGAGCACTCCATCACCACCACCTGCAGCTACTACAAGCTGACCGTCGACAACGAAGACATCATCGAAATCGACCTGCTGAATTTCATCGAGAAGGTCGGCGGCGTCGACATGCTGGAGAAACAGCGCAGCGCCATCGGCCTTTGATCGCCGGCATCGATCGCTAACCCCCTTCATCACTAGGAGCTCTATCCATGAAGACTGAAACCACCGAACAACCCGACGTGAAACCACTGGCCGACGACAACACCGTTACCCTCGACACGCCGATCCGCCGTGGCACCAACAGCATCGACAGCATCACCCTGCGCAAGCCCAATTCGGGCGAACTGCGCGGCGTGAGCCTGGCAGAGCTGCTGCAAATGGACGTCAACAGCTTGATCAAGGTGGTGCCGCGCATCAGCAGCCCTTCGCTCACGGCGATCGAAGTCACGTCGATGGACCCGGCCGATCTGGTAGCGGTGAGCCTGAAGATCACCAATTTTTTGCTGCAGAAATCGGCGAAGACGGATGCATCCCTCGTTGCGTAGAGGAAGCCATGGCCGACTTGGCTGTGGTTTTTCACTGGGCGCCGGCTGACATGGATCAGCTGGACCTGCAAGAGCTGATGGACTGGCGCGAGCGCGCCAGGGTGCGGAGTTCCACCGATGGCAAATGATCTGCGGCTACAGGTGGTGCTGGACGCCATCGACAAAGCCACCCGCCCGTTGAAGCAAATCAACAACGGCAGCCTGGAGACCGCCCGCGCGCTCAAGGCTGCCCGCGACCGCCTGAAGGAACTCAACACCCAGCAGAAAGACGTTAGCGCCTGGCGGACCCAGCGCGCCGCCTCTGAACTGACCAGTGCCGCCCTCACCGCCGCCCGCGAAAAGGTCAAAGCCCTCAGCCAGCAATTCGCTGCAACCGGCGCGCCTACCAGGGCCATGACTCGGGAGTTTCAGGCGGCGGTGCGCGAAGCCACAAAGCTCAAGCAGCAGCACCAGCAACAGAGCGTGCAGTTGCAGGGCCTGCGTTCAAAACTCTATGACGCCGGCATCAGCACCAAGAACCTGGGTACCCACGAACGCCAGCTGCGCGAGCAGATGAGCGCCGCCAACGCCAGTATCAGCGAACAAACCAAGCGCCTCACTGCCCTGAGCGCCCGCCAGAAGCGCATAGCGGAGACCCGTGGCGCCTACGATAAGGGCAAACAGTTTGCGGGCAACGCGGCGGTGGCCGGTGGCTCCAGCCTGGGCGTGGCGTACGCGGCCAGCCGCCCGGTCATGGGGGTGGTCAAGGATTACGTCGACTTCGAAAGCGCAATGATGGGTGTCGCCAAGCAGGTCGACGGCGCACGGGACAACAACGGCAAGCTCACCGCCACCTACTATGAATTTGCAGACGCGATCAAAGCGGCCAGCAACGAAATGCCCATCGCCACCACCGAGTTTGCCGCTCTGGTTGAAGCCCAGGCCCGGGCCGGGATCCAGGGCAAGGAAAACCTGCTGACCATGGCGAAGGTGTCGGCCACCGCTGCCGTGGCCTTTGAGCTGCCGGCGGAGCAGGTCGGCGAGGACATGGGCCGGATCGCCGGCCTGTACAAGGTGCCGATCAAGAACATCTCCGCACTGGGTGACGCGCTCAACTACCTGGACGACAACACCCGCTCCAAGGGCGGCGACATCATTGAAACCCTGACCCGCATGAGCGATGTGGCCGACAAGCTCGACTACCGCAAAGCGGCGGCACTGGGCAGTACCTTTCTGTCCCTCGGTTCTGCACCTGAAGTTGCCGCGAGCGCTTCCAGGGCCATGGTTCGCGAACTGTCCATCGCCACCATGCAGAGCAAAAAGTTTCAGGAAGGTATGGCCATGGTTGGCCTGGACTCAAAAGCCGTTCAAAGCGGTATGAGCAAGGACGCCATGGGCACGCTGATGGGCGTCCTTAACCGCATCAAAAAACTGTCGCCTGAGCAACAGACAGAGGTGTCGACGCGGATTTTTGGCAAAGAATTCGGCAAGGACGCGGGCAAGTTGGTGAATAACCTGGACGAGCTGAAACGCCAGCTCGACCTGGTCAATGACGCAGCCGCCAATGGCTCTATGCAACGCGAGATGGATATACGTGCCGATGCGATCGAAGGTCGCTGGCAGGTGCTGCAAAACAAACTGTTCAACACCAAGAGCGGCGCAGGTGAGTCCGTGCGGGCCACTATGGTCGAGGTAATGGACGCTATTGGTGGCGTGCTGGACAAGGTCAATGTATGGGTCAAAGCCAACCCAGAGTTGACCGCTACCCTCTTGAAGATCGTAGCCAGTGTGGTGGTGTTGTCAGCTGCTTTCGGCGGGCTCGCCTTAACACTCGCCGGCATCCTGGGACCGTTCCTGTTCCTGCGGTTCGGCCTGGCTATGTTCGGCCTGCGCCTGCCCGGCGTGATCGGTATTTTCAAGGTGTTCGGCACGGTGCTGCGAACGCTGGGCGGCATTCTGATCGGCCCGCTTGTGACCGCACTGCGCACCGTCGGTATCGCGTTGTGGGGCTTATCGGCCAACCCCATTGTCCTGGTCATCGCCGCCGTTGTTGCGGCATTGGCGGGGGGTGCCTACCTGATCTACAAGAACTGGGACGCGGTGAAGAGCTACTTCGCCAACGCCTGGACAGAAATCAAAGCGGGTTTCGACGGAGGGATTGGCGGCATCATCACCACGTTGGTCAACTTCAGCCCGCTCGGCCTGCTGTACCAGGCGTTTTCCGGAGTACTGAACTACCTGGGCATTGAGCTGCCCAGCCGGTTCACTGAGTTCGGCGGCAAGATCGTTAACGGCCTGGTCAATGGGCTGACGGCTGGTCTCGGCGCGGTCAAAAATGCCATCAGCTCGATCGGCGACTCCAGCATTGGATGGTTCAAGGAAAAACTCGGCATCCACAGCCCATCGCGTGTATTCGCCGAACTGGGCGGCTTCACCATGGCCGGCCTGACCCAGGGGCTAGAGGTTGGGAAAAAAGGCCCGCTGGACGCCCTGACCAGCATGACCAAGCAGATGACAGCCGCCGGCACGCTTGCCCTGGGTACTACTGCCCTGCCGGCGTTTGCCGTCGACACCAAGCCGCCGATCAGTAGCGCGGTGCCGACAGTCGTTTACGACAGCCACGACGTGTACCAAATCGACGTCGCTGCCGGGGCTGGTACCGACCTGCAAAGCCTGGAAAAGAGCCTGCGCGCCATCCTCGCCCGTATCGAAAACGAAAAGAAAGCGCGCCAGCGCAGCAAACTCTCTGACCTGGAATAACCACCATGATGATGGCCCTCGGCATGTTCGTGTTCAGCCTCAGAACCGCCGCCTACCAGGAACTACAGCGCCAGACCGATTGGCGCCACGCCACAAACAACCGGATCGGCGCCGCTCCCGCGCGGCAGTTCGTGGGCCGTGGCGATGACGCCATCACCCTCCCCGGCATCATCTTCCCCGAGCTGGCCGGCAGCGCGCTCAGCCTGGACGCCATCCGCCTGATGGCAAACACCGGCAAGGCCTGGCCCATGGTCGAGGGCACCGGCCGCATTTACGGCCTGTGGGTGATCGAAAGCCTGAGCGAGACCAAGACCATTTTTTTCGACGACGGCACCCCGCGACGCATTGAATTCACCATCAGCCTGAAGCGTACCGACGACGACCGTATCGACCTGCTCGGCGCCGGTACCAGCATCGGCGTCAACATCCTGCGGGGCCTGCTGTGATTGAGCCCATCATCTCCAAGGTCACCGGCTACCTGCGCAACACCGCCGAACGTTACGTCCGCGACGCGGCCTACCCGGTGCCGGCGTTCCGGCTCACCGTCGACGGCCTGGACATTGCCCAACTGATCAGCCCGCGGCTGATGAGCCTGGAACTGACCGACAACCGCGGCGTCGAGGCTGACCAGCTCAGCATTACCCTCAGCGACCACGACGGCCTGCTGTCAATCCCGCCCAAGGGCGCAGTGCTGCGGTTGTGGCTGGGCTGGAGCGACACCGGCCTGGTGGACAAAGGCACCTACACCGTCGACGAAACCGAACACAGCGGCGCGCCGGACGTGCTCAGCATCCGCGCTCGATCGGCAGACCTGCGCAAAGGTCTCAAAACCAAACGCGAACGCAGCTGGAGCAACACCACCCTCGGCGACGTCCTGGGCGATATCGCCATCGGCAACGGCCTGACAGCCACCATCGCCGGTGCGCTCGACGGCTTGCCCATCCTGCAGCTCGACCAGGCCAACGAATCCGACGCCAATCTGATCAGCCGACTGGGCGAAGAATTCGACGCGGTGGCCAGCGTCAAAGCAGGCTGCCTGCTGTGCCTACCAGCGGGCGGCGGCAAGACCGCCAGCGGTATGGACCTGCCCCACATCGTCCTCACCCGCGAGGACGGAGACCAGCACCGCTACCTGCAAGCCGACCGCGACAGCTACGACGGCGTGCGTGCCTATTACTACGACGTGAACAGCGCCAAGAAGCAGGAAGCCATTGCCGGCGGCGGTGACAACCTCAAGGATCTGCGCCACACGTACAGCGACCAGCAGTCGGCCCTGCGCGCGGCACGGGCGGAGTTTCGACGGCTGCAGCGCGGCAGCGCCACGCTCAGCTATACCCTGGCCATGGGGCGGCCGGATCTGATCCCCGAGCTGACGTACACACTCCAGGGTGTAAAGGCGGAAATTGACGAGATCATTTGGTATGGCGGGAATGTGCAGCACAGCCTGAGTGCGGATGGCGGCTACACCGTCAGCCTGGAGCTGGAGAGCAAGTTGCCGGAGGACAATGTTGAAGACCTGGCAGAAGAGAACAAGGGCGATTACACGGGGATCATCGCGTACTACCGCGACCAGAAAACCGGGAAGGAAAAGACGATTACGGCGGGAGATCAGGCGAAGCCGAGGCGGTTGCGGTGGTTGTATGCAAGTGAAAAAACGGCAAAACACGCCGTAGATAGAGAATGGAAAAGGATGAAAGTCATATTGTAAAGTCTCACTGCTCTTTCTTCTCTTTTTCTGCGTACATTTCAAACCAGCGAGTTGCTCTAAATATTGCAAAAACAGCACTAAATATCTGGACCATTGAGTACATATATACAAAGTAACCAACAAACCAAACAACCCTATTAGCCACATACATAAATTCATAATATGCGACGGGCAATCCGTCGACCTGAAAATATGCAGACTTAACAGTTAACGCTATTATTACAGCAATCGCCTGAGTGATAATAAAGTGAGCAAATGCAGTCACAAGAGCCATAAACGGTGAAACCTTATCACCATCTCCGCTCGCAAGAAACCTACTAAAGCCAGAGTCCATGCCCAAAAATACTGCGAGTCCGGCTAGAGTAAACCCCAAGATAGTAGGAACACTAGCAATAACAATATCCCACCACCCAGAGTGATACCACGCCCCGAAGTTCAACATAGTCAACGCTAGAGCAACATAGAAATAAGTTGAACTAAAAAGAGCTGAAAAACCACCATAAATAGCCCAATACTTACCCCATATCGACTTAACTCCTTTAAAGTCTGCTCTGAGCTTACTTAGACGCTTCATATCTACCTAGCAATCTCTCGATGTATTTCAACCACCTTATCATAAAGAGCATCAAACTCCGAAGTTAAGTTCGGATTATATTTTGCCGTCTCATGTAAAGGCATATTTTTTGTGGACATATACTTTTTCAGTCCTGTGTCATCTCGCCCCTCGACTGCTACATAGCCGTTATCATTTGCTACAGCTGCCAATGCGGTCACGAAGGCATCTGGACGTAAGCCTTCATTGCTCGCCTCCATAAACTCTATTTTTTCGGACCTGGCATTTAGGCTATTCAATCTCTTTAAAACCTCAGCTTCCATATCTTCAAGATCATCTGGGTTCGGCCTATCAATTTCCATCCTTAAAACTGAGATTCGCTTCAACGACAATAGTTCACTTAGCCCGCTAGGATCTGGCTGAATGGTAACATTTAGCGTACCGAATTCAGCAAATTCATCCCGTTGAAATACAGCCTCAAAAAAACGCTTAACCAACCCAGCTGAAAGACTGTGCTTCGGCTTAGAGCTTATAAAATAAAAACGATGACCTTGAGGTATGAATATATACTGAAACTTCTTAAAATGCGGCTTCAAATTATCTGGAATATTTATCTCAGCTATTTCATCCTCAGTTGCAGCATCCATAACCTCCGTATTAAACCATGCCTCTGTAGAATCCAATTTTAAAAACTTATAAATATCACCTCTAACACCCTCTAACGGCTTCTCTGGATTCAAATACCGACAAGATCCTAAAAGAAGCGCATCATCACCACGCACCAACGCATCAAACTTGTGGCGAGCCATAAGCTGCAATAACTCTATATACTTCTGAGGCGTATGTGGCTGAAGAACTATATTGAGCGCACCAATATGTATTGCAGAACTTCTAACTCGCGACATAACATCCTTCCATCAAGCGTCAATAAATGAGCAAAACCCACGACGTCTGGTTTCACCAATGATTAGAAGTAACCTATTTTTTGGCCACAGAAAATCGCGAACAAGAAGAAACCGACTCGGTTTTTCCTGCTCCAAAATGCAATTTTGGTGAAAATGTAAGCAGTGACGACTGCAGCCTTGCCCATAGACCACTTCCCTATGTAAGGCGAAATCACATCAGAGAGCCACGCCGTCTGCCCAGAGAGAAGGCTTAAACGGGTAAATCAGCGACGCCCCTAGATGAAAATTCGCTCCTAATAGGTACAGATTATGCTGGCCGTTTAGTGGCCGCAAGGGCTTCAGTCAAATCCTTGAGGCGCTGCTCGATGTCCCTTATGCGTTTCTTTTCTTCAGCAGCGCTCTGTATCTCCCGCCTATCAGTCTCTTCCAAGGACCGGAATAGAGCCAAAATCGCGTCCTCCTGAGAAGTGGTGGCTGGCAAATCAGTGGCCGCGACCGACACACCTCGCAACATTGTTCCTTCCCCGGTGAGCAGCCAATCCAGAGAAACGCCTTCAGCCTCACTTACGCTTACGCATAACGCATAAGGTATGGATTGTCGGCTACGCCAACTCCCCAACGTCTGTCGATTCACGTCCAGCTTACGTGCCAGCTCGCTATCGCTGTCAACGGCAAAGACCGTCATCAAGCGTTCAAGCACGGCGTCGAGAGACTTTTTCTGCATTTTGAATAAATACCGCTTGATTTATTTAAATTGAATAAATAGGCTTATGCGCAATGAGTACATCTTAACCAACTAGGAACACATCAACCATGAGCCAAGCCATGGAAAAGCGCCAGATCCAAGCACGGCTGATCGAGCGCGGCAGCAACTTCCGTCAGTTCGCGCTCAGCCACGGCTATGAAGTGCGCACCGTGACGCAAGTGGTTCAGCGCTGGGCCGGTCACAACAAGCTGCCTCGTGGGCGGTTGACGTTCCAAATTCTGCGAGACCTTTCGCGGGTAATCGGCAAGGAAGTGCTGCCGGGAATCCTCGCGGAGAACACCGAGCAAATCTCAGCAGAGGCTGTATGAAACGACTGTAGGGGCGATGACTCCAGGGAGAAACCAGAAGATGAAACGCCCAGTTCTAGCGACCAAGCGCCAGGTAATGAGCGCAGTGATCAACGACTACGAAGGTGGACGGGAATGCGCAGCGGCGCGCCTGGGGTACGAACTGAAGAAGTTCGATAACCACATTTACGAAAACGCCGGCAGCCGGCCTCTGAGCGATGAACAGATCCATCTGTTAGAGCAGGACATGGGCACGACCTACCTGCCGGAATACATCGCCGCCATGTACGGCGGGATGTTTGTCCCCCTCGCCACCCCAGAAACGCTGGACAACGTGGACCTGTACAACAGGTCTGTTCGGGCAGCAGCCAAGCGCGGTGTGGTCGACCAGATCATTGCGAAGGCTCTGGACGACGGTGTCATTGAGCGGGACGAAGCTGAGGCGATTTTGCGCGCTCATAGCCATTACATGGCGGCTCGTCACTCTGAGGTTCTGGCAACGATCCTGCTGCACAGCCGGGGGACCAAACAGTGAGCGCGTGCAATCAGCCTTTGCCGAGGCGTGACTTGATCTCTTTCAGCGCGGTGGACACATCGTCGACTGCAAAGCGGATGTCCGCCGGTTTCACCGATAGACCAGGAATGATCCCCGAGGCAGTCAGTTTCTCGGTTTCCTTTCCTCGCATGATTTCTACAAGTGCTTCATATCGCTCAGCGAAACGATGCACCAATTCTTCAACTTCCTTTTTCGAGTGAATAGCCATGAACAATCTCCTTGAAGAAAATCGGGAACAACTCATTGAGCTGTTGGCAAAAGCACAAAAACGACTGAATACCCTAAAGGAAACTGTCAGCACGGCCAATGGTGACCTCGCGGGCATGGATATACGTATCGCAATTGGCGATGCCATCACGCCGTTGAATATTGCCCTCGAAATTGCTGAGCCCATCTGAGTATGAGCACCTACAAGCTGGTCTGCCCCCACTGCCACGGCCGCATGCGTATTCGCACAAGCGAAGGCCAGCACATTTTCCTGCGTATCACCTATATGCAATGCACCAACGAGGCGTGCGGCTGGGCGGTGCGTGCTGAATTTCAGATGACCCACGAACTGAGCCCCAGCGGCATGCCCAACCCGGCTGTAAAGCTGCCAGTTGCAGATGTGGTCATTCGTCGCCAGGCAATGCGAATCCCCAACGATCAACCCGATCTGCTGGACCAAATGGAAATGGAGCGTGCGTGATGAATACAGCTACCCACACCGACTACCAGGAGTACCAGGCGACCATGCAAGCCGCCGGCCTCTCCTTCCTGCAACGCCACCAGGGCGAACACCTCGGCAACGACCAGCTGTTGTTCTGCCGTGCCGTACAACACCTGGTGGGCAGCCTGGAAGTGCCGCTGCACATGGCCGAAAAATTGATCAGCCGTGCCTACGGTGAACTCAAATCCAACAACGATCGCCACCAATTGGACGTCGACTCCAGTTCAGGCGCGGTGGCCGTCATCACCGACCCGGCCAGCGGCATTACCTGGGCCGTGCCGGTGAGCCTCATCTACCAACGCATCATTAACGCACCGGAAAACCGCCGACTGCGTCTCGTCACACCGTAATCCCCGACTAACCCCGCCCTGCCCCATCCCAATGGGTTTGGGTGAGCTTTGCCCGCAATCCGAGGTGGACCATGGAAATCAACATCGCCATCACCGCAAAACTGCCCCGCGACCAGGCCGAGGCACTGCTCGTTGAGCTGCGTGCGCAGTACGCGGTGCTGTTCAACGAGCATTGGTATGACGACCGTTTCCGCATGATTCCCGAGGGTTTGCGGCACGGCTCGTTGCTGGTGGCCTTCCCAGGGTTGGCTGCACGGAAAAGCCTGATAGGCGCCCTTAAACACAGTCTCGACGAAGCGAAGTAAGCCACGATGGAAATGAAAGAAAGGCTGCGCGCCGACGTCATCCAACGCATTGAGCGGGATTACCAGCTCAAGCACATGCGCGGTACCGACTATATGCGTAAGGGCGTTTGCCCTGCCTGCGGCCAGAAGACCCTGTATACCTTCTACGAATCGCCCTGGACGCTGATCTGCGGACGGCCGGAAAAATGCGACCACCGCGTCCACGTGAAGGACGTTTACGACGACTTGTTCAACGACTGGAGCAAGACCGCCCCGTCGACGCCGGATAACCCCCTTGCCACGGCACGTGCCTACCTTGAGTTTGCGCGGGGCTTCAAGTTTGAGCTGATCGCCGGTTGGTTCACCCAGGACAACTACTGGGATGGTCGGCTGAACATCGGCAGCGCCACGGTGCGTTTCGCCCTGGAGAAAGGTGGGTACTGGGAGCGCCTGATCGATCGGCCAGACCGCTTCGGCAAGATGAAAGCGCGCTTCCGCCCTACCGGCGAAGGTTTGACCGGTTACAAGGGTGTCTGGTGGTGCCCGCCGAGCGTGGACCTGCTGGAGGTCGACGAACTCTGGATAACTGAAGGCATCTTCGACGCCATCGCGTTGCTGCATAACGACATGTCGGCCGTGTCGATGATGTCCAGCGCGCCCTGCCCGATCGATTCACTCAAGGCCCTGGCCAAACTGCGCCACGACGCCGACAAGCCTTTGCCGCTGCTGGTGTGGGCACTGGATAACGAGCCTGTCGCCAAGGCCAACATGCGCCGCTGGGCGAAAGAGGCACGCGACCTGGGCTTCACCTGCAAGGCAGCGGTGATCCCACAGCCCCACGGCAAAAAGGTTGATTGGAACGACCTGCACCTGCGCTGGAAACCGATCGAGGGCGACGACAAGCGCGCCGAGCGGATCGAGCAGGATCTCGACGAAGCCCGCCACCACGGCGACCTGCTGCTGGCTGACTCCGCAGAGGAAAAGGGTTTCCTGATTTACCTGCGCAACGAGCGCAAGGAATTCAACTTCACATTCCGCAAGCGCCTGTACTGGTTTCGGCTGGACCTCGATAAGTACGACCGCGCCATGAGCGATCTGGAGAGTTCAGAGCGGCATGAGGACCAATTACTCAATGACGATCAACGTCGCTACAAGGCGTTGCGCCTGTCTGCCTCGGTGTCCAGCATCGCCAACTGCAATTTCCAAGCGCTGTACTACATGCGCAACGACCTGACCGACGAGGCCTGGTACTACTTCCGCATCGAGCGCCCGCAAGGGCCTGCCATCAAAAGCACGTTCACGGCCAAGCAGCTCACGTCGGCGCCCGAATTCTCGAATCGCCTGCTCAACGTCGCCAATGGTGCGTGGTTCGAAGGCAGCGCCCAGCAACTGAAACGGATCTTGGCGCCCCAGCTGGACTGCCTGAAAACCGTCAACACCATCGAATGGATCGGCTACAGCCGCGACCATGGCGCCTATGTCTTCAACGACTTGGCATTTCATGGCGGCAAGGTACAGGTGCGCAACAAGGAAGACTTCTTCGACCTCGGCAAGCTGAGCATCAAGTCGCAGAGCCAGTCGCCGGTGCTGCATATCAACACCGACCTCAACGCCTACAACGAAGGGTGGTTCGACATCTACTGGCGCTGCTTTGGCGTACAGGGGCTGGTGGTGCTGGCCTGGTGGCTGGGCGCGTTGCACGCCGAGCAGATCCGTCAGATCCACAAGTCGCTGATGTTCCTGGAGCTGGTGGGCGAAGCCGGCTCGGGCAAGACCACCCTGGTAGAGCTGCTGTGGAAATCGGTCGGGCGTACTGATTACGAAGGCTTTGATCCGTCCAAAGCCACCGCCGCCAGCCGCGCGCGCAACTTCTCGCAGGTCAGCAACTTGCCGGTGGTGCTGATCGAATCTGAGCGTGAACAAAAGGAAGGCCAGCCGGTTAAGCACTTCGACTGGGACGAACTCAAAACCGCCTACAACGGCCGTAGCGTTCGCTCCACCGGCGTGAAGAACAACGGCAACGACACCCACGAGCCACCGTTCCGCGCCGCCCTGCTGATCGCTCAGAACAATCCGGTGAACGCGTCGGAACCGATCCTGCAGCGCATCTGCCATGTCCACCTGACACGCGAACATCACACCCCGGAAACCAAGCAGTACGCCGAACAGCTGGAACGCATGCCAATGGACAGCATCAGCGGCTTCCTGGTCAAGGCGCTGCAACGCGAAGCCGAAACCATGCGCCTGATGGAGGAGAACACCTCCGGCTACGAACAGGAGCTGCTGGCCCAGCCTGGCGTGCGCACCGTGCGTATCGCCAAAAACCACGCCCAGTTGCGCAGCCTGGTGGATGCGTTGGCCGGTGTCGTTCCCCTCGGTGACCACCGCAAGGCGCTGGCACATGCAGAAATCAGCCGCATGGCCCTGGAGCGGCAGCAGGCAATCAATGCCGACCACCCGACCGTCCGCGAGTTTTGGGACCTGTACGAATTCCTCAATGGCATGGACGAGAAAGCCGCGCTGAACCATGCACGTCGCGATGGGCTGATCGCCGTGAACCTCAACGAGTTTGTGGAAATGGCTGCCAATAAACGGCAGCAGGTACCGCCGTTGAGCGACCTGAAACGCCTGCTGAAGACCAGCAAGTCACCCAAGTTTCTGGAGTCGAACAAGCCCGTCAATTCGGCGCGCCAGGTCGACGCCTTCGATAAACCTAAAACCATTCGCTGCTGGGTCTTCCAGTGCGTGTAGGGGCTGCAACCCCTCGAAATCAACCACCCAAAGGAGAAGCACCATGCACGTACAAATCATCACAGGTGACGGCCAGCAGGGCGAAACCAACCGCCTTCGGCACCTGAAAGAGCTGAAGGCCTGGTTTAACGAGTCCGGGAAAATTGTTCACGCTGAAGCCTACGACCCTGCTGGCCTGGTCGCGATTCTGGAAGTTCGTGCGGTAAGCGACAAAGAGATTCTGGTGCTGGAGTGCAGTCGGGATCAGATCCAAGCAGTCCTGGAATGGCAGTCAGCAACTGATGACGTTGTTGAGTTTGAAAACCTGCTGCTGCACCTGGTGCGCAAGCAAAACCCAACCGGCGAAAGCCAGTAAGAAGGTGGTGCCGAGGGGCTGCAACCCCTCGACACCGACCACCCAAAGGAGAAGCACCATGCAAGTGAATCAACCCAAAGGCGGCATCGCAGAGGCTACCACAACCGCGCTGGCTGTCGGCGACAAGGTCAGTTACGTCGCTATAAGCGTTGGAGGCAAGGAATACCGTCTCAGCGCTCGCACCGGCGTCATTGAAGCGATCGATGGCAGCGTTGCGACCGTGCGCACCGCAAGAGGTCGGAGCATTACCAAACCACTCGGAAAGCTGACACCGGAAAGACAGCCCAATGCCTTGACGCGAATGCTCATGGAGGGCCACTCATGATCAAGCGCACCTTCACCCACTTCCACCTATGCTGCGGCCTGGGCAGCGGCGCCGCAGGCTTCAGCGACTCCAAACCAGTCCTGGGTCCCGTGCAAGCTGAATGGCGCTGCCTGGGCGGCGTCGATGTCGACCCGGCCGGCTTGCGCGACTTCCAGATGATGACCGGTGTACCTGGCACGCTGATGGATCTGTTCACCCGCGAGCAGTACATAGCGTTCCACGACCAGCAGCCGCCCGCCGGTTGGGTAGAGGCCACCGCCGAGGATCTGCGCCGCGCCGCCGGCAACGAAGACCCGGACGCGGTTTTCATCAGCAGCCCTTGCAAGGGCGCCTCGGGCTTGCTGTCGGAGACAATGAGCCAGACGCCCAAGTATCGGGCGCTCAACGAGCTGACGTTGCGCTGTGTGTGGCTGATGTGCGAAGCCTGGAAGCACAATCCGGTGAAGCTGATCGTGTTCGAAAACGTGCCACGCCTGGCAACCCGTGGCCGCTACCTGCTGGACCAAATCACCAAGCTGCTCCGTCATTATGGCTACGCGGTGGCGGAAACCACCCACGACTGTGGCGAAATTGGCGGGTTGGCACAGAGCCGCAAGCGTTTCTTGCTGGTGGCCAGGCACGTCGAGCAGGTTCCAGCATTCCTGTATGAACCTGAAAAGCGCAGCCTGCGCGCCGTCGGTGACGTGCTGAGCCGTATGCCGCTGGCAGGTGATATCGATCAGGCAGGGCCGATGCACCGGGTGCCGGCGTTGCAGTGGAAAACCTGGGTGCGGCTGGCCCTGGTCGAGGCTGGGAAGGATTGGCGCAGCCTGAGCCGGTTTGCCATTGAGGACGGGTATCTGCGCGACTTCGTGATCGTGCCGGAGTACCGCTCCGGCTACATGGGGGTCCACAACTGGCAGGACACCGCCGGCACAATCGCCGGGCGGTCGAGCCCAACCAACGGCAAATTCTCGGTTGCCGACGCTCGACCGACCAGCAAATTCGAATACACCCAATATGGCGTGCTGCCCTATGACCGTCATTGCGGCGTGGTCACCGGCGAACGTAGCCCAGGGCAAGGGACATTCAGCGTTGCGGATCCGCGCATGGGCGGCGAGCGGCACAACAACGTGTTCCGTGTGGTTCGCAACGACCAAACCGTCGGCACTGTTACGGCAGGGCACGGCCCCAGCTCCGGCGGACAGGCAGTGGCCGACCCTCGGCAATCGTCCAAGGGCTTCGGCAAATACCTGGTCACTGACTACAGCAAGCCGGCCGGCACCGTGATCGCCGGCAGTACCACTGGCCAGGGCGCTTTTGCTGTGGCCGATCCTGCCTACAAACACTGGCACCCGAACGCCAGCACGCAAAAGCTGCGGATCACGCCCTGCTGCGAGAGCGCCAAGACCGTGACCGGTTCACAACAGGTTGCCAGCGGCGCGTTATCGATCGCAGATCCGCGCCCGGGTATGTCGCGCACCAAGGGCGACGCCTACCTGACCGGCGGGCATTACGGCGTGGTGGACTACAACACCCCGGCCGGCGCCGTTTCCGCCAGCGCATGCCACGACAATGGCCGGTGGTCGGTCGCAGACCAGCGCATGCCGGCACCCAACGACCGACTGACCTGCATGATCACCAGCCTCGACGGCACCTGGCACCGCCCGTTCACCACCCTGGAGCTGGCTGCGCTGCAATCGCTGTTTGATCCAGAGGACCACTGGTCAGCAGATCCGCAGACCGCTCATGAAATTGAGCGTATGCAGCGGGTTCGCAAGATTGAACAGGCGGGAGTCTTTCGACTGGACGGCATCAACGACGGCAGCCACCGGGAGCGGATCGGCAACGCGGTCCCCCGCGCGGCGGCAAGGGCTATGGCCGATGTGTTCGGTATGACGCTGCTGCTTTCCGAGGCTGGGGAGACGTTCATGCTCAGCAACGTGTCGGTTTGGGTGCAGCCGGTGGCGATTGCGCTGAGCGTGACCCAGCAGGAGGTTGGTGTATGACTGTGTTCCTGCTGCTTTATCTGTGCGCCGATACGACTCGTACGGATTGTCAGGTAGTGAAGGCTGATAGCTGGAACGGGCCTCACGCTTACGAGCGATGCATTGACGTCGTACCTGGCCTCACTGAGGCACTTACCGCGCGCAACCGACAGCGACATCGATTCGTTTGTGAAATCCAATCCGACGCCGCACAGCCCGCTGACCATATGTCCAGGCCGACCTTTATCCATCAATCGTTTCGGATGTAAGGGGGACGCAATGAACAACGGAAAATCCTTCCCCTGGAACCTGGACCTAACCGGCATATGTGACCAGTGCAACAGATCCCGTGCCCACGGCAACCACCAGAAGTGCTGCAAAGCGCGTCAGGCGCTCAACGCCAAGCGTCGGGCCGAGGAAGCCCAAGCCGGTGCCACACCAGCACCTAGAAAAAGTGCCGGCCTGTTCTGGTTACTTCGCCAGCAGTGATCGGCAACACTTCACCGCAATACCCAAAGGCCCGGAGACGGGCCTTTTTTCTTTCACCTGGAAGAATCTTTCAATACATCGCGTGGGGACGCATATGGCAGATGGTGTAGAAGCTCGTGGAAATTCGGTACGGGTCTATTTTCGTTTCAATGGCGAGCTGTGCCGGGAGCTGGTGCCCGGTGGCAATACACCGGCCAATCGAGAGCATGCAAAGCGCCTCGTCACGGTGATCGAGTACGAAATCCAGGCCGGCACCTTCGATTATCGGCGGCATTTTCCCGAGTCGACCAAACTGGCCGAGAACAGCTTTGGGCACTACCTGGACCTGTGGCTGACCATCAAGAGCAACAGCGTGGCCGCGACCTCTTTCCGTGGGTACAAGAACAAGGCTGAGGTCCATGTGCGGCCGCGTTGGGGTGACGTTCAGATCGATCAGATTGACCACTTGGACCTGCAGGAGTGGATTCAGGGGCCGTTGTCGAAGCGGCTGAAGAACAAAACCATCCGCGACATCATCAGCAATGTGCGCCAGGTGTTCCGGCTGTATCGCACCCGGAAGAAGGTCGCGCACGACCCAACTGAGGGGTTATTCGTGCGTCTGCCCGATCCAGAGGCACCGGATCCGTTTACCAGGGCCGAAATAAAGCAGATCCTCGAAACACCGACCAATCGTACCCAGGAGCTGCTGATGGTGCAGTTCATGATTTGGGCAGGGCCGCGCGTATCGGAGACTATTGCCCTGGCTTGGGAGGATGTCGATTTGAAACAGGGGACTGTGACTTTCCGCCGATCTAAGGTGCGGGGAGCCTATCGCGTTACGAAAACTCGTCGTTCTACTCGCAAGGTGCGTCTGCTGGAGCCCGCGTGGGATGCCCTGCGGAAGCTGGACGCCATCAACCAGCTCAAGACCGTGGATACGGTGGACGTCGTCGAGCGGGACAACAAGACCGTTCGCAAGCACAAGTTGCACTTTGTATTCCTGAACACCAAAAGTGGCCTGCCGCACGTCAGTGACTTCGTCGTGAGGGACAGGTTCTTTAAAGCGCACTTGAAAGCGGCCGGCGTTCGCTATCGCGGTCCTGGCCAGTGCCGGCACACCTATGCCAGCCAACTGCTTACCACGGGCGTTGCCTCGGTTGACTGGATTGCAGAGCAGATGGGCCACACCAGTGCGGACATGATCCGACAGCACTATGGAACATGGATAAATGAGGACGGCCCGGACATCGTTGGTATGCTTCAACACGCACTTGGTTTATAGATGTCTTTCAGCGTCATTGAGATGAGCTTATGCCGTTACTGCATAGATACGAATCGTTGCTGCTTAAAAAGAACGTAACCCTAGCGCAGCCCTACTGGGATCGAGTCAGCCAGTGCCTGGCTATGCGGCTACACAACGGATCGCTACTCCGGCGGATCAATAAATTTTCGGTATTAGACGAGATTGCTTTTCTCGAGAAAACAGCCAACAGCCGACCTACAGGTACAAAAGCCGCTGAGAAATTCAGAGGGCCTATTCTGGGGCGCTTTTGGCACAAGCATTACTTCGACGCATATCACTTGCCCGAAAACATAAACAACAGGTGGTTTGGAGGGTTTGCGAAGAAGCAAGGGTTACTGCAAGCCATGTTTCGAGAAATTCTAATGGCAGAAGACGATACGGATATGGATATCTATCGAGAGGCTGTTGCCAATCGAATTTCACACTCTTTTGTCTACGGGGCAATCGAGGAGAGGAAAAAGAGGGGGGCGTTAACGGGTGAATGGCTCGTTTACTACGTGCATGACGGGCTGAATTATTACTTAGACTTGGCCGACCATAGCTCGTTGGACGACCAGCAAGGGCTGTTTGATCGTTTGAAAGACGGTTGCGCCTGGGAATTCCCCTTTGCCTTCGATTAGATTCACTCTGCCCTATTCACGTTCCCAGATCGTCCTTTCACCACCCAAATGTGGCCCTCAGTGCCCGCCGCTTATCAATCAGTGGGCTTCCCGTGTTCGCATGGATGTTCCCATATAGGCGATTTTTGACCCTCTGAAAACAATAACCCATGAAAAATTTAACGTTTTCATGGGTTTAGTCGTTTCAAATGTGGCGATGAAGGAGAGATTCGAAGCTTATATTCAAGGAAACCAACTTGCCCCAGGCCAAGGGTTTAGAAGATGGTTTTTATAACCTTATCGACTCCTGCAATAAGCTCGCTGACTTCCTCAACCGTTGGATCGGTCGGATTCTTATGACCACATTTATTACGAATATCGCCAAGATACTGAATCTGTCTAAACTGCGGCATTTCAATGACACCAGCCGCTTTAAGCGCATCGTTTAGCACCGCAATAGTTCCTGATTTCTTGGGCAAATTGTGGTTATCACAGACCTGCTTCATGTGGCCTTCCAGCACAACTCCAGCCACAGCGCCGGCAGCACGAGAAAACTTGTTTTTTAGCAGCTCTGTTGCAACTTCAAGTTCAGAATCAAAGAGATCAGCCTGTACCAATTGCTTAATATCAAAAAGTGAACTCTCGAAACGTTTTTCTACTGATTCAAGGATAGCAATCTGCTGCTGTAGCAATGAAACGGCGGATGACATATCAACGATCACATTCCCATCATACCGAGTCGATGAAAGCGATTGGCATGCGTCCTCAATTCGATAAGTCTCGACATCAAATGACTTTCGCGTTTTTGGTCGCTCGTAAAATTTTACGAAGTCCGCGTACCTGTCTGGAAGAAGCTGTTTTACAACAACGAGCGCTTCGGAATACCAGTGGTGGTAGCAAATCCGGAAGGGTTTGAGCTTATCTTCATAAATTTCAATTTTTTCCGCAGTCCATCCGACTCCTGCCTTACGGTCCCGCCATTTTTCCGGGCCTTCCGACTCATAGATAAGCGCTTGGAGAACCACCCGCCCTTCCTGAAGCAAAGCCTTCAGATCTTCGCGGTACTTTTCTAAATTGGATACTGTCATCGCTCCCTCGCCAGTAGATGACCAGATTGATCACCGGCCAAGCAAGGCAGGGTAATAGCTTTTTAGTGCCGCGAATAGTTGAGCCCAAGTTGTTCATGCACTCCGTAACAGTCGTAAGTGTGAGCCTGTCCGATCCTGCAGTGCTGAAAGAGAAAAATCATAGATAGGACGCTTCAGCAGAATCCTAACGTTCCCATGGATGTTCCCATATGGGCCTTTTTTGCCCCCCTGGAAACACAAAACCCCTGAAAACTTTAACGTTTTCAGGGGTTTAGTCGTTTCGAATTTGGCGGTGAAGGAGAGATTCGAACTCTCGATACAATTTCTTGTATACACACTTTCCAGGCGTGCTCCTTAAGCCACTCGGACACTTCACCGTATCTCGTCAAACCAGTTCAGTCTGTCGAGGCGCGCTAATGTAGTCGAAAGCCTTTCTGATGGCAAAGGTTTTTTTCAGAATATTCATGCGGTTAGCCCGTTATGCCGTTCAACGCCCGGCAAGGGGTGGTGATTGTGCCATTCTCAGGCATCGGCGGTGTGCGTCTGGGACGGTGATTGCGCCCTGCGTCTGGCATTCCCACGCCCGGTGCAGGGGAAAACCCTGACTGGCCAGTCAGTCACAGCGCTTTACCGGGGCGGGCGTGGTGGGTAACGTCTGCTGCATACTTCTATAACAAGTCCTACAAGGAACCGCGTCATGAG
>Ga0247730_1000319_pt1 | contig 39791 bp, 32 predicted proteins | sample UWRJL073202C2_FD_180959 | JGI IMG/M metagenome (GOLD analysis project Ga0247730, IMG submission 180959) | Plant litter microbial communities from Arlington Agricultural Research Station in Wisconsin, United States - UWRJ-L073-202C-2 | ecosystem: Environmental > Terrestrial > Plant litter >... | reverse complement strand
TATTCAAAGCCTTCCTTTAATTCTGCCAGAACATTTTTAGTGATGGGTTTTTCAATGTACTTAGGCAGCCGCATCATCAACAGAGACCCGATCACGGCAATAAAACTGACGGCATTTAAACCGAAGCAGACGTCCTGCCCGAATTTCTCCAGGGCCAGTCCGGCCAGCCCCGGGCCTATCAGCCGGGATAAATTCACCATAGAAGAATTTAAAGCAAGTGCGTTAGGCAGGTCTGCTTTATTTTCTACCATTTCATAAACCAGGGACTGCCTTGCAGGAACATCAAAAGCATTGATAAAACCCAGCACGGCACTCAGCCCAATAATCTCCCATGCGGTGTAGTGTTTGAAATAGATAAGGGCCGTGAGCAGAATAGCCTGCACCATAGAGGCCAGCTGTGTGGTCAGCAGGAGTTTAAAACGGTCGTAACGGTCTGACGCGATCCCGCCGAGGAAAGAAAAAACAAAAGACGGAAACATACTCGCAAAGAGGGTCAGGCCCAGCATAAATTTCGAGTGTGTTTCCGCATAAATGACCCAGCTTACTGCGGTCTTTTGCATCCAGGTGCCAATTAGTGAAATCGACTGACCACTAAAGTATAACCTGTAATTACGACTTTTGAAAGCGTTAAAAGTACTGATGTTCATTGTTGGGTATGCAGACTGTAATTAGTTTCTGTCTGGTTTTCCCGGTGCAATTCCTTTATCAACATTTAAAGTAAAAGATGATTCAGATGCTTTATCTGCCTGAGACAAATTATCAATGTCAGATGCAGCAACATCTTCTTCAGATGGTGGGATAGCATCTATTCCGTCAGACTGCACATCTTGCTGGCTGAACTGTTCATCTGCTTCTTCTTCGTTAAATGAGGCATTATCTTCTGGAGTAATCATAGCTATAAGGTTTTTGTAAATATAAACTAAACGCAGTTATTTGATCCTTGTTTCAAATATTTATAACAACAATCTGATAGAACAAAAAAGCCGCCACCTGTTTGATCAGGCAGACGGCTCTTTTTTAGGTATTTATAAAATTGTGGCGCTTAATCTAAAAGCATAGTCGCCGAAGCTTTTTCCCTGAACACATCATAATGTACTCCTCTAAACGTTCCGGATTGTTCAAACTTCAGTGTCACCAGGGCAAAGTATCTGCCTGCTTTTGGTGCATGGAAAGATACATTTCCATTTTCGTCTGTTTTAAGTTTCTGTTCCGGCATTTCGGGGTGACGCATTAAAAGCGTTGCATTTGGGACAGGTTTTCCATGCAGTAAAACCTGGATAGTCACATCAGAACCAGCTTTATTTCCGGTATTCTGAACAAGAGATAAATCTGATAATGCAGCCGGGGCTATAGTCCCGCTATCACCCACTTTAACGGTAGTCCTTCCATAATAATGCTGTTTGGCTACACCGATTTTTGAAGTGGAATTACTCCAGTCTTCAACCCGGCGCTGCTTGCATTCCAGCAGGAAAACGTAGATCCCTTTTTCTTCGGGTGTAAACTTTGCCTGATAATCGGTCTCTTTCGGAGAGAACGTTAGCGCAATATGTTTACCGGTAGGACTGATTGCCCAGCATGTAAAATCTTTCACCTGCTGAAAATCTTCTGTAGTTGTTTTTTGAAGCCTGTAAAGACCGTATGAACCAAAAATAACTTTTATTGTTTGGGCTTTGCCAATTGTTCCATTTGCATCTGCTTCGATCCATAAAGAATCGGCTTTGGTTGATAATACACCTGATAAAAGCATCAGGAAAATAAATGTAATACGTTTCATAAGATGGGCTTTAATTAGAATTTCAATGCTATACTACCAAGGAACCGTGCAGGAGCCTGTGGAGTTAACCTCACAGACCAGGTTTTTTCACTGGTCAGGTTATCTACCTTCAAACCAATGCGGTATCTTGGCTGATCATAAAATACAGTTGCATCAAACATTGCATAGGCAGGAATGATGATCTGTGTAACTGCTGTATTGGTATGGTATTGCCAGCTGGCAATGTTACCACCAAAACCAGCACCCAGTCCTTTCAACTCACCTTCAGGAATGCGGTAGCTTACCCAGAAGTTATAAGAACGCGGCGGGCCTGATAAACCCGGACGTCTTCCGGTTAAAAGAGCTGATGCCTGTGTAAGTTTACTGTCGTTATAAGCATATCCCGCAACGATATTCAGACCTGCAATAGGATTGGCTGTTAAATCGATCTCTACACCTCTGCTCAACTGAGTTCCATCCTGGATCTGGTAACCATTTCCACTAGGATCATCATATGTAGAATTCTCAACCTGAATATCATAGTAGCTGACAGTTCCTGATAACTTATGGTCCAGGAGGTCTGCCTTTACACCAAACTCAAGCTGGTTGGCATGTTCCGGTTTAAGCGCCGTTCCATCAGCCGTTTGACCGCTTTTGTTAAAAAAGCCATTCATATAGTTACCGAATACGGATAGGTGATCCTTTGATACTTCATATACTACACCCAGTTTCTGCGACAAAGAGTTCTGGTTGTATGGACCAGCCTGTATACCTCCAACGCCTAAACCACCTGCGGTAACGCCAGTAACGATATTATACACACCTCCGTATTTGTAACGGTTTCCACGCAAACTCAACATAATATTCAGCCTGTCAGTCAGGTTGATCACATCTGAAAAATAGGCGGAGTAGGTATTGTCCCTGTTGGTCTCCTTACGAAGCGTTCCGCCCCTGCTGGCCAGTGAGTCTACTTTAAACTGGCTCACACGGCCTGTATAAGCCTTCGTGAAATTAATATCAGGAGCAGAGGCAGTACCTGTGGTATTGATGGTCACCCTGTCAAAATCATTATAGTTATTGTAAAAATCCAATCCTACTACCAAACGGTTCCGCAGGCCGGCAACTTTGAAATCACCGGTAAAGTTCTGCTGGATATTTGTAGCGATAAACTGGGTATAACCAGTGATCACCTGTGGACGGATCGTAGAATCGGTACGTCCTGTCAGGGCTGTAATGTATCCGCTGATAGAAGAGCGTGCACGTGACACGATAGTTTGGGAAGTCCAGCTTTCTGAGATCTTATAATTTGCCTGTGCAAAGATATTCAGCATCTGCGTGGTATAAGGAAGGTCATTGCTCAGGAATGTCTTTTTGTATGGAAATCCCATATCCGCAATTGACTTTCTTGAAGGCACTGTAGTACTTACAAAAGGATTGAAACGCACTACTGAAGTTCCCTTGGCCTGACCAAATTCTACGTCAAATAATAATGAAAGACGATCGCTAACCTGATAAGAGAAACTGGGAGCCAGACTTAAGCTATTTGTATAACCCTGATCCTGGAAACTTTTCTCAAAAGTGGTAGCACCATTGATGCGGGATAATGCCGTTTTATCTGCATTGATCGGAGAGTTTACATCAAATGTAAGACGGTTAAAGTTCCAGCTTCCGCCATAATAGGCTACTTCGCCACCAACATCATTGTATGGCTTTTTGGTTACACGGTTATATAAACCACCGTAACTGCTGGATATGCTGTTACCAAACAGCGTTGCCGAAGGGCCTTTGATCACTTCTACCCGTTCAAGGTTGGCAGGGTCAATGGAAGAGAAAGCAGCACCTGCTACTCCGTTTCTTGCATTCGGCTCCGTATCAAAACCACGGGAACGGAAAGTAACCCTGCCCTGGTTGGCGATCATCGGAATACCTGCTCCGGCAACGTTTTTAGCTATACTTCCCAGATCAGTAGCCATTTGCTCCTGGATCAGTTCTTTGGGAATCGAGGCGTATACCTGAGGGTTTTCAAGGTTTTTAATCGGAAGCCTTGCAATATAAACACTCTCCTTCCTGGAGAATTTATTAGTTTGGTTACCACCTATAATTACTTCCTGCAAGGCCTGCACGTTTTCTTTAGGGAGCTGGTAGTTGGCTGTAACAGTCTGTCCGGCCGTAACGTTAACTTTTAAATCTTTTTGTGCAGCACCCAATACCTGAATCCTTACAGTATAGGAACCTTCAGGTACATTGCTAAATGAGTAATTACCTTCGTCAGTGGTAAGTGTAGTCTGTTTGGTTTCTACCAGAGAAACCGAGGCCGAGCCAAAAGGCTGGCCATCCACCAATGTGATTTTGCCGGATATTTTCCCGGAAGATTGGGCAAAAGAGCTGATTGGACCTGCAAATATGCAGGCGAAAAGAACTAGAAGTAGAGATTTCATCAATACGAATATTTATTAGTGTAAGTTTTACACCGGCAAATATATTACTATTGTTTATAATCAATCTAATTAAACACGAAGTTATTCAAATTATTTATTGAACGAGCAAAAAATAGTTACAACGATGTCTGATTCCGGAGTAAGGCATACCTTTATAACTGCCCGGCCTCTGGTCAGTCCAATCTTCCCGGATAATGTATAGTCCTTTCATCGTAGGTAGGAAAACCGCTTCTCCTTCGGCGTTCAGCGAAAGTTCTTTCTCCCAGTTCTCCGGATTAAAGACACGAAGCTTAGTGTTAAGCACCGCCCGTCTTCCGTTTTTGAATGCTTTTACAAGAACCCGGGTGCCCTGCCTTTCGGTAATGATATCCAAAAATTGGGCTGGTTTTTTCACTGACCCTGTGTTCTCTACAGCGTAAGCAGCACATAAGTAATCTACAGGAAGTACATTTATTCCGCCGGTCTTCGAGCGGTCTACCACCGGATGTGTATCATTGATCCCCAGGATCTGATAAACACCTTTCTCAGAAGGTGTAAACGTACCTTCCCAACCATCTCCTGAAAGTGCCATCACAATAGGTCTGGAACGTCCTTCTCCATCAACAACACTGATCTTAAATTCACCGGTTAAGGTAAGCTCAGGCCCCTTTAATGGCACGCGGATGCCTGATTCCTCAATATTTCCATAATATATCCTGATCTGAACAGGTTCATTCACTTTGCCGGAACCTTTTACATCCATCCAGTACGCGCTTGCATTACAAAAAATAGGAAAAGCAATAAACAGCACTAACAAATAAACATACTTCGCTTGTTTCAGATCTGAATTCATACGCTATAATTATATATCAGCAAGTGTATCTATAATTATTTAATTCATTACAGGATTTTGTTATTTGCGTAGCTTTTATGGCCAGATGACTGCCAGCACCCTTCAATAACTAAATCTATTTAGCTAAAAATCAACTATTTAATTGATATTTTTCTTTGTAAATTTCAAATTTCTGTTTTATTTTGGCTACAACTAAATAGAATATTTAAACCAAACCAAGTAAAAAATTCATCATTCAACGCCTATGTTCTACATTCTGGTAATAGCCTCTATCACTTTTTTTATTGCTCACGTGATCTTATTGCTCACGGCTTTTCCCCAATCTAAACTTGCCCGTAGACGTTATTTTTATTCACACCTGACTTTGTGGATAACAGGGGTATTTGTCTTTTCACTGGCATTTCTTTACGCCGGTTCTGGGCGTTCTACTTTTCTTGATTATTTTGACACCACATCTAAAAAAGCAATGATCCTGGTATTCACAGTGGCACTTTCATTGGCCGCCCATTGCATCGTCACATTAGTGGTAGTTCCCTTATTGCGCAAAAGTGATTAGAACGTTTTAGAATAATTATCAATTTTTTTATATTTTATTCAAAATGATGTCTAAACTATAGGCGTCATTTTTATTTATATAGTATTTTTACGGCCATGATCATTGCTTTGATTAAATTGGCTTCAGTTGGTCCGATAGGATCAAACACATTACTTAAGCTCAGCAATTGTTCAAATCAATCATAGCATGAGCCGATCCTTATTTATATTCTTTCTGTTGCTATTCTCTGCCATTGCCGGTTATACACAAAATATTCGTGGCGACCTGGCGGTTCAGCGCGAGGCTGAAAATGATCCCGGTCCCTTTATTGCTAAAATTAAACCCGGTATCAGCGATACAAATCAGGTTAACCTTTTATGCAAAATTGCCCGCATCTGCTGGTATCAAAGAACGGCAGACAACCATGCGGTAGACAGTACCCTATTCTTTGCCCGTCAGGCTTATCAGATCAGCAAAAACCTGCATTTTACCGAAGGCCGTAATGAAGCCATCTTTTTAATATGCAAAGTTTCGCTTGAAAAAAAGAATATTGGCCAGGCGCTAAAACTAACGGAAGACGTTTATGGAGAGGAATTGGTACGCCTGCTACTGATCATTGCTGAGCCTTACGTATTCCATCTTCCTGCCGATGATAGAGAATTAGCCAAAGCGCTGCCCCTGATAGAAAAGGCAATAAAAGTCAGTACACAGATCCATTCACTGAGATGGTCTAATGAATGTTCAAACCTGATGGCGAAACTCTATTTCAACAAAGGGGATCTTAAGAAAGGAAAACGCCACGTGATGGATATCATTACTAACTATCACAAGTTGAAGGATTATAACAATGAAGCAAAATACTGGTCACGCCTGGGCACATATATGCCTGAAAATAACATGACCTTCCCTGAAATCATCTATAGCCATGAGATGGCAGTTAAAAACTATTTATTAGCTTATAATAAGAAGGAAGCCGGTTATTCGTTAAGAGATCTTGCAATCATCCGCACTAACCATAACCAAACGGACCGGGCCGGGAAAAATTTCATGCAGATGCTTAGTTTATTTACCGCCATCCATGAGCAGCTTAGCGCAACAACCTATTTCCTGCTCAGTGAGTATTACCAGATCATAGGGAAATACGACCAGGCATTGTTTTACGCATTGGGAGGTGTGAAAGCCGCCGGAGATAATTTTGAAAAGAAGATCAATCCCTATAGGGCACTGGCAACTACCTATGGCTTTTTAAAAGATTATAAAAATGCGGTAAAGTATTACAAAATCGTACTTGATTATGATGAGAAAAGGAATTCGCCCAATATGCCCCTTTCCTGTTACAGATTGGTGAAACTGGAAACAGATGGCGGAAATCCGAGGCGAGCCCTGGCAATATTAGACAAATTCATAGCCGCCCACCCTCCATTTTCCGTTAGTGACAAACAACTTTTCGCCTCATGTTACGGTGAAATCTACAGCCTGCTGGGTAATTATAAAGCAGCAGAGCGCAATTATCGCCAGATGCTAAGTTTGGATGATTTGGCAGACCAGGAGAATGGCAAAAGTATAGGCCATCACCTAACGCTGACCGGCGGGACAGCTTACTACCTTATGGGCAAGTTTTATGTGGAAAGAGGCCGTTATAAAGAAGCAAAACCCTATCTGGTAAAATCGCTGATTAATCCGCATTACTCTGACAGGGACCAGGAATATAACACTTACCATTTGCTCTTCAAAGCAGATTCTGCGATGAGCAATTACTTATCGGCCATCAGGTATTTTGAACGCCAGAAAGCTTTATCAGATTCCATCAACAGTGTTGCAATGGCCAACAAGATCTCAGCATTGAATATCCAATACGAAACAGAGCAAAAAGCAAAAGACATTAAGCTACTGGAAAACAAGCAAAAATTACAGCAGGCGGCTATCGAAAGATCGGATTCGATCAGGAATTTTACGCTTGGCGGATCTGTTCTTTTACTGCTTCTGGCCTCGTCAGCCTATGTTGGGTACCGCAACAAACGGCACAGTAACAGTAAACTGCAGATCCAGCAAAACGAGATCAATGCAAAAAACGCCGAATTGCAATCCCTGTTGATGCAGAAAGACGATTTTCTGGTTGAAAAAGATGGTTTGCTGGAGGAAAAAGACGGACTGCTAAAAGAAAAGGACTGGCTGATCAAAGAAGTGCACCACCGCGTTAAGAACAACCTGCAGATCATTATGAGTTTACTGCGGACGCAATTGGCCCACCTGAAAACTGAAGATGCAAAAGATGCCATCATTGACAGTGAGAACAGGGTACAGGCCATTGCCCTCATCCATCAAAAGCTCTACAGTACGAATAACCTGGCCAGCATTAGTATGCCGGCTTACGTGGCAGACCTTGTGAGTCATCTTGGAGATGGCCTCGATACAAGGGACAGGAAGGTCAGTTTTAACCAATCGGTTGAATTGATTTATCTGGACCTGGCCCAGGCAGTGCCTCTTGGCCTTATCCTCAACGAAGCGATAACCAATGCCATCAAATACGGATTTAATGAGAACGGCGTAGATATCAGTATCGTGTTCCGGGGCCTTGAAGGCGCGGGTGCCATTCTTACTATTGCTGATAAAGGCAAGGGCTTACCCGATGATTTTGAGCTGCCTGCCAGCAAATCGCTTGGCATGCAGATGATGAAGGGACTAAGCGGACAGTTGAAAGGTACTTTTGAAATCAACAGCAACGGAGGGGTAACGGTGACCATTAAATTTAACCTGATCCCTATCTTTTCGGCGGAGCGACAGCAGCAGGCAAAATGACAGGCCAATCGTAAAAAATAAACCACAAGGCCCTGCTCGAGAACAGGGCCTTCGGGACAAAAGTAAAGCAAGGTAGCTATCAAAAGATTTGCATGCTTACTTTTTAGATTGTGCAGGTAAATGATCCAAAAAGACATGCAATGAACGCATTTTACCTTTTTCGAGGATAATCAGGTCCATCCCGGCTATTAATTTTGGATTTGATTTGGGGCCGAAATTCCAAAAATACCTGACAACATTATTGCTGTTATCAATCTTGATCAGGCTGAATTTATAGCCTGTGAATTTTTGCTGCAGCCTGGTAATACGTTCGTTCAATGCTTCCAAACCGTTAACAGAACCATCATGATCGAAAAAAGAAACGTTATCCTGATAGATTTCAGTCATTTTTGCCAGCCTGCCCTTTGAATCAGTATCATTCCAGACCTGAATTTGTTTGTTGACCAGTGTTTGAAGGTCTGCCTCTGGTACGGCAGTAGCCGTTAACTCAACAAACGATGATGGCGTCCAAAGTTTTACAGCAGGATTGTGCTTTTCGTAACCTTTTCCGGTTGGATACGAGTTGAGCTCAATCGTAGCGCCCCATGGGGTTTCAAAGTATACCCAGCTTTCACCTTCTGTGTCGCCGCCACCTGCGTTAATGCCAGTCAGAAATTTCAGCCCTTTAGCTTCCAGGTAACTTTTTGTTGCTTTGATATTACTGGTATATAAAGAAAAGTGGGTTGCACTGATGTCATCCCTGTATGGCTGTCCGGTGCTGCCTGATCCCGGTTTATATCCGAAAAGCTCTATATTGGGGCCATCTCCAGCACGCATCGTCACAATGGTCACTTCGCCGGCATCATCATGAATATGGAAGTTCTTTTTCCAGGCGGCATCCATTGGGAAGGGGCCTAACCTGGTGACGGCCCTGAAGCCAAACATGTCATGAAAAAACATAATTGCCTGTTCCAGATCCGGTACATTAATACCTACGTGGTCTATACCCACCACACCGGGTGCCTGCGCTTTTGCCGATGGCGGTACTGACACCAATATAATTACAGTAAGAAACGCAGTCATTCCCATGAACATTCTGCGATGTTTATTTAAAAAAGATTTCATTTTATTGTTATTTACAGATCCTGTTCTATATTTATGAATGGTATTAAGCGGTATATTTTCCGAGCCACTTTGCTTTGATGGCCGCCCTTGCTTCTATGAATTCCTTGTCTGTGCCTTGTGCAATGGCATCAAGTGGTTTGCGCAATGGCCTGGTTCCGGCAGGCATTTCTATCAGCTCAAGTATGCCGTCAGCAATTACCTGCGGATCCATGTTAAATGATTGCATTTTGCCAAATAACGCAGTGCCGATCGCATTGAATTTTTGGGTTGCACCATCGCCGTAAGCTGTTGTAATTTCAGTTTTGTTAGCGTTTACGCCAGTTTTTTGGCCGGTATTCATTTCAGTTGGGTACACTCCCGGCTGTATGCTCACGTTTTCAATACCAAATTCGGCAAGTTCATCCTGCAGACCTTCAGTAATACTTTCAACGCCAAATTTTGAGGCCAGATAAGGGATCATAAATGGCATGGTATGCCCGCTTGCACCTGAAGTAATGTTAATGATCAGTCCGCTTTTCGCTTCGCGCATAGCGGGCAGAACTGCCTGGTAAGTGCGGATCACTCCATAAAAGTTCACTTCAAACATATTCCGGATCTGATCAATGGTATAAGCCTCCAACAGGCCAAAACCGGCAACAGCAGCATTATTAACCAGCACATCGATACGGCCATATTTTGCGAGCATGTTAGTGAATGCATTTTTTACAGACTCATCCTTCGTGATGTCGATTTCGACAACATCTACATTAGGTAATTGCGATAACTCAGCAGCTACAGCTGCGTTTTTCCCGTCGATATCACGCATGCCTGCGATAACATTGTAACCTGCTTTTGCCAGTGTAAGAGTAGTCAGTTTTCCGAATCCGGTGCTTGTTCCTGTGATAAAAATTGTTTTTGACATGATATAAATTTGTTGATGTTTATGATTTGTTTTTAATAGCACCAAGTTGCGGCCTTTTCGAATGGTGGAGATTGACCTGGAATAAAAAATCGCATTGACATTTGTCAATGGTTTTTCAGAGAAGAATCATAAATGCAGGCCGGTATTCACCGTAAGAATGAACTCTACATCATCGAAAATTTTCGATAAACGGCGATATTTCGGGAATTACGGATACTCAAAATTTTAACACGCTGGTTTTCAGCACATCCGAAAAGGGCATGTGTTTGGAGTAGTAATCAAAAATAAGTGCCAGACTATGTACAGCAGCCGTATCTCACACCCAGTTAACTATTCATTACCTCCGGATAAGCCCGTGAACCACCTTGCAACAGCCGTTCTTCAGCGAAGGCCGCTTTATGGTCATAGTCATTGGGCTTTTTTCAGGCAGGCGGAACTGATCACCGGGCAACTGTTCAATGAAGCAGAAAGAAAAATATTTATTGATCATGTAAAGATCAGAAGGCTTCGGAAAAGACAGTATTTTCTGCAGGAAGGTGATACCTGCAGATACCTGGGATTTATCATAAAAGGAGCGACAAAAACCTATTCTATTAATGAAAGGGGACAGCAGTCCATCCTCTCGTTTAATATGGAACATGACTGGGTAACCGATATGGAAAGCTTTCTCGAAAATAAGGAGTCTGCGTACCATATTGAGGTACTGGAAGATCTTGAAATACTTATTATGGATCTGAACCAATTTAATTCACTGATGGTGCTGATTCCGGCAATGGGCCGGCTGGTAAGCTGTTTCCAGATGAAACAACTGATTGAATTTCAGCAAAGAATTAAGGTGGCACTGAGCATGACCGCCGAGGAGAGATATTTCAATTTGCTGGCAACAAAACCAAATTATGTACGGCGGTTTTCACAAAACATGCTGGCCTGCTACCTCGGCATCAAACCGGCAACATTGAGCAGGATCAGAAAGCATTGCCCAAAACACATCTGAATCAATTTTATCTTGATAAAAGTCAACGCTCTATTCTATCTTATGTCAACGATTTCCCTGAGCTGATTTAGAACCTTTGCTTAAATCTTAAAATAGTATTACATGAAAACTCCAACAAATTCAGAAAATGAAAAAGTGATACGTGAACTTTACCGCGTAGCAGAAATCCAGGATAGTAAAGCTTTTGCAGCCCTATTCACCGATGACGGTTACTTTTGGGACGTATCTGCAGGCGCAAAATATTATGGTGAAGACATCGGCAATACCGTTGACATCTACTCCAGGGCATTTCCTGATATGCACCGCGAATTATATGATTTCTATCTGAGAGAAGAAGAAAATGTAGTTGTAGTAGAACTCTCTCTAAACGGAACGCATAAAGGCCCTCTTCAATTACCCGCCGGAACCATTCCTTTGACAGGAAACGTAATTAATGCACCATGCTGTGACGTTTTTCACTTAGAGAACGGCAAGGTGAAGTCTTTTCATTGCTACACTGCAGGTACCATATTACTTGGTCAGTTAGGTGTGTTTGGGAATTTAAGCGCAGTATTAATTTAAACCTGCAGACAGGTGGTTACAGATTACCGCAGAATAGTTGAAGGCCGCTAAACAATAGCTGCCTTTTGCTTTTAGCGCATAATGTACTCATTTTGTAATATGATAATGAATTGTTAATTTAAATTTATGAATGAAAATCTGCTGATTGTTGAAGATGAATATATTGTAGCCAATGATTTAACGATTATTTTGGAGAATGCCGGTTATAACGTTTGCGGCACTGCAGATTCGGTGGAATCAGCAATCGCAGCTATTAAGAAATTCCGGCCGGCCTGGGTACTGCTTGACATTTTTCTTCAGGATGGTTCCATGGGAACTGAACTTGCGCCATACCTGCAGGAAAAAGGCATAGGTTATATTTACATCTCAGCAAATACAAATCAAAGTGTATTGGAAGTGGTTAAGGCAACCCAGCCTTACGGTTTTCTTGTTAAGCCTTTCCGTGAAAAAGACCTGCTGATTATGCTTGATATTGCCCGGAGCAAACATGAAAGTAGTTTGCAGTTTACCGCACAGCGCGAATTACTTTTACAGCAGCATGTCAGGAGCCTGTGCGAGGAAAAGATCTCACATGAAAACCGGCTGGTTAAAGTGCCTTCAGCATTTCAGTCATTATTGCCATTTGATTTTCTGGCCTTTCATTATGAGCCGGCAAAAGGCTCCAGGTCTGAGTCAGGGGCCTTTTACCGTACCGGATTTAATGAATACCAGGTCATTTCTCCACTGCATATACAAAATTTTGATTCTATTTTTTTTCTAAACCCTGTGCAGAAGAGCGTCGTAACAAATACTGCCGTAAAAATATTTCCGGCAACCGAATTCCGGGAGCTAATGAATAAATACCCGTCCGGCAATGCCATGGAACAATATAACCTTAACGGGTCCCTGCAGTTTATTTGTACCACAACTGAGGGAACACTGCAGCTCAGTTTCTGCAATAAAAATGCGGAGGCTTTTGAGCCCTCCCATATTGCTCTTCTTCTTAAAACAGAAAAGGATATATTCAGGTTATTTAGCCTGCTCAGGGACCATTCTGAACCCGGAGAGACAGAATCACAGAGGCGGGCGGTCAGGAAACAACAGGGCCAATCACCAAAACCTGCCCCAAAATTTGAGGGTATCTATGGTAAAAGTGCGTCACTATTGCATGTTCTGGACAATATCGAATTGGTGGCCAATACACCCGTTTCGGTACTTATCCTTGGAGAAAGCGGAACAGGGAAAGAAAAAGTGGCATATAATATACACCAGTTATCTTCAAGAAAAGCTGCCCCATTTGTTACGGTCAATTGTGCAGCCATGCCGGTGGAATTAATCGAATCCGAGTTGTTCGGACATCAAAAAGGCGCTTTCACGGGAGCTATAGAAAAACGTATCGGAAAATTTGAAATGGCAGAAGGTGGTACAATATTTCTTGATGAAATTGGAGAGATGCCTTTAGAGTCACAGGTAAAACTTCTGCGCGTTCTGCAGGAAAAACAGTTTGAACATGTTGGCAGCAATAGAACGGTCAATATCAACGTGCGGGTTGTAGCGGCAACGAATAAAAATCTGGAAAAAGAAGTTGCAGAAGGCCGCTTCCGCCTGGATCTGTTTTATCGCTTAAATGTATACCCAATCCAGATGCCGCCCCTGCGTGACCGTAAAGAAGATATTCCGGAACTCGCCGAACATTTTTTGCACAGGAGTGCTGCAAACATGGGACGTACGGAAGTACCCCAATTGAGCCTGGCAGCCCTCAAGCACCTGTCTGATTATCACTGGCCGGGCAACATCCGTGAGCTGGAGCACCTGATGCAGCGCACGCTGATCAAAACCCGGGGCACCCTGATTGAGCAGATAGAGCTGCCTGCAGTGAGGAACGGGCAAGTACAGGTATATAGCCAGAATAACACGAAAAAAACCCTTGAACAAATTGAAGCCGAGCATATTCTCTCGGTTTTAAAAAGCTGCAACGGAAAGATAACGGGCATGGGCGGAGCCGCTGAAATTTTGGGCTTACCACCAAGTACCCTCACCTCCAGAATGAAAAAGCTGGGTATCAGGAAGGAATTATCTCATGACCGTTAATGGAGGCAGCATCATGATTTCTTTACAGTTTTCCTACGCAGCCGGCTCAGTGTTTCCGGGGTGATCCCGATATAAGAAGCAATCATGCCCTGTGGCACCCGCATCGGCAGATGAGGATACTTTTCGAGAAATTTCGAATACTTTTCTTCGGCCGTGAGGCTGATGAATGTATGGATTCTGCTTTGGGCTGCCAGAAAGCTTTTTTGCAGAACGGCGTTGACCATATCATTGAATGCGGGTATTTCAGCGCACAGATGGTCAAAGTTGTTTTTACTGATCAGGATTAGCTCCGAGTTCTCCAATGCGTCTATATTAAATACCGATGGTTCGCCAGAGGTTAGGCTTTCCCTGTCACCCGTCCACCAGTTCTCTACCGCAAAATTCAGGATATACTCCCTGCCCTTTTCGTCCAGGGAATATGTCCTCAGACAGCCTTTTGTTACAAACGCATGGTATTTCCATACATCCCCTTCCTGTAATAGAAACTGGTGCTTCTTTAGTTTTTTGATCTGGCATAACCGGGCAATCAGGTCAAAGTCATTTTCGGAGACCTTACTTTTGTCCAATAAGTATTTCTTAAAGATTTCGATCACGATCAGTCTGGTTTAGCTTAAAAACCAAATATAAGCAATTGGAGGTCGTAAAGGCCTTTTTGTTGACAAATGTCAATGGTATTTCTTGCTTAGTATCATTTAGCTGCGGGCGTAGCCACACTAGGTTTGTGGTATGAAAACAAAATCAGCCTGTTCCACCATTAGAAAATTCCCGGTTTCATTTAAACGCAGCCTCCTCATTAGCTTTCTTTTTTTAGCCACGCAGAACGGCCTGTTTGCTCAGGACCCTGCGCTTCCGCCAACAAACCTTGGCCTGGCGAATGTCTATGATGGCATGGCCGGTAAGCCAGGGTTTGTTTTCCAGGGATATGCACAGTATTTCCAAACCCATCGTCTCAATAACGGGTCAGGCAACAATACGCAAAGTAACTTGAAGGTAAACTCCTTATTGCAGATGAACCAGCTCATTTACCTTTCCCCGATAAAGTTCCTGGGAGCAAATCTTGGATTCACTATCCTGGTACCGATTGTTCAGATAAATGCCTCTAATCTAAATGGGGCGGCACCGAACGTGAATCCGGCGGTGCTTGGTGATCTTGTTCAGGGTACTGCCCTGCAGTGGTCCGGCCGTAAACTGCTTGGCAAGCCATTCTCACACCGCGTTGAGTTTGATGTAAATCTTCCGGTTGGCAATCATGACAGCCGATACAACATCAACCCTTCCCCACATTTATGGGCTTATAGTGTTTATCATGCATTCACGATGGTGCTTGGTAACAGGACCAGTTTAAGCTCACGCAACCAGTTTAACTACAATGCCAATTTCATTGGAACAAAAGCCAGGGCAGGCGCTTATTATAACGGCAACTATTCTATAGATTATGCTATATCACCCGGCTTAAAAATTGAGGCTGCGGCCTATTACCTTACCCAGTTCAACCAGGATAGCTATGACGGCAACAGTCATTACTACCTGAATCAGCCCGGCAGCAATAACACCAAAGAGCGTGTACTTGGCTATGGACCCGGCCTGGCTTACTTTGCACCCAATGGGGTACTGGTTGAAGCGAAGGTCTTTTTTGAAACTGCCGCTAAAAACCGGTTTGAAGGTAACCGTCCAACCTTGCGCATAGCTGTACCTTTATCCAAATAATGATGTTATTGAGAATTTTTATAGTTTTTTTATTGTTTGTTTCAACTATCGCGGCTCAACAGCTAAATAGGCCACAGGTATATTAGCAATGCCTGTGGCTGTTGTATAAACATTATGGAATAAGCTTCACAGCACGCAATTCATCGAATAAGTCGTAAAATGTTTCCTCTGTATCCTGAAAAACAGTAAAGCCCATTTTTCTGCTTTTTGACATGTCAGTCATTACTTCAATTGGCCTTCCAAGATCAAGGTCAGTATGCCATGCGGTTGATAACCTGCTCAAAACATCTTCTTTTAACTGGTATTTTTGGACAATCTGCTTCCAGGTATCAGCGTCTCCGGCCATTTCCTTTTCCAACGATTGAATGGAGGTTCCATATCCCACCGGTTCCACGCCAAAATAAGCTGCCACATTGTTCCATAAACGGCTCCATCTGAACACATCGCCGTTAACTACGTTGAATGCCTGATTACGTGCAACTTCTGTAGTGGAAGCCCATATGAGGTGTGCGGCCAGTACCCTTGCATCAGTAACGTCAGACAAACCATTCCATTGCGCGGCTGATCCGGGCCATATGAAAGGACGTCCGGTTTCCTTGCAGATCGTTGCGTAAACGGCCAGGGTAGTTCCCATATTCATTGCATTGCCTACAGTCTTACCAATAACGGTGTGAGGCCTGTGGATGCTCCAGGTAAAACCATCACGTGCAGCTGCAGCATAAACTTCATCTTCCTGGGCGTAATAAAAGTTCTCAAGGTCTAATCTCGGATGTTCCTCCCTCAGCGGAGTTTCAGGTAGAAATCCTTCCTTTGCATAGGCTTCAAAGGGGCCCAGGTAATGTTTTAAGCCTGTTACTAATGCAACATGCTCAACTGATCCTTTTCCGGACAACGCATCTAAAATATTTTTGACCATCAGACCATTCACCCTGATATTTTCTGCCTCAGTATCGTTACGCATCCAGGTGGTGATAAATACATGACTGGGCTTAATGTCAGCCAAAGCCAGTTCTAAACTTTCAGGATTTAAAAGGTCTGCCGCAACAGGCTTCAGATCTTTGATTTCCTCGTTTGGTGTACGTGCCAGACCATATGTTTCCCAACCTTCCGAGATCAATTTCTCAGCCAGGTTACTGCCGGTAATACCGCTGGCGCCAACTACTAATGCTATTTTGCTCATCATTATATACTTTTAGTTTTTCTAATTATCGTTTGTACAAAATTACCATTGGCCAAAAGATTGGCGGTTGACCTGCGTCAGGTAATTTTGTTGATCTGGATCAAGTGCTTTCTGACCGGCCATAAGATAAATTCTATTTATGAAAAGGTTATCTTTACCTCAAAATTGTTATTCAGGTTATGATCGATGTACTTTTCAGGCATATAGAGGAAAAAGTTACTCTTACTGATAGTGATAAGGAAGTGATAAAGACCTTTTTCGTTCAAAAGAAACTGAGAAAACGGCAATATCTTTTACAGGAGGGCGATGTTTGCAAAAACATTGCCTTCGTATGCAAAGGCGTACTGAGGTCTTACAATGTTGATGAAAAGGGTGAAGAACATATGAGTGTTTTCGGTTGGGAAGGATGGTGGTTGTCTGACTTCAACAGTTTTCTCACTGGTGAGCCATCCATGTTTAATATTGACGCCATAGAAGATTCAGAGGTATTGCTGATCTCACATGCGGAATACGAGAGACTGACATTGACCATTCCCATCATGGATCGCTATTTCCGCCTGCTTTATCAAAAAAGTATTGTCACTAAAGAACGCAGGCTGATGAGTTCCGTCACGCACACTGCGGAAGAAAAGTATTTACTTTTAATTGAATCAAACCCTGAACTTATTGAACGTATCCCTCAACACCTGATTGCCTCCTACCTGGGGCTGGCACCGGAAACATTAAGCCGCATCAGGAAAAACCTGGCCCTGAAAAGATGAGGATGTGTTTAAAGATCAGGAAGGCACCTATTAAGCCAATGCCATCATGAACCCTCTCTACAATAACGTAAAGAGGATTCAATTTTTCGCTGGCTTACCTCCTGAGTTCCGGTTCCTTATGCAGCCCAATGGTCTTTAATTGAGATGTAAAGACTGCGGTCCAAATTCTTCAAAGAAGATATTCTCTTTCTGAATACCCGCATTCTTTAAATCTGCGAACTGTTTATGGATAAACGGCGTTGGCCCGCAGATATAAAAATGTGCGTCAGGATCCAGTAATAAGTTATGGATCTGATTGATATCCACATAGCCCTGGAGAATAGATTCATGGTCTTTCTGAGGATCACCATCACTATAAAATATAAACTGTTCAATGTTCATATGTTCTTCTACCAGGTAATTCAGATCATCTTCGAAAGCATGAACAGCTTTGTTTCTACAGCCGTGCAGCCATGAGATCCTGCGCTGGCTTTTCTCTTCTACAAGATGCTGCAGCATACTCATGAATGGCGTTAGCCCTACGCCGCCGCTGATAAAAACCACGGGGTTCTCTGTATCCTTTTGAAGCGTAAAGTTACCCGCAGGTGATGTGATCTCTACCCGGTCACCCTCCTTCACAAAGTCATGCAGGTGATTACTAATTAAACCATTAACATCATGATTCCTGCCTGTTTCTCTTTTGACAGATATCCTGTAATAGTTGTCATTTGGAACGCTGGATATGCTGTATTGCCTGGCTTGCATTACGTTTAGCACTGGTACGAAAAGTCGAATACTGATGTACTGTCCTGCGCGGTGTAACCTCACCTTACCGCCGTCTGCCGGATACAGTGCAAAAGAAATGATCTCTGCAGACTCCACTTTTTTATCTTTAACCACAAATGAACGCCAGCCACTCCAGCCATTTGGTTCAGTCACTTGCTCATGGTATAAACCTGCCTCATGATTACTCATGATCCCGGCAAGCTGGTTATATGCCAATCCCCAGGCTTCCATAATTTCTGGTGTAGCTGCGTCTCCGAGAACTTCCTGGATAGAGGCCAGCAAATGGTGCCCAACAATAGCATAATGCTCTGGTCTGATATCAAGGCTCACATGTTTATGGCCAATCCTGTTTACTACCGGCATTAAAACAGAAGGGTCGTTTATATGCTCTGCATAGGCAAGAACTGCCATAGCGAGTGCCGTCTGCTGCTTCCCATTGTCTTGATTACCGACATTAAACACGTTTTTCAACTCTGGGTTGCCCAGAAACATCCGATTATAAAAGTACGTGGTTAGTGCTACGCCATGCTCCTTCAGTATTGGAACAGTGGCCGTAATTTGTGATTTTTGTGCTGTTGTCATTTTATATAGATTTAATCCTTATTATATTCTTTTTCCCTGCATACCGTCCAGCCGGCTAACAAATATTTTGGCGATGAGCCGCGCCCTGTTTTTCGCTTCGCTTGCCACAGGGCCAAAAAATAAACTGTCAATAGTTTCATCAAAAAGCACCAGCCATTGGTCAAAATGCTCCTGCCCTATTGCGAGCGGTACGTGTTTGGCAAAAGGATTACCACTAAAGCCGGCAACGCCGAATAATAGAGAATCCCAGAAAGAGTACATCTTATCCAGATGCGGTTGCCAGTCGCCCGTTATAGCGCCAGAAAACACGGGTCCCAACTTCGTGTCAAGCCTTACTTTATCATAAAATAAATCAACAAATGCGCTGATATCATTCCTGTTGCGAATATCTTCCATCATACCATTTTATACACTATATTAATACCTTTTTATCTCTTATATTGACATACCTCTTTTTTTATCATTCAAAACAGCTTTTTACTTCTTCAGAGATAGAATACCGAGATTAAGGTCTTCATTAAACTCACCAATAGTGGTATTCTCCATCATTACCTGAATTTTATTGCGGATATCTTTAAACTCTTTGTGCAGTGGACATGGATTTGCTGAAGAGCAGTATTGAAGGCCCATGGCACAGCCAGTGAAAATACCATTACCGTCTACGGCATTCACTACTTCTGATAATGGAAACTTTAGGTTGCGATCGTCCATATAAAATCCTCCGTTTGGTCCTTTTGCTGAATTCAGGATTCCTTTTCTGGTCAGGTCCTGTAGTATCTTGGCCAAAAAAGGTTCCGGCGAGTCAATGCCTGTGGAGATTTCTTTGATACCCACTCTACCGCCATCAGCGGTTCTGTGTGCAATAAAGAATACTGCTCTCATCGCATATTCACAAGTTTTTGAAAATATTCCCATAGTTTAATGGGACAAATATATAAACAATCCACAAGTAAAGGATAAAAAACTCTTTTATTTTATCAACAGCTTTTAATCCGCTGTTTTTAACCACAGGGAATATATTTTCCGTAGATAACTGCTAAGTTCAATCTTATTTATTAAAAACGTGGTAAACCAAAATAAAGCCCACTATCATGGAACCCAAACCGGCAATTCCATTGATCCATTTAAACACAACCATGTTTTTTTTCAGGTATTTGCTCATGGTAGAGATCAGCACGTAACTGTAAATACTCATTGTTATAATGATCCCGGCTGATTCAATCACCAAAACCATAATTGAAGCCTGGATGGTAGAAGCACTAATTACCAGGGCAGTTGTTAATGCCCCACCCGTTCCGGCTAATCCGTGTATCATGCCTACCCAGAAAGAACGGGTTAGGGGTTTAATTTCAATTACCTCTCCATTTTTACCATGCAAATGAATTGAACCGGAAGATGGGTGATGGTGCAGGGCCGGTTTTTCATTATTTCTTATCATTTCATCCATTTTGTAATTACTTCTTATAGCCTTTATCCCCAACAAAATCATGATTGGCCCAACAGCAATTTCTGCAAACTCAGAAATATTTGTCACGTAGAGATGCAGGGATGCTTTAAAGGCAAGGGCAATGCCACCAAAAACAAGCAGAGTAACCGAATGCCCCAATGCCCATTGAGAGGCCCTGAAAATCACCCCCCATGAGATTCTCTTTTTCCTTATGGCCTGTTCTGACGCCAAAACAGATACTGCCGTGATATGATCCGGCTCAAAGGAATGTAAGATACCTGCCAGCAAAGGGCGTGTTATATTTAGAAAACTCATGTTATAAATTCGGTTTAAAATTTAGGTTCAGATTCATTGATGGAGGGGGTATTTATTTGAAGAAGTAACTCAAGTGCAGAATGGAGGCGAACTTTGTTCCCGGTGTAAAGGCTATTCCGTTAACAGGAGCCTGTCCTTTTAACCTCGTTTCCGTTGCAAACTGTGTTTCCTTCCATGTTACGCCAAAAAGATTACTGATGGTTAAACCTATTTCATACCTTGGTTTGGTATAATTAACTACCAGATCATTGATAAAATAACCTTCGGCTTTCAGGCTGAAATCTTCATTCGCCGCCCGGCTACCTAAATAACGGTAACGTAAGCTGCCATTGAATCCATTCTTCAGCATATAGGTTACCCCTCCTGTACTGCTCCATACTGGCGCCAGTGGGATATAATTTTCCCCTTCAGGCTCATCCATTGCCCGTCCGTGGGCATAGTTTACATCAGCGTCAAAATATAAGGACTTAAGCGGCTGATAGCGGGCAGAAAAATCAATACCAATACGTTGCGTGCGGCCGCTAAAATCTACTGTACCCCCATCGCCCGCATACACAAATTCTTTTTGCAGGTAACTATACCACACAGCTGCATTGATCAATAGGTTGTTAGCGGGTTTAAAGACCGTTCCCAAATCAGTACCATAAACTGCCGGTAATGTTTGCAGTCCCTTTTCGGCTACAACCACCCTGGCATCATTGGAATGGAAGCCTTTACCAAAAAATAAATAGAACTGCGTTTTATCTGTAGCCTGGTAATAAAAGTTGAGCTTAGGGCTGATGATATTGTTATGTGCGGTATAAATGCCTGCGCCGTTCAATGTGCTGTCACTAGCCAGCTTGTTATTATAACGGTAATAGAATTGATCAAATCTCAAACCTGCATTCATGGTAAACTTATCACTAAACTTGAAAGTCTCATTCAGGTAGGCACCGGCACTGAACTCTTTAATGTCTCCCAGTTTTATCGGGTCAATTAAAGTAAAGCGGTCAATTGTATGCGAAAGTTCGCTGTTTATTGTGGCATCAAACCTTGCATCAATCCCTATGTCGGTGGTCACTTTTGTACTTCCGATATAGCCGTCATGAAGATAACTGCCTTTGTAACCAAACAGGTTTCGGGATTCCCGCTGCCTGATCTCGTCTCCATTGAGGGTATCTACCAGGAAAAATGTAAAATTGGTATGCAGGTCAAATTTGTATCTTGAATGATAAAGCTGATTCTTTAGGATGTCATGGTTGTTCATTGATGTCAGCAATTGAACATTTACATTGGTTCTGGAAGTTACTCCTCCTTCAAATGGATCAACCGCTCCATAAAATGGAATAATGCCGGCATTAACGGCATCCTCCGGAATTTGACCGGAAGCATTCCAGGAACTATATAACGTAGAGGCCGAAACTGTCAACCAGTTTTTTTCAGATACCTGACCGTGATATTTTGTAAAAAAGTTGAAACGCTTAAAATGCTGCGGGTTATCAAAAAAGCTATCGCTGTACCTATATTCAGAAGCAGCATACCAGGATTGATTTTTCACCTTTGCTTTTTCATTCAGCAGGTTCAGCATACCCAGCACTCTATAAGTATTGAATTGCCCACCTTCAACCCGCAGTACATTATTACTGATTGAATTTGCAGTATGGAAATCAACGAATCCGGTAGTGGCGAAATCTCCTTTTTCAGCGTCATATGGACCCTTTTTATAAGTGGTACCTCCAATGGTTTCCGGAATAATGAAATGGCTGTCCGCATAGCCCTGCCCGTGCGCATGCGAAACCATATTGATAGGCATACCATCTACGTTCAAACTGATGTCTGTACCATGATCATTATCAAAACCTCTTAAGAAGATCTGTTCGGCTTTACCGCCTCCCTGATGCTGACCAATAAACAATCCGGGAACCATGCGCAGAACTTCCTGCGAATTGGATATATCTCTCATTTTGATATCGGATTCACTGATAGTTTTATAAGGATTGGTTGAGTTCCCGGAAATCACTACATCAGCCAGTTGGGTTTGCTGTGGGTTGAGCATCAAATTTTGCCCATTTTTAAAATCACTGACAGCAATCTTTTTCGTAGTATAACCTACCCCTGATATGGATATTGTCTGAACAGATCCTGATATATTTTTAATATAAAAATGACCACTTTCATCGGTAATATCTGTTCTGCTTCCGGGATATATAGAAACGGTAATACCGTTTAAGGGTAAGCGGGTGGCATTATCAATCATTTTACCATAGATATTTTTTTGTTGCGCATGCAACATATTCATAAAGTGTATCAGAACTAATGAGAGTAGAGTTTTCTTCATAAAAGGAATTGCGACTGCTATGTAAGTAATGTTAATGTGGTCAAATAAATTTGTCCATTCATAAATTCTTGCAGTACGAAAGAAAAGCAGAGGGGGAAGTATAAAAGTATCAAACAGCACCAACCCAACAGGAGTTGTTCCATTTGATTTTAACCTTGATCCTTGCTTCAAACCGCGAAAGCATTGTCAATTCAGTAAAAGGCAGGTCTCCTGACTTGTAACATTTTATCATCCTTCCCATTATAAAAACAGTGGATATTTTTTGATAAAACTTTAGTTACTTACAGTTGCGCGACAGTCCATGATTTTCACATGGTTCCCTATTATTCTGCGATGAAGCAGAACCCTCACTTGTTGATGTAAATTTAAGAAAGAACTATTGGAATTAGTGAGAGCCGGGCCCTTACTAATTCGAGGCGAATGTACTATTAAATTCCAGATTATGTTTAATAAATCAGCTAATAGCAGATTTGCCGGAACAGCATTAACCTTTAAAATGTTCCGTTAAATGCTATCCCGGCTGCCTTTTGCTGATACATTGGTACCATTGAATAATGCATACTCTGCTTACCTATCACTAATTTTTTGAGATGCGGATATACCAGGTAAGCGATCTTGGTGGAAGCTATACCAAACCCCGCCCCTGCCACTACATCACTGAGCCAGTGCTTGTTATTATATAGCCTTAATGCACCGGTTGCTGTAGCTACGGTATAACCGGCGTAACCTATCCATGGCGAAACATCACGGTACTCCTGATTTAAGAACTCCGCCGCCGCAAATGCATTGGCCGTATGCCCGGAGGGAAAAGAATAGTTGTTGGAACCATCAGGCCGCGGCCTGTCTGCCAGGTGTTTGACCGTTGTTGTAGAAACGCCCATGATACCGAATGATAAGATATACAGGGCAGTCTGGTCAACGATACCGTGCTTGCCTTTTATACCTGCCAGGTTTAACCCGTAAACAGCAACCATCGGGGCATATTGCAAAAAATTATCGAGGTGATGCGCAAACAAGGGATGATCTTCCTGAATTTCTGCTTTGGTACTAAAGTCCAGCGTTCGGATAGCGTTGTTGCCTAAAGAAAGCAGTCCGTAAGAAACCAGAACAGCGGGAACAATAAAAGACCTGATGGTTGGCGGATTCTGTCCGCGCATCTTCATTACTGATACTGGCCTGGCATAAACAGAATCCGGTTTTTCAGGCTGCATCACCTGAGCAGAAACCAATCCCGGTAAACATGTGGCCAGGATGATGGTGTAACTTTTAACTGAATGGAATAACTTCATGATGTTCTTTATAAACCCGCGTGCTGCGATGCCGATAAAGTAACAGTGCAAAACTGGAGAAACTCTGTATTTCAGCCACCTGTGACACTACATTTTACAGATCTTCATACTCCTCATCAGAATGATGCTCTTTTAACTGTGCTATCAACTGGTCCTGCTGTCTGATCATTTTTTTTAGTGTAAGCAAGAGTTTGTCCTGCGTGGCAATCATCTCATTGAGCGAAGAGATCGTATGGGTATTCTTGTCCCCGCGTAAAAGCGTAACCAGTTCCTCTGCCTCGTAAAACTGAAAGAAATTTGTCTTCAATACTGCAGAAATCTGGATGAGTGAATGCACATCAATAGTTTCCATGTTAAAGAAATTTTTCAGGCTGACATTCTTATCACGTAATATTTTAACAAAACCTGCATGAGAAAATCCCTGGCTTTTCATTTCCTTCCAGATCAGCATTCCAATTTGTACTTTCATATGGATGAGTATATTTTTCGGTATTTATTATTGATGCATACCGCCGTTTTTGAACAGGTCATAGGCAGTCTGATAGTTGGCAATTGCTTTCTTTGCCACACCCGCTGATAAATGCGCAGGTACCTGCTCATTCGTGTTTTTGTTATAGATGAAGGTCTCTGTTTTTTGCTGCGGGCCTAAAATGATAAGGCTATCCTGACGCAGGTAGGCAAGTTTCTGATAGGTGCCCAGTACCGCCCTGGGCTGGTAGGCGGTATCCAGAACATTTTTCCCGTAGAGGTTACTTTGATACGTCCAGCCAAGCAAGCCAAATAAAGTAGGATAAAGATCTATTTGAGAGCACATTTTTGTGATCTCCTGCTTATGCGCCGCCGGGAGGTTCAGAATGATACATGGAATATGATACTTGCTGATATCAATTTCGTTCTTCCCGGCGCTGGATGCACAATGATCAGCAACGATAATCACAACAGTATGCTTAAACCATGGCTTTAGCTTCAGGTGTTCAATAAATTTCCCTATAGCATAATCGGTATAACGTACAGCGCCATCTCTGCCACTGCCTGATGGCTGGTTGATCTCTCCGGAGGGATAGGTAAAGGGGCGATGGTTGGAGGTGGTCATCACAAAATCGTAAAAAGGTTTGCCCTTTTTATATTGCACATCAGAACCCCGCAGTACGGCATCATAAAGGTCCTCATCACTTATTCCCCACGCATTTTCAAAATGTACCTGCCTGTCTTCAATTATAGTCCTTTTGGTATGGTAACTATCGCCCATTTTAATGTTTCTTCCCCGGTCGGTAATGTCAAAGCCATTACTTCCAAAGTATTCGTTCATATTATCAAAATAGCCATCACCGCCATAATAGAATGTACAATGGTAACCCGCCTCCCCGAAAATATGCCCAACTGTGGTCAGGTTTTCATTTCCTTTTCTTCTCACAATACTGTTACCCGGTGTTGGCGGGGCAGACAAGGTTAACGCCTCCATGCCCCGTACTGTCCTGGTACCTGTAGCATACATATTTGTAAACACCAGGTTACTGTCTGCTAAAGCATCAAGCACCGGCGTCAGTTGTTTTGTATTTCCAAAATGCGTCATAAAATCAGCACTGAGGCTCTCCACCGTAATCATGATCACGTTGGGTTTATACACCGGTCCGGCGTTAGAAATCTCTCTTTTGATAGAATTACCCTCTTTGAGGAAGCGGCTGTTCCCCTCTTTCAGCTCAGATCTGATCAGGCGGTAGGCTATGTCCTTTTGGAGTACAGGATAGAAATCATAAAAGTTCAGTTCATTCTCTTTAAAAGCAGCAAAAAAAGAGTATATACCTGCTTTGGAAAGTTCATTCCGGTACCTGTTAGTGCCTGTTTCTGCAAATGAGTTGCTCAATACCAATGGGAAGACAATAGTAAGTAACAGCAGGCTTCCTGAGATCACTGCCCTTTTGCGAAAATGCATATTGCCCTGGAATGCGGCAGCAAATACCCCCCTTCTGATCAACAGCCAGATCACCAATGCTACCATACCTATCACGCCGCCTATCAATAAAGGCAGGGGATATGATTCATTGATATTATTGATGACCTCATAGGTGTAAATAAGATAATCTACAGCGATAAAATTGAAGCGGCTTTCAAATTCCTGCCAGAAGGTGAGCTCTGCAAAAAAGGAGAAAAAGGAGATCAGCAGTAACAGGAATAAAAAAGTATAAGTAATAATTTTATTCCCTTTTGTGCCCGTCCATTTTGAAGGCAGCAGTAAAAGATAAATATTGAAAAGGGCCACCATGAATAGTGCTACAGCAAAATCGTATATCAACCCGAGAGCATACAATTCTGAAATGGCCGCAATGCCAAAATGTGTTTTCGGCAGGGAAACAATTAATAAGCCTGTTCTGACTAAAAAGGAACAAAGAATAAAAATTGCAAAGAACGAAAACAGTACACTATATCTACCCTTAAAGATCATTTTAACACCTTAAAATTGATTAAAACGGAAAGGTATTATGCAATTCTGTACAAATTCTGGATTTTGGCGACCGTGTGAATATTTTGTTTTATAAGTTTGGGATCTCCGGGTCTTTCGAAGCCTCATCTTTATGATCAAACTTCAGGTTGCCAAACTTATAGCTAAAGGTAATTCCAAATGAACGGTAGGGAACCTGTCTTAACGTGTACTGCTTGTTACCAGCCTGGATAATGGTGGCGTTCTGATTGATATATTTATTAAACGGATCGGTAGCACTCAGCCCTATGCTCGCTTTCTTATTCATGAACTGTTTACGTACCGCCATCGTATAATAGATAAACGAAGCGTTGGTACCCTGAATACCCACCCTTGGCGAATTGTAATTTCCAAAAACCTCTGCAGACAGGTCTTTCGGGAACTGGTAAGCCACATTGAGGTTCATCCGGTATTCCATACCATCAGTATTCTGGTCCAGCCCCTTATAATTAAAGATAATTGCCTTATGGGAAATGAGCAAATTGGACCGGAGTGTAAGCTTACCGGTTAGGGGTACGCTTGCATATAAATTACTGCCAAACCGGTTCTCTCCGCCGGTATTGATCCTGCTGGTATAAGAGACATTCGTATAGGTGATCTCCCCTTCCGTATAGGTAGGATAGAAATCTGTAAAAGTCTTGATATCATCACCATTATGCCGGTAAAAGGCAGTTACGTTTACCGAAGCGCCGTTCTTAAAAGATTTGTTGTAGCCCAGCTCAAAATTATTCCCGATCTCAGGCTTAAGGGCCGGATTGCCCGAAGAAATATTATAAGGGTCACTACGGTTAACAAAAGGGTTGAGCTCATCATAATCGGCACGTTCAAGGCGGCGGCTGTAACTGGCTTTGACGAGTTGGGTTTCATCAATCTGATGCGAGATCACTACAGATGGATTAAGGGAGCCAAAATTTGGAATGACCGTATTGGCAAAATCTGTATGATTGACCGTATATTCATACCTTGCCCCAGCCTTCACATCCAGCGCATTAAAGGCTTTAAAGGAGGCCGACAGATAATAGGCGAAAATATTACGCTTATATTTAAAGTTATAGGACTGCAGCGGATCAGGAACATAGGATTGTGACCCTGCATCATATAGTTGTGCATCTACTACACTGCTGATCGTTTTAAGAAAAGCCTTTCCGCCGGTCTCAATGGTAAAGTTTTCTGATACGGGCTGTGTGTAATTCAGCTCAAAACCCGTTTCCCTTACTTTACCGGGACTGTTGCTGCTGGCACCGGTTGCCGGAGACAGCGGGTCTGTATACTCCTGCATCTGGCCGAAACTGGCATGATTGGTATTTACATTTGACTCGTAAAGAAAGTTCAGTTCCTGGTTGTCCTTCGTGAATTTTTTCTTATAGCCCAGGCTCCACTGCAGGGTATTCCCGTTCACATCCGTACCGGCATTACGGTTGGAGTTCACATATAAAGGCAAGCCATCACTCCCAAATGAAGTTTGCAGCTGGCTTGCTGCATCTATGCTGTTATTGCTGGTCCTGTTGTAACCTACCGAAGCCGTCAGGTTATCTTTAGGGCTAACATTCCAGTCCAGCCCAATCCCTGTCTGGTAACCGTTCCTTTTTACCCTGCTGTACCCATTTTGCTGCAGCAGATCAATGTTATCACTATTTGTAAGGCGTTTATCATTTAATGAAGTGGTGTTGTGCTGTGCATTGCCACTGAAAAAAGTATTTATACCGAAATTGTTCTTCCTGGCATTCAGGTTAAAGGAGCCGTTGCTGAGCCTGGTTCCGGCAGAAAGGTTCACTGTTCCGTTTACGCCGCTGATCTTATTATCTTTCAGTACAATATTAATTACCCCCCCGGTACCCTGTGCATCATACCTGGCTCCCGGATTAGAGATCACCTCGATATTTTTGATCTGGCTTGCCGGAATAGAGGCCAGCGCATCACTAAGGCTCGCACCGAAAATACTTGACGGTTTGCCGTTGATCAGGAAATTGATACCCGGACTGCCCAGCAGTTCAACATTCCCGTCAATATCTACGGTGAGCGTGGGCACCTTCTTTAATACATCGATTGCGGTTCCTCCCTGGGCACTCAGGTCATTTGCAGGATCATAAACCAGTTTATCACCTTTGTTCTGCACGGCGGGTGTTTGTGCTGTAATATTTACCACATTCAGTACTTTCTCTATACTGCTCAACAGGATACTCTGCAGTGCGGCAACCGGTTTCTGCTGGCTGATCACAATATGATCTGCACTAAAAGCCCGGTACCCCATAAAACCAATGCTGATCCTGTATTCCCCGAAAGGCAGCTTACCGATAGAAAAAGAACCTTTGGGATCAGATGTTCCTGTTTTCACCACGGTCTGGCTCCCCTGCGGATAAACATTTATAGTGGCATAATCTACAGGGAGCTTAGTATCAGCATCTATAACCTTCGAAGATATGGTTCCGGTAGCGGTTTGCTTTTGGGCCTCAGCCCCGATATAAAAACAGAAAATGAACAGGCAGGTAAAAAAGTATCTCATCATGTAGGTTGTCTGGAGACAAAAAAACCATTTAAATCTGTAGAGTTTCTGTAGATGAGATAGCAGGCAACCTGTAAACCTAAACTGCCCATTCAAATGTGAAGATGTGCTTCTGATCTGCGAAGGCATATCTTATATTCAATCCGGAATGCTCACAGATCTGTTTAACGATTGACAAGCCAAGCCCGTTGGATTTACTGTATTGTGATTCTTTATAAAAACGGTCAAATAGTCTTTTCGTGTCCAGGCTACCCTGCTTTGCCGTATTTGCAATTTCAAGTTTTCCGGGTACCAGCGTAATGAATATTGTTCCATTTTCAGCATTGTGCCTGCCGGCATTGCTCAAAAGATTATTCAATAAAATATCAATCAGTTCAGGATTGGCCGTAATGCTGGCATCCTGAAGACCGGTGTTAATCGTAATATGGCTACCGTCCCAAAATTCGTTGAACTGCTGCAGCTTTTCATCCAGTTTGTCTTTCAGATTGATCTCTTCAACATCGGTAAATTGCTGGTTTTCTATTTTTGCAAGCAAAAGGAGCGACTGGTTGAGCCTTGAAAGCCGGCTGACTGCTGCAAACGCACTTTTCAGACTGTCACTTTGCCCTTCTGACAAGCCTTCATCCTGGATAACCAGGTCCAGCTTGGAGCGTATGATGGCCAGCGGAGTCTGTATTTCATGTGAAGCATTCTCTGTAAACTCTTTCAATATCCTGTAATCATCCTTTGCCCCGCTGATCGCGCCGGAAAGAATAGCATTCATCATGGAGAATTCTTCAATATCGGTCTCAGGCAATACAGGCTCCTGCTGGCTGCCCAGTTTAAAGCCCTTCATTTCATCCATCGATTTGTAAAAAGGCTGCCACAATCTTTTCAGAATTGAACGGTTCAGCAGAACTGAAATGCAGATCATTAACAGAAGGATCACCAATGTACTGTACACTAAGGTTCTGGTCAGCAAGTTCGTGCCTTCCAGGGGTTTTGCAACCGTTACTTCATACCAGACACCATTCACCCGCTGTGAAAATACGATCTGCCGGAAAGTTTCTGATTTACGGTCATCATGGTTGTAAATATACGCCTGGCTTATTTTCTTTTCACGGTAACGGTCTGTTACCCGGTACTCTACCTGTACCTCCTCAAAATTCTTAAATATCGGCAGCGAATCATTTTTACTTACATATTTATGTACCTGATGTTCGTATTTCCCAAGAGCTTCGTCTACCTCATTCACCAGCACTTTGCTCAGTAATACATAATATACAACACCCACTATCAGAAACAGCGCTGCCATAGCGCCCATGCTAATGCGGTTGTATTTTGTAAATAATTTCACTCCCATTACGCTGTTGGCATGATAAATTTATAGCCCATGCCATAAACCACTTTAATATAGTCAGGAGAACCGGCATTCATCATCTTTTTTCTTAAATTTTTGATGTGTGAATAGATAAAATCGTAATTGTCAGACATATCAACGTCTTCGCCCCAAAGGTGCTCAACAATCGCTTCTTTGGTAACCACCCTGTTTTTGTTACTGATCAGGTACAGCAGCAATTCATATTCTTTGCGCGTGAGCGGAACTATATCCTGGTGGTGTTTCAGTGATTTATCCAATATATCAAGAACCAAGTCGCCAATTTTAATCTGGTTACGGCCTCCAAATGATTTGCGGCGGATGATGGCTGAAACGCGGGCACCCAGTTCGGGCAAATGGAAAGGTTTGGCCAGATAATCATCAGCACCGGTATTTAACCCGATGATTTTATCATCCATAGAGTTCTTCGCACTGACGATCAGCACCCCGTCGGCCTTATCCATCTTCTTTAATTCAGTTAAAATATCAAGGCCGCTTCCATTTGGCAAAGTAATATCCAGGATAATGCAGGAATATTCATTCATATGGATTTTTTCAATCGCACTGTGATATTCATACGCTGCCTCACAGGTGAATTGTTCAGTAGTCAGGTATTTACTGATACTGTCTGAAAGTTCAGCTTCATCTTCAATAATTAATATTTTCATCCTTATCTGTTCATATGATCTACCGTCCGGCAGGCAGCGCCTGATTTTTTCTTTGATACAAATAAAGAATGAAATACTGTATTAATTCTGAATTTCAATATACCCATACCCTGCAACAAGTAAAATACATACCGGAATCTATTGCCAATTTATAGTATTTTTGATTCAAATGACCAAAAATAAACTGATGAAGAAACTTTTAACCGTACTTACGATTTGTGTTGCCCTCGCAGCAAAGGCGGAGGCCAAAGCAAAACTGCTCAATACAGGAAATATAACGCGAGATGTAAAAGCTGAAAAGTTAGCGCTAAAATCTCCAAACGGCCAGATCAGCGTTTCATTCAAACTAACGGACAAATTCTATTATACGGTTGCTGCCGGGAATGAAACCCTGCTTGCAGATAATTACATCGCCTTAAAACTGCGAAACGGAATACCGGCACAAAACCCAAAACTGCTCAGCGCCAAACAAAGCTCAGTCAATGAACAGATTAAACCCTATGTTTCACTGAAATTCTCTACAGTAAAAAACAATTACAATTCACTGCTGCTTACTTTCAAAGGTGATTACGCCGTTGAGTTCCGTGCGTTTGATGATGGTATAGCCTACCGTTTCATCACCACAAAAAAAGGCGCAATTGAGGTACTGGATGAAGACCTGGCGCTCAGCTTCCCGTCAGATTATTTACTCCATGTACAGCAGCCGGGCAGTTTTAAAACAGCCTATGAAGAGAAATATACCACAGTAAATTCTGCGGGCTGGAAAGCGGAAGATAAAATGTCTACGCTGCCTATGCTGATTGATACCAGAAAACAATACAAAATACTAATCAGCGAGTCAGACCTGTCAGACTATCCCGGGATGTTTTTCAGGGGAACAGGCCAAAATGGGATGCATGCCGTTTTCCCCAAAACCCCTCTGGAATTTGGTGAGGATGGAGATCGTAGTTTAAAGATCACCAAAGAGGCTGGCTATATCGCCAAAACCAGTGGTACGCGCAGCTTTCCATGGAGATATTTCGTGATCACACACGATGACAAACAGCTGCTGGAAAACACAATGACGCTAAAACTGGCCTCAAAAAGCGTAATCAAAGATCCATCCTGGATTAAACCCGGACAGGCAAGCTGGGAATGGTGGAACGATGCTGCGCCCTACGGGCCGGATGTGAATTTTGTTGCAGGTTATAACCTGGAAACATACAAGTATTATATTGACTTTGCCGCCAGGTTCGGTATCAAATATATCATCATGGATGAAGGCTGGGCAAAAACCACCCGCGATCCTTATACCCCAAACCCAAAGGTTGACGTCCATGAACTGATCCGCTATGGAAAAGAAAAGGGGGTCGGCGTGGTCTTGTGGCTCACCTGGTTAACCGTACACCAGCATATGGACCTCTTTAAAACTTTCCAGGAATGGGGAGTAAAGGGGCTTAAGATTGATTTTATGGACCGGAGCGACCAATGGATGGTAAATTATTACGAAGACATTGCCAGAGAAGCGGCAAAACACCAGCTGCTGGTTGATTTCCACGGGGCCTTTAAACCATCAGGCCTCGAATACAAATATCCGAATGTCATTTCCTATGAAGGGGTCAGGGGAATGGAACAGATGGGCGGAACCCAACCTGACAACAGCCTCTTCCTGCCTTTTATGCGGAATGCCGTTGGCCCTATGGACTATACCCCGGGAGCCATGATCAGCATGCAACCTGAGGTTTACAGCGCAGAAAGGCCAAATGCCGCAAGTATTGGTACCCGCGCCTATCAGCTGGCGCTATTTGTTGTGTTTGAAAGCGGAATTCAAATGCTGGCCGACAACCCTACGCTTTATTACCGTAATCCGGATTGTACAGAGTTTATCACCAGTGTACCCACTACCTGGGACGAGACGAAAGCCCTGGAGGCCAGGGCAGGCGAAGTTGCAGTAGTAGCCAAAAGAAAAAAAGACAAATGGTTTATCGGCGGAATTACCAATGGAAAAGAGCCTGAAAGAACGGTTCAGATCAGCTTCGGCTTCCTGGAAAAAGGAAAATCCTATACCATGACGTATTTTGAAGACGGTATCAATGCCGGGCGGCAGGCAATGGACTACAGGAAAAAGACCGTAAAGGTAACCTCAGCCACTCAGTTTGAAATCAAAATGGTACGTAATGGCGGTTTTGCCGCAGTCGTCTCCCCGGTATAACCCATCACAGCCATTTGAGTCATTTACCTGGCTGCCAAGCCCTAAGACAAGTTTAATGAAGCCTGAAGAAAACTAAAACTTTTTAAGAAACACCAAATTGTGGGATAAAAATCCCTTTTTTTGGGGATTTTAAGTGCCGATCAAAAACATCTCCTTTGCGTAAACAATACAACTGGAGGTGGTGCCGCAACAAGTGCCGCGCGAGGTTTTATGTTCACATTTTAAAATCTAAATCAGTTCAAACTTATGAAAGTCTTAAAAAACAAATTTTCAATCTTTAATCTGGCTGGTATCGCTGCTTTATCTGCCGTTCTTTTTTTCAGCTCATGCAGTGATGACGATGACAATCCATCTAATCCGGACCAGCAAACTAACGTGAAAGTAGTCAATGGTGTATATGATGGCACTGATCTCGTAGTAAAGCTCAACGGTACCCAGGTGGGCCCAAAGGCATTGGCGTTCAAAAACTCTACTGATTACACTGCAGTTGGTGCTGCCAAATCAGAAGTAACGCTAACGGTAACAGAACAGTCTACGAATAAAGAGATACTTGCAAGCACACTGAGCATAGCGCCAAAAGCAAACTCTTCATTGTACCTTGTTCCGCAAACGGCAACATCTGCTGTCAGCACACTGCTGATCACTGATGATTTTACTGCCCCTGCCGCAGGAAAGGCTAAAGTCCGTCTTGTTAACCTGAGCCCTGACGCAGGCAGTGTGGATTTGTTTTTGAATGGTAAAGCTGTGCCTTCTGCTACAGGGATAACATTTAAAACTGCATCTCCTTTTGTTGAAGTAGATCCAGCTACAACAGCTAATTTTGAGCTCAGACAGACCGGTACAGACAATGTATTGGTAGCGCTTCCAAACGCCGCAGTTCAGGCCGGTGAGTTTACCACATTATGGGCGCAGGGACAACGTGCAGTAGCTACTGCTCCTCCATTGGCACTTGGCAAGATTGTCAACAAAGCCGGAAATTAATCCATCCATTTTTATGATGATACAGGCCATCCATGATCTATGGGTGGCCTGTTGCGTTTAGCTCCAGAATAGTATTGCGCAGGCTTTGGTTAAGGCCGCTTTTCAGGATATATCCGGCAGCTCCCGCCCGTATCAGTTCCAATATCCGTTCTTCATCTTCAAATACGGTTTGTATCAGGACCTTGATGTGCGGCACTTCCTTTTTCAATTGTTTCACCGTATCAATTTCATTTATTCCCGGCATTTCAATGTCCATCAGGATCACGTCCGGTTTAGAGAGCAGAACTTTCTCCACGCAGTTTTGCGCATTGCCGTAACTGCCAACCACTTCAAAGGCAGGATCTGTTTTCAGCAGTAAGATAATGCTGTTACGGATGTTTTTATTGTCATCAAAAATGGCTATTCGAGTGCTCATAATCTTGTCATTTTATTATACAGGTAGAAATTTTATTTTATCCTTACAGATAGCTTAATTACTGTTCCGGCCCCCGGGCTGCTGTCAATGACCAGTTTTGCTCTTAATTCCTCAGCACGTAACCTGATATTGGTCATTCCATTTCCTCCCAGCGAGCCTGTTGCATCACTGCTAAAATCCGCATCGGATGCAAAGCCAATGCCATCATCTTTGATCTGGGCATACAACATATCGTCCACCACTCTCACTTCCACATCCAGATTGGCGCAATCCGCGTGTTTGATGGCATTGTTGATGGTCTCTTTAAGGATCAGGTAAAGGTTCTTCCTGATCCAGGTTGTAGCAATATTGGCCTGGCTTTTTGCCACATGCCTGAAGGTAAAATTGATGTTTTTAACCTTACACAGGGGTCTGGCAAAGTTTTCAATTCTAACCATGATACTGTTCAGATTATCATTTTTAGGATTGATTGCCCATACAATATCAGCCATATCGTTAATCATCTCATTGGCCGTATGGCTGATTGTTTCCAGGATGTTGTTCAGCTGCGTTGCTTTATCCTGCCCCTGATAGATTTTGGCTACCTCGCTATAGACAGAAATACTGCTGAGCGTAGAACCGATCTGGTCATGGAGATCCTGCGCTATTCCGTTTCTGATGGCCTGCTGTTCCAGTAAAGTGTTCACCCGGTAGCCGTAAAAGAAATAAGCAATGGTAGAAATAATGATAAAAATTATAAAAGAAAACCACCAGCGCAGCCAGAAAGGAGGCGTAATAATGATCACGATAGATTTATAATTTGACACCTCAGTGTCGTTCCAGTTGGTAGCCTTTACCTTAAAGTGGTATTTTCCCCCGGCCAGATTGGAATAGTTTGCGGAGTTGTGTTTTCCTGCCTGGATCCATGACCTGTCCGCACCTTCAAGCATATAGGAGTAGGATACATTGTCGCCCGTATATTCAGGAGCAGAGAATTCTATGGAAAAAAAATTCTGAAAATAGTCTAATACAATGGTTTTATTATTCAGCCAATGGCTGAAAGATTTATTAAAGATCTTAAAATCTGTAAAGAAAACTTCAGGGTTCGGCGGTATTTTGGCAACCTTTCCGGGGTTAAATGTGATGTAATAATTCACCCCTGCAGCATACAGGTTGTTTTCATTGTCCTTATAAATATAGCCCCTCAGGCCTTCAGAACTCTGGAGAAAGGGCAGTTCATAGCTGGAGTAAATTTTTGACCTGATCTCGTATTTATTCACGTGTCCGTTACAGAGCATCCATAAATCGTCTTCATCATCTGGGGCTATCCCCTCGGTAAGATTACTGGATGACCTGATGTGTGTAAACTTATCCGCGCCTTTATCAAAGTAATTGAGCCCTCCGCCATAGGTACTGATCCAAAAATTCCCTTCCCTGTTCTGGTAGATATCAAATATATTATCACTGCTGATCGAATTTTTATCCATGATACCACTGGAATAATATTTTATGGGAGCGGTACCTCCGCGCTGCCAGTTGCCAAGGCCAAACTTATTTGTGGCTATCAGGGTATTGCCATTACGGTCAGCGTAGAATTTGCGGATCAGGTTGTCCCTGATATCATACCTTTTTAAGATCTGCTGAACGGAATCTGTCCTTGACACCCAGCGGCTTTCCCTTAGGTCATAATACGCCAGATAATGCCCGTAGGGCGAAACCAGCAATACGGGATGGTCATTGATGGTATCCCGGACGATGGAGACAATCCTTGAACTGAACAGTTTCTTCATCACCGGATCATCATCTGTATGAGGAAGCGGGGTAACGGTATTTGTTGCAGTGTCATACCTGAAAAGGGTATAATCCGTCCCGATATAAAAAGTCTTATCCTGGTCAATAAAGAATTTTGTAACCGCCAGTTTCTGGCCTTTATACACAATGGTCCGGTAATCTAATACCTGGCTGTTGTTCTCCCTGGTAACAATCCCGTCAGAAGTACCGATCCATAACTTCTGCTGCTCATCTTTATAGAAATCATAAACGATCACATTATTATCATCCCTCTTTTCCAGGGGATACTGGACAAAAGGAGAGAAGAGCGGGTTGTATTTGTTCAAACCATTGTCAGTACCCACCCATACAATTCCGCTCCGGTCTATGTAAACTACATTTGCATGGTCATTTGTCAGCGTGCCCTCAATATACGGATGGTGCCTGAAGAAATAAACCTGCTGCGTAAGGCGGTTATATACCGTAATCCCGGTGTTTTTGCCAGCCATCCATATCCTGTTGCTCTTGTCTTCTGCAAAGGAGACCATTTCATCGGCAGGGATGCCTGCCGGGGCTTCCTCCGGACTGGCACCAATATCCAACTTATTTGGTGAGTAACGATAGACCTTATTGTCCCATGAGCCCAGCCAGAACGTGTTGGTCTTGTCTTTAAATATGGAAGTAACAGTGTTGTGCGGTAAGTTGGCGTATAAATTATGGTAACGCACATCCTCTTTGTAGGCCAGAGTCCTTGTGTTGATCTTCAGCAGTCCGCCTCCTATCCTTCCCACCCAGAGGATGTCATTGCGGTCTCTTCCAAAAGAGAGGATACCTCTTGTCCCCATGCCTTTCTCATTCAGTGCAGGCCCGAATTTCTCGGTTTTTTTATTAAAGCGGACTGCATAACTGCCGCTGGTGGCCAGCCACAGATTTCCCTGGTTATCTTCGGTAATTTTGTTGATGCCATTTTCGGGGATGCTTTTGGGATTTTTCCTGTCGTGCTTAAATTGTCTGAACTGCAGCAAAGGCGGCTGGCGGTAGTCATATTTTGTCATTCCGCCGTCGGTAGTTGCTATCCAGAGCACTCCCTGTTTGTCTTCATAGATATCTGAAACAATATTGCCTGAAAGGCAGGAAGTGACATTAGGTTCGCTCCTGAAGACGGTGAAATACCTGCCGTCATAGCGGTTCAGGCCATCCTCGGTACCAAACCACATGAATCCGCGCTTATCCTGAAGAATACAGTTTATCTTTTTATGGGACAGTCCTTTCTCCGTCCCTATTTTTGTAAAATAGGGATTGAATCCTTGTGCCATAGCGGTGTTGCACAACAGAACGAAGATCAGAAATAATCTCATATGCTTGATGAATTGAGCTGTTTTTTCACAGGATGAATTGATTAACCCGTGCCTGACCACCGTATATATGGCAGCAGCAGAATTATTAGCGTAAATAAAAGTTAACTATTTTAAGAATTTAAAAATCCAGCACCTTTTCCTGAGTACTAATTTATGGATTTATAATTCCGAAGGCTGCAAAGTAGCTAATATTTCGGCGGGAAAATATCCCCTTTATGGGGGGTATTTTTTATCAAAGGCAGGAGGCAGAATAATAATTTCTTAGTCATAAAAACTCCATTCCATTCAAATATTTCTGTTCAAAATACAAAAGCAATTTAATTGCATTTAAATTTGCAGCATGAAAACGTTCCCAAAACATGACAGATTGGATCATCTCGGTATGACTGCCTCTATTGCATGTGCCATACATTGTGCCGCATTGCCTTTGGTGATCACTGCCCTGCCCCTGCTGGGACTGGAGTTCCTGGCCAGCGCCGGGGTGGAGATCTTCATGATCTGCCTTTCCCTGATCGTGGGCATGTATTCGCTGAGAATTTCGTATCCGAAACACAGGAAAGTATTGCCAGTCCTGGTGCTGGTCACAGGATTTCTGCTGATCGCTGCGGGCCACTTTGTCTTTGCCCCCCTGGAAGCCCTTATTGTCCCCCTTGGAGGATTTACAATAGCGGCGGCGCATCTCATCAACTGGAAATACGGCCGCCGCTGTAAGCATCAATAATTAAGGATAGAACGTCTGTCAGAATGCCATATCATTCACCTCTGCAGCCAGCATCATATGGGGGCTCAGGCAAAGCAGCTCCTGGTTAGCCTCCGTCAGTTTAAGCAGTTCCAGCAAGCGCCTTTTTTTTACCGGGGATGACCAGCTTTCAAAATACTGCCGGTCCATCCAGGCCATACCCTCAACAGCTAAAACAGCGGTAGGGCTAAAACCCGCAGCCTTAAACTCATTGATCAGTGCAGAAGGGCTATGAAAAAAGGCCTGTGCAAGAATTCCCGGAAAGTCTGTCGGGGGATGATGCTCTCCGCTTAGCAGTTCCTGCTTACACATGGCAAATACCTGATCGTGATGGATCAGCCCATTTTGAAGCGCCGCCAGCGTGGAAGCTGCATGGTTAATGGCAAATCCGAGCACCACTCCCCCGATCTTCAGGATGCGCCGCGCCTCTTTGAGCACGGCCAGACGCTCTTCCACTTCCTGAAGGTGGTACAGCGGCCCATGCAGGATCACTACATCAGCTGAATGATTCTCCACCGGCAACGCGCGGGCTTCGCCAAGCACGGTGCGAAAACCATATTTGGATCTCCGCGACCGCCTTTCAGCCTGCTGAATGTGTTTGGGGACAGGATCTACCAGCAAAACGCTGTGCCCAAGCGCGGCAAGCCATTGCGCGTAATGGCCCGGTCCGCCGCCAATGTCAGCAACCATACCTTTCCGGTCAGGCAGGTAACGGGATATAAGGTCTTTATTTCTTTCAAATTCCAGCGGCCCAAGACCAAGCGTCAGCCTGGATTCTTCGGAACTGCGGGTATAAAAATTGGCTATTTCTGAATCGATAAGGTTCATTATGTTCTATAAATAATACACGTAAGGGTTACTTTGCCCAACCAGAGCGGCCAGACAGGATGCGGATGCCAGTTAAAAGCACACGCAGAAGGGTGTAATATTTATAAATCGATTCTAATACCTCTAAAATAAGTAATTATTCAACAAAAGAGGAATATAATGCACAGGTTTGA
>Ga0247730_1000318_pt1 | contig 39857 bp, 38 predicted proteins | sample UWRJL073202C2_FD_180959 | JGI IMG/M metagenome (GOLD analysis project Ga0247730, IMG submission 180959) | Plant litter microbial communities from Arlington Agricultural Research Station in Wisconsin, United States - UWRJ-L073-202C-2 | ecosystem: Environmental > Terrestrial > Plant litter >... | reverse complement strand
CTTCCCGATCCCGGGCAACGACGACGCGATCCGCTCGGTCGGCCTGCTGACGCGGGTCATCGCCGACGCGGTCGCCGAGGGCCTCATCGCCCGCGGTGGCGCCAAGACCGGTGAAGAGGAGCCCGGTGCCGAGCTCGGCGCCGAGGAGCCCCTGGCCGACTGGGAGCGCGAGCTGCTGGAGAAGAAGGACGCCGAGGACAAGGCCGCTGCTGCGGCCCCGGCCGACGCCGCTCCCGCCACCGACGAGGTTCCGGCCACCACCGCCGACGACCTCCCGGCCGCCGACGACGCCGCCGCCACGCCCGAGGTCGTCGTCGACGCCCCGGACGAGGTCGCCGCCGAGGCCCCGGCCAAGAAGGCCGCCGCCAAGAAGGCTCCCGCGAAGAAGGCGCCGGCCAAGACGGCTGCCAAGGACGAGACGGTCGCTGACGACGCTGCGGAGACGGCCGACGCCGCTCCCGCCGCTGAGTGACCGAACCACCACCTGAGCACAGAAGCGAGAACAGAACCATGGCTATCACCGCCACAGAGGTCAAGAGGCTGCGCGACGCGACCGGCGCCGGAATGATGGACGCCAAGAAGGCGCTCACCGAGGCCGACGGCGATTTCGACAAGGCGATCGAGGTGCTCCGCATCACGGGAGCCGCCAAGGCCGCCAAGCGTGGCGCCGAGCGGGAGGCCACCTCCGGCCTCGTCGCCAACTTCGGCAGCGCGATCGTCGAGCTCAACTCCGAGACCGACTTCGTCGCCAAGAACGACCAGTTCATCACCCTGGCCGAGAAGCTCGCCGAGCTGGCCGACTCGAGCCGTCCGGCCGATGCCGAGGCGTTCAAGTCGACCCCGTTCGAGGGTGGCAAGACCGTGGGCGAGGCCGTCGCCGACCTCGCGGTCGTCATCGGCGAGAAGATCGAGCTCGGCCGCGTCGCCAGCTTCGACGGTGACGTCGCGACCTACATGCACCGTCGCGCGAGCGATCTGCCCCCGGCCGTCGGCGTGCTCGTCGAGTTCGAGGGCGACTCGGGCCACGACGTCGCTCGTGGCGTCGCGATGCAGATCGCGGCGATGCGTCCTCGCTACCTCACGCGTGAGGACGTCCCCGCCGACGTCGTCGCCAAGGAGCGCGAGATCGCCGAGGCCACCTCGCGCGAGGAGGGCAAGCCGGAGCAGGCGATCGCCAAGATCACCGAGGGACGCCTGAACGGGTTCTTCAAGGAGACCGTCCTGCTCGAGCAGGCCTCGGTCCAGGACAACAAGAAGACGGTCAAGGCTCTCCTCGATGAGGCGGGTGTGACGCTCAAGCGTTTCGCCCACATCGAGATCGGCGCCTGACGCACGACACAGCACCACCGTTCAACCCGCTGATCGACGAGAGGCCGGAATCGTGACCACTGCAGAGCATGTCGACGATCCGGCCTCTCCCGACGGGCACCAGCTCAAGCGTGTGCTGCTGAAGCTCTCGGGCGAGGTCTTCGGCGGCGGCAAGATCGGCATCGACCCCGACGTCGTCAACGGTATCGCCAAGCAGATCGCCGCGGCGGTCGCCGAGGGCGTCGAGGTCGCGATCGTCGTCGGCGGCGGCAACTTCTTCCGCGGCGCCGAGCTCAGCCAGCGGGGCATGGAGCGATCGCGCGCCGACTACATCGGCATGCTGGGCACCGTCATGAACGCGCTGGCGTTGCAGGACTTCTGCGAGAAGCAGGGCGTCGACACCCGGGTGCAGTCGGCCATCACGATGGGTCAGGTCGCCGAGCCGTACATCCCCCGCAAGGCCATCCGGCACCTCGAGAAGGGTCGCGTCGTGATCTTCGGCGCCGGCGCCGGCATGCCGTACTTCTCCACCGACACGGTCTCGGCGCAGCGCGCGCTGGAGATCAAGGCCGATGCGGTGCTGATGTCGAAGTCGGGCGTCGACGGCGTGTACTCCGACGATCCACGCACCAACCCCGACGCGAAGAAGTTCGACGAGCTGACGTTCGACGACGCGCTCCGCATGGGGCTCAAGGTCGTCGACGCGGCGGCGTTCGCACTGTGCATGGAGAACAAGCTGCCGATGATCGTGTTCGGCATGGAGGGCGAGGGCAACATTGCGCGCGTCCTCCGCGGTGAGAAGATCGGAACACTCGTGCACGCCGCCTAGGCTGCGCCCGCTTCGAGAACTCGCCCCCAGCAACTGTGAACGCACTACTCCGATGGGATCAGAATCGTGATTGACCAGACCCTGCGTGACGCCGACAGCAAGATGGTCAAGGCCGTCGAGCACACCCGCGAGGAGTTCGCCGCGATCCGCACGGGCCGCGCGCACCCCGCGATGTTCGCCCAGATCACGGCGGAGTACTACGGCCAGCAGACCCCGCTCAACCAGCTCGCGGGCTTCCAGGTGCCCGAGCCGCGCACCGTCATCATCCAGCCGTACGACGCGGGCGCGAAGCCGGCGATCGAGAAGGCCATCCGTGAGTCCGACCTCGGCGTCAACCCGAGCGACGACGGCAAGGTGCTGCGCGTGACGCTGCCCGAGCTGACGGAGGACCGTCGCAAGGAGTACATCAAGCTCGCGAAGTCCAAGGCCGAGGACGGACGCATCGCCGTTCGCGGCGTCCGTCGCAACGCCAAGCAGGCGATGGACAAGGCCGAGAAGGACTCCGAGATCAGCAAGGACGACAACACCGGTGCCGAGAAGCGCCTGGATGCACTGACCAAGAAGCACGTCGAGGTCATCGACGAGCTGTTGAAGAACAAAGAGGCAGAGCTCCTTGAGGTCTGAGTCTCCCGCCGAGGAGACACCCGCGGAGGCACTGAAGAAGACCAGCAGGGCCGGTCGCAACCTGCCGGCGTCCATCGCGGTCGGTGTCGCGCTGATCGCGATGGTGATCCTGTCGCTGGTGCTGGTCAAGGAGGTGTTCATCGCCGTCGTGGCGGTGGCGCTCGGCATCGGCCTGTTCGAGCTCGCGCGCGCGTTCTCGACCGCACGCATCCACCTCCCGGTGCTTCCGGTCATCACGGGCGGCACGATCATGCTGGTCGGCGGCTACTACGGCAGCATGGAGACCGCTGCGGTGGCGATGGCGCTGACGGTCATCGGCACGATGGTGTGGCGACTCACCGAGGGCGCCGACGGCTTCGTCCGCGACGTGAGCGCCGGGGTCTTCTCGCTGTCGTACCTGTACCTCATGGGCACGTTCGTGTTGCTCATGCTGAAGGAGGACGACGGCCCGTGGCGCATCGTGGCGTTCATCGTCGCGACGATCGCCTCCGACATCGGCGGGTACGTCGCCGGCGTCCTGTTCGGCAAGCACCCCATGGCCCCGACGATCAGCCCCAAGAAGTCGTGGGAGGGCTTCACGGGCTCGCTGATCTTCGGCGTCGCCACGGGCATCCTGACCGTGACCTACGCTCTCGACGGCACCTGGTGGGTCGGCATCGTGCTCGGTGTCGCCGGCGTCGTGTTCGCGACGCTCGGCGACCTGTCGGAGTCGCTCATCAAGCGCGACCTCGGCATCAAGGACATGGGCGACCTGCTGCCGGGCCACGGCGGCCTCATGGATCGTCTCGACTCGCTCATCGCGGTGGCGCCGATCGCCTGGCTGATCCTGTACACGCTCGTCGACGTCACGTAGCGCGCAGGCCGGTTACCTCGCCGTAATCCGGTCGGGGCACGATGGTCGAATGTCGATCAAGGTCGCTCTCGAGCACAGGACCACCTATTCGTTCGAGCGACCGGTGGAGCTCGGCCCGCACGTCGTGCGGCTGCGGCCGGCTCCCCACAGTCGGACACCGATCGAGGCGTACTCGCTGACGGTCAGCCCGGAGAACCACTTCATCAACTGGCAGCAGGACCCGTTCGGCAACTGGCTGGCCCGCCTCGTCTTCCCGGAGAAGGTCTCGACCCTCGACATCACGGTCGGCCTCGTCGCCGACATGGTCGTCGTCAACCCGTTCGACTTCTTCATCGAGGAGTACGCGGAGACGTACCCGTTCTCGTACGAGCCGTCCCTGGCCGCCGACCTCGCGCCGTACCTGCGTCCGGTGGGGGAGGGCGACTCCGAGACCCCTGGCCCGCTCGTCACCGAGTTCCGCGACGCCCTCCCGGACCTGCCCGAGGGCGGCATGGCGATGGTGCCGTTCCTGGTGCAGCTCAACGCGGCCGTCTACGGCGCCGTCGGCTACTCCGTCCGCATGGAGGCCGGCGTCCAGAGCCCCGACGAGACGCTGCAGCGGGGCATCGGCTCGTGCCGTGACAGCTCGTGGCTGCTCGTCTCGCTGCTGCGCCAGTACGGCCTCGCAGCCCGGTTCGTGTCGGGCTACCTGGTCCAGCTCGCGTCCGACACCGTGGCGATCGACGGCCCCAGCGGTCCCACCGAGGACTTCACCGACCTGCACGCCTGGGCCGAGGTCTTCGTGCCCGGCGCGGGCTGGATCGGTCTCGACCCCACGTCGTCCCTGTTCGCGGGCGAGGGTCACATCCCGCTGTCGGCGACCCCCCACCCGTCGTCCGCGGCGCCCATCTCCGGGACGTTGATGGAGCGCGCGAACGTCGAGTTCTCGTTCCACAACACGGTGCGTCGCGTGCACGAGGACCCCCGGGTCACCAAGCCGTACACGACCGAGCAGTGGCGGCGCATCGACGCGCTCGGCGAGGGCATCGACCTGCGGCTCGAGGCCGGCGACGTCCGGCTGACGCAGGGCGGCGAGCCGACCTTCGTGGGCCTCGACGACGTCACGTCCGCGCAGTGGAACACCCAGGCCGACGGTCCGCAGAAGCGCGTCAAGGCCAGTGAGCTGGCCGAGAAGCTCCGCGCGGTCTACGCGGGCGGCGGGCTCGTGCACCGTGGCGAGGGCAAGTGGTACCCGGGCGAGGAGCTGCCGCGCTGGCAGATCTCGCTGCAGTGGCGTGACGACGGCGAGACGCTGTGGTCCGATCCGGCGCTGCTGGCCGATCCGTGGGACGAGGGCACGTCGCAGCCGGACGCTCCCGTGCGCGCCGAGGCGCTCGGCCGCGAGATCACCCGGTTGCTGGGCCTGCCCGCCGAGCAGCTGCGTCCCGCCTACGAGGACCCGCTGAGCGTCCTGGTCAACGAGCTGCGCGATCCCGTGGGCGACCGTCCCGGCACCGACCCGCTGCGCGCCGACGCGTCGATCGCGGCATCGCTGGACGCCGAGGTCGTCGATCCCACCGGCTGGGTGCTGCCCCTGGTGACGGGGGAGGAGTGGACGAGCCCCGACTGGTCGCTGCGGCGCGGGCGCATCGTCCTGCTGCCCGGCACGTCCGCCGTCGGCCTCCGGCTGCCGCTGAGCTCGATCACGTGGGAGGACCCGCACGCGTCCGGCGACCCGTCGTACGTCGAGGCGGGCCCGCAGCTCGATCCCCGCATCCCGTCCGTCCCGGTCGTCGACCCCGCCAAGGAGCCCACGACGGCGCTGACCGTCGAGGCCCGCAACGGGTTCGTGCACGTCTTCCTGCCGCCGACCGAGCGTCTCGAGGACTACGCCGACCTCTTGCACGTCATCGACACCGCGGCGACCGCGCTCGGCCAGCGCCTGGTCATCGAGGGGTACGGCCCGCCGCCGGACGCGCGCCTGACGCAGCTGGTCGTCGCGAGCGACCCCGGCGTCATCGAGGTCAACGTGCAGCCGACGAGCTCGTGGCACGAGCTGCGCGAGCTGACGACGACGTTGTACGACATCGCGGCGCACGCGCGTCTCGCGACCGAGAAGTTCGACCTCGACGGCGTCCACACCGGAACCGGCGGCGGCAACCACATCACGCTCGGCGGCCACGAGCCGGCCGCGTCCCCGCTCCTGCGGCGACCCGACCTGCTCGTCAGCCTCATGACGTACTGGCAGCGCCACCCATCGCTGTCGTACCTGTTCTCCGGACGCTTCATCGGCCCGACGAGCCAGGCCCCCCGCTTCGACGAGGGACGTCCGGAGTCGCTGTACGAGGCGGAGATCGCCTTCCAGGAGATCGACCGGCTCACCGCCGAGACGAAGGAGCCGCGTCCGTGGCTCGTCGACCGCGCGCTGCGCCACCTGCTGACCGACCTGACGGGCAACACGCACCGGGCCGAGTTCTGCATCGACAAGATGTACAGCCCCGACTCCTCACGCGGACGTCTGGGACTGCTCGAGCTGCGCGGCTTCGAGATGCCGCCGCACCACGAGATGGCGATGGTGCAGTCGCTGCTCGTGCGGTCGCTCGTCACGATGTTCTGGGAGAAGCCGTACCGCGCGCCGCTCGTGCGGTGGGGCACGGCGCTGCACGAGGACTTCCTGCTGCCGCAGGGAGCCATCCGCGACATCGGCGCCGTCGTGGCCGACCTGCGTGAGCACGGCATCGACTTCGAGGCGTCCTGGCTCGACCCGTTCACCGAGTTCCGGTTCCCGCGGATCGGTCTGGCCCGGGCGGGGGAGGTCGAGATCGAGCTGCGGTCGGCGATCGAGCCGTGGCACGTGCTGGGCGAGGAGGCGACCTCCGGCGGCATGGCTCGCTACGTCGACTCGTCGGTCGAGCGGCTCCAGGTGACCGTCCGTGGCGTTCTGCCGCACCAGCACCTCGTCACGTGCCAAGGTGTTCCCGTGCCCCTGACTCCGACTGGCGTGGCCGGCGAGTACTTCGCCGGGGTCCGCTACCGCGCCTGGCAGCCGCCGTCCGCGCTGCACCCGTCGATCGAGGTGCACGCGCCCCTGCGGTTCGACGTCATCGACATCGCCTCGGCGACGTCGCTGGGTGGCGCCACGTACCACGTGGTCCACCCGGGCGGACGCGCTCACGAGCACCCGCCGATCAACGCCCGCGAGGCCGAGGCGCGTCGCTCGAGCCGCTTCGAGCCGTTCGGGCACTCGCCCGGGGCCATCGACGTCGCCGCCCTGCAGGAGGCCGGCCGCCGGGCCGCCAGCGACGAGTACCCGCACACGCTCGACCTCCGCCGCGCCGTGCCCCGCACGGCCCGGGGAGATGATCGGTGACGGCGCTCCGCGACTACTCCGCAGCGGTCACCCAACCCACGCTCACCGGTGAGCCCGCCCGCTACGACGAGGTCGTCGCCCCCGACGGCAGCCTCCGGCCGAGCTGGAAGCTGCTGGCCGAGAGCGCGGTGCAGCTGACGGGTGACGACCTGCGACGCGTCGGCGGCGACATCGAGCGGTTCCTGGCCAACGACGGCGTGACCTACACGCCGCCGGAGCAGGACCCCGGGCCCTGGCGGCTCGACCCGTTCCCGCTGATCGTCGACGCCGCGGAGTGGACGCCGCTGGAGGTGGGTCTGGCGCAGCGCACGGAGCTGCTCAACGCGATCCTGGTCGACCTGTACGGCCCGCAGCGGCTGTTGTCGTCCGGTGTGCTGCCACCGGCAGTCGTCTTCGCCCACCAGGGCTTCCTGCGCGTGTCGGCGCGTGCGTCCGCGCACGATCCGCAGCCGCTGCTGCTGGCCGCCGCCGACCTGGGTCGCAACGCCGCCGGTGAGTGGCAGGTGCTCGCCGACCGGGCCCAGGCACCGTCCGGCATCGGCTTCGCGATGGAGAACCGTCGCGTCATCTCCCGGGTGCTGCCCGAGCTGTACCGCGAGGCCGGTCTGCACCGCATGGCGCCGTTCTTCCAGGCGCTCCGCGCGACGCTGATCGACTCCGCACCGGGACACGCGCCGAACCCCCGGGTCGTGGTGCTGTCGCCCGGCACGCACTCCGAGACGGCCTACGACCAGGCCTTCGTGGCCTCGAGCCTCGGCTTCCCGCTCGTCGAGGGCAGCGACCTCGTCATGCGGGAGGGGGCGATCTGGATGAGGGTCTTCGGGCGGCTCGAGCGCGTCGACGTCATCCTGCGTCGTGTCGACGCCGCCTGGAGCGACTCGCTCGAGCTGCGCAAGGGGTCACAGCTCGGGGTCGCCGGTCTGTCGGAGGCCGTGCGCCGCGGCACGGTGCGAGTCGTCAACGGTCTCGGCGCCGGGGTGCTCGAGAACGCCGGCATGCTGCCGTTCATGTCGGCGATGTGCGAGCTGCTGCTCGACGAGCCGTTGCGCCTGCCCTCGGTGCAGACGTACTGGACCGGTGACCCACGCTCCCGGGCGTACGTGCTCGACAACCTCGAGACCCTCATCGTCCGGACGATCGACAACGCCGTCGACGTCGACCACCAGCCGGTCGACCGGCTGGCCGAGCTCATCCGGGCAGAGCCGCACCGCTACGTGGGGCAGGAGCCGCTCCCGCTGTCGCAGTCACCGACGTTGGACGCACGAGGTCTGCTGCACCCGCAGTCGATCACGCTGCGGACGTTCACGCTGCGCTACGGGTCGACGTACCGCCCGCTCGTCGGCGGGCTCGCGAACGTCCAGGAGCCGGGCCGTCCCGCGTCGAGCAAGGACGTCTGGGTGCTCAAGGACCGCCCCGAGGACCCCGACCAGGGCCTCATCGACGTCCTGCCCCTGACCAACGTCCGGGCGCCTGCCGCCATGGTGCCGCGTGTGCTGGAGGACATGTTCTGGTTCGGCCGCTACGCCGAGCGCGCGGAGGACATGCTGCGCCTGGTGCTGACCGCGCACGCCAGCGCCGAGGACTTCCGGTCGCGCCCGCACACCGCCGGGGGCGCGAGCCTCGCGGTGCTGATGACGGCGATCAGCCGGCTCAGCGGGTCGCGGCACTCGTCCGAGCAGCTCGACGACAACTTCCGCTCCCTGCTGCTCGACGCCCACAGGCCCGGGTCGGTCGCGCAGTCGATCAGTGCGCTGCGCGATGCGGCGCAGAGCGTCCGTGACCAGCTCTCGCCCGACACGTGGCAGGCCTTCAGCTGGACGGAGCGCGCGTCGGCGAACCTCTCGATGTACCACTACAGCCACCAGGTCGCCGAGAGCGCGGGGCAGATGCTGACGGGCGTCCTGTCGCTGCAGGGCGTCACGGCCAACATGATGCGCGATCCCGGCTGGCGGATGATCTGCACCGGACGCTCGATCGAGCGCGGTCTCCAGCTCTGCCACCTGCTGGGGTCGACGACGACCGTGCGGCGCGGCATCGACGTCGATCGTGACGTCCACAACGCCGTCCTGGCGGCCGCCGAGAGCGCCGTGACACATCGGCGCCGGTACCGCGGCTACGTCCGGCTCGCGGGTGTCCTCGACCTGCTGCTGTCCGACGTGGAGAACCCGCGGTCGCTCGCGTTCGGCATCGCGGAGATGCGCCGGCACCTCGCGGCGATGCCCGAGTCGACCGGGTCCACCCGTCCCGAACGTCTCCTCGACGATCTCGCCGACGAGCTCGACCGGGCCGACATCGCCGCGCTGACCGCGATCGAGGGGGAGCGGCGCCCGAACCTCGAGCGCTTCCTCGACGGCTACCGCGCCCAGCTGACCCGGTTCGCCGACTCGGTCGGCGAGCTGCACTTCGCGGCCGGCCCGGTGCCGCGTGCGTTCGGCTTCGCGACGGTGACCGAATGAGGTACCGCGTCTCGCACCGCACGACGTACTCCTACGACGAGGACGTCAGCGACAGCCTCGGCATCGCGTACCTCGTGCCGCGCGAGCTCCCTTGGCAGAAGGTGATTCAACGTGACCTGACCCTGTTGCCGAAGGCCCCCGACCGGTCCGAGGACCTCGACTACTACGGCAACACGGCGACGTACTTCCAGGTCACCGAGCCGCACCAGGTGCTCGACATCCTCGCGGTCAGCGAGGTGGAGGCCCAGGCGGAGCAGCACTCGGACGCGGCGCTCGCCGTCCCGTGGGAGTCGGCCCGTCCCGCCGAGCGTCCCGACGTGCCGGACGCCTGGCGTGCCCAGGACTTCGCGCTCGCGTCGTCGCTCGCCGACCAGACGCCGGAGGCGCACGCCTACGCCGCGGCGTCACTCGCGCCGGGCCGTCCGGTGGGGGAGGCCGTCACCGAGGTCATGCGCCGCATCCACGCCGACTTCGCGTACGACAAGACCGCGACGACCGTGACGACCACGGTCGACGACATCTTCGACAAGCGCGCGGGCGTGTGCCAGGACTTCGCCCACCTGACGCTGGCCTGCCTGCGCTCGCACGGCCTGGCCGTCCGCTACGTCAGCGGCTACCTCGCCACGACGCCCCCGCCGGGCAAGGAGCGCATCGTCGGGGCGGACGCCACGCACGCCTGGGCCGCGGTGTGGATCCCCGGCGACGGGTGGCTCGCGCTCGACCCGACCAACGACCAGCTCGTCAACGACCGCTACGTCACGGTGGCCTGGGGACGCGACTACGCCGACGTCCCGCCGGTCAAGGGCGTGATCTTCACCGAGGCCAAGACGTCGACGCTCAAGGTCGAGGTCGACGTCGCACCGCTCTGACCCCTCCCACCCCCCAACCACCACCACAACTTCCCGCGAGTGGTGCGGTCTGGTCTTTCTGGGACGGCGTGTCTGTCCGGGCCGCACCAGTCGGGACCCCCAACGCACCACTCGCATCGGGCAGATCCCGGAGACCCTGCCAGACTTGTGCGGTGAAAGCCTTCTCCTGTCGCGTGTGCGGCAATGCCCTGTACTTCGAGAACTCGATCTGCGTCTCCTGCCACACCAACCTCGGGTTCTCCCGCGACGAGAGAGCCATCGTCCCCGTCGACGACAAGGGCCAGTACGTCGACGCCGACGGTGGCATCTGGCACGTGTGCAAGAACCTCAACCTGTCGGGCTGCACGTGGTTGACGGAGTTTCCGGGCGGCTACTGCTTCAGCTGCGGACTGACCCGGACGCGTCCGAGCGACGAGGACATCGTCGGCCTGCGCGAGTACAAGGTCGCCGAGGAGGCCAAGCGACGCCTCGTCGTCGAGCTCGACACCCTGGGCTTCCCGATCGTCCCGCGCAGCAAGGACGAGGAGAACGGCCTGGCGTTCGACCTGCTGTCGAGCGTCGACGAGGACGTCACGACGGGCCACGAGAGCGGCGTCATCACGCTCGACCTCGCCGAGAGCGACGACGCGCACCGCGAGAAGGTGCGGGTCGACCTCGACGAGCCGTACCGGACGATGCTGGGTCACTTCCGCCACGAGGTGGGTCACTACATCGAGTGGCAGCACGTTCGCGGCGACCTCATCGGCACGGCCCGCGAGCTCTTCGGCAACGAGGAGGAGAGCTACGCCGATGCGATCGAACGTCACTACTCCGAGGGTCCTCCCGCCGGATGGGAGAAGCAGTACATCAGCATGTACGCGACGATGCACCCGTTCGAGGACTTCGCCGAGACGTTCGCGCACTACATGCACATCTGCGACACGATCGAGACGGCGTCCGCGCACGGGCTCGCGACGGTGGCGTCGCCGCAGAGCTTCAGCCTCTTCAGCGACCTGGTCATCGGGGTGTGGATCCCGTTGAGCATCGCGCTGAACCAGATCAACCGCAGCATGGGCAAGGGCGCGCTCTACCCGTTCGTCATCCCGGCGCCGGTGCTCGACAAGCTGCAGTTCGTCGCCGACCTCCCGCGCACCTGACGGCGAGTGGTGCATTGCGGGCCGTGAGTGGTGCGTACCGGACGGACACGCCGTCTCAGAACGTCCGAACCGCACCGCTCGCGGATCCGGGTGGGGTTCGGGGATTCGGGGGATTCGGGGCGGGGTGAGACAATGGCGGATGTGTCTTCCGTCAATCCCAACCCGCTGCCGCTCGTCTTCGAGCAGAAGCGTGGCCGCGTCAAGCCTCCCCGTCATCTCGCCGATCTGAGCGGGGACGAGCGCACGGCCGCCGCCGAGGCGCTCGGCGAGCCGGCGTTCCGCGTCAAGCAGGTGGCGAACCACTACTACGCCCGCCTCGAGCGCGATCCGGCCAACATGACCGACCTGCCCGCCGCGAGCCGCGACCGCATCGTCGAGGGTCTCCTGCCGACCCTGCTGAACCCGGTCCGCACGATGGAGGCCGACAAGGGCGCGACGGTCAAGAACCTCTGGAAGCTCTTCGACGGCGCACTCGTCGAGTCCGTGCTGATGCGGTACACCGACCGCGCCACCATCTGCGTCTCCAGCCAGGCCGGCTGCGGCATGGCGTGCCCGTTCTGCGCCACCGGGCAGGGCGGTCTCGAGCGCAACATGAGCACCGCCGAGATCGTCGACCAGGTCGTCGACGCCGCCGGCAAGATGGCACGCGGCGAGATCGCCGGCGGTCCCGGACGCCTCTCCAACGTCGTCTTCATGGGCATGGGCGAGCCGATGGCCAACTACAAGGCCGTGATCGGCGCGGTGCGTCGTATGGTCGCCCCGGCGCCCGACGGCCTCGGCATGTCGGCCCGCAACATCACGGTCAGCACCGTCGGCCTCGTGCCCCGCATGAAGCAGCTGGCCGACGAGGGCATCCCCGTCACGCTGGCCCTGTCGCTGCACGCACCCGACGACGAGCTGCGCAACGAGCTCGTCCCGATCAACACCCGCTGGTCGGTCCACGAGGCCGTCGAGGCGGCCTGGGAGTACGCCCAGAAGACCAAGCGCCGCGTGTCGATCGAGTACGCCATGATCAAGGACATCAACGACCAGGCGTGGCGCGCCGACCTGCTCGGCGACGTCCTGCAGTCGTACGGCGACTGGGGCTGGGTCCACGTCAACCTGATCCCGCTCAACCCCACGCCCGGCTCGATGTGGACGGCGTCCCGTCCCGAGGACGAGCGGGAGTTCGTCCGTCGCCTGATCGCCAAGGGCATCCCGACGACGGTCCGCGACACCCGGGGCAGCGACATCGACGGCGCCTGCGGCCAGCTGGCCGCCGTGGAGTTCGACGAGCCGAGCGACGTGCCGGCGAAGGGCTGAGTGCGTCGGTGGCGAACCGTCCCCGTGTCGTCGCGACCGATCTCGACGGCACGCTGCTGCGGAGCGACGGATCGCTGTCCCCTCGCACGCGCGAAGCGATCGCAGCGGCCGAGGCAGCGGGCATCCCGACCCTCTTCGTCACGGGCAGGCCGCCTCGCCTGCTCGACGAGCTCGCGGACGCGGTCGGGGGTCACGGCATCGCGATCTGCGGCAACGGTGCGTTCGTCTACGACGTCTCAGCACGCACGGTCGTCACCTCGCGCGGTCACGACACCGAGCTGATGGCGGCGGTGGTCGCCGATCTGCGGGCAGCCGTTCCGGGCATCGCGTTCGCGGTGGAGCGAGCCGACGGCATGGGCCGTGAGCTCGGCTTCATGCCGGCCAGGGACACCCCTGACGACCGCGCGATCGGCACGTTCGAGGAGATCTCGACGACACCCGTCGGCAAGTTGTTGGCGCGGGTCCCTGGCGCGGAACCGGATGACTTCCTGCGCAAGGTCATGGCGGTCGTCGACGGTCGTGCCGAGCTCGCGTTCTCCGGCATCGTCGGGCTCGCCGAGATGACCGGCCAAGGCATCACCAAGGCCAGCGGTCTGGCAGCGTGGTGCGCCGAGCACGGGATCGACGCGGCCGAGGTCTGGGCGTGCGGCGACATGCCCAACGACCTGCCGATGCTGGCATGGGCGGGGCGTTCCTACGCCGTCGCCAACGCGCACCCGGACGTCCACGCAGCAGCCACCGACGTCATCGCGTCCAACGACGACGACGCCGTGGCGCAGCTGCTCGAGTCCCTGCTCTGAGCCCGGACGTCATCCCGCACGCAGCGTGCACAGGCCGCACGGCATGACGTCCCGGGGCAGCGATAGCGTGAGGACATGATCGCCACCTCCCGCGACGGCGACGTCGTCATCATCGAGCTCCAGCGCGAGGACCGGCGCAATGCGCTGAACCTCGAGCTGTGCAACGCGATCCGCTCAGCGGCGGACGACGCCGTGGCGTCCGGCGCCCGCGTCATCGTCATCACGGGAAAGGGCAGCGCCTTCTGCGCCGGCGCCGATCTCGACGGTGTGTACGGGCCCGACTTCCTCGAGGCGCTGTACGGCATGCTGCACCACCTCGTGGCGTTGCCGGTCCCGCTCATCGCCGCGGTCAACGGTGCCGCCATCGGCGGCGGCACCCAGCTGGCCATGGCGTGCGACCTGCGCGTGGCCGACGACAAGGCCAAGTTCGCCGTCCCCGTGGCCCGCAACGGGCTCGCCGTCGACGCGTGGACGATCCGGACGCTGGTCAGGCTGGCCGGCGAGGGACGGGCACGCCAGATGCTGATCGCGGCCGAGACCCTCGACCGCAAGGCGGCGATCGACTGCGGTCTCGCCGACGCGCACGGGTCGCTCAAGTACGCGGTGGCCTGGGCCCACGAGATCGCCCAGCTCGCACCGCTGGCGATCGCTCACAGCAAGCTCGTGCTGAACGGCGCGACGGACGACGTCATCGAGAAGAGCTTCGCCGCCGTGTGGGCCAGCGCCGACGTCCAGGAGGCCGCCGACGCTCGTGCCCAGCGGCGCGCACCCGTGTTCAGGGGGATCTGATGACCAGTCTCGTGTTCCGTGTCCTCGACCACCAGGTCATCTCCGGCCTGGCGGACGACTTCGCGATCGCCGACGCCCGCGGCACGATGTCGTACGCGCAGCTGCTGCACGAGTCGGCGTGCATCGCCGCCGGCATGCACCACATGGGCATCGACGCCGGGACGCCCGTGGTCCTGGACGACCTGCACGGCCGCGACCTGGTGATCTCGGTGCTGGCGGTGGCGCGCATCGGCGCCGTTCCGGCAGGGACCGGTGACTTCCGCCTGGCCGGCACACCGCCCGTCCTCCACGCCCCCGACACGCAGGTCACCTGGGACGTCCTCGACAAGGCCGGCCGCACAGAACCCCACACCGCCCCGGAACACGACGAACAAGGCTACGAAGAGACGCTCCGCGCCGCCTACGGCGACATCATCAAGACACTAGAATCCGGCGGAACAGTCACCTCAGCCTGACCGAATCATGGGTCGAGCGAGCGCAGCGAGCGAAGACAGGCGTCCGCGCGAAGCGCGGCCGCGGCGAGGAACGAGCCGCGGTAGGTAGGCGCGAGGAACGAGCGGCTACCGCACGCCCCAAGCATAGGTCTGCTTCTCCAGCCGCAGGTACACGAACGTCTCGGTCGTCACGACCCGGTCGATCGCACTGATCTGCGCCGAGATGATGTCGAGCATCTCGTCGTCGCTCTCGGCCACGATCTCGGCCAGGATGTCGAAGCGTCCCGTCGTGATGACGATGTAGTCGAGCTTGTCCATCGTGGCGAGCTGCGCGGCGACGTCGCGCACGTTGCCGTTGACCTTGATGCCGATCATCGCCTGGCGGGCGAAGCCCATCTGCATCGGATCGGTCACCGCCACGACCTGCATGACGCCGCCCTCGATGAGCTTCTGCACGCGGTGACGCACGGCGGCCTCGGACAGGCCGACCTCCTTGGCGATGGCGGAGTAGGAGAGCCGGCCGTCGTCCTGGAGCAGCTCGATGATGCGCTTGGCGGTCTCGTCGAGGCCCTGCCCGCGCACGGTGGTCGGCTTCCGGTCCGTCATGACGGCCATTGTGCCGTACGCGTCGGGTTCTTCCGCGACAGTGCCGCGCCCGCAACGATTTCGTGAGCGAAACACAGTCTTAACGGCGGAATCCCTTGTGCTGACCCAGCGATCTTGCGAGGATTCGTGGACACGGGGAGAAGCGAGGGTGACGCATGGCGGCTGTCGACCGACGGACGGTGCTGAAAGGTGTCGGAGGGGTCGCGGCGCTCGGCGTCAGCGCGGGTGCGCTGACGCTGTTCGACACCCCCGACCAGAAGCAGGATCCGGCCGAGCGGATGGCCAAGGACGTCTCCGAGTCCGACAAGACCCTGATCTACTCCAACTGGCCCGAGTACATCGACGAGGACGACGACGGGTACGTCTCGACCAAGACGCAGTTCGAGAAGGACACCGGCATCACGGTCCGGTACACCGCCGACGTCAACGACAACAACGAGTTCTTCGCCAAGGTCAAGAACCAGCTCGGCTCCGGCAGCTCCACGAAGCGTGATCTCTTCGCGCTGACCGACTGGATGGCCGCCCGGATGATCCAGGTCGGCTGGATCCAGAAGCTCGACGCCGCGAACGTGCCGAACCTGCACGACAACATCATCGACTCGCTGAAGTCACCCGAGTGGGACCCCAAGCGCGACTACTCGGCGCCGTGGCAGAGCGGTCTGACGGGCATCGCCTACAACAAGGCCAAGGTCGGCGAGATCAAGTCCTTCTCCGAGCTCGTCACCCGCAAGGACCTGAAGGGACGCGTCACGCTCCTGACCGAGATGCGCGACACGATGGGCTTCATGCTGATGGTCGAGGGAGCCGACCCCGGCAACTTCACCGACGCGCAGTGGCAGAAGGCCCTCGACCAGCTGCAGAAGGCCAAGACCGACGGGCAGTTCCGCGCGTTCACCGGCAACTCGTACGTCCAGGACCTGGCGGCGGGCAACGTCCTGGCGTGCGAGGCGTGGTCGGGCGACATCGCCAACGCCGGTGACGACAACCTGGTCTGGATCCCGCCCGAGGAGGGCATCATGATCTGGGCCGACAACATGATCATCCCCAACGAGGCGACGCACCAGGACAACGCCGAGAAGTGGATCAACTACTACTACGAGCCCGAGGTTGCGGCGAAGCTGGCCGCCTACAACAGCTACATCTGCCCCGTGAAGGGCGCCCAGGAAGCCATGGAGAAGGTCGACCCGGAACAGGTGGACAACGACCTGATCTTCCCCAGCGACGAGACCCTCGCCCGTACACACCGATTCATGGCGCTCGACGAGGCCACGATGCGCACCTACGAAGGAGACTTTGCCGATGTCACAGGTTCATGAGGTGACGCCCGGCGGGCCGCCGGAGGCATCCGGCTCGCGCGATCTCAAGATCTCCCGGCTGACCAAGGAGTACGCGACGTTCACGGCGGTCAAGTCGCTCGACCTGGTCGTGCCACAGGGGCAGTTCTTCGCCCTGCTGGGGCCGTCGGGCTGCGGCAAGACGACGACGCTGCGGATGGTGGCCGGCCTCGAGACCCCGACGTCCGGCACGATCGAGCTCGGCGACACCGAGATCACGTTCGCGAAGCCGTACAAGCGCCCCGTCAACACGGTGTTCCAGAACTACGCGCTGTTCCCGCACCTCGACATCGCCAAGAACGTCGCCTTCGGCCTGGAGCGTCGTGGTGTCAAGGACACCAAGAAGCAGGTCGCCGACATGCTCGAGCTGGTCGAGCTGACCTCGCAGGCGCACAAGAAGCCGACCCAGCTGTCCGGTGGTCAGCAGCAGCGCGTCGCCCTTGCCCGCGCCCTGATCAACAAGCCCGAGGTCCTGCTGCTCGACGAGCCGCTGGGCGCGCTCGACCTCAAGCTGCGACGCGGCATGCAGCTCGAGCTCAAGCGCATCCAGACCGAGGTCGGCCTGACCTTCGTGCACGTCACGCACGACCAGGAGGAGGCCATGACCATGGCCGACACCGTGGCCGTCATGAACCACGGCGTCATCGAGCAGATGGGCGCGCCGATCGAGCTGTACGAGAACCCGCGCACGACGTTCGTGGCCAACTTCCTCGGCCAGTCCAACCTGCTGGCGGGCGAGATCGAGGGCCGGGAGGGCGACCAGGTCAAGGTGCGCGTCCAGGGCGCCGTCGCCTCCGTCCCCGGTGATCGCGCGCACTCCGACTCGGGCAAGGGCTGGTTGGGCATCCGCCCCGAGAAGGTCCTGATCGCCGAGGCCGGCCAGCCGATCGACGCCCCCGGTGACGTCATCGAGGGCGGTCACGTCACGGACGTCAGCTTCGTCGGCGTCAGCACGCAGTACTCGGTCCGGATGCCGTGGGGCCAGGAGCTCATGGTCTTCGAGCAGAACACCGGCGCCCGCGCGATGCTGCCCGTCGGCACGGCCGTCGACATCTCGTGGCGACCGGAGTTCGCGTTCCTGCTCGACGCGAGCCAGGACGCCAAGGCCGGGATCGAGGAGGACTAGTGGCCGCGCTCGACGACGTGGTGGCGCCCAAGGCCAAGCGCAAGCTCACGGGGTACTGGCTCATCCTGCCGGGCGCCGTATGGCTGCTGATCTTCTTCGTCGTCCCGTTCTACTCGCTGGTCGCGTCGAGCCTGTTCGACCCGAAGGGCTCCCCGCTCACCGGGTACGACATGACGTTCCACTTCCAGAACTTCTGGGACGCGATCGACAAGTACAAGGGCCAGATCTGGCGCTCGCTCTGGTACGCCGGGGTGGCGACCCTGCTGTGCCTCGTGGTCGGCTACGTGCTGGCCTACGCGATCGCGTTCAAGGCGGGACGCTGGAAGAACCTGATGCTGGTGCTGGTCATCGCCCCGTTCTTCACCAGCTTCCTGCTGCGGACGCTCTCGTGGCAGCTGATCCTGTCCGACGACGGCTGGGTCACCAGCCTGGCGAGGTCGACCCACTTCATCGACCTGCTCCAGGTGGTCGGGCTCGTCGACGGCGACCGGCTGCTCGCCACCCAGTTCGCGGTCATCGCCGGTCTGACCTACAACTTCCTGCCCTTCATGGTGCTGCCGCTGTACGCGAGCCTGGAGAAGGTCGACCCGCGACTCATCGAGGCGGCCGGCGACCTCTACGCCTCGCCGATGCGTGGCTTCTTCAAGGTCACCTTCCCGCTCTCGCTGCCGGGTGTCGTGGCCGGGACGCTGCTGACCTTCATCCCGGCGGCCGGCGACTACGTCAACGCGACGTTGCTCGGCAACACCAACACGCGCATGGTCGGCAACTCGATCCAGAGCCTGTTCACGAGTCAGGGCGACTACGCCGCGGCCGGGGCGTTGTCGGTCATCCTCATGGTCATCATCGTGGCCGCCGTGATGCTCTACGTCCGCACGGCCGGCACGGAGGACCTCGTATGACGACCGCGCGCCGGTGGATCGGCGACCACCTCGTCCTGGGGCTCGGGATCCTGGTGCTGGCGTACACGTTCGTGCCGATCGCGATCGTCGTGCTGATGAGCTTCAACGACAGCAGCAAGTCGCGCAACGTCTACAAGTTCCAGGAGTTCACGCTCGAGAACTGGCTGCATCCCGGCCAGTGGGCCGACGGCATGGGCTCCTCGGTGTGGCTCAGCATCCAGATCGCCTTCTGCGCGACGCTCGTGGCCACGATCCTGGGGACGCTCGCCGCCTTCGCCCTGACGCGGCACCGCTTCGCCGGACGTTCGGCGGCCAACGTCATCATCTTCCTGCCGATGGCGTCGCCGGAGATCGTGATGGGCTCGTCCCTGCTGTCGCTGTTCGTCGCGGCGGGGTTCGGCGGGAGCCTCGGCTTCGTGACGATCCTCATCGCGCACGTCATGTTCTGCCTGTCGTTCGTGATCGTGACGGTGAAGGCCCGGCTGAGCGGCCTCAACGACAACCTCGAGCAGGCGGCGATGGACCTCTACGCCACGGAGGCGCAGACGTTCTGGCGTGTCACGTTCCCGCTGGTGCTCCCCGGCATCATCGGGGCGGCGCTGCTGAGCTTCTCGCTGTCGTTCGACGACTTCATCATCACGAACCTCAACGCCGGCCAGTCCGTGACGTTCCCGATGTTCGTGTACGGCGCCAACCAGCGCGGTGTGCCGATGGAGGTCAACGTCATCGGCACGGCGATGTTCGTCATCTCGATCGCGATCGTCCTCGGCAACGAGGTCGTCCGGCGTCGCCAGGCGAAGACACTGGCCGGCTGACGCCACGGGCTGGCAGTCTTCGGTGATGACGGAGTTCCGGGGGCAGGACCTGACGGGTGCGGTGTTCGACGAGGTGGACCTGCGGGGCGCCCGCTTCCACCAGGCGGACCTGCGGGGTGCACGGTTCCACACGGTGTTCCTGCGTGGTGCGGTGTTCCGCGGGGTGTGGGCCGACGACGTCGAGATCACCGGCGAGATCGCCGACCTGCGGGTCAACGGCGTCGACGTCATGCCGTTCGTGGAGGCAGAGCTCGACCGCCGACACCCGCAACGACCGGCGATGCGTCCGACGGACGCCGACGGCTTCCGCGAGGCGTGGGACGTCCTGGAGCGGCTCTGGGCGCAGACCGTCACCCGGGCGCGCAGGCTCGACCCGTCCCGGCTGCACGAGAGCGTCGAGGGGGAGTGGTCGTTCATCGAGACGCTGCGCCACCTCGTCTTCGCGACGGACGCCTGGGTGCGACGCGTGATCCTGCTCGACCCGGCACCGTGGCACCCGCTCGACCTGCCCTGGGACGAGATGCCCGACACCGACGGCGTCCCGCGCGACCGGGACGTCCGGCCGTCCCTCGACGAGGTGCTGGCCGTCCGCGCGGGACGGCAGGCCACCGTCCGTCAGGTCATGGCCGATCTGACGGACGACGGGCTGTCCGCCATGACGGTGTCCGTGACGGAGCCCGGCTACCCCGAGTCCGAGAGCTTCCCGGTGCGCGAGGTGCTGAGCGGCGTCCTCGAGGAGGAGTGGCAGCACCGCCTGTTCGCCGAGCGCGACCTCGACGTGCTGGAGTCGCGCCCGGCGTCCTGACCGCTAGATCAGGCCCTGGGCCTCGGTCAGCACCGAGCGGAGGATCTGCTCGATCTCGTCGAAGTGCGACTGGTCGGCGATCAGCGGCGGTGCGAGCTGGATGACCGGGTCGCCGCGGTCGTCCGCGCGGCAGTAGAGACCGTTGGCGAACAGCGCCTTCGACAAGAATCCTCGCAGGAGCTTCTCGGACTCGACGTCGTTGAACGTCTCCTTGGTCGACTTGTCCTTGACGAGCTCGATGCCGTAGAAGTAGCCGTCTCCGCGGATGTCGCCGACGAGGTCGAGGTCGAGCAGCTTCTCGAGCGTCGATCGGAAGGCGCCCTCGTTGCGCAGGACGTTGCCGTTGAGGTCCTCGCGCTCGAAGATGTCGAGGTTCGCCATCGCGACCGCCGCCGACACGGGGTGCCCGCCGAACGTGTACCCGTGCGCGAACGACGTGCTGCCCTGCAGGAACGGCTCCATCAGCCGGTCGGACGCGATCATCGCGCCGAGCGGGGAGTAGCCCGACGTCAGGCCCTTGGCGCACGTGATGATGTCGGGCTGGTAGTCGAACTTGGTGGCGCCGAACATCTCGCCGAGGCGGCCGAAGGCGCAGATGACCTCGTCGGATACCAGCAGGACGTCGTGCTCGTCGCAGATCTCGCGGACGCGCTGGAAGTACCCGGGCGGGGGCGGGAAGCAGCCGCCGGAGTTCTGCACCGGCTCCAGGAACACCGCGGCGACGGTGTCGGCGCCCTCCGCGAGGATCGCGTCCTCGATGCGGTCGGCGGCCCAGCGGCCGAACGACTCCAGCTGTTCCTTCTCGCCCGTGTGACCGCCCAGCGACGACTCGGGGGCGCGGTAGAAGTTGGTGTTCGGCACATGGGTCGTCGAGGGGACGAGCGGCTCGAAGTCGCGCTTCATGGCCGGGATGCCGGTGATCGACAGCGCCCCGTGCGGGGTGCCGTGGTAGGCGATCTGGCGGCTGATGACCTTGGTCTTGGTCGGCTTGCCGGTCAGCTTGAAGTACTGCTTCGCGAGCTTCCACGCCGTCTCGACGGCCTCGCCGCCGCCGGACGTGAAGAACACCCGGTTGAGGTCGCCCGGTGCGTACGACGCGATGCGCTCGGCCAGCATGATCGCCTGGGGGTGCGCGAACGTCCACAACGGGAAGAACGCGAGCTCCTTGGCCTGCTTGGCGGCGGCCTCGGCGAGCTCCTCACGACCGTGACCGGCCTGCACGACGAACAGTCCCGCAAGCCCGTCGAGGTACTTGCGACCCTGCGCGTCCCAGATGTACATCCCGTCGCCCTTGGTGATGATCGGGATGTCGTGGGTGTCGTCGTAGCTCCCGTGACGGGAGAAGTGCATCCACAGGTGCCGCTTGCCGGCCTCCTGCAGGTGGTCGTGGTCGCCGATGCCCAAGTTTCCTGTGCTCATGTCTCCAGTATCGCGAGACGCAGTGGGGTAAGACAAGGGATTTCGTCGTGTCATCCATTGTTTACCTCGGAATCCGTACTTCATCAAGGCTGTATCGCGCGAGTGGTGCAGGATCGGTACCGTCGGAGCACGCGCAGGGACGTGCTGCGGAGGAAGGTCGGAGATGGACCGGTACGACACGATCGTGGTGGGCGCGGGAGTGGCGGGCCTGACGGCCGCCCGTCTGCTGGCGGGCGCCGGGAGACGGGTCGTGGTGCTCGAGGCACGCGACCGCATCGGCGGCCGTGTGGTGACCGACCGTGACGACGGGCTCGCCACGGACCTCGGCGCCTCGTGGGTCCACGGGATCGTCGACAGCCCGGTCGCCGCGGCGGCGAGCGCGTTCGGGATGGCGATGACGGAGTTCACCGTCGGGGGCTACCAGCCCGACAGCCGGCCGATCGCCTACTACGGCCCCGACGGGCAACGTCTCGCGGGCGCCGCGGCCCAGCGGTTCGTCGACGACATCCGCACGGCCGACGCCGCGCTGGTCGACGTCATCGACGCCTCCGGCCCGGACGCCTCGTACCTCGACGTGACGGAGGAGGCTCTCGCCTCCTTGGGCTGGGCGGCGCCGCGGGTCGAGCTCGTGCGCGAGTACTTCCGGCACCGGTCCGAGGAGCAGTACGGGGTGTGGATCGCCGATCTAGCGGCGCACGGTCTCGACGACGACTCGATCGACGGCGACGAGGTGGTGTTCCCCGACGGCTACGACCGCCTGCCCGAGCACCTCGCGCCGGGGCTCGACATCCGCCTCGAGCACGTCGTCTCGCTCGTGCGGTGGGGGCCCGACGGCGTGTCCGTCCGCAGCGACCGGGGCACGTTCGAGGCGGACACCGCCGTGGTCACGGTGCCCGTCGGCGTCCTGCGGAGCGACGACTTCGCCGTCGAGCCCGCCCTGCCCGAACCTGCCGCGGGCGCGCTGGCCCGCCTCGAGATGAACGCCTTCGAGAAGATCTTCCTCCGCTTCCCGACCAAGTTCTGGGACGACGACGTCTACGCCGTCAGGCAGCAGGGTCCGGGCGGCGAGTGGTGGCACTCCTGGTACGACCTCACGGCGCTGCACGGCACGCCCACGCTGCTGACGTTCGCGACGGGGCCGGCGGCACGGGCGACACGCGACTGGGACGACGCCCAGGTGGTCGAGTCCGTGCTGGTCCAGCTGCGCCGGCTGTACGGCGACCGCGTGGAACCAGCGACGACCGTGCACGTCACCCGGTGGCAGGACGACCCACACGCTCGCGGCTCGTACGCGTACATGACGGTGGGCTCGACGACGACCGATCACGACGATCTCGCCACCCCGATCGGCGGCGTGCTGCACCTCGCAGGCGAGGCCACCTGGACGGACGACCCCGCCACCGTGACCGCCGCGCTGTGCTCGGGCCACCGGGCAGCGGTGAACATCCTGCACGAGGACATCCCGATCGAGGCCGTATGGACAGCGAAACAGCCGCCGGCTCGTCTATCCTGACCGCATCCAGCGAAGGAGCCCGCATGCCCAAGCGCGAGATCGTCCCCGAGCCGATCGTCACGATCATCGACGACTATGACGGCAAGGAGCTGCACGAGCACACCCCGCCCGAGCGGTACCAGCTGCGCGGACGGACGTACGACCTCTACCTGTCGGAGGAGTCCAAGCGTGCCGTCGACACGTTCCTCGACGACCTGCTCGACGGCGCCGAGGTCGTCCGCGACGCACCGCCGGCGCGCAGCGGCCGTGGGGGCAGCCGCAACGGAGCCGGCAGCGTCAGCATCGTCGAGGGGTTCACGATCCACGACCTGCGCGAGTGGGCGCACGCCAACGGCCACAAGGTCAGCGACAACCGCCGGGCACCGACGAAGGTCATCGAGGCGTTCAACGACGCGCACTCCTGAGCAGGTGGTGGCTCAGGCCGGGACGTGCTCGATGCCTGCCGCGGCGCAGACGTACGCCCACACGCTGCGGCGGGCACGGGGATCGTCCGCCCTGCCGGGCAGGTAGTAGGTGGACCGGGCACGGCGGTCGCTCCAGAACTCACCGGTCGTCCGGATCGCCTCGGGTGACGCGCTGAGCCACACGATCGTGTCGGCGCCCTGCTCGGCGGTGCGCAGTACTGGCTTGACGACCTTGGCGAACCGCGGCATCGAGTCGGTGATGCCGGGGGTGTCGGCCCATCCGGGATGCATGCTGTGCACCGTGATGCCGTCGGACGCGTACCGACCGGCCAGCAGCTCGGCCATCGTCACCTGGATCCGCTTCGTCCGGGCGTACGCGCGGATGCCCTCGTAGTCGCCGCGTCGGTACTCGACGTCGTCCCCGATCGACGCGTCGAGCGGGGCGGAGTACATGCCGCCGGACGAGACGATGACGACCCGCGCCGAGTCGGCCGCAGCGAGGTTCTCGCGCAGCAGCTCGGTGAGCAGCAGGGGGCCGATGACGTGCGTGGAGAGGGCGAGCTCGTGGTGCTGGGCAGTCTCCGTGCGCTTCGGCGGCATGACGCCGGCGTCGTGCACGATCGCGTGGAGGACCCGAACACGTCCACCGAGGTCGGCGGCGTAGGCGCGGACGGAGTCGAGGTCGCTGATGTCGCAGACCTCCTCGAGCAGATCGGCGTCCGGGACGTCGCGGCGGATGATCTCGGCGGCCTCCCGCAGACGGTCGGCGTTGCGGCCCACGAGGTGGACCGTCGCACCAAGGCGTGCGATGCCCGTGGCCGCCGCCCGGCCGAGCCCGCTGCTGCCGCCGGTGACGACGACGTGACGGCCGACCAGTGCCTGCGGGTCGGGGTCGGCGGGCCACCAGTGCCGGCGCAGCGCGGGGCCGATCGAGGAGTAGCCCGGGACGAGGGCCTTGTCGAGGATGGTGTCGAGGGCGGCGGTGAACGGGGAGGCCATGCGTCCACGGTAGGTGGGGACGCATCCTGGTGCCCGGCTACAGCAGCTCGGCCTCGTGCATCGCGATGGCGACCTGGACGCGGTTGGTCGCGTCGAGCTTCGTGAAGATGTGCGAGATGTGCGCCTTGACGGTCGCGACGCTCATGTGGAGGGACGTCGCGATCTCGGCGTTGGACGAGCCACGTCCGATCGCGATGGCGACCTCCTTCTCGCGGTCGGTCAGCGCTTCCACGCGGGTCAGGGCCTGGCCCGCGCGGACGTCGGGGACGGCGTCGGTGACCTGGCGGATCAGCTGCGCCGTGATGGTCGGCGAGAGCATGGGCTCCCCGGCGAAGACGCGCGAGATGGCGTCGACGATGTCGCCCGGAGGGGTGTCCTTCAGCAGGAATCCGTTGGCCCCGGCGGCCAGCGCGCGCACGACGTACTCGTCGGCGTCGAACGTCGTCAGGACGATGACCTTGGGCGGCGCGGGCAGGGTCATCAGCGCCGTGGTCGCCGCGATGCCGTCCATCGACGGCATGCGGATGTCCATCAGGACGACGTCGACCCCGCCGGCGCGGACGCGTGCGATGGCCTCCAGGCCGTTCTGGGCCTCGCCCACGACCTCGATCGTCGGCGACCCGCCGAGGATGAGGGCGAGGCCGGCGCGCACCAGGGCGTCGTCGTCGGCCAGCAGAACCTTGACCGTCATGTCGGCCACGGTAGCCACGCCACGAGCACGAACTCGTCGCTGGGGGAGATGTGATGGTTCAGCCGGCCGCCCGCCAGCTCGGCGCGCTCGGCCAGGCCGACCAGCCCGAGGCCCGACCGCGGGGGCCGGGAGTGCCGGTCGCCGAGCCGCAACGGATTGCGGACCTCGACGCGGATGCCGTCGTCCGGACCGCCGGTCAGCGTCACCGTCACCAAGGTGTCGGCGGCGTGCTTGCGGGCATTGGTCAGCGCCTCCTGGACGACACGGTAGACCGTGCGACCGAGCCGCTCGGGGATCTCGTCGAGCGAGATGCCGGGACCGTCCTCGACCCGCATGCCCGACGCCCGGGCCTCGGTCATGAGGTCGGGGAGGTCTTTCGCGGACGGCTGCGGTCGTTCCGGCGCCGAGTCGCCCGGGTCGTCGCGCAGGATGCCGAGCACCTCCCGCAGCTCGACCATCGCGCGGTGGGAGTTGTCCTGGATGATGCCTGCCGTGACCCGCACCTGCTCGTCGGTGAGCCCCTCGCGGTAGGCGAGGGCGCCGGCGTGCATCGTGACGAGCGAGATCCGGTGGGCGAGGACGTCGTGCATCTCCCGCGCGATGCGCGACCGCTCGGCGGCGCGTGCCTGCGCGACCCGGGCGTGCTGCTCGGTCTCGGCGGTCTCGGCCCGCTCGCGCAGCGTCGCGAGCAGCTCGCGGCGTGAGCCGATGTACATGCCCCAGCCCACCGTCACCGCGATGATCAGCAGGATGAGCGGGATCGTGAACCCCGGGTCCTCGTCGCTCACCGGGTTGAGGCCTTCGATGACGAGCCCGCCCGCGAGCGACAGCAGACCGACGGGGATGATCTCCCGCCACCGCCGGCGGGTCGCCATGGAGGCCAGCGCCAGCGTGGCCGGACCGGCCGCTGCCCAGGAGCCAGCAGCGATCGTGTTGAGCAGCGCCGCCGTCGCGACGGGGTACCGGCGACGCCATCCCACGAGGACGAGCGCCACGCAGCCGAGCGCGAGGTCGCTCCAGAACCACCAGCGCAGGTGGTCCCACTGCCACTGCGCGGTCTCGAACCAGCTGAGTCCTGAGATCATGAGCACCACGGCGTACCGCCACACGTGACTCCACCAGCGAAGAGGCGGCTGGTAGGTCACGGTGCTCACCCGTCAAGGCTAGGGGTGCGTGGCGGCCGGCACGACGGTCCAAGGTCTGCGCCCACTCATACTTTCGGCTAGCGACATGCGGCCTGCAGGTGGATGACAGGGTGACGCCCGTGGGCCAGAGTGGGGCCATGATCACAGTTGACCGACTCACCAGGACCTACGGCGGCTACCGAGCCGTCGACGACGTCTCCTTCACGTGCAGGCCGGGCGCCGTCACGGGCTTCCTCGGCCCCAACGGCGCCGGCAAGTCGACCACGATGCGCATCATCGCCGGCCTCACCCCTGCCACGTCGGGCACGGCACTCGTCGGCGGGGTGAACTACCTCGACATCCCCAACCCCGGCACCCAGATCGGTGTCCTGCTCGACGCCTCGGCGCAGCACGCCGGTCGCACGGGACGCGAGATCCTCGCCCTGAGCGCCATCACGATGGGTCTGCCGATGTCGCGCGTCGACGAGATGCTGAAGCTCGTCAGCCTGACCCCGGCGGAGTCGAAGCGCCGGGTCAAGAACTACTCCCTCGGCATGCGCCAGCGGCTCGGGATCGCCAACGCGCTGCTCGGCGATCCGCGGATCCTGATCCTCGACGAGCCCGCGAACGGTCTCGACCCGGCGGGCATCCACTGGATGCGCAGCCTGCTGCGCGACTACGCCAACCGCGGGGGCACGGTCCTGCTGTCGTCCCACCTGCTGCACGAGATCGAGGTCATCGCCGACGAGATCATCGTCATCGGCCAGGGCAAGATCGTCGCCCAGGGCACCAAGGAGGAGCTGCTCAAGACGGCCGGCACGTTCGTCAAGGCCGGCGACGCCTCCGCCCTGGCGAACGCGCTGACCGCCGCGGGACTCGCGACGACCCCGTCGGGGGACGGCGGCCTGCGCACCGAGGCCGACCCGGCCACGGTCGGCAAGGCGGCGGCCGCCGCCGGTGTCGCGCTCGTCGAGCTGCGACCCGCCGAAGGGGCGGGCCTCGAGGAGATGTTCCTCGAGCTCACGTCCTCCACCCAGCGCGAAGGAGCCAGCTCATGAGCACGACCGCAGCACCCGTCACGATCGACACGGCCCGACCGGGAGTCCCTCTCGGCCGGCTCGTCAAGCTCGAGCTGCGCAAGATGTTCGACACGCGCTCCGGCTTCTGGCTCATGATGAGCATCGCGATCGTCGCGCTGATCGCGACGGTCAGCGTGATCCTCGTCCAGGCGTTCGCGGACGACCCGAACGTCTCGTACGAGACGTTCGGTGGGGCCGTCGGGTTCCCGATGGCCGTCATCCTGCCCGTCATCGCGATCCTGTCGGTGACGAGCGAGTGGAGCCAGCGCACGGGCCTGATCACGTTCACGCTGACGCCCCACCGCGGCAGCGTCATCCTCAGCAAGGCGATCGCGGCGATCATCGTCGGAGTCGTCTCGATGATCGTGGCGATGGCGATCGGCGCGATCGGCAACCTGATCGGATCGGGCGCCACCGGTGAGCCGCTCGTCTGGGACATCGGCGTCGACGACTTCCTGCTGATCCTGTTCGGCAACGTCCTGGGCCTGCTGATCGGCTTCATGCTCGGTGTCCTCGTCCGCAACTCGGCGGCCGCGATCGTGGCGTACTTCGTCTACTCGTTCGTCCTGCCGACGATCTTCGAGGTCCTGTCGCAGCTGATGGACTGGTTCAGCGACCTGCGGCCCTGGATCGACTTCAACTTCGCCCAGGGCCAGCTCTTCGACGCCCCGGTGTCCGGGGAGGAGTGGGCCCAGATCGGCACCTCCGGCATCATCTGGTTCGTCATCCCGCTGCTGATCGGCGTGAGGGCGGTCCTGAGGTCCGAGGTCAAGTAGACCTCCGGGGTGCCGGGGCCGGCGACAGGACATCTCCGCCCCGGCGCCTCGGACTGCGGCAATGGCGGTGTGCTCCAGGGCGCGCCGCCATTCGTCGTCCGGGACGACGAGGGGTGGGACACTGGGCCCATGCGCAAGCGAGTGGCCGTCCTCGGCTCGACCGGCTCGATCGGCACCCAGGCCCTCGAGGTCATCGCCGCCAACCCCGATCGGTTCGAGGTCGTGGCCCTCGCGGCGGGTGGTGCGAACCCCCGGCTGCTGGCGGAGCAGGCCATCGCGTTCGACGTCCCGCTCGTGGCCGTCGCGAGGGCGAGCGCGGCCGAGGACGTCCAGCTGGCCCTCTACGCCGAGGCGCAGCGCAAGGGGTACGCGCACGGCGACCACCGCGTGCCCCGGCTGCTGGCGGGGCCCGACGCGGCTTCGGAGGTGGCCCGCACACCGTGCGACGTCGTGCTGAACGGCATGACGGGTGCCGTGGGTCTGCTGCCGACGCTCGCGGCCCTCGAGGCCGGCACGACCCTGGCCCTGGCGAACAAGGAGTCGCTGATCATCGGGGGTTCGCTCGTGATCGACGCCGCCAAGCCCGGCCAGCTCGTGCCGGTCGACTCCGAGCACTCCGCGCTGGCCCAGGCGATGCGGGGCGAACGACGCGAGGACGTCCGCCGGCTCGTCGTCACGGCCAGCGGAGGCCCGTTCCGCGGACGCACACGCGCCGAGCTCGCCGACGTCACGCCCGAGCAGGCCATGGCGCACCCCACGTGGGACATGGGCCCGGTCATCACGATCAACTCCGCGACCCTCGTCAACAAGGGGCTGGAGGTCATCGAGGCGCACCTGCTGTTCGACATCGGCTTCGACCGCATCGAGGTCGTGGTGCACCCACCGTCGATCGTCCACTCCATGGTGGAGTTCGTGGACGGGGCGACGATGCTGCAGTCGTCCCCACCCGACATGAAGCTGCCCATCGCGCTGGGCCTCGCGTGGCCGGAACGGGTGCCGGACGCGGCGGCCGGGTGCGACTGGACGCAGCCCGCGACGTGGGAGTTCTTCCCGCTCGACGACGTCGCCTTCCCGGCCGTGAGCCTCGCGCGCAGGGCCGGCACGTTCGGTCGCACCGGTCCGGCCGTCTTCAACGCGGCCAACGAGGTGTGCGTCGACGCATTCGTCGACGGGCACTTGGACTTCCTCGGCATAGTGGACACGGTGGGCGCAGTCCTGGAGGAGCATGTGTCCGACGCGGACGCCGCCCGCCAGGAGATGTCCCTCGACGGCGTGCTCGGCGCCGACACATGGGCCCGGCAACGGGCCGCGGAGCTGGTGGAGCGGAGAGCACGATGAACGCTGTGATCTACACGATCGGGGTCGTGGTCTTCGTCATCGGCGTCGTCCTCTCGATCGCCCTGCACGAGCTCGGCCACATGTACCCGGCCAAGAAGTTCGGCATCAAGGTCACGCAGTTCTTCGTGGGGTTCGGCAACACCGTGTGGTCGACGAAGCGCGGTGAGACCGAGTACGGCTTCAAGGCGATCCCGCTCGGCGGCTACGTCAAGCTCGTCGGCATGCTGCCCCCGGCCAAGGACGCCGACCCGCACGAGGTGCGCAAGACCAACACCGGCCTGTTCACGCAGCTGATCTCCGACGCGCGCAACGCCGAGTACGAGCACGTCGACGACAAGGACCTCGACCGGCTCTTCTACCGCAAGCCGTGGTGGCAGAAGCTGATCGTCATGGCCGGTGGTCCGATGGTCAACATCGTCATCGCGATCTTCCTGTTCGCCGTGGTGTTCATGGGCTTCGGCGCCCTCACCCCGACCACGACCGTCCAGGCCGTCTCCGACTGCGCGATCACCGACGCCGAGGCCGGCCGCACGTGCCAGCCGACCGATCCCGAGACGCCGGCCAGCAAGGCCGGTCTCGAGCCGGACGACCGCATCACCGCGTTCAACGGTCAGCAGATCGACGACTGGGAGAAGCTGTCGGAGACCATCCGCGCCAACGGCTCGAGCGAGGCGACGATCGACTTCGTCCGTGACGGCAGGGCCATGAGCGCGACGGTCGCGACGTCCGTGCTGGCCCGCGCCGACCTCGACGACCCCACCAAGACCGTCGAGGTCGGGTTCCTGGGCGTCACGCCGACCGAGGAGATGCAGCGGCAGGGCCCGGTCTACGTCGCGCAGGTCATGGGCGACTACGTGGAGGGCACCGCCAAGGCGATCTGGCACCTGCCCGAGCGCATGGTCGACGTGACCAAGGCGGCGTTCGGCGCCGATCGTGACCCCGAGGGTCCGATCAGCGTCGTCGGCGCGAGCCGAGTGGCGGGGGAGTCGTTCACGATCGACGACCCGTCCTGGTCCGAGCGCGCCCAGCGGGTGCTGGTGCTGCTGGCCGGGCTGAACCTGTTCCTCGCGATGTTCAACTTCATCCCGTTGCTCCCGCTCGACGGCGGGCACATCGCCGGTGCCCTCTGGGAAGCCGTCCGCCGGGGCTTCGCGAAGCTGCGCGGCGCACCCGATCCGGGCTACGTCGACGTCGCCAAGATGCTGCCCATCGCGTACGCCATGGGTGCCCTCCTTATGCTGATGAGTGTGATCCTGATCTACGCAGACATCGTGAACCCGGTATCCATCTCATGAGCACCCCAACGATCCACTCGCTGCGCTCCCGGATCGCCGGGGGCCCCGCATGACCGACCTCGGCCTGCCCGCGATGCCCCCGCCGGTGCTCGCACCGCGCCGCAAGACCCGCAAGATCAAGGTCGGCACGGTCGACGTCGGTGGCGACGCTCCCGTGTCGGTCCAGTCGATGACGACGACGTTGACGTCCGACGTCAACACGACGCTGCAGCAGATCGCCGAGCTCACCGCCGCGGGCTGCGACATCGTCCGTGTGGCGTGCCCCAGCCAGGACGATGCCGACGCGCTCCCCGAGATCGCCCGGCACTCCAACATCCCCGTCATCGCCGACATCCACTTCCAGCCGAAGTACGTCTTCGCCGCGATCGACGCGGGCTGCGCCGCCGTCCGGGTCAACCCGGGCAACATCCGCAAGTTCGACGACCAGGTCGGCGCGATCGCCCGCGCGGCCAAGGATCGTGGGACGTCGATCCGCATCGGCGTCAACGCCGGCTCGCTCGACAAGCGCATCTTCGACAAGTACGGCTCCGCGACGCCCGAGGCGCTCGTCGAGTCCGCCGTCTGGGAGGCATCCCTCTTCGAGGAGCACGACTTCCACGACTTCAAGATCTCGGTCAAGCACAACGACCCCGTCGTCATGGTCAGGGCGTACGAGCTGCTGTCCGAGGCCGGCGACTGGCCGCTGCACCTCGGCGTCACCGAGGCCGGCCCCGCGTTCCAGGGCACGATCAAGAGCTCGGTGGCCTTCGGCTCGCTGCTCAGCAAGGGCATCGGCGACACCATCCGGGTCTCGCTGTCGGCTCCTCCCGTCGAGGAGGTCAAGGTCGGCATCCAGATCCTGCAGTCGCTCAACCTGCGGCCCCGCAAGCTCGAGATCGTCTCCTGCCCGTCGTGCGGACGCGCCCAGGTCGACGTCTACACGCTCGCCGAGCAGGTCACGGCCGGCCTCGAGGGCATGGAGGTGCCGCTGCGCGTCGCCGTCATGGGCTGTGTCGTCAACGGGCCCGGCGAGGCACGCGAGGCCGACCTCGGCGTCGCGTCCGGCAACGGCAAGGGTCAGATCTTCGTCAAGGGCGAGGTCATCAAGACCGTCCCCGAGTCCAAGATCGTTGAGACCCTCATCGAGGAGGCCATGCGCCTCGCCGAGGACATGGATCCCGTCGAGGGCGGTTCGGCCGCCGTCACCGTCAGCTGACGGTCAGCGGCTCGGTCGCACAACCGTCTGGGCCTCGTCGACCCGGACGGCTGTGTTGCTCGGCGGTCCGTCGACCGTCTGCGGAGCGCCGTCGATCTGCGCGATCGGGTTGCCGCCGGCCGTGAAGCTGAGCCCGTAGACCGTGGTGACAGTGGCCTGGAAGGCCCCGCGCCCGTCGACCGTCGTGCTGCCCTTCGCGGACGACCTGCGGTACTCGTGCAGGCAGCTCTGCTCGGCCTGAGCGGCGGTGGTCGCGATGGGATCGCAGGTGAAGGGCGCCGAGCCGTCCCCGGGATCGACGGTCATGCTTCGCAGGGTGGCCGTCGCGGTCACCGTGAACGCCGTGGCGCTGACCGTGGGCTGGGCGTCCTGCAGCCAGAACCACGTGTCGAGGTTGACCAAGGTGCGTGCCGCGGGACTCACGCCGACCGTCGGCGTCGTGAACTCGAGATTGTCGACGGCGGTCTGGATCTGCTGCAGGAGCGTCGGTGGCTCCTCGTCGTCGGACCAGAACTTCTCGACCAACCTCTCGGAGGCACCGTTGCTGCAGAACGTCCCTCGTGCGACCGAGTCCTCTTTGGGCGGATCGCCATCGGGTAGCGACCAAGGTGGCAGAAGGTCCTCGGTGTGGCACACCTCTGTGCCGTTACAGAAGGCCGGCGTGCTGTTGTTGTCGCCGAGTCCCGGCTTGTAGCTGTCGAGATCGCAGGTGGGCTCCGCGTCGCTGCCGCTGTTGCCCGGCTGGCCTGGCGTCCCTCCGGTGGTGACCTCCGTGCACGTCAGCACGAAGTTGACGTAGGTGCACTTCTGCTCGGCTTCGGCGGGTGTGGCGACCGCAAGGACCGAGAACACCGCGCTCACGGCGCAGATCGATGCCGCGACGGCGCCCATCAGCTTCTTCGACCTCAACACGTTGCCACCGGCTCGGCCCGGGGGTCGTCAATGAGCCACGCACCGTCCTGGCGAACGAGACCGACGGTCAGCTTCGCGGTGCCGACCGTCGAGTCACCGACCCCGGCCTCGGTCTCACCCTTCTTGACGCGAGTGGCCTTCGAGCCGTCGCGGCAACCTTCGACCGTAGCGGCGTCACCGGTGACGGTGACGGTCGTGACGTCGAGCGTGACGTCTCCGAGGTACTCGGCGGGCTCCAGATCTGCCTCCGCGGCCGTCACACCGTCGATGACCTTCTGGGTCGCGATTCCCTGCAGGGTCGTGCCGATCGTGTCCGTGGTGCCGGAGAAGACCGCGGCGTTCCACTTCTGGACCGCGTCGGCCACCTCGCGCTGCTCGGGCGTGAAGCCATCGGGATCGGGGGCGGCGGACGTCGCGGCCGGAGCGTCCGAGGTCGGCTTGACGGTGGGCTCGTCGTCGGAACCGCCGCAGGCTCCGAGGAGGGACACTGCCAGGAGCGCCGTCGCCAGCCATCCTGCGTGACGCTTGACCGTCATGGACCCCCCGCTCGACCGCGCACCCCCTGCAGGCGCTGGACCGATCGTATCGTCGGTGGCGTGCTATTCCCATTCGGACGCGGCACGGCCGCACTCGTGGCCGCCACCGTCGCGTCGTAGGCTGGTGTCCACCACCACGGGAGGCGCAGTGCTGAAGACGACGACCCATCTTCGGGCTCTCACGCCGCGAGACCTCCCGGAGCTGCACGAGCTGCTCGATCGCGACCGATTGGTCAATCTTTTCGTCCGCAACCGCGTCGATGCCACGAAGCTGCAGGCCAGGTGGCTCGGCGGCCAGGTGTGGGGCTACTTCGAGGACGGTGTGCTCGTCTCCGCGTGCCACGCCGGCGCCAACGTCGTCCCGGTCCAGGCCACGCCCAAGGCGCTGGAGGCATTCGCGCAGCAGGTGCTCGCCGACAACGTGCGTCCGTCGTCGATCGTCGGGCCCCGCGACACCGTCCTGCCGCTGTGGAAGCTGCTGGAGCCGCGGTGGGGACCCGCGCGCTCGCCGCGGCTCGACCAGCCGTTCATGGTCATGGAGCGCGACAGCCGCCTCGTCCCCGATCCCCGGGTGCGTCCCGTGCTGATCGACGAGTTCGACACCATCTATCCCGCCTGCGTCGCGATGTTCACCGAGGAGGTCGGCGTCGATCCCGAGGCCGGCAACCGCAGCGGCTACCGGGCACGGGTCGCGCAGCTCATCTCGCAGGGGTGGTCGTTCGCGATCATCGAGGACGGCGAGGTCATCTTCAAGACCGAGGTCGGCGCCGCGACGCCGTACGCCTGCCAGCTGCAGGGTGTGTACGTGCACCCCGATCTGCGCGGACGCGGCATCGCCGGCCCGGCCGTCGCTGCCGTCGTGCAGCAGGTCCGCCGGACGATCGCCCCGGTCGTGACGTTGTACGTCAACGACCACAACACCGCCGCGCGCAGGGCCTACGAACGGGTCGGCTTCGAGCACACCACGACGTTCGCGTCGATCCTGCTCTGACGACGTACCCCCGGTACGCTCGAGGCCATGACGCGCGAACTGAAGCTCCTGGCCGGCATCTTCACCGTGTCGGGGGTGCTGCACCTCGTGCGGCCGAAGGTCTACGAGTCGATCGTGCCGAAGCCGCTGCCGTACAAGCGCGAGCTCGTGCTGGCGTCCGGGGCGGTCGAGATCGCCTGCGCCGGACTCATGCTGCACCCGCGCACCCGTCGGGTCGGCGGGTGGGCGTCCGCGGGGCTGCTGGCGGCCGTGTTCCCGGCCAACGTGCAGATGTCGGTCGACTCGGCGCGCAGCTCGCGACGCCCGTGGTGGTTCACCCTCGGGACGATCCTGAGGCTTCCGCTGCAGGCGCCGATGATCCGCATCGCGCTGAAGGCCGCCCGCTCCTAGACCGATAAGGTCGGGTCCATGCGTATGACCCGGCTCTTCCTCCGTACTCTCCGCGACGATCCCGCCGATGCCGAGGTGCCGAGCCACAAGCTCCTGGTGCGCGCCGGCTACGTCCGGCGAGTCGCTCCGGGCATCTACTCGTGGCTGCCGCTGGGACTGAAGGTGCTCGGCAAGGTCGAGGCCATCGTGCGCGAGGAGATGGACGCGATGGGCGCCCAGGAGGTGCGGTTCCCCGCGCTGCTGCCGCGTGAGCCCTACGAGGCGACGGGCCGCTGGGACGACTACGGCCCCAACCTGTTCCGGCTGAAGGACCGCAAGGGCAACGACATGCTGCTCGGCCCCACGCACGAGGAGCTGTTCACGCTGACGGTGAAGGACCTGTACTCCTCGTACAAGGACCTGCCCGTGAGCCTCTACCAGATCCAGACCAAGTACCGCGACGAGTCGCGTCCCCGCGCGGGCATCCTGCGTGGCCGCGAGTTCATCATGAAGGACTCGTACTCCTTCGACGTCGACGACGCCGGCCTGGTCGCGTCGTACGAGGCGCACCGCGAGGCGTACATCAAGATCTTCGACCGGCTCGGCTTCGAGTACGTCGTGGTGCACGCGACGTCCGGTGCGATGGGCGGCTCCGCGAGCGAGGAGTTCCTCGCCGTGTCGGACACGGGGGAGGACACGTTCGTCCGCTCGCCCGGCGGCTACGCCGCCAACGTCGAGGCCGTCACGACGGTCGTCCCGGACGCCATCGCGTTCGACGGGCTGGCCGCCGCGCACGCGGAGCAGACCCCCGACACCCCGACGATCGACACGCTCGTCGCGCACCTCAACGAGACGTTCCCCCGCGACGACCGCCCCTGGGACGCGTCCGACACGCTGAAGAACGTGCTGGTGATCCTGCGGCACCCCGACGGCACCCGTGAGCCCGTCGCGATCGGCCTGCCCGGCGACCGCGAGGTCGACGCCAAGCGGCTCGAGGCGCAGGTCGCCCCCGCCGAGGTCGAACCGTTCGAGCAGAAGGACTTCGCCGCGCACCCCGGCCTCGTGAAGGGCTACATCGGCCCCGGCGCGCTGGGCCTGGACGGCACGACCGGCATCAGGTACCTGACCGACCCGCGGGTCGTCGACGGCACCGCGTGGGTCACGGGGGCGAACGTCGAGGGATCGCACGTCATCGACCTGGTCGCCGGGCGCGACTTCACCGCCGACGGCACGATCGAGGCCGCCGAGGTGCGGGCGGGAGATCCGTCGCCCGACGGGTCGGGTCCGCTCGAGCTGGCCCGCGGCATCGAGATGGGCCACATCTTCCAGCTGGGCCGCAAGTACGCCGAGGCGCTCGACCTGAAGGTGCTCGACGAGAACGGCAAGCTCGTCACGGTGACGATGGGCTCGTACGGCGTGGGCGTGTCCCGCGCCGTGGCGGCCGTCGCCGAGTACGCGCACGACGACGCGGGCCTCGTGTGGCCCAAGGAGCTCGCACCCTTCGACGTCCACCTCATCGTCGCCGGCAAGGACGAGGCAGTCGTGGCCGGAGCCGAGCAGGTCTACGCCGATCTCGTCGGTGAGGGCTTCGACGTCCTGTTCGACGACCGTCCGGGCAAGGTCTCGTTAGGCGTGAAGTTCAAGGACGCCGAGCTCATCGGCGTCCCGACGATCGTCGTCGTCGGCAAGGGATTCGTCGATGGCGTCGTCGAGGTGAAGAACCGAGCGACAGGTGAGAGACACGACGTGGCCCGAGAAGACCTGATCGCCACCCTCCGCACCTGACCCGACCAAGATTTGGCCCCTGAGCAACCGTTTCGGACGGTTCGACGTCCCGGAACGGTTGCTCGGACGCCAAAATTCGGTGGTGGTGTCAGGGGAGGCCCGGGAAGGCCCTCGGCTCGGCGCCCCAGGTCTGCTCGGCCACGGCGGCCTTCGTCAGGTTGCTGACGGCGTATCGGCGGAGCGCGTCCTCGGCCAGGCCGACGAGTGCCAGGCAGGCCGCGGCGATCCGGGACTCGAGCGACTGGGCCGCCGTCCGGGCGTCCGCCGTCGTGCTGAGCGGCCCGACGGTGTAGGCCAGCGCCGCCGTGACCGGCACGACGTCGAGCGCGCGGAGCCTGGTGACGAGGGCGTCGCGGGTGTCGCGGTGCGCCTCGAACGACGCCGTGGCGCGGTCGACGAGGTCGTCGCGTCGTGCCCCGAGCACCGGGTAGAGCCACACCGCCTCGTGCTCGAGCGCGAGCCAGGCCTGCAGGGCCTGCGTGATGGTCATCGAAGGCTACGAATCGCTCGGAGGCACTGCGCCAGCCCGGCGGACATCGAGGCGAGCACCTGCACGAGATCGGCCGAGAAGGCGTCTGCGGCGTCGTCGGCCCGGCCCTTCACGGCCTCGCCGTACACCGCCTCGAGCACCTTCACCGCCTCGACCCGGTCGGTCGGCGGAGCCGCGACGTCGGTGGACGCCGTCGTGCCGCCGAGGGCCTCGAGGTGCTCGCGACCGATCGCCTCGAAGCCGGCGAGGGCCAGATCTGCATGGGCGGCCGCGGTGGCCTCGACGGCGGCCAGCACGCCCGCCATCGCGAACGCCGCACGGCCGATGATCGTGGTGTCGGCCGGGTCCGGCAGGGGCTTCGGGTCGAGCCCGACCGCGTCCGCCGCGTCATCGAGACGACCCGTGAGCCGGCCGGCGGCGAGGGCGCCACCCGCGACGACGACGGCTGCTCCGGTCCCGAGCAGGACCCTTCGCGTCATCACCCCGGCAGGCTATCGGACCGACCCACGACCCCGGGTCGACGTCGAGGCGGTCGAGACACCCTCCGACGTTCGGTAGGGTGGACCAGCAGTGCACGGCGGGACACCACACGGTGCCCCGACAACTCAAGACGGAGGACGACCATGACGGACAGTCTGGAGACCCTCGTCGAGAGCACCGTGGCGTCGCTCGGCCTCGACCTCGAGGCGCTCGAGCTCACCCCCGCCGGCAAGAAGCGGGCCCTGCTCATCGCGGTCGACCGCGACGGCGGCGTGGGCATCGATCACATCGTCGACGCGACACGGGCCCTCAACGAGGTCCTCGACTCCTCCGACGTCATGGGGGAGCAGCCGTACACGCTGGAGGTCACCTCCCGCGGGGTCGACCGCCCGCTCACGCTCCCGCGCCACTGGCGCCGCAACGAGGGACGCCTCGTCCGCCTCCGCCTCGCGGCCGACGACTCGTCGGTCGACGGGCGCATCGGCGCCAGCGACGACACCGGCGTCGACATCACCGGCAAGGCGACGACTCGCTTCGCCTACACCGACATCACCTCCGCGCTCGTCCAGACCGAGCTCAACCGTAAGGACGTCTGATGGACATCGACATGGCTGCCCTGCGCGCCCTCGAACGCGAGAAGGAGATCCCCTTCGAGGCGATCTGCGAGGCCATCGAGACCGCGCTGCTCTCGGCGTACCACAAGACCGGCGTGTCCCACCCGCACTCGCGGGTCGAGCTCGACCGCGCTTCGGGTCACGTGACCGTGTGGGCCAAGGAGCGTCTCGAGACCCCGCCCGCCCCCGAGCCCGCCGAGGGCGAGGAGCCCGCGCCCCGTCCCGAGCCCGCGTTCACGCCGGAGTTCGACGACACGCCCGAGGACTTCGGCCGATTTGCCGCCACGATCGCGCGCCAGCTCATCATGCAGCGCATCCGCGACGCCGAGGACGAGTCCAAGTACGGGGAGTTCGCCGGCAAGGTCGGCGACATCGTCTCGGGCGTCATCCAGCAGGGCCGCAACCCGCAGGACGTGATGCTCGACCTCGGCCGCGTCGAGGCCATCCTGACGGGCACCGAGCGCGTCCCCGAGGAGAAGTACGCCCACGGCGAGCGGCTCAAGGCCTACGTCTACGAGGTCGAGAAGGGCCTTCGCGGCCCCCGGGTCAAGGTCTCGCGCACCCACCCCAACCTGGTCAAGCTGCTCTTCGCGCTCGAGGTGCCGGAGATCGCCGACGGATCGGTCGAGATCTTCGCGATCGCCCGGGAGGCCGGGCACCGCACCAAGATCGCGGTGCGCGCCAACGTCCCCGGCGTCAACGCGAAGGGGTCCTGCATCGGGCCGATGGGCCAGCGCGTCCGCAACGTGATGCACGAGCTGCACGGCGAGAAGATCGACATCGTCGACTTCAGCGACGACCCGGCGGAGTTCATCGCCCACGCCCTCTCGCCGTCCCAGGTCAAGGGCGTCACGATCGTCGACGAGTCCACGCGCTCGGCCCGGGTCGTCGTCCCCGACTTCCAGCTGTCGCTGGCGATCGGCAAGGAGGGGCAGAACGCCCGTCTCGCCGCGAAGCTGACCGGGTGGCGCATCGACATCCGATCCGACACCGAGGCGCCCCGCACGGACGGCTCGTGACCGATGGCGCAACCGCTTCGCGAAACGGGTAGACTGAAGAAGGTCGTTCGGACGTGCATCGGTTGCAGGCATCGTTCGGACAAGACCGATCTGGTGCGAGTCGTCGCAGTTCAGGAGTCCACGGCAGTCGTCGTGACACCCGATCCGCGTGGCACGCTGCCGGGACGAGGGGCGCACCTGCACCCCACGACCCGGTGCCTGGATCTTGCGACACGCCGCAAGGCCTTTGGCCGGGCCCTTCGAGTCGAGGGGCCGCTGGACCTGAGTCGGCTGGCGTCCGTCGTGAGCCATGCAGATTGACCACCAGGGTCGTGGCACCCGCCACGCCCCATGACACGAAATCGGAGCACTCGCTCATGACTGACCGATGAGTACTGCGCGATGAGTACTGCGCAATGAGCACGTTCGTCAACTAGTGGTCTGATCCTCCTTCGGGGTCGGACCCCCCTGAAGGAGAAAAGTGGCTGTCAGAGTCCACGAGCTCGCACGCG